>OEIV010000002.1_pt1 | contig 320916 bp, 296 predicted proteins | sample 1539231 | NCBI WGS metagenome assembly OEIV01 (sample SAMN03794762, study PRJEB22550) | activated sludge metagenome | feature: wastewater treatment plant; material: activated sludge; isolation source: Wastewater treatment plant of a petroleum refinery complex | place: Argentina: Buenos Aires ...
GCCGCTGGCCGGGCAGGCGAGCCGGAGTGGCAAGCAAACCAGCGCGTCGCAATCGTTCCCTGAGGCGATCCGAGGCCGAATCGGCAAGATCGGGATTCGTCGCAGCGTCGAGGATCGAGATGACGTAGTCGTTCATCGATCGCCCAACGTCGGCCGCTGATGACTTGACCCGGGAGATGAGCTCGTCCGACCCGCGAATGGTAAGTTGCGCCATGCCTGCATGCTAGCAGGCAGCCACGCAGGCATGCAGGCGTCCACGGAATCGTCGTGCGCCGCGGTGGTGGGGTCAGCCTGTCGCCACGTCGAGTCGATCAAGGGACCGGAACGGCGCGCGCTGGTGCCAGGTCGGTGCGGCGCCGGAGGCGAGCCGCAGCGACGGTTACCGGTCGGCACCCTGCGGGGAGCACGGTGACGTCGACCGCGGGGTACGGGACGTACCCGGAGTTGGGTTCGCCGGTCTGGTCGATGGTTGACCCGACAGGGTCGGCGTTGACAACGGCGACCGACCGCGAGGCGCCCGGTGCCGGGTTCCTGCCACGCACGAAACGTCGCCCACTGGCGGGTGTGGGCTCGGAGATCGCGGCGGCGTATTGCGGCGCGGCTCAGGGGCCGATCGGGGCGGTGTGTGGTGGTTCCTGCACCGATGTGTGGGGCAAGGCGACGTCGACGTCGTATGACCAGGCGGGGAGGGTGACGCAGGCGACCAATCCTGGTGGCACGGTCGGCTACGGGTACACCGCTGACGGTTTGGTTGACACGGTCAGTTTGAACGGTGGGGTGTTGGCTGATCCGATGTACAACGGTTGGGGTCGCATGACCGGGGTGTTGTATCCGTCGGGTGGGACCAACAAGGGGAACGCGACGTCGGGTTCGTTCACGATCGATCCGGTGTGGTTCCGGCCGAACGGTGTCACGTGGTCGGGTCCGGGCGGCGCGATCGCGGCGAACGCGCACACGACGCGTTTGGAGGGGAATGTGGTTGACGAGACGATCGATGGGGTTGACGCGTATCCTGGCGGCGAGCTTCGAGTACGACAACGCGGGCCGTCTTGTTGGGGCTCGGGTGTTGGAACGCACGGCTGGGGGTGTGGGGTTGCGGAGCGTCTGTTACGACTTCCAGGCGACAACCGGCACGTGTGGGGTGTCGCCGAATGGTTCGGGTGGGGTGGTGGCGGGGCGGAACTCGAACCGGGTTCGCACAACCGCGACGTCGGTGTCGTATGGTCGTGACGCGTCGGATCGGGTGGTGGAACGCAAGGTTGGTTCGTCGACGGTCGCCAGGTATTCGTATTCGGCTGGTGGTGATACCGCGGATTTGACGTTGAACGGTTCGTCGACGGTGGTGGAGGCGACGTTGTCGTTGCCTGGTGGGGTCGGCGAGTTCAAGGGCGAGTTCAAGTCGTGACGGCAACACCTCGAGGTTGAGGGTTGGGTCGGTTCATCGAGGTCGACCCGGTCGAGGGTGGATGCTCAAACGACCACACCTATGCGTTCGGTGATCCGATCAAGCGCACGATCTGTCGGGCAGGAGTACATTCAGTGACATCGGCAAGAGGATCGCTTCTCTGGTCAAAGAGCTTGTTAAGCGGCAGGCCGAACTGCGGGCGAATGCGGGAAATCTTCCGATGAGCGGAAGGATGAGTATTCAGGGTCATCGGACCCAGTTTGCGGGGAAGCAGCGGTCGCTCCGACGTAGCCTCAAGAACTGGCAGTCGGACGGCTGTGGCGGGACCCGCGGTGGCGGCACCGGATATTTCGACATGTCAATGGCGTTCAGATTGTCCTTTATGGCCTTTCCGTGGCCTGCCGGAATGGGCCCAGGGCACCGAGGAGGCAGGTTCGCCCTGAGTCCGTGGCACGTAGTTGCAGTCGTCGCCGTCGTTGTGCTGGTGGTTCACAGTGGCGGGGCAGCGGCTCCTCTCGTGGTGGCGGCGTGAACGCGGATGACCTTTTAGCCGAGTCGTACTGGATGCACTGGATCCTGTCCAACTGTGACTCAAGGGAAGATCGTCTGAAGGCCGAGAAGCTCGGATGGGCGCCCGATCAACTCGACGATGTGATCCGCGCGAAGGATCTCGGACATGTTCTTGATCTCATATCGAAGCTCGCAGAAATGGCGCCGAATGAGTTCGCGCGACAATGCCTTGCTGCTGGACCGGTTGAGGACCTTCTATGCATGCTGGATCTCGGGCGGGTGGCCGAGTTGCGGCAGGCGGTCCGTAACTCCAAGGCTCTGGCCGAGTTGATGGCGATGTGCGTTCAAATCAGTCCGCCCGAAGTGGCCGATCGAGCCCAGGAGAGTCTGCGTAGCTAAAAGGCTGCGCGGATTGATCAGCCGGTTGGGTCCCAGCGGTCTCGCCAGTCGATCAGTATTGCTGTCAGGAGGAACACGGAAATGACGCAGGTGCAGGGGTATAAGGCTGGGCGCGTCGCGCGCCTGCGGCGCCACCCGCTGACATTCGTCTTCGGATTCCCGCTCACGGGTCGGGGCTTCCTAACGCCGCAGCTTGTCTGGCTCGGAATCGCCGTTCGAGCGCCGTTCTCGGTGCTGACAGGCTTTGAATCAACGCTGCTGATGGTGCTCTGGCCAGTCTGCGCAGTGGCTGCGACGTGGCGGGCAAGAGTTGTCGATGGCACTCTGATTTGTACGACTTTCGGGATCCGGACCCTCGTGATAGACCTGAGGCGGTCTGGAGAGTGTCGGCTGGTATCCCTGCCGGTAGTGGGCCTTGGGTACCTGCCGACGCTGACGTTTGACGAGGCGTGGGTGGTGTGGCGGGTGGGTAGGCGAAGGCTGCCACGGCTGATGTTTGATGTTCCGCTGGTGATGACTAGCGGCTCGACGCGGGCGCGGGGTCAAGAATGGATTGAGGTGATCGCTAGCGCCGCGAAGTCCGATCTCGGGCCCACTCTACCCTATCAACGCAAACATCGGAAGCGAAAGGGGTAGCATTGATTTGATGATGTGCTCGGACTTGAGTCCGTGTCGCGACAGGCCGGCGGGCGCGGCTGCCTGGCCGATCCGACGTACAACGGCTGGGGTCGCATGACCGGGGTGTCGTATCGGTCGGGTGGGACGAGCAAGGGGAACGCGACGTCGGGTTCGTTCACGGTCGATCCGGTGTGGTTCCGGCCCAACGGTGTCACGTGGTCGGGTCCGGGCGGCGCGATCGCGGCGAACGCCCGCACGACCCGTTTGGACGGGAATGTGGTTGACGAAACGATCGATGGGGTTGATGGGTATCCTGGCGGGGAGAGCTTCGGGTACGACAACGCGGGCTGTCTTGTTGGGGCTCGGGTGTTGGAACGCACGGCTGGGGGTGTGGGGTTGCGGAGCGTCTGTTACGACTTCCAGGCGACAACCGGCACGTGTGGGGTGTCGCCGAATGGTTCGGGTGGGGTGGTGGCGGGGCGGAACTCGAACCGGGTTCGCACAACCGCGACGTCGGTGTCGTATGGTCGTGACGCGTCGGATCGGGTGGTGGAACGCAAGGTTGGTTCGTCGACGGTCGCCAGGTATTCGTATTCGGCTGGTGGTGATACCGCGGATTTGACGTTGAACGGTTCGTCGACGGTGGTGGAGGCGACGTTGTCGTTGCCTGGTGGGGTGTTGTACACGTTCAAACCGTCGACACCTGCGTCGAGCGTGTGGTCGTATCCGAATTTGCACGGTCTCGGTGCGACGACGTATGCCTGCCGTCAACCGGCTGGTGGCAGCGTGGGCCGGTCCGGTGTTTGGCGGGGAAGCTTTGGTGGGGTCGGAACGTGTCGGGCGCGGGTCCGGTGGCGAGGGCTCGACGGACGCATGCACTCACGGTTTCAGACCCGCCAAGATCAACTGAGGAGTATTGCCGCCTATCGTGCGCACTACCACGCTGGGTCCCGGAACGGCGCCTGTCGCTTCGGCAGGAACTACAACGGATCGTGCCGGTCCCTGCAGAGCACGCGTGGCGCTCAGCAGGTGAGCGTCGCTGTGAAGCTCCTGTGGGCGATGAAGAACTTCATGGGAGGAGGTCCGCCGGGCCTCCCGCCGATCATCATGCCATGCCGGGATAGCTGGTCGGATATGGACTACTGCACTGGCCGTCGGATCTCCGAGAGCGCTCCACGCGCATGAACCATTTGGAAGACCCCGAGTATTTTGTTCGCCGGGCTCCATTCGATCTCGTGGACCTGGTCTCATCGCTTCTGAATTTCTCGCTTCTCAATTTCGATGCGGTGGTCTTCGAGCGCGGTTGGCAGGTGGTGCAACGGACGGCCGGCACTCGCCGGGTTGTGGCCAGGGTCGGCACAAAGGCCGAGGCCGACTCGATTCTGCGCCGCCGCAGCGCCGACGTGCGGCACACTGGCGATGACAGTGGTCCAGACCTGCGGCAGCGCGATCAGTGAGCCTAGATCGACGACTCGGTCGGTTTCAGTCGGCGGCTATCGCCGTGGTGATGGCTACCTTGTCTCTGGTCGGATTCCTTCTGATCATGCGCTGGGATCAGGTCCGGCTCACCGCTATTCTGGGTGCCGATGTTTCCCTCCTCCAGAAGCTGCTCCGGGTTCTCCTCGCATTCGCTGTATGGGTCCTAGAATTCTGCGGAATTATGGCGGCAATGCACTTCGGTTCGAGATGGCGGGACCGGTAGGACGGTGCAGCCAACTCGTCCCTGCCAATGTGCGCCAGACTATGGCCCCGTGAACGGTGGCAACATCTCCGCATTAGCGCAATTACGCGCAATGGGAGTGTGGGGCCAGAATGGGTGAAGCTCCAAGGCCAAGTTCGGATTGGCTCGACAAGGTGCCGCGGAACTTCAGTGACAATCTGCCAATGTCACTTCTGTACACCTTCCTACTATTGGGTTGGCTGACTACAGGTCAAATCGCGGCGTGGTTGCTCGCTGGTGCGTGGGTAGCTGAAAACGGCATCGAATTGTTCAGGTCTCAGTGGGCCATGGAGCACCCTCGTGTGTTCGTGCGGAGGATCCATGCCGCCTGTAGCCGGCCAAGCGTCAAGACCGTTGCGGTGGTAGCGGAAGTCGTGACGGTCGTCGCGGCGCTGGCGATAGCCATCACGACTCTGGCTCGCTGATGGCAAGTCAGACTCCTCAGGGCTGTTGTGGTGCGCTTCGGATCTGATCGGGGTGTAGGTCCACGAGCGCTGGTGCGGGGAATCGGCACCGGGGCGGCATGGTCGAAGCGTGCCACCAGACCCGTTGACCGCGCTTGCACGCGAAGAGATCCGCTCCGGGATCGAACGCGGCGAAACCGACTCCCAGATCGCTGCCCGCCTTCACCGACACCAATCCACGATCGGCCGCGAGATCACCCGGAACGGTGGTGCCCGTCGACGGTGGCGAACTGACGACACTGATCGATGTCGCCCGACGTCCGTCTGAACTCACCGAGCGTCATTCGGCTGAGCTTCCTCGCCGGGTAGCGCTCGTCAGGACCGCGAACGGACGACTCCGGTCAGCGCGGCGATGGCGACCCATCCGAGAGAGACGACGTATGACCAACTGGCGATTGCTATCGCCACGCCGACCCCGCCGAAGGCGGAGCCGTACCACTGGAACCAATTCGGCAGGACGAAGTGAGCAGCCAACCACATGACGGTCGAGACGCCGCCGCCGATGAGCGCGGTCCGCACCTTCTCCGACCGGTCGATCTGCTGCGGAGACAAGATCGATGGGGTTGCGTACCAGAAGGCCAGATTGCAGAGAGCCATGGTGACGAGCGCGATGACCCACTCGAGAACCGGGCTGAACGGCAACCCGAAGAGCATCTGGCCGATGCAGAAGATGGCGAACGTGGCAGCGAACCACGCCACGCCCCGGGCCGTGGCCCGGATTCCGTGGGGGCGGTCGACTCGCCAGCAGTCGCAGAACGCGTGCACGAAGCTCTGTGCCGCATCGTTTCCGCTGCCGAGCAGTGAGAGCAGGGTGATCACCGAACCCACCGCCAGGATTCGATCTGTCGACGGGAACGTCGCGTCGAAGATTCGTGCGGTCGCTGGGTCAACCTCGAAGAGTCGGCTCATCGTCGAGCCGAGGCCCTCATCGCTCCACCACGTGGACGTCACCGCGTAACCGAGCATCGCGAGGGGCACGACGCTGACGAACAGGCTGAACGCCACCGATGACGAGCGCGCGGCGCCATCGGCCTCCCCGAAGCGTTTAACGGTTCGAGCGAGGAGATCCACGGATCGATGCCGGAACGCCGCGTCCCGCGCACGCCCGAGGTCGTCCTCGTGTCGAGCGATGCTGCGTTTGGCCCACCGATCGATCCGTCCGATCGTGGACCCTTCGGTGCTCTGACTGGACTCTCTCACAGTCCCGGCTCCCCTCGGATCTGGTACAGAGTGTACCACAATGGGCCTTGAGGGGGGCGGCCTCAGCTGGTCCGATGCAGGCGTCGAGGCAGGAGCGGCTCGAGTTGGGTCGCCAATGCGGCGGCCTCGGCTGCCCGCAGCGGACGCCCCGCCCAGAGGCTCGCGAAGATCGGAGGTCCGACCGTGGCGGCGAAGACCGGCTTCGGGCACGTTCTCTCGAACGGAGCGAGCACCGAGATGAGCGCCTGCCGACGATCCTCGAGGAGCCGGTCGAGCAACTCCCGAGCAAGCAGGTCGTGCTGGGCCAGCGCCACAACGTAGGCGAGCGCCGTGGCGCGCGGTTCCTCCGAAAGTGCACGGGTCAGGCCGAGGATCCACTGCCTGAGTGCATCGGCGGCGTCGAGCGCGGCCGAGGGGTAGCCATCGTCGACCCCCTCGAGCACCGAGTCGACGACGAGCTCCTCCACGGTGTTCCAGTGGCGGTAGAGGGTTTGGCGACCGAGCCCGCTCCGGCTTGCGACTGACGAGAACGTGACCGCGGAGAGCCCCCCTTCGACGAGGAGGCTCGAAACCGCAGACCGGACCAGCGCTCTGGTCCGCTGGATCCTGGGATCGATGTTCCGGGGCACGCGGCGAGGCTACCTGGCCGCGGGATCGGTCCCTTTGGCAGTTCCGGCGCGACCGCTCTCACTCGTGGGGCAGGAGAGGTATGGTACGGTTCGTTCCAAAGCTGGCGGTGTGCGGGAACGCCGCCGCACGAGTTGGGAGGTAGCTTCAGTGACCGAGATCTCAGGCCCGCGCACATTGGAAGCGACTCGTTTCGAAGCCTTCAGCGATGGGGTCTTGGCGATTGCGATCACGCTGCTGATCCTCGAGATCAAGGCTCCCGAAGCCGAATCCGGTCAGCTGTGGCACGAGCTCGGCCGGCTGTGGCCGAGTTATGCCGCGTACGGCGTGAGCTTCCTGACCATTGGGGTGATGTGGGTCAACCACCACAACTTCTCCGCCCGGCTGACCGCCATCGACCATGGCGTGGTCTACCTGAACCTGCTGCTCCTCGGCAGCATCTCGTTTCTCCCGTTCCCGACGGCGCTGTTGTCCGAGTACTTGCGCACCGGCGGCTCGAATGAACGTGCAGCGGCAGGCATCTACGCACTGACGATGGTCGCCATCAGTGTTGCGTTCACACTCATGTGGTCGTACATCGCCCGCCACGACCAACTCGTCAAGCGAGACCGCATCGGCGACCTCAGGCGCCAGGCAACAAGCGCCGGCCTTGCCGCCCTGGTGTACGTGGGAACGTTCGCCATCTCCTTCGTGTCGGCCATCGCTGCGCTCGCCATCTTCGCGATCATCGCAATTGGGTTCGCCTTCAACAAGCTCACCTGACCAGGCGAGTCGAACCCCGGTTCCACGCGGTTGGGGCGCGTTCGGCCGGGACGGCCGTGCCGCCACTATGCTGGCCGCTGGTCCGTGCTCCCGTGAGGCGGTCGGGTCCTGTGCAACGCAGGGCCGTGAACCGAGTCAGGGCCGGAAGGCAGCAGCTCTCAGCGGATACCAGCGTGTGCCGCAGATCGCCTGACCGTCTCACCGGAGCACGGACCACACCGACAGTGCACGCATCGTCCGACCTCGTCGGCGTCGAGCGCAGGCCTGACGACGGCGTCGGCGATCGCCGCGGTTCAGTGCGAATTGGCAACCGTGAGGTACAGCAGCGTCAGCTGGCTCATGTTGAACACCGCGTGGGCGATCATCGCGGTGCCGAGCCGGCCGGACGCCCAGCGCAGGTAGCCGAGGGCGATGCCGAGCAGGCCGAGTCCTGCGACCATCGGGAGGTTGGCCCAGCCTTCGCCGGGGAGGAAGTGGGCGAACCCGAAGACCACTCCCTGGGTCACGATCGCCGCGCCGTTGCCCATCCGCGACCGGAGGCCGTGCATCAGCACGCCGCGGAACAGAAGCTCCTCGGTGATCGGGGCCAGGACGCCTGCGAGCACGATCAACATGATGAAGATCGGCAGCCGTGACGACGGGTTTGACGACATCTGATCCTGAACGTCGGACAGGTTCGACGCCTGATCGAGATCGAGCACTTGCGTGAGGACGCCGACGATCACAATCGCGATGGTGCCGACGATCGCACCGAGCACGCCGAGTGGAATGTCGAGCCACCGAACCGCGAACCCGATGTCGCGGCGCATCGATCCGGACCCCCATTGCCGGCACGCCACCCAAGCCAGCAGCGGGAAGCCGATGGCGGTGCCGACGAGCGCGCCGAGGCCGACGAGCGCGCCGACGGTCCCGCCCTGCGCCGCGATGAAGTTGGTGGCGAAGAGCGCAGCGATTGCGACCAGGGCTGCGACGGCCGCAGGCGAGCCCAGGCGAGGAAGCGGAGCGAACCACCGCGACGACGAGTCCTCGATCGGCATGGATCGTGGCCCCCACTCGGTGCCCGACCACCAACGCCACTGACCCTGCATCTCCGCGTCGGGGTACCAGCCGGCGGGTGCGGCGGTCGGGGGTGTCAGCGGTTGCGCGACGGGCGGTGCGGAGGGGAACGATGCGGGCGGCCAGCCGCGCCGGGGGCCTCCGTCGGGGTGATACGACACGGCGCCCAGGGTAGATCGCACGGCGCGAATTCCTCGGCGGCGCCGACCACGGTGGCGCCTGGGGGAGGGTGTCGCCGTGCGCCGGTAGTGTCTCGTCAATGGCGCACCAGTCGCTCTATCGCCGCTATCGCCCAGGCCGATTCTCGGAGGTCCGCGGGCAGGAACCGGTCGTGCGTGCGTTGCGCAACGCGGTCGCCAACGGCACCGAAGGGCACGCCTACCTGTTCAGCGGCCCCCGCGGCACCGGCAAGACGTCGACGGCGCGCATCCTCGCGAAGGCGCTGAACTGTCCCGATCTCACCGCCGGCGAACCGTGCGGCGAGTGCGAGAGCTGCCTCGCCATCGAGCACGGCAACAGCTACGACCTGTTCGAGTTGGACGCCGCATCGAACAACGGTGTCGACGCGATGCGCGACCTGATCGGCCGCACCGTCGTCGGGTCGCCCGGCCGAACCAAGGTGTACATCCTCGACGAGGTGCACATGCTCTCGGCGGCGGCCTCGAACGCCCTGCTCAAGACGCTGGAGGAGCCGCCCGATCACGTCACGTTCGTGCTGGCGACGACGGATCCGCAGAAGGTGTTGCCCACCATCCGAAGCCGGACGCAACACTTCGAATTCTCGCTGCTCTCGGCGACGGAACTCTCGGCCTACGTCCACTGGATCATGGACGACGCCGGGCTCGACGTCGACGAGTCGTCGGTGGCCCACGTGGTCCGGCAGGGTCGAGGCTCGGCCCGCGACACGCTATCGGCGCTCGACATGGTCGTCGCTGCGGGCGGCATCGCGGATCGTGCCGAACCGATCGAGGGCATCCTCGCTGCGATGCGGAACCACGACGTCGGGGCCGCGATCACAGCGGTGGCCGACGCCGTTGCCCAGGGCCGCGAGCCCCGGGTGCTCGCGGAGCACCTGGTGGTCACGTTGCGCGACGCGTTCCTCGCCTCGGTCCACGCGACTCTCGATCACCTGAGCGACGCCGACCAGGCCGCCATGACCGACCTGGCGAAGGCGCTCGGGCCCGCCGCGATCACCCGGGCGTTGGAGCTGGTCGGTTCGTCGTTGGTCGACATGCGACAGGCCGCCGACCCCCGAGTGCCGCTCGAGGTGGCGCTCATCCGCCTCTGCGATCCGGGGGTCGACACGTCGCTCGGTGCGGTGGTGGAGCGGCTCGAACGACTGGAACGGCTGATCGCCCGCGGCGGCGTGCCGGGCGCGGCGGCGGCGAACGCGGGCAACTCGTCGAGCTCGATCGCCGAACCCGACGTAGCCCAGTCGGCTGTGACGACGACGACTACGGCGTCGCCGTCGACGCCGTCCGGGTCGGGTGGCGCGGCGTCCCCGGCATCCGGAGCAGCGGCGGCACGGGCCGAGCTCGCCGCCCGGCGAGCGTCGTCCGGGCGCCCCTCGGCATCGACGCCATCGCCGCGCGCCGCCACCGACGGCGCTGCGTCCGAGGTGCCCTCGGCGCCGCCAGCGCCCACCTCCGCCGGCCGTCCGGCGCCGCCAGCACCACCGACCTCGGCAGCGGCGCGACCGGCGGCCCCGCCCCCACCGGCGGCGCCCCGGTCCCCGGACCGTGCACCGTCCGGCGACGAACCGGCGCCCGCGCCGGCTGCACCGCCGGCGCCCTCTGCTACGGCCGGCGAGCCCGCCGCTCTTGTCGGCGAGCCCGCTCCCTCTGCTGCCGATGCACCAGCGGGCGCAGGCGAACCGCTCGATGCCGATCGGGTCGCGGCCGCGTTGGCCGACCTCGTGGCGGGACGGCTGCGGGGTATCGCGAAGGCGATCTATGCAGGCGGCCGCGTGGTGCGCGTCGACGGCGATGCCGTGGTGTTCGCTCTCAACAGCGCGCCGACGCGCGACCGCGCCGAGCAGTCCCGGGCCGAGGTCGAGGCGCTGCTCGCCGAGCACTTCGGCCGCCCGGTTCCCCTGCGCCTCGTCGACGACGAGGCGGGGGCCGGCGCATCGGCGCGATCCCCCCGCGCGCAGCGGCCCTCTGGAGGGTTCGATGCGCTCGCCCCGTCGGCCCGCCCCGAGGCCGTCGCCACGTCGGGCGCCGTCGGCGGAGCGGCGGATGGGCAGTCGTCGCCGCATGACGACGATGACGACGAGGACACCACCATCGACGTGCACGCGCTCGAAGATGCCGACGTCGCAACGAGCGGGCTCGATCGGCTCGTCCAGGCCTTCCCGGGCGCGGTCGTCGAGGAAGAATCGTCATGATCTCGTCACCGACCAGTACCAAAGGAGCACGTCCATGACCGAGGAACACGGAATCGCCGCTGGGTTGGGTGGACTCGATCTGAACTCGTTGCTCAGCGCCGCGCAGGACATGCAGACCCAGATGGTCGAGTCGCAGCGGGCGCTGGCCGAGACGGTGGTCGAGGGGCAGTCGGGCGGCGGCGCGGTCACGATCGCCGTCACGGGCGGACTCGAGTTCCGGTCGGTTTCCATCGCCGACGAAGTGGTCGACCCCGACGACGTCACGATGCTCGAGGACCTCGTCCTTGCGGCGCTGCGTGACGCGATCGCGCAGGTGAACGCGGCGCAGGCCGAGTCGAACCCGCTGGCCGGTCTGCCGATGGCGGGCGGTCTCGGCGGGCTTCTCGGCGGAGCCTGATGGCCGACTATCCCGCAGCGATCCAGGAGTTGATCGACGCGTTTGGTCGGCTGCCCGGCATCGGCCCGAAGTCGGCGCAGCGGATCACGTTCCACCTCTTGAAGGCCGACGCGTCCGAGTCGGCCCGGCTGGTACGCGCGCTCTCCGAGGCCACGGCGCGAGTGAGCTTCTGCTCCGTCTGCTTCAATCTCGCCGAAGGTGAGCAATGCATGGTGTGCAGCGACCCTCAACGCGACCCGCACGTGTTGTGCGTGGTCGAGGAGCCCCGCGACGTGGTTGCGGTCGAGCGCACCCGCGAGTTCCGCGGGCGCTATCACGTGCTCGGTGGCGCGATCGACCACTTGCAGGGGGTCGGTCCCGAGCAGCTTCGCGTGCGCGAGCTGCTCGCCCGCGTGCAGGGCGAGGGCATCACCGAGGTCATTCTGTGCACCAACCCGAACATCGAAGGCGAGGCGACCGCTCTGTATCTCTCGCGAGTGCTCGATGTTCCCGGGGTAACGGTGAGCCGCATCGCGAGTGGCCTGCCGGTGGGTGGCGACTTGGAGTACGCGGATGAGCTGACGCTCGGCAGAGCGCTCGAGGGACGCCGCACCGTCGTGCGATGACACCATCGACCGGCCGGGCTCCGGCGGTAGGGTCCACGCCATGGAGCATCGTCAACTGATCTCGTCGGGATCGCCCTGGGAGCTCACGGTTGGGTACAGCCGTGCGGTCCGGGTGGGCGGAAGGGTGATCGTCGCCGGGACCGCACCCAAGTTCGATGACGGCCAGTGTCCATCCGATGCGGGCCTGCAGGCGCGGCGCTGTTTCGACATCATCGAAGAGGCGTTGGCCGCCGCCGGCTCCTCGTTCGCCGATGTCGTGCGGACCCGCATCTACCTGGTCGATGCCGGCGACTTCGACGCGGTGGCGGCGATCCACGGCGAGTTGTTCCACGACGTGCGGCCGGCGAATACGACGCTGGTGGTCGCCGGGCTCCTCGACCCCGCATGGAAGGTCGAGATCGAGGCCGAGGCCGAGATCCGCCCCGAGCGGTCGCCGCTGCTCTGAGCCGGCGCCGTCGTCAGGCGGGTGGTGCGAGCGGAACCGTGCTGACGCGATCGCCGACGCCGACCGGACCGTCGCGCAGCACCTTGGCGTAGACGCGCGACGACGTGCGATCGCGCGTCGCCGAGATGCGCCCCACATCGCCGTCGCTGAAGAGGGGACGAAGGTGACGGCACGGCGTCGCCCACGCGGTGAGCTCGAGGAGCGGGCCGCGCTCGCCGATCCGCAGGCGGGTGCCGAGCCGCAGGACCGACCAGTCGAGGCCCGCGACGGTGAGGTTCTCGCCCGCGGCCCCGGGCTCGATCGGGTGGCCGTCGGCGCGCAGCCCATCGATCACCTCGGCTGACCACAACGACACCGCCTGCCAGACCCTGCCGTGGTGGCGGCGGTTCCGCTGAACGTCGCCGTCGAGACCCCGGTAGCCGACATGCGCTTGGTCGACCTGGCGTTTTGGCACGCCGCCGTCCGACACATTCACGGCCGCGACGCGTCCGGTGAGCGGCGGCGATTGCACGCCGAACCCTGCGAGCAGGCGAGCCACGCTCGACAGGTGGTGCGTGATCGCATGCGCGCCGTGACGGACGATCGCCGTCGGGTGGACGTGCTCGCCGTCGAGGAGTCGCGGTTCGTCGTCGTGTACGGCATCGAGGGTCGCCCATCGGTCCGCCAGTGCGTGGGAGGCGCGGTCCAGCCGAACCAGCGACTCGCCGAGCGACGCGGGCGCGTCGTCGTCCCAGCGGTCCCGCTGTCGCGACGCGAGATCGGCCGGGTCGGTCGCCTCCGCCCGTTCGAGCCCGGCGACACACCATTCGACGATCGTCGTCGTGTCGGCCAGCAGGTCGAGCGCAGACGGTTGGCCCGGTTCGGGGCGAAGGTTCAGCACCGGCTCGTCAACCGCATGGAGCCAGTCGTCCCACAGCTCCGCCGCGTCGGCGATGGTCGCAAGCGCGTCGCGGTCGGTGTAGGCGTCGGCGTCGAACCGGCAGGTCGCGCAGGTGTGCAGATCGGTGCCGTCGGGAAACATCAGCCGCGTCGCGATCGCCGATGCCGGGCGCCGAGTTGGGGTCTGCGGTGTGCCACGGGCCCATTCTCGCATCCGGAGATGGGTTCTTCAGCCCTCATCATTTCCTCACATTTCGTCGATAGGTTGCTCACAGGCAACCCCGATCATCGTGGTTGTCGGAACGAATCACTGCACGGAGGGAACTGAAACCATGCGCCGTCGCTCGACATCGCTGTCCACTGCGCCAGGCTGGCGCCGGGCCGTCGTGGCGGTCGTGCCGTTGTGTGCGGCACTCGCCGGATGCGGCGGCGACACGACCAACGCCACGCCGTCGTCGACCACGTCGACCACGGTGGTCGCTTCGGAGTCGTCGACGACCGCAGTACCCACCGGTGCAACCGGCGCCACTGCCTCGACCGGTGCCTCAGGCGCCGCCGCTGCGGTGACCGACGAGGTCGATGCCGCGCTGCAGTCGGTCGACGAAGCCGTGAACGGCATCGATGCCGCAACCGACGAGCTGGCCAAGGTGCCCTCCGAGTGATTCCAACGACATCCGTCACCACGACCGGTACGCCGGTCACGACAGGTCAGGAGCCTGAAATGTTCAACCACACCCCCGTCACGTCCCGCCGTCGCCTCCCGCTCTTCGCAGGTGCAGTGGTGTCCGGAGCGCTCGTGCTCGGCGCGGCGCTTCCCGCCGGTGCCCAGACCGGTGCCGGTGGCACCGGCGAGCGCGGCGACCGGGCCCGAACCGCCTGTCTGGGCGCCATCGACAAGCGGATCGCAGCGCTCGACAAGGCGTCGGAGACCCTGTCGTCCGACAAGCACCTCACCGACGGTCATCGCGACACGCTGACCACGCGGGTCGATTCGGCCCACACGGGCATCGAGGCCATCCGTCCGCAGGTCGAATCCGCCGCCGCGGATCAACTGAAGCAGCTGTGCAGCTCGGTGGCGACCGACTACCGGGTGTTCGCGGTGCTGCTGCCCCAGATGCACCTCGCTCGGATCGGCGATGCCGCCGCTGCGGCCCAGACCCGCTCCGACGGGGTGTCGGCGAAGATCGATGAGGCGATCGGCCGTGCCAAGGCGGCGGGCAAGAACGTCGATGCGGCGACCGAGGCAGCAGACGCGCTCGACGATGCGGTCGCCAAGCTCGGCGCCGATACCCAGGGCCTCGCCGACCAGGCGCTCGCCGTCACGCCGGCCGATTTCAACGGCGACAAGGACGTGATGGATCCGCTCCGTGAGAAGGGCAAGGCCGTGCGTGCCGACGGCAAGGCGGTTCGGGCGGCGGCGAAGACCGTGCGCACCGAGTTGAAGGCGCTGCGCGGCTGAGCGACGCAACGCTCGACATCCGAAACACCGTCGGTGAGGGGCGCGCAACGGCGTGCCCCTCACCGACGTTTTGGGGGTCGTCGTGTACAGTCCGTCGCCATGGCCGAGACGGAACCGACCGGGTCTCGTCCGTCAATCGGAGGGATCGAGGGGCGCTCGGTGACGGCGTGGCTCTCGTCTCGCGTCGAGGGCGGCCGGTGGCGATGGGAGCTGGGGCTCTACGCGGTCGCTGCGGTCGCTGCGTGGTGGGTGCGTTCGGTGCAGGACGACGCGTTCATCTCGTTCCGCTACGCGAAGAACCTCGCGAACGGGAGCGGCCTGGTCTTCAACTCGGGTGAGCGGGTCGAGGGGTACACGAACTTCCTCTGGACCCTGATCCTGTGGATTCCGGAGCACTTCGGTTGGAACACGCCGATGTTCAGCGTGCTCGTCACGATCCCGCTGATGATCGCCACGCTCGCGGTCTCGATCCGCTTTGCCCGCCGCGTCTACGGCGAGTATCCGTCAGCCTGGCTAACCGGGGCGCTGCTGGTCGCGAACATGACGTTCCTGGCCTACGCCACGTCGGGGCTCGAGACCATGCTGCAGACGCTGCTCGTCACGTCCGTCGCGGCGTTGCTCGTGCCGGCGCCTGCGGGCACGCCCGATCGAGGCCCGCTGGCGCTCCTGGGTGCCGGGGCGCTCGGCGGGCTGGCGATCATGACGCGGATCGATTCCGTAGTCCTCGTGGGCGCCTGGTTCCTGGTGCACCTGTGGGCGCTTCGCCGCGACGGCGCAGCGCAGTGGCGGTGGCCGAGGCTCGCGGCCAGGGCCGGCATGCTCGGGGTTCCGGTGCTGGCGCTCGTGGTGCCCTGGTTGGCGTGGAAGGCCGACTACTACGGCACGATCCTTCCCAACACCCTCGAGGCGAAGTCCTGGTCGAACTCGTGGGTGCCCTTCCTCTACGGCGTCTTCTACCTGTTCACGTTCTTCGCGTCCTACGCGGCCTTCCTGCTGATCGGTCGGTGGCGTCGGCTGCGCGGGCAGTTCCCGACCCGGCACGCGACCCGGCCGATGATCGCCGTCCTGGCGGCGTGGGCGCTGTACATCTGCGTCGTGGGCGCCGACTTCATGGAGTACCGCTTCGTGGTGCCGGTGCTGCCGATCCTGGCCGTTCCAGCGGCGTTCCTGATCGACCGGTATCGGACGACGCGGCGCCAGATCGTGTTGGTGTCGGCTCTCGTGCTGGTGTCGCTCGTGCACCGCGTGGTGCCGACGATCATCCCGTACCCGGTGCTCACGATCGAGGAGCTGAAGCACTGGCCGGAGGATTCGCCCAACAGCTGGGAGCGGCTGGGCAAGCTGCTCGCCGAGGCGTTCCCCGGCGGCAGTGAGGTGCCCGGTCAACCGGTCGTCGGAATCATCCCGGCCGGCGTCGTGCCGTACTACTCCGACCTCGAATCGATCGACATGCTCGGTCTGAACGACGAGTGGGTCGCGAAGAACGGTCTCGAGTACCCCCTGTACTTCCCGGGCCACGTGCGAACCGCCACGATCGACTATCTGGAGCGACGCAACGTCAGCCTGCTGATCGGCGCCGTGCGCGGCGATTGTCGGGTGTACCGCAAGAACCGGCCCACGTTGCCCTGCGAGGATCGCAAGGACTACCGCATCTCGGAACTGCTCGACGTGATCCCCGCGGGCGATCTGGCGAACCTGCCGCCCACAGCGAAGGTGCTGGAGATCCCGTTCAAGGGCAACGACGCGTGGCAGTTCATCTACCTGACCCAGAACGACAAGGTCGACGCCGCGATTGCGAAGTACGGATGGCGGCTGGTGCCGATCACCATGACGTGCGATCCCGACGACATCGCGCCGGTGCTCGGTCAGCTGTTCTCCGAGCGAACCTGCCCCTCGACCGACGGCTGAGCCCGAAGCCGCCGGTTGCGGTTGCGGAGCCAGTTCAGCGGCGGGAGTTCCACGTACCGGTGCAGCAACTCGGTGCCGATCACGAGCGCCGGCACGTATGCGAGCCCGGCGAGCGTCTGCCAGTTCGCCGAGCGGTTCTTGGTGGCCTCCACCAGCAGGAGGCCGAGCGGGAAGTGGAGGATGTAGATCGTGTAGCTGCGTCGCCCGACTCCGAGGATCGGCTTCCACGACAGCACCTTCGTCACGAGGGTCGGGGCGCCACGGACCATCGAGAAGACCATGAGGACCGCGCCCGCGCTCGACAGGGAGTAGCCGTAGTTGCCCCAATGGAAGCCGTCGTTGATGGTGGTTCCGGTTTCGGCGTACACGGGCACGTACAACCCGAACGGCTTGGACAGCACGGTGCCGGTGAAGATCGTCCCGCAGAAGATCGCGGTGCCCAGCACGCCGAGCCGACCGATGAGCTTCTTCGTCCGCTCGTCGAACTCCGAGGGCAGCATCGCATTCGCGAAGGCGAGCGCAACGCCGATGGCGATCGCGTCGGGTCGCTGGTACCACATCATGCGATAGCCGACGTGATCGGTCGCCCGGGCAATGGCGACGAACACGGCGAAACCGCTGAAGGCGATGATCAGCGTTCGGGCGCGGTTCCATTTGATCGCGACCAGCGTCACGAGCGCGCCGAACAGGTAGAAGTGCTCCTCCACCGACAGCGACCACAGCTGGATGAGCGGGCGGGCGGGAGGGCGTCCGCCGGTCAGCATCGAGTACTGCACGGGATGGACCACGTGATACACGTACAGACCGGCCGATGCCACGTCGTTGCGCACCTGGGCTTGGAACGCTGCGTCACCCACGAGCATCCCGGCGACGAACACGAGCGCCAGCGAGGCATACAGCACCGGGAACAGCCGCACGGCGCGCCGCAGATAGAACTCGCGCAGATTGAGCCTGCCGGTGCCTCGGTACTCCTCGAGCAGCAGGGTCGTGATCAGGAATCCGCTGATGATGAAGAACAGGTCGACGATGGAGGCGACACCGGCGAGCTTCCCGTCGACGCCGTGTTCGAGTACCACGATGATCACGCCGAACCCGCGCACGCCGTCGAAGGGCGCCACGAATCCCATCTTCGGGGCACGGCTGCGGAACGGGCCGTCGCTCACGGGCAGCTCCGTTCCATGCCGATGCCGATGACCGTTCGCTCGAGCCAGCCGAGGTCGTCGAGGGGGTCGCAGGTCCGCTCGATCGTGAGCTGTCGCCAGCCGTTGCGCTCGATCGCCCGGTCCACCAAGGCGTTGGGGGTCAGATAGGTGATGCGCCACACCTTCTGCTCGTCGAGCGGGATCTCGATCACCGTGGCGTCGCGGGGAAGCTCGTGGAGGTCCTGGAAGACATACAGCAGATCGGTGAAGTTCACCGACGTCGCGCGCCGCTCACCGGGCTCGTACTTGTGGATCTGCGGCAGACCGATCAGCAGGTTCACATTGCGTCGTTCGAGGTAGCTGATGGGCGCCATCTTCACGTGGCCCGGGTAGTAGGCGAGCGGCGACGCACTCGGGATCTCGAACCCGTGCTGCGCGACCCACGGGTCGGCGAGCCCCAGCATGTCGATCGTGGGGAGGTCGGAGTAGTAGGCGATCACCCCGAGTGGCTCGAGGGCGATGACCGGCTGGCCGGGGCGTTTCGACCCGCCGGGGAACTCTCGGCCGAGGAGCTCGCCCATCGCCTTCCACGACGTGTGCGACTCGGTCGGCCAGTGGTGCAGGTCGGCGAACCACAGCACGGGAAACCCAACGCTCGGCAGCAGGAGGTGCGCCGCGCTCGCGACCACCAGTGTGCCGACGATCAGCCCCTGACGAAGGGGCGTGGCGACGCGGTCGACCAGGTGCGCGGCGAGCAGTGCCAGAACCGGCAACACCGGAACCAGGAACCGGTACTCCATGAAGTCGGCGCCGACCACGCAGATGTAGAGGAACCAGACCGCGACCACGGCGAACGCGGCCCGCCGCGCCGGGTCGGCAAAGAACGTTCCGCGGAGCCGACGCCACCGCGGTACGAGCACGAACGCGCCGTAGGTGACGAAGAAGGCACCCAGGTAGAAGACGCCGTAGAGGAACGGCACGAGCGGGTTGCTCGTGGACTTGGCCTCGAGCGTGTTGGGCACCAGCGTCCCGTAGAAGTCCGCCTTCCACACGAGCCAGGGGACGACGATCGCCAGGGTCGGAAGACCGACGAGTGCACCGGCTCGCAGCACCTCGGCCGCCCATCGTGCTGCGGGCCGCCCACCGTCGGCTGCGGTCGGCGGCGACGGTTCGCGTCGCTGCGACCACACGTGCACGGCAAACCACGCTCCGAGCAGCACCGCGCTGTCGAGCCGGGTCAACAACGCGAGCCCGCCGGCCGCTCCGGCGACCACTCGGCGCGCCGTCAGGTGAGTCCGCTCGGGGCTACCAAGGGCCGAGGGCGTGAGCGCCCACGCGAAGGCGGTGATGAACAGCGTCTGCATCATCGTCTCGAGGCCGCTGGTGCCGTAACCGATGAAGGAGGCGCACGCGACCAGCAACGTCGCGGCCGCGAGGGCGTGCACGCGGTCGCCGGTGAGCCGCTCGGCGAGGCGGATCGCGACGAGCAGTTTCGCCACGATGACGACGATGCCGACAACCGTCGAGAACGTGGGCGCGTCCCACCCGAGCCGCTCGGGAACGACATGCATCAGCGTCCATAAGAAGTTCGTGTAGCCCTCGACGCGTTCCCCCGGGTTGAAGACCAGGCCGTCGCCGCGTGCCATGTTGCGGGCGAACCGGTAGGTGATGAACGCGTCGTCCTGAGCGAAGCGGAACCACCATGCACCGCCGGCCGCGACCGCGCACAGCGCCGCCTCGACCAGTCGATGCCGCCGTTCGATCCAAGGACGCCAGCGGTCGCTCCACCGCTCCCACTCGTGGCCGGCGTCGGGGTCTGCGTCGCGGTGTGCGCGACTGCCCTCGGTGTCGGTCCCTCCACCCACCGGCGTCACACTAGAGGCTGCGGTGCCCGCTTCCGGGCTCGACGAGTCGTCGGCGATCACGACGGAGTCGGAAGCTCGCCAAGCAGCCGCCCTGCGAGTTCAGCATGTGCCTCGATCACCACGTCACCCTCCACCGTGCGGGGCACGTTGCCGAGCCATCCGTCGGCGTGCTCGGGGGCGCCGGCCGGATCGTCGTCGTAGATCCCGCGGTACCGCACGGCGAGCCAGCCCATCGCCTGCGCGCCGGCAATGTCGGTTCGGCGCAGGTCGCCCACGTGCGCGAGCGCGGTCGAGGTCGCCAGACCCAGTCCGCTACGTGCGTGGTCGAAGATCCGTCGGTCCGGCTTGAACGCGCCTACCTCGTCGGAGAACGACCAGTGGTCGAACGCGGCGAGCAGTCCGTGGTGATCGAGGTAGCCGCGCAGGGTCGCCGAGGGCGTGATGCCGACATCGCAGATGATTCCGAGTCGGAGGCCTGCGGCGTGCAGTGCCTCCAGCGCCGCGCCGATGCCGTCGGCCGGACGCATCTCGGCCGGCTCCATCCCGGCTTCGATCACTGCGACGAGTTCGCCGAACGTCGTGGTCGGCGCGGCCGAGACCCCGACGAATCCGAGAAACCGCTCCACCGCCTGGGCCGGCGAGGTCGCCTCGCCTCGATGCCATCGATCAGCGGCATCGGCGCTCAGAGCCGCAACGCCCGCGGCCACCTGTGATCGCGAGATCTGGCGCCCGGCCGCCGTGAGCACGTCGTGCCAACGATCGATCCGCTGCGGGGTGGCAGCGGGGTTCTCGGCGACCAGCGTGTTCCAATAGTCGAACGTGACCGCAGCGATCGATCGGCGTCGATCGTCGGGCGGGGGCTTCGTCACTGCTGGCGACACACGCCGTCGGCGATCGCTGCGTCGCGGCACGCGATCGCAACGGCGTCGACGACCCGCGGTTCGAACACCGAGGGGATGATGAAGTCGGGTCGCACGTCGTCGCCCACCACGCTGGCGATCGCGCGAGCCGCCGCGACCTTCATGTTCTCGGTGATGCGTCGGGCGCGGGCATCGAAGGCGCCACGGAACACGCCGGGGAACGCGAGCACGTTGTTGATCTGGTTCGGGAAGTCGCTGCGCCCCGTCGCGATCACCGCCGCGATGTCGGTGATGAGTTCCGGTCGGATCTCGGGGTTCGGGTTCGCCATGGCGAACACGATCGGGTCCTTCGCCATCGACCGGACATCGTCGACGGTCAACAAGTCGGGCGCAGACAGGCCGATGAAGACATCCGCGCCGCGGATCACCTCGGAGATCGACCCTCGCAGCCCGTCGGGGTTGGTGTGCTCGGCGAACCACTGCTTCGACGAGTTCAGGCCGGCCCGACCGTCGTACACCGCTCCCTGGCGGTCGACGCCGATCACGTTGCGAACCCCTGCATCCATGAGGATCTTCGAGACGGCGACGCCGGCGGCGCCGACGCCGGCGACGACGACCTTGATGTCGCCGGGCACCTTGCCGACGACCTTCAACGCGTTGTCGAGTGCCGCGAGCGTCACGATCGCGGTGCCGTGCTGGTCGTCGTGGAACACCGGAATGTCGAGCGCTTTGTCGAGCCGTTCCTCCACCTCGAACGCGCCGGGCGCGGCGATGTCCTCCAGGTTGATGCCACCGAATGTCGGCTCGATCTTCATCACCAGGTCGACCAGCTCATCGACCGACTTCGTGCGCACGCACAACGGGAAGGCATCGACCCCGGCGAAGTGCTTGAACAGCAGCGCCTTGCCCTCCATCACGGGCATGGCGGCGTAGGGGCCGATGTCGCCCAGGCCGAGCACGGCCGTGCCGTCGGAGACGATCGCGACCGTGTTGCGGCGGATCGTGTATTCGTGCGACGCGGACTCGTCCTTGGCGATGTCGAGACACACCCGGGCAACGCCCGGCGTGTACGCCATCGACAGGTCGTCGACGTCGGCGACTGGTGCGAGCGGCAGGACCTCGATCTTGCCCCCCTCGTGCATTTTGAAGGTGCGGTCTTCCCACTCGAGGATCTCGACGCCTCCGATCGACTCGATCGCTCGACGCACCTCCTCCTGATGGGCCTCGCTCGTGCAGTTGACGACCACGTCCTCGTCGAGGTGGGCGGTCTTCACCTCGAACCCCTCGAGGCCGGTGATGTTGCCGCCCACCTCGCCGATCGCCACGGCGATCTTCCCGAGCATGCCGGGAAGATTGGGCATGCGAACGCGAACGCGAACGGAATAGGCGGGAGTCGGGGTTTCGGCCATAGGCGGCGAGCCTACCGTCGAGGCCGAAAGCGGCTCACAACCGGGCTCGAGACGTGGTCAGGCGGGAGCTGGCTCCGACCCACCGTCGAAGTCGAATCCGAGGTCGACGGCCGTCGTCAGCGCCACGAAGGGCACCCCGGCGGCCTCGCAATGGCGCGCTGCGGTACCGCCGCGATCGACGAGCGCGAGCACGAGCACCGGCTCGGCACCGAATTCGCGGACCACCTCGATCGCGTCGGCGAGCGTCGTGCCTCGCGACGTCGTGTCCTCGGTCACCACCACGCGATCGCCGGGGCGGAGCGCGCCCGCCACCCGCCCCTGCACGCCGTGATCCTTCGCTTCCTTGCGGATGGTGAAACTGCGAAGACGACGACCCCGCGTCGCGGCGACCGCCGCGATGCCGTATGCCACGGGGTCGGCCCCAACGGTGATTCCGCCGATGGCGGTCGCGTCCTCCGGGATCACCGCGAGCGCGGCGTCGGTCATGAGCACCACGCCGTCGGGGTCGCAGGCGGTCTGTTTCGAGTCGAGAAACCACGTGGTCGGTCGACCCGACTTCAGCACGAAGTCGCCGCGCTTCACCGAGTGGGTCGACAGGTGTTCGATGAGCGCGCTGCGATCGGGGAGGAGGGCCATGCGCTCGAAGCTAGCCAGAATTGCCCCGGCGCAAGCGGTCGATCTCGCGGCGGTCGCGCTTGGTCGGACGTCCGGTGCCGCGGTCGCGAGCGGCCCATTCCAGGCCCGGGAACTCGTCGCGTGCTGGGCCGTCGATGTGGTCGGTCAGCACCTCGTAACACTGCACGGCGACCGGCGCTCCGACGCGTTTCTCGATGAGGACCGTCACCTTGACGAGCCGGGTGCGGCGGGGCTGTCGCACCTCGATCTCGTCGCCGACCTTCACCTTGCGCGCCGGCTTGGCCGTGGCTCCGGCCACGCGAATGCGTCCGCCTTCGCAGTCCTTGGTGGCAGCGGCTCGGCTTGGTGCGAGCCGCACGGCGTTGAGCCACACGTCGAGCCGTACCGGCCCGGCCACGGAGCGGGGGGTCATCGGCCTGGTCGTGGCCACCGCGGGCGTCGCCTCGATCGGGCCGGTCGAGGCGCCCGCGTCGGTCATCGTGTGCCGATCGTCCCGCAGCCGGGCAGTCTCACCGCAGCTGCACCTGCCCGGTGCCGGCGATGGTCGTGCCGATCGCCCAGGCCTCGACCCCGTGATCGGCTGCGACCGCCACGGCGGTCTCAACGTCGTCCGGGCCGACCACGACGACCATCCCGATACCGAGGTTGAACACCTTCGCCATCTCGGCGGCCTCGATGTCGCCGAGGCGCGCCAGCTCGTCGAAGATGCGCGGTCGCCGCCACGAGTCCGATGCCACTACGGCGTCGGTGTGGGCGTTGAGCGCTCGATTCAAGTTGCCGCCGATGCCGCCGCCCGTGATGTGGGCGACACCGTTCACCTGCACCTGGCCGGCGATCGCCGCGACCGTGGGTGCGTAGATCACCGACGGTCGCAGCAGTTCGTCGGCGACGGTCGGTGCTCCTGCCTCGGGCCACGCGAGATCGTCGAGTCCTCGGCCGGCACGCTCGAACAGCACGTGGCGGGCGAGGGAGTACCCGTTCGAGCGCAACCCCGGCGACGCCAGGCCGACCAACGCCTGACCCGGCTCCACGCGCGACCCGTCCAGAATCTCGGAGCGCTCCACGACACCCACAGCGAACCCGACCAGGTCGAACTCGCCGTCGCCCATAGCGCCCGGATGCTCGGCCATCTCGCCGCCGATCAGCGCACACCCCGCCTGGCGACACCCCTCGGCGACGCCTCCGACGAGCCGCTCGATCATGTCGGGCTCGAGCCGCCCGATCGATACGTAGTCGAGGAAGAACAGTGGCTCGGCGCCCTGGCACACCAGGTCGTCGACGCACATCGCCACAAGGTCGATGCCGATCGTGTCGAAGCGGCCCGCTGCACTCGCGACCATCGCCTTCGTACCGACCCCGTCGGTCGTCGACACCAACACCGGGTCGCGGTAGCGGTTGGAGAGTGCGAAGAGCCCGCCGAACGATCCGATGTCGCCCAACACCTCGGGCCGGAACGTCGAGCGGACAAGTGGCTTGATGCGTTGGACGGCGGCGTCGCCGGCTTCGATCGACACGCCGGCTGCGTCGTAGGTTGCTCCGCTCAACGCACTGCTCCTTCGAGGACGGACTTGTTGAGGGTCACGGGGATCTCGACGGGATACACGCCGTCGAGGCAGGCGGTGCAGAAGCCCGAGTCGGGTGCGCCCGTCGCAACCAGCATCCGGTCGAGTTCCAGGTACGCGAGCGAATCGACCGCGAGGAACTCAGCGATCTCGTCGGGTTCCATCCGAGCCGCCAGCAGCTCGTCGCGGCTGCCGGTGTCCATGCCGTAGAAACAGGGCCAGCGGTACGGCGGCGACGACACGCGCATGTGCACCTCTTTCGCGCCGGCCTCGCGCAGCATCTGGACCATGGCTCGCGTGGTTGTGCCGCGGACGATCGAATCGTCCACCACGATCAGGCGTCGCCCCGTGATGCTCTCCCGCAGCGGGTTGAGCTTCATGCGTACCGCCATCGCCCGGAGCTCCTGGGTCGGAGCGATGAAGGTGCGGCCGATGTAGCGGTTCTTGATCAGTCCGTGTCCGAACGGAATGCCGCTGCGGCGCGCGAACCCCTCGGCCGCCGGGATGCCCGACTCGGGGACGCCCATCACGAGATCGGCATCGACGGGCGCCTGCTCGGCGAGCTGTTCGCCCATGTCGACTCGGGCGGCATGCACGTTGCGTCCGTAGAGCTGGCTGTCGGGACGGGCGAAGTACACGAACTCGAACACGCACAGCCGAGGGTCGACGCGCTCGGCTGCGAACGGGAACGACGACGTCACGCCGTGCTGGTCGATGACGACCATCTCGCCGGGTTCGAGCTCGCGCTCGAACGTCGCGCCCACGATGTCGAGCGCCGGCGTCTCCGATGCGAGCACCCATCCGCCGTCGAGGCGGCCGAGGCACAGCGGACGGAAGCCGTTGGGGTCGCGCACGCCGTAGATCCGATGCGCGTCGGTCAGCACGAGGGAGAATGCGCCGCGCAGCTGCGGCAGCACCGCGGTGAGCGCCCCCTCGAGCTCGTGATCGACGCACCGTGGGTTGTTGCGCAGGTGCAGCGAGAGCAGCTCGGCCATCACGTCGGTGTCGGAGGTGGCCATGCCGTCCAACATGCCCGCCTGCTCGGCGAGCTCGGAGGTGTTGGTGAGGTTGCCGTTGTGCGCCAACGCGAACTGGGTGTGAGCGACGTCGCGGAAGACCGGCTGTGAGTTCTTCCACGCCGATGACCCGGTCGTGGAGTACCGCGTGTGTCCGATGCCCATCTGCCCGTCGAGCGCCGCCAGCATGCGCGGGTCGAAGACCGAGCTGACAAGCCCCATGTCTTTGACGACCGTCAGGTGACGCCCGTCGCTGGTCGCGATGCCCGCCGACTCCTGACCGCGGTGCTGCAGGGCGAAGATGCCGAGGTAACAGAGGTGGGCAACCGCGAGCCCGGGCCCGTGGACTGCGAAGACCCCGCACGCCTCGCCGGGGCGACCATCGTCGTGGAGGTCCCGTTCGCTGAGCTCCGCGGGGCGTAGATGGCCCTCCGGGTCGTGATCGGCGCTCACCCCGCCAATCGTGGCACACCCGATGCGGTCGGACCGAACGCGACCCGAAGGACCGCCCCGGATCAACCCTGTGTCGTTCCGGCGCCGAGCTGCGTCGGCAGCCGATCGCGCCAGATCCTCGTGAGGTCGCTCAGGGCGACGTCGATCAGATCCTTCACCACCAGCCTGTCGTCCATGGCGGCACCCAGCTTCGTGGCGGGCACACCGGCCGCCTCGCAGACGTCGAGCACCTCGCGCACCTGATCGACCGCGACGCACACCACGGCACGCCCCGCTGACTCGCTGAACAGGTCGACGTGATCGTCCACGCGGGCGATGCGTGCGCCGACGCCCGACCCGATCGCCATTTCGGCGACGGCCGCGCCCAGCCCGCCGGTGGAGACGTCGTGTGCGCCCAACACCAGCCCGTCATTGACGAGTTGGCGCAGCACGCCGGCAACCCGGGCGACGGCGTCGATGTCGACGGCGGGGAGTGTGCCGCGGCGGTGCCCCCGCCGCCGCGCCCACATCGACCCCGACAGCTCGCGGACGGTCTCTCCGAGCATGATCAACCGGCCACCCTCCACGAGCCGCACGCCGGGCGGTCGGCGCGTGAGCTCGTCGACCACTCCGAGCACGGTGATGATCGGCGTCGGATCGATGTCGGTGCCGCGGCTCTCGTTGTAGAGGCTGACGTTGCCGCCGACCACCGGGATCGAGAGGGCTCGGCACGCGTCGGCCAGGCCGTCGACCGCCTCCGAGAGCTGCCACATCACCTCGGGGTGTTCGGGGTTGCCGAAGTTGAGGCAGTTGACCATCGCAACGGGGCGGGCGCCGACGGTCGCCAGGTTCATGACCGACTCGGCCACCGTGGCGGCGCCTCCGACGCGGGGATCGATGGCGCACCAGTGATGATTGCCGTCGCATGACAAGGCGAGGCCTCGGCCGGTGTCGGCGCCCGTGGTCGGGTGCTTGAGGCGCAGCACGGTCGCGTCGCCGCCGGGACCCTCGACGGTGTTGAGGAAGAGCTGGTGGTCGTACTGGCTGGATACCCACGACGTGTCGGCGAGCAATTCGGCCAGGTCGGCTGCCGCATCGGTGGGCGCGGGAAGCGCGTTCGCGCTCGCGGAGCGCCGCGCTGCCAGGTCCGTCGGTTCGGCACGCGGCCGGTCGTAGAGCGGTGCATCCTCCTCGAGCGACTTGGCCGGCACGTCGGCCAGGACCTCGCCACCTCGCCGTTCCAAGATGCGCAGGCGCCCGGTGCCGGTGACCGTGCCCACCACGCTCGCCCGAATCTCCCAGCGGCGTGCGATCTCGAGCACGGCGTCGAGGTGCTCGGGTTCGACGATGGCGAGCATCCGTTCCTGCGACTCCGAGATCATCAACTCGAAAGGCTCCATGCCGGGCTCGCGGGCAGGGATCTCGGAGACATACACGTCCATGCCGGCCCCGCCCTTGGCGGCGGTCTCCGAGGTGGCACACGTGATGCCGGCGCCGCCCAAGTCCTGCACGCCGACGGCGAGGTTGCGGTCGAGGAGTTCGAGGCACGCCTCGATCAGCCGCTTCTCCTCGAACGGATCGCCGACCTGCACGCTCGGCCGCTTGGTGGCCTCGGTACCCTCGTCGCCGAAACCGGCGCTCGCCAACACCGACACGCCGCCGATGCCATCGCGTCCGGTCGTCGAGCCGAGCAGCACCGCAAGGTTGCCCGCTCCGGTCGCCCGGCCGAGCACCAGTCGTTCCACCGGCAGCACGCCCAGGGCGAAGACGTTCACGAGCGGATTGCCCAGATAGGTCTCGTCGAAGACGGTCTCGCCCCCGACGGTCGGAACGCCCACGGAGTTGCCGTACCCGCTGATTCCCGACACCACGCCTTCGGCAATCCAGCGCGACCGCGGGTCGTCGAGCGGGCCGAACCGCAGGGGGTCCATGCTCGCGATGGGCCTGGCGCCCATGGAGAAGATGTCGCGGAGAATGCCTCCGATGCCCGTGGCGGCGCCCTGGTACGGCTCGATTGCCGAGGGGTGGTTGTGGCTCTCGATACGGATGGCCACTGCAATGCCGTCGCCAACGTCGATCACGCCGGCACCCTCGCCCGGTCCCACGAGCACGTCGGGGCCCTCGGAGCTGAAGCGACGCAGGTGCAAACGGGACGACTTGTAGGAGCAGTGCTCCGACCACATCACCGAGTACATCGCGAGCTCGAGGTGATTCGGCTCACGCCCCAGGATCCGCGTGATGTCGGCGAACTCGTCGTCGGTCAGCCCGAGGGCTCGGTGGACGGACTCGGTTGCGCTGTCGGCCATGGTGCCGAAACTAGTTGAGGTCGCCGCGGCGGTCGTTGGGCCGATCGATCGCCTCGGTTCTGATGCCCGCCGGTCGGTCACGTCGGTCCACCGACCGACACGCCGATTACCGAGGTTCGGCACAGCCGGTTGCGATCATTGTTCCAACAGCGATGGTCTCGGATGGGCGATCTTCGTGAAACTGGTGAACGGTGTTCGTTCATTGGTAAACGGTGTTTGATCGATCAAACGGTGGACCAATCACCCCTTCTTCGGGGCAATAGATCGCATGTTGAGACGAGTGGGTTCACGACCGCGCGCCGCGTTTGCATTCGAGCACGACGCCGTATGAGGCCAAATCGGACGTCGCCGTGCCTATACTGGCCAATCACCCAAGATGCATGGAAGGCATGAAACATGGCGACAACTCAATCGCGGGAAATGAGTGACGAGCACAAGGCCGCCCTGGCCACCGGTCGGGCACAGAGCCGAGCGGTGAAGGCGTATCTCGAAGCGCTCAAGACCAACAAGCCGAAGCGCGGTCGGAAGCGCACCACCGAATCGATTACCAAGCGACTCGAAGTGATCGCCGATGAACTCAACTCGGCCGATGCACTCCAGGAAGTGCTGCTGCTGCAGGAGCAGACCGACCTGCAGACCGAGCTCGAATCGTTCGACCAGCAGATCGACATGTCGGCACTGGAGCGCGATTTCGTCGCGAACGCTGCGCCGTATTCGGCAAGCAAGGGCATCAGCTACGGCACGTGGCGGCGTGTCGGCGTGTCGGCCGACCTGCTGCGTGAGGCAGGGATCCCGCGCTAATCACCGACGGTGGAGCGGGGCGAACAGAACGGGTTCGCCCCGCTACCGAACGGTCGATGCGGACGTCGGCGCAGCGAGGGCGGAGGTGCCCCGAGACGTCCACGCGAGCATCGAGCCCAACACGCTGCGCCCGTCGACGGAGCCGAGCAGCGGGTGGCAGGCCCGTTCGGGATGCGGCATCAGGCCCACCACGTTGCGCTGTGCGTTGCAGACGCCGGCAATGTCGTCGGTCGAGCCGTTCGGATTGTCGACGTAGCGGAACACGATCTGGTCGTTGGCTCGCAACTCGTCGAGCGTTTCGGGCGAGCACGTGTAGTTGCCCTCGAAGTGATTGATCGGAATTTCGAGCACGTCGCCCACGCCGGCGGTTCCCGTTGCAGCCGAATCGATGGTCTCCACGCGGATGTGCGCCTGCGAGCAGCGGAACTTCAAACCGTGGTTCTTCTGGAGCGCTCCGGGCAGTAGGCCCGCCTCGGTCAGTACCTGAAAGCCGTTGCAGATTCCCAGCACCGGCCCGCCATCGGCGGCGAACGCGATGACCGACTCCATCACGGCCGAAAACCGGGCGATCGCACCTGGACGGAGATAATCGCCGTGTGCGAACCCCCCGGGAAGCACGATCCCGTCGACGCCCGAGATCTCGCGGTTGCCGTGCCACAGCACACGACCGTTCCCGCCGAGGCCCTCGATGGCTTCCACCACGTCGAGCTCGCAATTCGATCCGGGGAATTGCACGACGCCGATGACCGGTGCCATGTCAGTTGGCCGCCGGGCTCAGTGTGATCGTTGCGTCTTCGATCACCGGATTGGTGAGGAATCGTGCACACAGATCGTCGAGCTCGGACCGGGCACCGGCTTCGTCGTCGGCCGAGATCTGGAAGCGGATGCTCTTGCCGACACGGACCCCGTCGATGCCGTCGAATCCGAGGGTCGGGAGCGAGCGCTCGATGGTCGAACCCTGCGGGTCGGCGATGCCGGGCCGAAGCTGTACGTCCACATGGCAGTCGAAGATCATGGTCCCAACTCTGGCACAGGTTCCGGTGGTCGATGCCAGCCGCGGAACTCGGCGATGCGTCAGCGGCCCCCGGGCCAATCCGCGAGGCTGCGCCCCGTGATCCGTTCGTACGCCTCGGTGTAGCGCTCGGCCGACGCGGCGATCACCTCCGCGGGCAGCTGCGGTGCGGGGGGCTGCTTGTTCCAGGTCAGCCCGTCGAGGAAGTCGCGCACGGGCTGTTTGTCGAACGACGGCGGTGTCGATCCCGGCTGCCACCGCTCGCGCGGCCAGAAGCGTGACGAGTCGGGGGTCAGCACCTCGTCGGCCAGCACCAACTCGCCGTCGATGATCCCCAGCTCGAACTTGGTGTCGGCGATGATGATGCCGCGCTGCGCGGCCAACTCGGCGCCGCGGCGGTACAGCTCGATCGACACGTCGCGCGCCTGTTCTGCGAGGTCCCGCCCGATCAGGTCGGCGGCGCGTTCGAAGCTGATGTTCTCGTCGTGGCCCGAATCGGCCTTCGTCGACGGCGTGAACACGGGCTCCGGAAGGCGGTCCGACTCCTGCAGGCCGGCCGGCAGCGACGCACCGTGCATCGTGCCGTCGGCCCGGTACTCCTTCCACGCCGAGCCGGTGAGGTAGCCGCGAACGATGCACTCGATCGCCAACATGTCGGCTCGACGGCACAGCATGAACCGGCCGGCGATCGACTCGTCCCGTGCAGTCTCCGGCAAGTCTGCGAGATCGGTCGAGATCAAGTGGTTCCCGACGATCCCCTCGAACTGCTGGAACCAGAACGCGGACATCGCGGTCAGCACGCGGCCCTTGTTCGGCACCGGTTCGGCCATCACGACGTCGAAGGCGCTGATGCGGTCGGACGCCACCATGAGCAGTCGTCCGTCGGCGGCGTCGTAGATGTCGCGGACCTTCCCGGAATAGAGGTGTGGCAGGTCGAGAGCAGGCATCGGTGACGCTCCGTCGTCGGCGATCACAGGATCGGTTCCGGTTGGTAGGCAGCTGCGAGCGGATGGCGTTCGGCCACAGCGGCGACCGCCGCGGCGAACGTCGAGACCTGCCGGGCGGCGTTGCCGGTGAATCGCAGGGGATCGGCCGTCAGAGCCCGGAGTTGGGCAACATCGACACCGAGCCGGTCGTCCGCGCCGAGACGGTCGATCAGGTCGTTGGTGGCCTCTCGGTCCTCCCGCAGGTGCAGCGCGGTCGCGACGGCGTGCTCCTTGATCGCTTCGTGGGCGATTTCGCGGCCGATGCCGCCCCGCACCGCAGCCATCAACACGTTGGTAGTGGCCAGGAACGGCAGGTAGCGATCGAGCTCGCGCGAGATGACCGCCGGGTACGCGCCGAACTCGTCGAGCACGGTCAGGAACGTCTCGAACAGCCCGTCGATCGCGAAGAACGAGTCGGGCAGCACGACGCGGCGCACCACCGAGCACGACACGTCGCCTTCGTTCCATTGGTCGCCGGCCAGTCCGGCTGCCATCGTGAGGTGGCCGCGGAGGATCACCTGGAGCCCGCACACCCGCTCGGAGCTGCGGCTGTTCATCTTGTGGGGCATCGCCGAACTGCCGACCTGGCCGGGCCTGAACCCTTCGGTCGCCAGTTCGTGGCCGGCCATCAGGCGCAGGGTCGTGGCGAACGACGTCGGGCCCGCCGCGGCCTGCACGAGCGCCGAGACCACGTCGAGATCGAGCGAGCGCGGGTACACCTGACCCACGTTGTCGAGCACTCGACCGAACCCGAGATGCGTCGCGACGGCTCGTTCGAGCGCGTCGACCGCGTCGGGGTCGCCCAACAGGTCGAGCTGATCCTGCTGGGTGCCCACCGGGCCCTTGATGCCGCGCAGGGGCAGCCGGATCAGCAGTTCCTCGATCCGGTCGAGCGCGATGAGGAGCTCCTGGCCGGCGTTCGCAAATCGCTTGCCGAGGGTGATCGTTTGCGCCGCCACGTTGTGCGTCCGCCCGGTGAGCGGCTGGTCGCTGTACTGCTCGGCGCGGGCGGCGAGGCGCACGAGCACTGCGACGATGCGATCTCGCACCACCACGAGGGCGTCGCGCACCAGCAACTGCTCGACGTTCTCGGTGAGATCGCGAGACGTCATGCCTTTGTGGATGTGCTCGTGACCGGCCAGGGCGCAGAACTCATCGATTCGCGCCTTCACGTCGTGGCGCGTGACGCGCTCGCGTTCGGCGATCGAGTCCAGATCGACCCGATCGACGACGGCCTCGTAGGCCTCGATCACCGACCGATCGACCGCGAGGCCGAGTCCGCTCTGCGCCCGGAGCACAGCGATCCAGAGGCGGCGCTCGGCGACGACCTTCGACTCGGGCGACCACACCGCCTGCATCGTGGACGAGGCGTAGCGGGCGGCGAGAACGTTGGGGATGTCAGCCATGGCGTCGAGTCAGGCGTTCGCCATCTCGGCGCGGTGTGCGTCGAGTGCGCTTGCGAGGGCCGCGTCGCTGATCGCGAGCATCTGGATCACGAGCAGGGCGGCGTTCATCGCGCCGTTCACCGCGACGGTGGCCACCGGGATTCCCCGTGGCATCTGCACCGTGGAGTACAGCGCGTCGACGCCGCCGATCGCTCCACCGGCGAGGGGAACGCCGACCACGGGAAGCGTCGTGTTGGCCGCAACGGCTCCGGCGAGATGGGCCGCCATCCCCGCCCCGCAGATGATCGCGGCGTACCCGGCCCTTCGGGCGGACGCCGCGAACTCGGCCACTGCGGCCGGGGTCCGGTGCGCCGACATGACGCGGACGTCTGCCTCGACCCCGAACCGCTCGAGCGTCGCTGCGGCCGGGGCCATCAGGTCGGAGTCCGATGTCGAACCCATGAGGACGGCGACTTTGCTCACGCTGGCTCCTTGGAAGTCGTCGTGGCGGCGGCTTCGGCGATGTCGGGTCGTACGACCATGCCGGGAAAGGACACGCAGCCTACGCCGCGGAACGCGGCTTCCCTGGCGTCGGCGAGCGTGGGCCCGCGTCCCGTGACACTCAGCACCCGGCCGCCGGCCGTCACCAGCGCGCCGTCGCGGTCGCTGCCGACGCCCGCGCACATGACCGTCACGCCCGGTTCGGCCCTCGCGGCGTCGAGTCCGACGATGCGATCGCCGACCCGCGGTGCGACCGGATAGCCCTGCGCGGCGCACACGACGGTCACGAGCGCGTCGTCGGAGAAGGTGGGTTCGGACTCGATGTGTCCGGCCGCCGCCTGCGACAACAAGTCGGTGAGGCTGGAGCTGAGCCGGGGCACCACAACCTGGCATTCGGGGTCGCCGAACCGCACGTTGTACTCGAGCATCTTCGGGCCGGCGGCGGTGAGCATGAGGCCCGCGTAGAGCACGCCGCGATAGTCGATGCCGCGGCGGCGCAGCGCTGCGAGCGTGGGATCGATGAACTCGGCCGCCACCTGGTCGAGCAGATCGCGGGAGGCGAACGGGACGGGCGAGTACGCGCCCATGCCGCCCGTGTTCGGGCCGGTATCGCCGGCCCCGATGCGCTTGAAGTCCTGGGCCGGTGCCAACAGCACGGAACGCTGCCCGTCGCACACGGCGAGCACCGACAGTTCGGGCCCGGCGAGCCCCTCCTCGATGACGACCGTGCGGCCCGCGTCGCCGAACGCCACGCCGGCGAGATAGTCGCCGATCGCGTTGCGCGCCTCGTTGAGCGAGTCCGTCACGATCACGCCCTTACCGGCGGCGAGGCCGTCGGTCTTCACCACGTACGGCGGCGCCATGGTGTCGAGATAGGCGAGTGCGAGCTCGGCGTCGGTGAACGTTCCGTGGCGTGCGGTCGCAACCCCCGCCTCCACGAGCAGTGCCTTCATCCACGCCTTCGATCCCTCCAGTTGCGCCCCGTCCGCTCCGGGCCCGAACACGGCTCGGCCCTGGGCCCGCAACCGATCGGCGAGCCCGTCCACCAGCGGCGCCTCGGGGCCGATGACGTACAGGTCGGCGTCGATCTCCAGTGGCGGCGCGTCGGTGGATCCTTCGATCCCGGGGTTGCCCGGCGTGACCACCACCTCGGCGTCGCGTCCCAACACCTGCGCCAGCGCGTGCTCGCGCGCGCCGGATCCGACCACACAGACCAACATGGGAATGGTCTAGCGCGCCTCGCGCAGGGCCGCGTTCGCCGCGGCGCGCAGCTCGGCGATGGCGTCGACGATCCCCGAAGCGACATCGTCGACGCGGGGTGCGATATCGGGGCAGGCGATCACCCCGATGTCGACGTGGCCCATGTTCGACAAGACCGAGATGTTCAGGCCGCACCCTTCCAGGAGCGGCCCGAAGGGATAGATCGCCGCAACCTGTGCTCCGGCGACGTACAGCGGGATCGGCGGCCCGGGAACGTTCGACACGACCAGGTTGTGAATCGGGGGCAATCGTTCGGCCAGCCCGGCGCGGCTGTAGGTGCGCACGGCCAGGTTGAACAGGCCGGGGGGTGTCAGTTCGGTGACGTCCCCGATCATGTCGGCGCCGATCGCGCCGTGGACCCGCTTGGCGTCGCGGGTGTCGCCCGCCACGCGGCGCAGCACCTCCACGGGGTCCGTCTCGTTGACCGGGAGGCGGACGAACATGTTCGACACCTGGTTCGCCGCGGCGCCGTTCGAGCTGCTCGCGCCGTGCACCGAGATCGGTACCGATGCCACGAGCGGGCGATCGCAGCGCTCGCCGCCCGCGATCAGATAGCGGCGCAGCGACAGCGTGCACGCAGCCAGGAACGCGTCGTTGACCGTGGCTCCGAAGGTCGCCTTGATGAACCGCAGGTCGTCCAGGCTGCTGTGGGCGAATGCGACGGAGCGGCGAGGCGTGAGCGATCGGTTGAAGGCCGTGCGCGGGGCATCGAAGGGCCGTGCGGCACCGCCTCCCTCGGCACCGGGGCGGAGCACCATGTTCGCCAGGCGCACGAGTGATCCGGCCGTTCGTCCGGCGGCGCGCACCGTGCGCAGCGGGTCGAGCGCACGCGACCGCAACCCCGCGAACACCAGGCCGACCGGACCGGGCACCGGGCGTGCCGCCGGGAGGTCGGGCGTCGCCGTCGGAGCGGCGTCGGGTGTGAGATCGACCAGCTGCGCCATCAGGTCGTTGCCCGTGACGCCGTCGACGGCGGAGTGGTGCATCTTCGTGATCACGGCGATCGTGCCGTCCGCGAGTCCGTCGAGGATCACCATGTCCCACAGCGGCCGCGATCGATCGAGCTGCTCGGCCGCGTAGTTGCCCACATAGGTCGCGAGGTCGGTCGTGCGCCCGGGCCGCCGAAGGCGTTCCACGTGGACGTGTCGATCGATGTCGAGGTCCGGATCGTTCACCCAGACCGGGTGATCGATACCGAGCGGGGTGGTCAGCAGCCGTCGGCGAAACGTCGGAATGGCGCGCACCCGCTCGGCGAGGTGGTCACGGATCGCCCGAACGTCGAGCGGTGTCGCGGACGTGGACGGGTCGATGATGAGCACGCCGGTCACGTGCATATGCACGAGCGGCGTCTCCATGTAGATGAACGCCGCGTCGGCGGGGCTCAGGCGTTGCACCCCGCAAGTGTGGCCGATGGGACGAGTGCGATGCGCGTCGGAACCGTCGCGGCCCCGCTCGCGATGCGAGCCTCAGACCGTGAAGTGCACGAACTGCTCGCGGCCGGGGCCCGTGCCCACCAGCGAGATCGGTACGCCGACCTCTCGCTCGAGGAACGCCAGGTACGCGTCGGCCGCGGCCGGAAGGCCGGCGCGCTCGGTGACCGCCGACAGGTCGGTGCCCCACCCGGCGAACTCCTCGTAGACGGGTGTAGCGGCGTGGAAGTCGCTCTGGTGATACGGCAGATGCTCGACCCGGCGCCCGTCGATGTCGTAGGCGACGCACGCCTTCACCGTGTCGAACGTGTCGAGCACGTCGAGCTTGGTGATGGCGAGCTCCGAGAGGGAATTGAGCCTGACGGCCTGGCGCATCATCGGGATGTCGAACCATCCGCAGCGGCGGCGGCGCCCTGTGTTGGTGCCGAACTCGTGGCCGATCTCGCAGATGCGGTCGCCGACCTCGTCGTGCAGCTCCGTGGGGAACGGTCCCGCTCCGACCCGGGTGACATACGCCTTGGCGATGCCCACGACCCGGTCGATCGCTCGCGGCCCGACGCCTGCCCCGACACAGGCGCCGCCGGCGACGGGGTTGGACGAGGTGACATAGGGATAGGTGCCGTGGTCGATGTCGAGGAACGTCGCCTGGGCGCCCTCGAACAACACGTGGTTGCCGGCCTCCAGGAATTCGTGCACGAGCGACACGGTGTCGGCGATGTGGGGGGCGATGCGCGGCAGGACGTCGTCGAGGTACCGATCGGCGAGTTCGTCGGCATCGAAGCCCAGGCGGTTGTACACCTTGGCGAGCACCAGGTTCTTCTCGGCGACGGCGACGCGCAGTTTCTCGCGGAAGATGGTCGGGTCCAGCAGGTCCTGCAGCCGGATACCCACTCGTGACGCCTTGTCGGCATACGTGGGGCCGATGCCGCGCTTGGTCGTTCCGAGCTTGTTCTTGCCCAGGTGGCGTTCGATCAGCCGGTCGAGTTCCTGGTGGTACGGCAGGATCATGTGGGCGTTGCCCGACACCTTCAGGCGCGAGCAGTCGACGCCCTTGGACGCGAGCATGTCCATCTCGGCGAGCAGCACGACCGGGTCGACCACCACACCGTTGCCGATGATCGGCGTGATGTGGTCGTAGAGCACGCCGGACGGAACGAGCTGCAGGGCGAACGACTCGCCGTCCACCACCAGCGTATGGCCGGCGTTGTGGCCGCCCTGGTAGCGGACGACCGCCGACATCTCCTTCGCGATGAGGTCGGTGAACTTGCCCTTGCCCTCATCGCCCCACTGGGTTCCCACCACGATCGTCGCTGGCATTGATCGACTTCCTTGCTCGGCGTGTGCCGGCCGGCGATCCGAGCCTGCGCGGGGATCGGGCCAGAACGTTCGATGGTAGGCCCTCGGCCTGTCGGCCCTCGAAATGCTCGGCCGCCGGGCGGGCGGGCAGCGACGCGAAACGTCCCGGCCGCGCTGGTGAACCAGCGATCGACCGGGACGTCTCCGCGAACCTGCGCCTCAGAAGATGCTGAAGTCGCAGCCCAATCCGGCGACGCCGGGGATGACGTCGAAGTGGAGCAGACCGGAGGACGGCTCGAGGATGAACAGCTTGCAGGTCACCGGCAGCGGGATGCCGAAATCTGAAGCCTTGACAGGGATCGCGCATGCCGTGGAGGCAATCGCGGTCGCTCCAACCAGCGCAGCAAGCTGTAGGCGGGCGCGTCGACGTCGAGTCATGACAGGTCCTTTCCAGGTCGTTTATTCCCCTCGCTCGGCACCGTAGCAACCGGCGCCGAGAATCCACGACTCCAACGACGCACCTGGGTGAGTTCACCCACGACGACCGGCGCGGATCGGTCGACCACGCCCGACCGGTAGCCTCGCCGCCAGCCATTCGGGCGACAAAGCCTTGGAGGAACCTCGGTGAACAGTGTGGTGAAGCGGGTCGCAATCGCCTTGGTGGCGCTCCTGGCCCTCGGCGTCGGTGGCGCGTGGGTCTACATCAACGTCATCAAGGAGGACGCGCCCGAACGCCTGAGCCTTGACGACGCGGCGGGCGCGACCGGATCGACGACCACCACTGCCGGTGGTGAGCTCGGCGAGGCGCCCGCCGGCAGCTCGCTCGACGGGACGTGGAAGATCGCAGAGGGCTCGGAGGTGGGCTACCGCGTGAAGGAGGTGCTGTTCGGTCAGTCGACCGAGGGCGTCGGCCGCACCTCGAAGGTGACCGGCACGTTCACGCTTGCCGGCACGTCGGTTTCCGAGGCGGATTTCAGCGTCGACATGGCATCGGTGACCTCCGACGAGACCCGTCGCGACGGCCAGTTCCGTGATCGCATCATGTCCACCGGCGAGTTTCCGAAGGCGACGTTCACGCTGACCAGCCCGATCCGGCTGTCGGCCATGCCGGCCGACGGCGCCAAGGTCACCGCGGTGGCCAAGGGCGACCTGACGCTGCGCGGCACGACGAAGCCCGTCGAGATCGATCTCGAGGCGACCCTCGACGGCGACTCGGTCAAGGTGCTCGGCAACTACACCGTGGTGTTCGAGGATTGGGACATCCCGAACCCGAGCATCGGCCCGGTCTCGACCGACGACCACGGCCTGCTCGAACTGCTGCTCGTGCTCGACAAGTCCTAGCCCGACATCGTTGGTGGGCGCCGGTCGCCTCGGCCGACGCGGAATCGCTGGATGGCGGGGCTGCTACCAGGGACGGTCGCGGCGCAGCATCATCGGCTTCGACCACCAGCGGCCCGACCAACGCCACCTCGGCGTCGGGTCGGCCGCCGCGAGCTGGGCTGCGGGCTCGGTGACCTGGATCGCGGCGATGATCGCCGCGGCCTCGTCGTCGGTGGGCACCGGCGTGATCGACACCGGGTCGGTCACAGCGGCATGTTCCCGTGCTTGCGGGGCGGCAGCGTTTCCTTCTTCGACCGCAGCATCTCCATGCCCGCGATGAGCTTGATGCGGGTCTCGGCGGGATCGATCACGTCGTCGACGTAGCCGCGGTCGGCAGCTTCCCACGGGTTGCAGTACTTCTCGGTGTACTCGTCGATGAGCTCGGCTCGGCGGAGAACCGGATCGTCGGCGTCGGCGATGTCGCGCCGGTTGACGATCTCGACGGCTCCCGATGCGCCCATCACGGCGAGTTCGGCGGAGGGCCAGGCGAATGCCAGGTCGGAGCCGATCGACTTCGAGTCCATCACCACGTACGCGCCGCCGTAGGCCTTGCGGGTGATCACCTGAATCCGCGGGACCGTGGCCTCGCAGTAGGCGTAGAGCAGCTTCGCCCCGTGGCGAATGATGCCGCCGTGTTCCTGGTCGACACCGGGGAGGAAGCCGGGCACGTCGACGAAGGTGACCAGCGGGATGTTGAACGCGTCGCAGGTCCGGACGAACTTCGCGGCCTTCGACGACGACTCGATGTCGAGCACGCCGGCGAGCGCTATCGGCTGATTGCCGACCACGCCGACCGGCCGGCCGCCGAGGCGTGCGAATCCGCACACGATCGACGGTGCCCAGGCCGAGGCGTATTCGAAGAACTCGCCGTCGTCCATCACCGTCGTGATGACCTTGCGCATGTCGTACGCCTGGTTCGACGAGGCGGGGAGGATGTCGACGAGTTCGGGGCAGAGTCGGTCGTGCGGATCCTCGCTGTCGAGCGTCGGCGGCTCTTCCATGTTGTTCGACGGCAGGAAGCTGAGCAGGTAGCGCACGTCGTCGAGCGCCGCCTTGTCGTCGGCGCTCACGAACTGCGCCACGCCCGACTTGGAGGTGTGGACCTTGGCGCCGCCGAGATCCTGTTGCGACACATCCTCGCCGGTGACCTGCTTCACGACGTCGGGGCCGGTGATGAACATGTAGCTCGACTGGTCGACCATGAAGATGAAGTCGGTCATGATCGGGCTGTAGACGGCGCCGCCGGCGCAGGGGCCCATGATCACCGAGATCTGCGGCGTCACACCCGAGGCGAGCACGTTGCGGAAGAAGATGCCGCCGTAGCTCGCGAGCGACACGACGCCTTCCTGAATGCGGGCGCCGGCGCCGTCGTTCAGGCCGATGACGGGGGCGCCCACCTTGAGGGCCATGTCCATCACCTTGTGGATCTTCTCGGCGAAGACCTCGCCGAGCGCCCCGCCGAAGACCGTGAAGTCCTGGCTGAACACGAAGACCTTGCGGCCGTCGACCGTGCCCCACCCGGTGATCACGCCGTCGGTGTACGGGCGCTCGGGTGCGCTCTCCGACCTCGATCGTGCGAGCCCGTCGAGTTCGTGGAACGAGCCCTCGTCGAGCAGATACTCGATGCGTTCGCGGGCCAGCATCTTCCCGCGTGAATGCTGACGTTCAACCGAGCGTTCCGAGCCTGGCTGGTGCGCCTCGGCTTTGCGGCGTCGAAGATCCTCGACGCGTTCAGACAGCGGGTGATCCATAGGAACGAGAGGATAAGTCCAACCCCGTTCGGCGGCCGAATCGCTACCGTGACCCCGATGAGCGCTTCCTCTCCCACCGCCCGTCGCGGCGATCGCCTCCCGATCTGCGTGTATCTCGCCTCACGTCACGGCGACCACGTCGGCTATACCGACCAGACCCGCCGGCTGGGTGCCGCGCTTGGCGCCGCGGGCTGCGATCTCGTGTACGGCGGAGGCAGCGTGGGGCTCATGGGCGAGGTCGCCGACGCGGTCCTCGCCGCCGGCGGATCGGTCACGGGCGTCATCACCGAGCACCTGTACGCCCTCGAGGTCGGACACACCGAACTCAGCGAACTCGTCGTGGTGCCCGACATGCCGACCAGGAAGAAGGAGATGTTCGACCGGTCGGAGGGCTTCATCGTTGCGCCCGGCGGCGTCGGCACCATGGAGGAGCTGTTCGAGGTCTGGTGCTGGGCGGCGCTCGGACTCCACCCGAAGGCACTCGCGATGTTGAACACCGACGGGTATTACGACCACCTGCTCGCGTTCATGCAACGATCCGTCGACGACGGGCTGATGTCGGGATCCACCCTCGATCTGCTCGTTGTCGACGACGATCCGGAGCGGCTCGTCGCGCGTGTCGTGGCGGCGGCGGAGGGCGAATCGACCGCCGCGTGATGGGTGCGCTCCCATAACGTTCGGCGATGGACCTGCCCGTCGTCCCACCCTTCGCCCCGATGCTGTCGAAGGCCGCCGCAGCGATCCCGACGGCGCCGGTCGGTGCCGTGTTGTTCGAACCGAAATGGGACGGGTTCCGCTGCATCGTCTTCCGTGATGGCGACGAGGTCGTGCTCGGGAGTCGTAACGACAAGCCGCTCACGCGGTACTTCCCCGAACTGCTGGCTCCGATCCGGTCGATGCTGCCCGACCGCGTGGTGCTCGACGGCGAGGTCGTGGTCGCGACGCACCGCGGGCTCGACTTCGATGCGCTCGGCCAGCGCATCCATCCGGCCGAGTCGCGCATCAACCGGCTGGCGGGCGAGACGCCGGCGAGCTTCGTGGCGTTCGATCTGGTCGCGCTGGGCGACGACGATCATCGCTCGACGCCCTTCGGCGAGCGTCGTCGGCTGCTCGAATCGGTCATGGCGGGCGCCTCGCCGCCCCTGCACCTGACACCCATCACCGACGACCGCGATCTCGCGGCCGACTGGTTCCGCCGCTTCGAGGGGGCCGGGTTCGACGGGGTCATGGCCAAGCCGGTCGGCGACCCGTACCTGTCGGGCAAGCGGTCGATCCTGAAGATCAAGCATCAGCGCACCGCCGACATGGTCGTGGCGGGGTACCGCGTCCACAAGGACGGCAACGGCGTCGGATCGCTGTTGCTCGGCCTCCACGACGGAGCCGGCCAGCTCCAACACATCGGGGTCGCCTCCAGCTTCACCGCGGCGCGGCGGGTCGAGATGCTCGACGAACTGGCGCCGTATGTGCTCGACGGCATCGTCGGCCACCCGTGGGGAGCGTGGGCCGACGCGCAGGCCCACGCCGAGAGTCGTATGCCCGGTGCGCCCAGTCGGTGGGCGGGCGGGAAGGACCAGTCGTGGGTGCCGCTGCGTTGCGAGCTCGTGGCCGAGGTCGGCTTCCAGGGGCTCACGTCGGGACGGCTCCGCCACCCTGCGAAGTTCCTTCGGTGGCGACCCGACAAGGGCGCCGCGGAATGCCGCTACGACCAGCTCGACCTGGCGGTACCCGTCGAACTCACCGAGCTGTTCGGTGCCGACTTCGAGCGCTGACGCTCACCGGGCGGTCGCGAGCCGCTGCACCTTCGCCAGCACGTCGCGCGCGTCGAGCTGAGCGCACATCTCGGCGAACCCGTCGTTGGGACCGGCCCAGCGCCAGTCGGCCGGCGTCCCGACGGGAACATCGAGCTCGAGCGTGGCGATCCGGCGGAACAGCAGCGCGTCGTCGAGGTGCGCCGCAAGAGTGGCGCAGAGCTTGGCGCTGCCCCGCACGGTGATGTCCCACTGGCCCGGATGCAGCGGGATGTGCTCGATGTGGCGGTACCGGCGCAGGACGGTGGCCGCCGACTTCGCGCCCCAGCCGGCCAGGCCCGGGAATCCGTCGGCGGTGTCGCCGACCAGGCCGAGCCAGTCGGGAATCGACTCGGGCTCCACGCCGAACTTCTCGATCACGCCGGCGGTGTCGCGAAACACCCCCGCCCGGCGGTCGAACTGCACGACCTTTGGATCGCGCACGCATTGGGCGAGGTCCTTGTCGGGCGTGCAGATGATGGCCCGGGTGACGCTCGGGTCGGCCTCGGCAACGGCGGCTGCAGCGCCGAGCGCATCGTCCGCCTCGACCTCGACCATCGGCCACACGGTGAACCCGGCGGAGCGCAGCGCATCTTCGAGCAGCGGAAACTGCTGGCGGAGTTCGGGGTCGATGCCCTCGCCCGTCTTGTACCCGGCGTACAACTCGTTGCGGAACGACTCGATCACGTGGTCTGTTGCGACCCCCACATGCGTGGCGCCGTCGTCGAGCATCGCCACCAGCGAGCGCAGCACCCCGCGGACGGCGCCGACCTCGCGGTCCTGCGCGTTCCGATGTCCGCCCCCGGGTGAGTAGAAGTAGCGGAACAGCTCGTAGGTGCCGTCGACCAGATGGACCTGCATCGCAGAACCCTGCCACATTCGGTCCGATCTCGGCGGCCCGGTCGCGAGCCGTGGCGGTCAGCCGATGGGCGGGCGCTTGTCCGGAGCCGTGGTCGCCGCGAGTTCGCGTACGACAGCGGCCAGGCCGCCGCCGGTGATGTAGTGCGAGTGCTCCACCCGGCGGGTGAATCGCCACGCGCCATCGACCCGTCGGTACTCGTCCTGGTAGAGCCCTCCCACGTCGAGCAGTTCCATCGCGCCGTCCCACTCGACGCCGTTGCGGTTGAACAGGTGCACCCTGCCTGTGGCGGTTTCGGCGCCGGTGAAGCGGATCTCGTGGGTGAGCACCGAGTGGAGGCTCCAGACGAAGATCGAGGTGGCGCCGGGCATCCACGCCGCCACCTCGTCGACCGAACCGGCGATTCCGCCGCTGTGGGTGTAGTCGAGGGTTGCATCGTCGGTGTACAGCGCCCGCCACCGGACCCAGTCGCGGTCGTCGACGGCGAACCCGTACGACACGACGAGGTCGCGGATAGCGGCGAGGTCGGCGAGTCGTTCCGGGCCGGGGATGCGTCCATCAGCGTTCGCCGCGGTGGTGTCGTGCGCGGTGGTGTCGTGCGCGGTGGTGTCGTGCGCGGCGGTGTCGTGCGCGGCGGTGTCGTGCGCGGCGGTGTCGTGCGCGGCGGTGTCGTGCACGGCGGTGTCGTGCACGGCGGTGTCGTGCGCGGCGGTGTCGTGCACGGCGGTGTCGTGCGGGGTGGTGTCGTTCATGTCGCGGCGCTTCCTGGCGGGTGTGAAGGCGGGTCTGCGGCCGCCCACGGGTCATCGGTACCCAGGATGGCCTGATCGGCGCCGAGTGGCCGGCCGGCGTGTCGGATAGCTCCCGGCGTGGCGGACAGTCTGGCGATGAGGCCCTGCATCGTCACGCCGTCGACCTCGACGAACGCCCGGCGGGCCGCGAGGTGTGGGTCGGCCAGCACGTCGGCCATGTCGTAGATCGGCGCGGCGGCCGCCTCGGCCCGCTCGAACTCGGCGAGCACGACGTCGGCGTCGCGCTCGCCGACCCACTCCGCGAGGCGGCGATCGATCCGGTCGCGGTGTTCCACCCGGCTCGCGAACGTCCGGAGTTCGGGGTCGTCGCCCAGTCCGATCAGGTCGAGCACACGGCGGGCCACGCTGGCGTGGCTCGCGCTCACGGCGATCCATCGGCCGTCTCGAGACCGCCATGTACCGCGGGGTACCGAATACGGAATACCCGAGCCGAGCCTCGGCTGCAGGTACCCCGTCGCCGCGTGCGCCGCCGGCAGCGGGCCCATCGTTTGCAGCAGGGTCTCGAGCAGGTTCACATCGACGATCTGTCCGACCCCGGAGTGCACGGCGACCATCGTGGCGAACGCCGCCGCGAGCGCCGTGAGTTCGTCGGTCAGCGCGATCGGCGGGAGGATCGGCCCGCCGTCGGGCTCGCCGTTGAGGCCGGCGAAGCCGGACATGGCCTCGGCGATCGTCGCGAACCCGGCTCGCGGCGCATACGGCCCGTCCTGGCCGAACCCCGTCACGCGCGTGACGACCAGCCGCGGATTGCGGGCGAGCAGGTCGCTCGGGTCCAGCCCGAGCCGCTCCAGGCCGCCGGGGCGCAAGTTCTCGATCACCACGTCGGCGCCGTCGATCAGGCGGGCGACGCGGTCGCGGTCGGCGGGGTCCTTCAGGTCGGCCACGACGCACGACTTGTTGCGGCCGATGAGCTTCCAGAACAGCGACGATCCATCGGGGTCCGCGGGGTCGACGAACCCCATCGAGCGGGTTGTGTCGCCCCCGCTGGGCCGCTCGACCTTCACCACGGTCGCGCCGAAGTCGGCCAGGTAGCGCGCACATCCGGGACCGGCCACGACCGTGGAGAGGTCCACGACCCGCAACCCGTGCAGCGGTGTGGTCATCGCGGCCACCCTGGCTTCCGGCTCATGGTTCGAGCCGAGAGGCGAGGATCTGTCCGGCGACGGCGCCGAGGGCGATGAACCCATCGGACCCGAGTGGGTCGATCAACAGGGTGCGCACACCCTCGACGTGCGCGGGTGCCGCCCGGTCGAGCAGCTCCCTGCCCTGCGATGTCAGCGTGGCGAGCAGGCCGCGGCGATCGGTCGGACAGTCGATGCGTTCGACGATGCCGCGCCGTTCGAGACGGTCGACGCGATACGACAGCCGGCTCGGTGCGATCGTCGACTGGGATGCGAGTTCGGCCATTCGGAGTTGGCCGTCGGGCGACTCGGAGATCCGCACGAGGATCTCGTAGTCGTCGCCGTCGAGGTCGAACGCCGCGACCCCGCGGTCCATCTCTCGTCGCACCTCGATCACGAGGTCGAGCACGGCGCGCCAGGCGAGCTGTTCCTCGGCGCTGAGCCATCGGGGTGGGGTGGACATCTCGATCAGCGTAGCGACGCGATTTCCCGGGGCCGGTGGGAATGCGCGGCGAGGCATGCTGGTTACACGGCTAGTCATTCAAATTTGAAGGAGTACGTCATGTCATCCGATCGCACCCTCGACGGCCGCAACGTTCCGCCCGCCGGCACCTACCAGATCGACCCCAGCCACTCGAGCCTCGAGCTCGTTGCCCGCCACCTGATGATCTCGAAGGTCCGCGCCCGGTTCGCCACGTGGTCGGCGGAGATCGTCATCGCGGAGGATCCCTCCGCGTCGACCCTGTCGGTGGACATCGACATGGCCAGCTTCAGCTCGGGCGACGCCCAGCGCGACGGCCACGTGCTGAGCGGCGACTTCTTCGGCACCGAGGAGCATCCCACGGCGACCTATCGCTCGACATCGGTGACCCCGGGGTCCGGCTCGACGTGGACGGTCCAGGGCGACCTCACGATCAAGGGCGTGACCAAGCCCGTGCCGCTGGAGGTGACCTACGGCGGTCTCGTGACCGATCCGTTCGGCAACACCAAGGCCCTGTTCGCCGCCGAGGGATCGGTGGAACGCGACGAGTTCGGCGTGTCGTTCAACGCTCCCCTCGAGGCCGGTGGCGTGCTCATCGGCAACACCGTCAAGCTCGAACTCGAGGTGCAGGCCCTCCCGGCCAGCTGAGCCGGAGCGACCCGAGGGGTCGGCGGCCGTCGGGCCGCCGACCCCTCGGCCGCGTCCGGACGCTCGTCTACTCCTGTACGAGTTCGATGAGCGTTCCGAAGCTGCCCTTCGGGTGGATGAACGCGACCGTCGTTCCGCGGCTGCCGGGCCGGGGGGCGGCGTCGATGGGGGTCGCCCCGGCGGCGACCATGGCGGCGAGCGCTTCGGCGCAGTCATCGACCCGGTAGCCCACGTGGTGCAGCCCCTCGCCCCGCTTCTCGATCGCCTTGGCAATCGGCGAATCCGGCCGGGTGGCGGCGGTGAGCTGGATGTAGCTGTCGGCGACCTTCACCAGCGCCTCCTCCACGCCGTCGGACTCGACGATCTCGCGGTGGTGGACCTCGGCGCCGAAGGCCTCGGCGTAGTACCGGATGGCCGCCTCCAGGTCCCGGACGGCGATTGCGATGTGGTCGATCTCGGTCAAGAGCATGCCGCCAGTTTCCCACGAGCGCAGAGGGTCGTTCACGGCCGCCGTGCCCGTCCGCCCGTATCCGCCGGGCGATCAGGGCGCGGCGCGCCCGAGGAATCGACGCAACTCGTCGAGTCCGACGAAATGATGCGCCACGAGTCCTGCGGTGCGGGCGCCGTCGATGTTCAGCGGTCGATCATCGACAAAGAGCGTCCGCTCGGGTGGTACGCCGAGGCGCCCGGTCGCGTGCCGGTAGATCTCGACCGCCGGTTTGGCGATGCCGAGCGTGGCCGAGTTCACCACCATGTCGAACGCGGCCGACAGGCCGGCGGCCGCGAGTTCGTGCGCCGTGCGCGTCGAGCCGTTGGTGAGCAGCGCGACGGGAGCATCCGCGCGCAACGCCTCGATCAACGAGACCACCCCGTGATCGACCTCGGGGCGCATCGCCAGTAACTCCGCGGCGGCGCCGGGGCCGATCACCGTTGCGAGGCGGGCCTCGAACTCCGGATGGTCGATGCGCCCACAGATGAACTCGTTGCCGAGTTCGCTTCCGAACGCGGCGTGAATCATGCTGCCGGGGGCGAGTCCGTGGCGTCGCTCGATCGCCTCCTCCTCCATCCGGTCGAAGTGTCGAACCACCCCATCGAGGTCGAAGATGTACGCGTCGAACGCTTTGGCCGATGCCATCGGGCGAAGCTATCGCCCGACGCAGCCCTGATCTCGGCGTCGGCTCGCCGTCCTATGCTCGCCGCCATGTCTTCGCCCCGCCGCGTCCGTTCGACGGCAACGTCGAATTTCGGAGTGTCGCGGCGCGAAAGTCACGATTCGTCGGGGTTCTACGAGCGGTTCCCGGTTCCGGTGCTCGACGACGACGACACGATCGAGCGGCCCGCCGGCAGCGAACTCGACCGCATCATCGTCGGATCGTCCGCCGACATGTCCGCGGTGCGCGACAACTCGGTCGCACTCGTGGTCACCTCACCGCCCTATTTCGCCGGAAAGGCATACGAAGAAGACATCGGCCGCGGCCACATTCCCGACTCGTACCACTCCTACCTCGACATGTTGCGGTCGGTGTTCCGCGAGTGCGTGCGGGTGCTCGAACCGGGCGGGCGCATCGCGGTGAACGTGGCCAACCTCGGGCGGCGCCCCTACCGCTCGCTGTCCGCCGACGTGATCGCGATCCTGCAGGACGACCTGGGGTTGCTCCTGCGCGGCGAGGTGATCTGGGTCAAGTCGCGCGGCGCCTCGGGCAACTGCGCATGGGGCTCGTTCCAGCAGCCGACCAACCCCGTGTTGCGTGACCTGAGCGAACGCATCGTCATCGCGTCGAAGGGTCGGTTCGATCGGGCCAAGAAGAAGGAAGAGCGTCACGCGGCCGGCCTGCCGTCGGCGTCCACGATCACCCGCGACGAGTTCATGGACTTCACCACCGACGTGTGGGAGTTCGCGCCCGAGAGCGCGTCGCGCATCGGCCATCCGGCGCCCTTTCCGGTGGAACTGCCGGAACGGCTGATCAACCTCTACACCTATGCCGGCGATGTGGTGCTCGACCCGTTCATGGGGTCGGGCACCTCGGCGGTCGCGGCGGTGCGAACCGACCGGCACTTCCTCGGCTACGACACCGACGCCGCCTACGTCGACGCGGCGCTCGGGCGCGTCGAGGCCGAACGGGAACGACTCGTCGCCGCACCGTCCGCACCGCCGCGTCCGTACCTCCTGCCCGCGAGCGGTGGCGCTGCCCGCACGACCGCCTCGGCCGAGAGTGATTCGGGGTCGGGCGATTCGGGGTCGGGCGAATCCGACGCCGACTTCCAGGCGCGAGCGTCGCGCGACGGCCGTCGAGTGCACGAGTTCGCACGCGACCTGCTCGCGCACCTCGGGTTCTCCGATGTGCGCGAACACGTGAAGCTGCCGTGCGGCGTCGAGGTGAACTTCGAGGCTCGCGACGCCCTCGGAGGCCGCTGGTACCTCGACGTGTCGGGAGCCTTCTCCTCGTCGCGCCCTGGGCTCCGGCGAACCGACACCCTGTGGAAGGCGATCGGCAAGGCCGCCGTGATCCACGCGCACCACGCTGCCTCCGGCGTGGCCGATCCGCCGCGGTTGCTGCTGCTCAGCACCGATCTGCCACAGCGGCACGGCGCGGGAGGGAAGGCCCTGCGTCAGGTGAACGCCGCAGGCGACCCGAACGCCCACCTTCCGGTGTTCGACGTGATCGGGCTGCGCGACACGCCCGACATGGAGCGTCTCAAGCGGTACGCCGCGGGCGATCCGGCGTAGTTCGCCCGCGGCGCAGTCGGTCGATCAGGCGTCGGCCAGCCGTTGGTCGTTCAGAGTTCGCCGCGGGCGTGGCGCTGGTACAGCGTGATGCGGTCCTCGCCGATGCGGTCACGCTTCTCGGCGTCGCTCACGCCCATGCCGGCCTCGGGTGAGAGGCACAGCACGGCGAGCTTGCCCTCGCCCTGGTTGCGGTGCACCTTGAGCGCCGCTTCGCCGGTCTGGTCGAGCGGGAACACCTCGCTCATCACCGGCTGGATCACGCCACGGTCGATGAGGCGGTTCATCTCCCAGGCCTCTTGGTAGTTCGCGAAGTGGCTGGACACGATGCTCTTGAGCTTCATCCACAGGTGCCGGTTGTCGTACTCGATCATGTAGCCCGAGGTCGCGGCGCAGGTGACGATGGTGCCGCCGCGCTTGGTGATGAACACCGACGCGCCCATGGTCTGGCGACCGGGATGTTCGAACACGATGTCGGGATCGTCGCCGATGAGCGAGCGGACCTTCTTGCCGAGGCGACGCCACTCCGACTCGTCCTGGGTGTGCTCGTCGGCCCAGAACCTGTAGTTCTCCTCGCGGCGGTCGATGACGTTCTCGCACCCCATCGCTTGCAGAAGCTTCACGCGGCTCTCGCTCGACACGACGCCGACCGGGACGCCGCCGCCGTTGAGCACGAGCTGGGTCGCATACGCGCCGATGCCGCCGGTGGCGCCCCAGATGAACACGCTGTCGCCCTGCTTCATGCGGCCGGCGTGGTCGCCCACGAGCATGCGGTAGCTGGTGGATCCGCACAGGCCGGTGACCGCGGACTCCTCCCACGTGAGGTGCGACGGCTTCGGCATCAGCTGGTTCGCCTTCACGACCGACAGCTCGGCGAGCCCGCCGTAGTTCGTTTCGAAGCCCCAGATCCGCTGGTTCGCGGCGAGCATCGAGTCGTTATGCGCCGATGGGTCTTGATCGTCGACGTGGTTGCAGTGCAGCACCACGCGATCGCCCGGCTTCCAGTTGCGAACGGCCGATCCCACACGCACGACCACGCCGGAGGCGTCGGAGCCGACGACGTGGAAGTCCTGGGCGTGACGTGCACCCCACTTCGATTCACGCCCGAGCCGATCGAGGAATCCGAAGGTGGGCAGCGGCTCGAAGATCGAGGTCCACACGGTGTTGAAGTTGATCGAGCTCGCCATGACCGCGAGGTACACCTCGTCGGGCGCGAGTTCGGGCGTCGGCACCTCGCCGATGTGGAGCGACTTGCGTGGGTCCTTGTCCTCGCTGGCCACGCCGTCCCACATGGTCTGTTCCGACCGCAGAACATGGGCCGCGCGGTAGGACTCGGGAATCGGCAGGTTGGCGATCTCGTCGCCGGATGCACCGGACTGGATCGCATCGAGGAATGGCTGCATCGACATGGATGCGAAGTTACTGCCCGGTAGCTTTCGTGGTCGAGGCGTCGCGCCGTACCGCGTTGAGGCTTCAATGGCGCAATGGCCGACACCACCACGCTTTTGGCGGGGCTCTCGTTCGCCGAGGGCCCCGCTGGCACGACGACCGCCTGGTCTTCTCCGACTTCTATCGCCACGAGGTGCTGAGCGCCACGATGACCGGCGAGCTCACCGTGTTGGCCACCGTTGCAGGCCAGCCGTCGGGGCTCGGCTGGCTGCCCGACGGGCGCATGCTGGTGGTGTCGATGGTCGACCGGCGGGTCCTCCGGCTGGAGCCCGACGGGTCGTTGGTGGAGCATGCCGACCTGAGCTCGCTGGCGACGTGGCACTGCAACGACATGGTGGTGGATCGGTTCGGCCGCGCCTACGTCGGGAACTTCGGGTTCGACCTGGACGGCTTCATCCGCGAGCGCGGCGTCGCGGAGTTGTTGGGCGATTCAGTGCCCGGTGGGACCGTGGTGGCCCTGGTTCAGCCGGACGGGCAGGTGTCGGTCGCCGCCGCCGACATGATGTTCCCGAACGGCACGGTGATCGTCGGCGAGTCGACGCTCGTCGTCGCCGAGACGATCGCCATGAGGCTTACGGCCTTCGACATCGCCGCGGACGGCTCGCTGTCGAACCGTCGGGTCTGGGCCGACCTCTCCGCGGGCCTGATCGCGCCCGACGGCATCGCCCTCGATGCTTCGGGCGGCATCTGGGTGGCGAACGCGCTGGGCGCGCAGGCGGTGCGCGTCGAGGAGGGCGGAGCGGTCACCGACGAGGTCGCCACGTCGCAACCGTGTTACGCGGTGGCGCTCGGCGGGCCGGACGGGCGAACGCTGTTCTGTTGCACCGCCCCGTCGAGCGACCACGATGAGGTCGGCAGCCGCCGTGATGCTCGGATCGAGACGGTCACGGTGTCGATTCCGGCGTCGAGCACAGAACGGTGAGCGACGGCGCCGCCGACGCCGCCGCGTGATCGAGCACGGCCAGGAGCGTGTCGCGAACCCCGGGTGGCAGGTGCGGCGTGGGGCCGACCGCGACGAGCGTGTCGGTGAGGTCGCCGACGGCGTCGGCGAGAGCGTCCCAGTTGAAGCCGAAGGTCGCCGGCAGATGGCCCTGCTTCACGAATCGAGTGAGCACACCGCCTTTGGTCGTCAGCGTGTGATCGATCGATATCACGCTCGTGCCGGCGGAGCGGGACCGGGCGATCTCGGCGGCGATGGTCTCGGGCGAGACGATGCGCATCATCGTTCGGTGTCCACTGGTTGGAACGTCTCGTAGTGATCGTCGGTGTACCACACGTCACCGTCCTCTCCGACGACCAGGCGGCGCGCTCCCCGGTGATCGAGTCCGGGCGTCACCACCGTGTACTCGCGGTAGTACCCGCGGGCACGGCGGGGGAGGCGGCCCTCGAAATTGCCGAAGACGACGCCGTCTCGATCGAAGGGAAACGGCCCGTCGGACTCGACGAGCGCCCACGTGTCGGCCGCTTCGTTCGGGAGCCGACTGAGCGCGACCGACCGCCCGTCGGAGGGCCGTGCCGTCGATCGTGCGCCGCGGCCGGTCGTGGTCGTGCGGCGTGCCTCGCGCGACGTGGTGGTGGTCGTGCGGCCCGGTCCGGTGGCGGCGGTGGACGAGGTGGAGGTCGGGGCCGAGTCGAGTGCGGTGCCGGCCGATCGCGCGGTGCCAGCCGATCGCTCGGTGCCGTCGCGACCCGGTGCGGGGTCGTTCCATGCAAGGGCGACCACGACGACGAGACCGACGATCGAGCCGAGGATCGCCAGGAGTCGTCGTCGGTCCATCAGCCCGACGCTACCGGCCGTTCGCGATCGGCCCCGTCACGGCCGAACAGCGGCTGGGGCGTGTCGGTTGCCACCGTCGCTGTTGGTCGGCCTCGCGGAGGGCCGGTAGCCTCCGGAAACTGCGCCGCGACCACCTCGGGCGCCTCACAACCTCGCAGCCAGAAGGGAACTTGGCATGGCCGGATCGGTGATTCTCTCGGGGGCTCGCACCCCAATCGGCAAACTCTCGGGCTCGCTCGCCGGTTTCAGCGGCACCGACCTCGGTGGCCTTGCCATCAAGGCGGCGCTCGAGCGCGCCGGGCTGAGCGGGGAGCAGGTCGACTACGTGTTCATGGGCCAGGTGCTCACCGCCGGCGGCGGTCAGATGACCGCTCGGCAGGCGGCGATCGCCGGTGGCATCCCCCTGAACGTCCCGTCGACGACCATCAGCAAGGTCTGCCTCTCGGGCATCAACTCCATCATGATGGCCGACATGCTCATCAACGCCGGGCAGGCCGACATCGTGGTCGCCGGCGGCATGGAGTCCATGACCAACGCCCCGTACCTGCTGCCCGGAGCTCGCGCAGGCATGCGTTTGGGTGACGGCAAGGTCATCGATTCGATGATGTTCGACGGCCTCTTCTGCGCCGTCGACAAGATCGCGATGGGCGGTGGCACCGAGCGCTACGCGGCTGCGGCCGGTCTCACTCGGGCCGAGCAGGACGAGCTCGCGGCCAAGTCGAACCAGCGTGCCGCCGCCGCCCAGGCGGCCGGACTGTTCGACGACGAGATCATTCCGGTGGCGATCCCCCAGCGCAAGGGCGACCCGAAGATGTTCACGATCGACGAGGGCGTCCGCGGCGACACGACCATCGAGTCGCTCGGGAGTCTGCGCCCCGCGTTCGACAAGGAAGGCAACATCACCGCGGGCAACGCCTCGCAGATCTCCGACGGCGGCGCCGCACTCGTGGTGGCATCCAAGGCTGCCGCCGAGAAGCTCGGCGTGACGCCGATCGGCGAGATCGTCGGAAACGGACAGGTCGCCGGTCCGGACGCGTCGCTGCTCTCGCAGCCGGCCAACGCGATCAAGGCGGCCCTCGATCGTGCCGGCCTTTCGGTGGGCGATGTGTCGCTGTTCGAACTCAACGAGGCGTTCGCCGCCGTCGGCGTGGCGTCGATGCGCGACCTCGGGATCACCGACGAGATCGTGAACGTCAACGGCGGTGCGATCGCGCTCGGTCACCCGATCGGCATGTCGGGCACCCGCATCGTGCTCACCGTCCTTCATGAGCTCGCCCGTCGCGGCGGCGGTATCGGCGCAGCTGCCCTGTGCGGCGGCGGCGGCCAGGGCGACGCGCTGCTGGTCAAGACCATCTGACGTACCCGGTGCCCGGCGCTGCGATGCGGCACGGGGCGCATGATACGACGACGAGAAGCCGAAGGAGGCCCCGCCCGTACGGCGGGGCCTCCTTCGCGTCGTCGGGCGCTCGGGCGTGCGATGTGCCCGACGGTGGCCCTTCGGTGGGCCCGGAACGCGACGAACCCCCGCCTGTGCGGGGGTTCGTTTCGTGTGGTCGGGACCGGCGTCGATCCGGTGACCTACCGCTTTTCAGGCGGTCGCTCTGCCTACTGAGCTACCCGACCAGAGACGCCCCCGCCGCGATGGCGGGGGCGTGGCGGTCCCGACGGGATTTGAACCCGCGACCTCCGGCTTGACAGGCCGGCGTGCACTCCAAACTGCACCACGGGACCAGACCGGCGGACACTCTAGCGGCGATCACCGGCCCCTGTCGCATCCGTTCGCCGTGACCCTCGCCGTGGCTCTCGACGGAGTTGTTCATCGGCCCGGGAGGTAAGGAGACCCTGTACCTCGCGCCGATCGTCTTGCCGGCTCGTTCGGCGGATGATGTTCCCAGGTCGGTGGAGGCGCCGACACGGCTGGGACGGAAGGAGTTGGCGATGATCGTCGAAGCTCGTACGTGGCGTTGATGTGGTCGAGGCTTTCGCCTCTCACCACCTGAAGTGACGTGGAGTTCGGTGCGAGACACTGGGCTCCACGTTCCGCGTTTTGCCGACCGTGCTCGACCACGCCCCGGTGATCGCATCGCGTCTCCACGGTTCAATCGCGGAGAAGATCGGTCGATGGGGCACCTGGAATCTCCACGGTTCAATCGTGGAGACCGAAAGCTCCCGTTCGGCGAGGTGCCGGGTCCCTTCAGGGACTCGCGATGAGCACCCCCAACGGGATTCGAACCCGTGTTACCTGCGTGAAAGGCAGGCGTCCTAGGCCGCTGGACGATGGGGGCGTGAGCCTGAGGCCGGTCAACTGTAGCAACTCGTCCGTCCGCGGTAGCTCGACCCGTCAGCGGCCGGTCGGGCCATTCCCGCCGAGTCGCGACCGCGCGGATCGGCGCGGATCGGCGCGTCGGGGACCGCGTGAGCGAGAATGTCCACGATGTTCATCCGGACGATGCTGATCGACGATCACGAGGTAGTGCGGCGAGGGCTCGCCGAACTGCTGTCGGCCGAGGCGGACATCGAGATCGTTGCCAGCCTGGGCTCGGTGGGCGAGGCGCTCGAGGCCGACCTGTCATCGGTCGATGTGGCGGTGGTCGACGTCCGACTCCCCGACGGCGACGGGATCGACCTGGTGCGGCGCCTCCGCAGCCAACTGCCCAACCTGCATTGCCTGGTTCTGACGGCCTACGAAGACGACGACGCGCTCCTCGACGCCCACGCCGCCGGGGCGTCGGCCTACCTGCTCAAACAGGTTCGTGGGACGGATTTGGTTCGGGCGATCCGAACGGTTGCGAGCGGTGTCACCTTGATCGACCCGGTCGCGGTCGGCGCAGCCCGCGAGCGCATCCGATGCCAGGGCCTCGAGCGAGTGGACGGCCTGACCGCCCAGGAACGCCGGGTCTTCGACCTGATCGGCGAAGGCATGTCGAACCGCGAGATCGCGGAGCGGCTGCATCTCGCGGAGAAGACGGTGAAGAACTACATCACCGCCATGCTTCTCAAGCTCGGCATGGAGCGGCGGACCGAGGTGGCGGCGCTTGCCGCGCGTCTCGATGAACGCGGCCGGCGGCGCAGCGCCTAGCTCATGAACGTCCGCTCGATCGACGCGAATTCGCTGTTCCACGTCGTCCCCGACGCGCTGATCGTCGTGGATTCGTCCGATGAGATCGTGGCCGTGAACTCGGTGGGGCTCGAGCTCTTCGGGTACGAGTCCCACGAGTTGATCGGGCGATCGCTCGACGTGCTGCTCTGCCCCGAGGACCGCGAGCTGCACGCGGGGCTTGCCGAGGGGTACCACGCACATCCGACCCGGCGGCCGCTGGCGGAGGGTTCCCGGTTGCGGGCCGTCCGCTCGGACGGCTCGGTGGTGCCGGTCGCCATCAGCCTCTCGCCGATCAAGCTCGATTCGGGCCCGGGGGTCATTGCCGCGATTCGCGATCAGGCCGACGCGATGGTGGCGGATGCCCGGCTCGCGGAGGCGAATCGCCGCCGGTTGGCGACCGAGATCAGCGATCGACTCGCCCGCGATCTCCACGACACGGTGATCCAGGAGCTCTTCGCCATCGGCATGTCGCTGCAATCGGTGCTCGGGTTCATCGACCAGCCGCTCGCTCTGTCCCGGGTGAGTGGTGCGATCGACGGTCTCGATTCGACGATTCGCACGGTCCGCGAGGTCATCTACGGCCGTCGAACCACCGCCGAGGACCGAACCCCGGTCGCGTCGATCGTCGACGTCATCGCCCGCGCGACCCCGGCGCTCGGAAGCGTTCCTCGAGTCCAACTCGACCCCGATATCGACATGGTGTCACCCGAGCTGATCGATCAGGTCTGTGCCGTGGTCAACGAGGGGCTCTCGAATGTCGCCCGTCACGCCAACGCGATCGACGTGGACGTTGCCGTGATCACGACCGACGGGCGGCTCGAGGTCACCATCGTCGACGACGGGATCGGGCTGCCGAACACGCTCGAGCGATCGAGTGGCCTCTCGAACCTGCGGGAACGCGCGGTCGAGCGAGGCGGGGGCCTAGAGTTCACGCCACCGCCGGGCGGAGGGCTACGTCTCCGCTGGTGGGTTCCGTTGGGGTGACGCCCGTCACCCTGGTCGTCGGCTCCTGAGGACCTAGGTCCCTACGGAGTCGCGGCCCCCGCGGACGATGCTGCAACGCGCGCGACTGGGCTGTACGTCGGGCGCAACAGACAAAGGAGAGCCATGTCCTCGGAGAACCGAGACCGTCAGTGGTGGGCGGTCACCATCGGAGTGCTCGCGCTCGTGTACCTGATCGGCGCCGGCATCATCGTGCTGGCCGCTGCGGCCTTGCGGGGCGACGGCGGGTCCGGAGGGGACGAAGCGGGCGGTGACAACAAGGCGGCGATCACGCTGTCGGAGTTCAAGATCGAGGGCGATCTGAGCGTGCCCGAGGGTGATGTCGAACTCGACGTGACGAACGCCGGTGCCGTCGAGCACAACCTGGTGGTCACCGATCTCGAGAAGCAGACGCCGAACATCGCGGGCGGTTCGTCGGCGAAGCTCGCGCTCAGTGGCCTCAAGGCAGGCACCTACGAGGTGTACTGCGCTATTCCGGGCCACAAGGACGCCGGCATGGTCGCGAACCTCGTGGTCGGCGGCAGCGGCGAGGCCACCGATGCTGCCGCTTCCTCCGGCTCGCACTCGATGACCCAGGAGGAGGGCGCTCGCTACGACAAGGCGATGGTCGAGAACATGACCCAGTTCCTCCAGATCGCCGGGCTGGCAGAGCCGAAGCTCGCCGGCACCAAGGGCGACCCGACCATCGAGAACGGTCCGGTGACGGGCAACCAGAAGCTCGCCCCGACCGAGATCCTGGCCGACGGCACGAAGGTGTTCGACATCACGGCTCGGGTCGGCAAGTGGGAGGTCGAGACGGGCAAAGTGGTCGAGGCCTGGATGTACAACGACCAGGTGCCCGGCCCGTGGATCGATGTCGACCTGAACGACAAGGTGAAGGTCCGCTTCAAGAACCTCACGCCGGCCATGAGCGACATCCACTGGCACGGCATCCACCTGCCGAACTCGATGGACGGCGTCGCGCCGTACACGCAGGACACCGTTCCGTCCGGCACCGACTTCACCTACGAATTCGTCGCAGACCGGCTTGCCGTCGGCATGTACCACGCCCACTCCCACGGTGAGCAGGCCGTGCCCAACGGCATGTTCGGCATGTTCACCATCGGTGACATGCCCTTGCCGAAGGGGCGCACCATCAGCGGTATCGAGATTCCCGCCGACGTTCGGCCGGTGCTCGAGATGCCGATGATTCTGAACGACGCCGGCAACATCGGCTTCTCCCTCAACGGCAAGTCGTTCCCGGCGACCGCACAGTCCGCCACGGCTGTGGTCAAGCTGAACGACTGGTTCATCGTCCACTACCAGAGCGAGGGTCTGCAGATTCACCCGATGCACATGCACGGGTTCCCGCAGCTGATCTACGCCAAGGACGGCATCCCACTCGATCAGCCGTACTGGGCCGACACGATCAACATCGCGCCGGGTGAGCGGTACACGGTGCTCGTCAAGGCCGACACGACCGGTGCGTGGGTGTGGCACTGCCACATCCTCACCCACGTCGAGCAGAAGGATCGTCTGTTCGGCATGGCTGGTGCGGTCGTCGTCACTCCGTGACACAGTCCATTCTTCGCCGACCCCGTCGGCGCGCTGCGGCCGCGGTCACCCTTGTGGTGGCCGCGGCCGTCGGCTGCTCCGAGGGTCGGACCGCGTCGGAAGGCGACCGTCCGGCAAACCCAACCTCGTCCTCCGCGCCGCTCGCTCGGATTATTCCCAAGAACACCGCCGCAGGTGGGTGCGCCAGTCACCTGCCGGGAATGGTCATGACCGAGGACGAGTCGATCATCGAGTTCACCACCGACCGCATCTGCCCCGCGTACGTGACGATCCTCACGGGTACCACGGTGACATGGCGCAACCTCGCGGGCGCTCCCGAGACGGTCACGCTGACGACAGAGGACGGCACCGTCGTCACCGAGCAACTCCTCGAGCCGGGAGCCGAGTACAAGTATCGGTTCGATGTGGCGGGCCGGACGATCTATCGGGTGGCCTCGATCCCGACCTTCACCGGCATCATCGAGGTGCAGGACTGAATCGGGGCGCAAGCTGGCTGTGGCGAGGCTCGACCGTCTGGGTCAGCCGATGTCGAGCGCGTCGAGCAGGCGACTGAGCACGAACCCGAACACCTCGTAGATGTCGACGCGCTCGCGATCCGCCCCGCCACGGCGACGAGCGGTGTCGTCGTCCTCGCTGATCCCGAGTTCGGTGCCGATCATCAGCCGAAGGTCGTTGACGGTCCGCAGGAGCGCTGCAACGCCGTCCTCGTCGGTGTGGCCGTCCTCGACCGCCGCCCGGACCTCGACGATGGCCTCGAGCCGACGCTCGACGAGTGATCGGCGCATCAGCGCGTCCCAGCCCTCGGCGAGTTCGGGGTCGAGATGGGGCGCCGGAAAGAGGCGTGCGACCGTGGCGTCGTCCGACTCCATCGCCCTGGTCAACCGCGCGAGCTCCGTGTCGAGCACCTCCACCAGCTCCGCTGGCCAGCACAGCAGCCAGGTTGTGGTTCGCGTCGGTCGGAAGAGGCCGTGGGTGGCCAGCTCGACCTGTGCCGCGAACGAGCGGAGCAGGTCGACGTCGGGTTCCTGATAGGCCGCTCGCACCGTGGCGAGGCCTTCGAGCGCCGTGGCGAGACGGTCGGCCGTGGTCGGATCGATCGTCGTCGGTGTCGAGGCGACAACCGCCTCGACCTCATCGCAGATCTCGCCGATCAGTTCGTCGGTGCGCCGGGTGCGGCGGCCGGAGGGCAGGAGCAGGTCGCGCGACCGGACGACCAGGCGCTCGTGCGTGCGCGTCCGCTCGCGTCGGAGCGTGTTTTCGATCACCGCACGGGCGTCGTCGGGCAGGAACACCTCGATGCCCGTTCCGTCGGGTGTCGCGAACACGAGGCGCGCCTCGGTCGAACTCACGGCCGGCTCCATGAGGTCGCGTGGCCCCCGTGGCCGCTGCGCGTGGAGTCGACGCCGTGAGCGGTCACTCGTCGTGTTCCAGGGTCGCCCACAACCCGTACTCGTGGAGCCGAAACACGTCGCGCTCCGCCTCGGTCCGGGTGCCGGAGCTCACGATCGCCCGACCCTTCAGGTGGACATCCATCATCAACGCGTGCGCCTTCGACTCGGAGTATCCGAACAGTTTCTTGAACACGAACGTGACGTACTGCATCAGGTTGATCGGGTCGTTCCAGACCACGACGTTCCACGGGCGGTCCGCCGACACGGTGGTCTCGGGATCGAGCACCGCGATCGGCCCCGAGACCTCGCCGGGGCCGCTCATGGCGCGACCGCCAACGATGGGGCCGGTGCGGTGCGCGAGCGCAACGCCCAGAGAAGCGCGACCACCCAGACGGCCGTCGCGCCGGCGACGTGGAACTCGACCAGGATCGCCGGTACCTGCGTCGCGTATTGGATGTATCCCAGCGCTCCTTGTGCGACCACGAGGAGGAGCAGCGGGCGCATCGCATTGAGCTCGGTCGTGTCGCCGCGACGCTGCGCCTGCACGATCGTGACGACGATGGCGGCGAGCAGCAGCCAGACGCTCGCCGAGTGCACCCGCGCTGCGGTGCCGAGGTCGAGGGGGAGCCGCTCGACCACCTTCTCGGCGCCGTACTTCCCGGGGCGCGCCCCCGGATGTGGCCCGGCGCTCGTCACGATCGACCCGGTCACGAGCACCAGCGTCGCGAGCCCGGCGATGGCCTTCGCCGCTCCGCTGAGCGGGGCATCCGCCGGCCGGTCGTCGCGCGTCGACCGCACGTACAGCACCGTCGCCGCCCAGACGAGCGCCATGGAAATCAAGAAGTGCAGCGCCACGACGGAATAGCGAAGTTCGGACAGCGTGACGAAGGCTCCGATCACGATCTGCGCGACCACACCGACCACGAGCACCCACGACCAGCGAATCAGGTCGGGGCGTCGTTCGCCCCGGCGGCGGTATGACCCGAGGACCGCGGCAATCACGGCTGCCGACACGAGGCCGGTGATCAGCCGGTTGATGAACTCGACGAGCGGGTGGAACGCCAACGGGGCCACGGGCCGCCCGGCCTCGCACAGTGGCCAGTCGCTGCATCCGAGGCCCGACCCGGTCAGCCGAACCGATGCCCCGGTCACGATGATGGCGGCGAGCGCCACGAGCGCCGCTGCGGAGATGCGGCGGTACTGGGCAGGGGTCGGCCTGAATCGTTCGCTCGCCACACCCAAACGCTACGTGGGCGGGTCGGTTCCCGGCCAGCGTGACCCCGGCGGACGTTTGGCCGCGTCCGAGGTCCGGACCTATCCTCGCGCCATGCCGTCCGCGATCGCTCCGCCCGTCACCGGCAGTACGGTCGCCGGGGTGTGGGCTCGTGTGGGTGGTTTCGTTGCGCTGACCAAGCCGCGGATCATCGAGTTGCTGTTGGTGACGACGGTCCCGACCATGATCGTCGCCGAGCGGGGCCTGCCCTCGTGGACGCGCATGCTGGTCACGGTCGTCGGGGGCACCCTCTCGGCCGGTGGTGCGAATGCGATCAACATGTACGTCGATCGCGACATCGACGCCGTCATGGAGCGCACGCGCAACCGACCGTTGGTCACCGGAGTGGTGCGCCCCGGTGAGGCGCTCGTGTTCGCTGTCGCCATCGAGGTCATCGCGTTCGCGCTGCTCTGGCGCTTCGTCAACCTGATGTCGGCGTCGCTCGCTCTCGCCGCCTGCCTGTTCTACGTGTTCGTGTACACCCTGTGGCTGAAACGCTCGTCGGCCTCGAACATCGTGATCGGCGGCGCCGCCGGCGCCGCCCCGGTGTTGATCGGCTGGGCGGCCGTCACCGGGTCGCTCGGCTGGGCGCCGTGGATCCTCTTCGGCGTGATGTTCCTGTGGACCCCTCCGCACTTCTGGGCGCTCGCCATCAAGTACCGAGATGACTACACGGCCGCAGACGTGCCGATGCTGCCGTCGGTCGCGTCGCACGCGGTCGTCACCCGAAAGATCTTGATCTACACCGTCGGCGTGGTGGCATTGAGCGTCGCGTTCGGCGTCGCGGCCGATCTCGCCTGGATCTACCACGCCTCGGCTGCGGTGCTGGGCGCGGCCTTCATCGCGGGCGCCCTCAACGTGCGCCGCGACGACAGCGCCCGGTCAGCGATGCGGCTCTTCACGTTCTCGATCACGTACATCACGCTGCTCTTCGGAGCGATGGCGGCCGACGCGCTGGTGTGGGGTTCGTGACGTGAGTCCGTGGCAATTTCGACCCCTCACAAGTCCGGCCGCTATTGTCCGATTCGGCCGGGTCCCCCCGTGTTCACCGCGCCGACCGACCGGTTCGTTCCGCCGGTTGAGCTCTCCGATCATCGAGGCACGCACATGGCACTGACCGAGACACGACCCGAGCAGGCGGTGATCGACCCCACGGCCGAGCGTCCGCCCCAGACCGCGATCGAACGCGTGCTCGGCAGCGGCGACCACAAGACCATCGGCCGGGTGTTCATCGGGGCTTCCCTGCTGTTCCTGGCGGTCGATCTGGTTGTCGCGGCGCTGTCCAACCTCGACACGGCAACCGGCGATCTGTTCGACGCCGACCTGGCGGTCCGGTTTGGGCTGAACCACCCGTTGTCGCTGCTGTTCGGTGGGGCGATACCGCTCCTGCTGGGGCTGGCCATCTACGTCGTGCCGCTCCAGGTCGGCTCGCCGACCGTGGCGTTCCCGCGCGCTGCTGCCATGTCGCTGTGGGGCTGGCTCTTCGGCGTGGTGCTGTTCTCGGTGGCCTTCGCCGCCGACGGCGCCTACGGCGGCTCCGATCTCGACCTCGCCCGTCTCGGCCACGTGAGCGTCGGCCTGATGGTGGTCGCACTCCTCGTGGGAACCATGTGCGTCATGGTCACGGTCGTGAGCCATCGCGTGGCCGGCATGACGCTGAGTCGTGTCCCGTTCTTCGCCTATTCGATGCTCGTGGCGGGCACCGTGTGGATGCTGACGCTGCCGGCCCTGCTCGCCAACCTGACGATCTGGCACATCCGCCATCCCGGCGCCGCCGACCTGGCCGGTGAGGGGTACGCCTCGTTCGGGTGGATCTTCCACCAGCCGGCGAGCTTCATGATCGCGATCCCGGTGCTCGGGATCCTCGCCGACGTCGCATCGGCGGCGAGCGGCAGCCGGCAGGGCATGTACGGATCGATCCAGGCGATGATCGGCTTCTTCGGTCTGTTGTCGTTCGGAGCCTGGGCGCAGGTCGAGGCGAGCCGCGAAACCCTCGTGTGGGCGATCAGCGGCGTCTTGTTCGCCGTGCCGGTCCTCGCTGTGCTCGGCGGTTCGGTCGACACGCTCCGCCGCGGCAAGGTGGCCGTGTCGGGCGGCCTGATCGCGGCCTTCGCCTCGGCGATGCTGCTCCTGTTGGCGTCGCTGTCGGCGGCAGTTGCCGCGCTGAACACGGCGACATCCACCTCGCTGTTCGCCCTCGACGCGGGATCGTTCGCCGAGACCACCCCAGGCCTGTCGGTCGGCCAGTTCTACCTGCTCATCGCAGTGGCTGCCACGGGCGGCCTGGCCGGCCTGTTCCACTGGGGCGACCGCATCGTCGCCGGTGGGCTGCCGGGTGGTGCAGGCAAGGCGATTGCGCCCATCGCCCTGGTCGGCGGCGGTCTGTTCGGAATCGGCCAGGTCGTGATCGGGATCGCCGGGCCGGACGAGTCCGGGGTGAAGCTCCTGGGCACGGTGTCAGCGGTGGGAGCGGTGCTCCTCGGTCTGGCTGCCCTGGTGGCGTTCGCAGCGTTCGTCGGTGCCCGCCTCGGGGGACGCGGCGCTGCCGAGGACGACGACCCGGGCGAGCTCGGGGGAACCCTCGAGTGGGCGACGGCGTCGCCACCGCCTGCCGGAAACTTCGAGACCATCCCGGGCCCGGTGGAGAGTGCGTACCCGCTCTTCGACGAGCGTGAGAAAGGTGCCCGCTGATGTCCATCATCCCCGCAAGCGTTCCGGCGCCGGTGCTGCCGCGGCGCCGCCAGCTCCTGTTCGGCACGATGTTCGTGTCGGCCGCCGTGGCGATGTTCGAGTTCTCGCTGGTCGCCAGCTACCTGGCTGAACGGGCCGGTAAGCGCAATGTCTGGCTCACCGAGAACTCCATTCCGCTGACCCAGCCGAACATGCAGTTCGCGGCCCTCATCCTCGGCTCGATCTTCGTGCAATGGGCGGTATGGGCGATCGCACGCAACGAGCGCGGGCAGGCGTACCTGGCGCTCGGGTGCACCGCCGTCATGGCGGCGGCCTTCCTCAACCAGACCACCTTCCTGTGGCAGCGCGTCGGGATGACGATGGCGCAGGCCGAAGGTCCCTTCTTCTACGCGGTGACCGGCGCGAACTTCGCGTTCATCGCTCTTGCGCTCGGATTCATCCTGCTGATGGCCTTCCGGGCCCTCGGCGGGCAGTACTCGGCCCGGCTGCCCGACGGCATCTCGGCCGCGGCGCTGTTCTGGCATGTCAACGTGGCCCTGTATGCGGTGGTGTGGCTCGCCGTGTACATCATGAAGTAGACGGAGCGTTCGATGTTCACTCGCGGATCACGATTGTTCTTCGGTCTCGCAACCGCATCGCTTCTCGGAGCGATGCTGTACGGGATCATCACCAACGGCCTCCAGTCCGGTGGCGTCATCGAGACGTTGACCGGCAAGGGCGCTGTCGACGCGGTGCTCGGTCCGATCACGCTTGGCTACAAGGGCGGCGTCGGCGACCACATCGGCTTCAGTCTGCTGCTGGCGTTCGCGGTGTGCAGCCTGGCGATCGGCATCGGGAGTTCGGCCTTCCGTGACGGCGACCCCGAGGCCATCGCGGAGTTGGCGAACCTCGACGCCGTTCCTCCGGTGTCCGAGCCCAACGACCTGAGCGCCTGGCCGCTCGTCGCGGCCTTCGGCGCCACCGCCTTCACCATTGGACTCGCGATTGGGCCGGCACTCACGGTGATCGGCGTGGCTGCGCTCGTGATCGCCGCGGTGCAATGGACGGTCCAGGCATGGTCGGAGCGGGCGACCGGCGATCCGGCCGTGAACCGGGCCATCCGCTCGCGGCTCATGGGCCCGCTGGAGCTGCCGGTGGGCGCCGTGGTGATCATCGGTGCCGTCGTGTTCTGCCTGTCGCGGATCCTGCTCACGGTGTCCAAGGAGGGCGCGCTCGTCGTCGGAAGCGTCGTCGGGCTGCTGTTTTTCACGGTTGGTGTCGTGCTGAGCAAGGCTCCCCAACTCCGGCGAGGTGTTGTTGTTGTCACGCTGCTCGGGCTCGGCACGTTGGTTCTGGCGCTCGGCATCTTCGGAGCGGCCAACGGTGAGCGCAAGATCGAGAAGCACCACGAGGAGCACGCGCTGAGTGCTCCGGCGGCGCCGATAGGCGCGTAGGGAGAGAAGAGTCGATGAGGAAAGAGCCACATATTCACCGGTTGCGAAGGGTCGCGATCGGAGCGACCGTTGCCGGATCGCTGCTACTTGCCGGGTGCGGCGCGCTTCGCGACGACTCCGGGCGGCCACTGACCACGTTGAACCCCAAGGGCAAGCAGGCCCAGTCCATCGACGACCTGGTGTCGCCGGTTTTCTGGGTCGCCGGCGTGGTGTTCGTGTTGGTGCAGGTTGGCGTCATCTACATGGTGATTCGCTTCCGTCGCCGCGAGGATGATGTCGACGGCGTGGACGAGCCGGTGCAGACACACGGGATCCCCGCCCTCGAATGGGCGTGGACCGGCCTGCCGCTCGTGGTGCTGGTGGCGCTCGGCGTGCTGAACGCCAAGACGATCCTCGACTTGGAGAAGACCCCGGACGACGCGATCGACGTCGAGGTATACGGACAGCAGTGGTGGTGGGAGTACCGCTACGACGTGGACGGCGACGACGAGCCCGACATCATCACGGCGAACCAGATGGTCGTTCCGGCGGGCCGTCACATACACCTCAAGATCCGGTCGAACGACGTGATCCATTCGTTCTGGATCCCGCAGCTGAACGGCAAGATGGACTCGGTCCCCGGCCGAACGAACGACTGGAGCATCGAGGCCGACGAGCCGGGGCTCTACCAGGGAACGTGCACCGAGTTCTGCGGTCTGTCCCATGCGCTCATGCGCATGGAGGTCAAGGCCGTCACGGCCGACGAGTTCGAGGCCTGGAAGGACGAGCAGCTGAAGCCGGCCGTCAAGCCCGCCGAGGGCACGCTTGCTGCGGAGGGCTGGGACGAGTTCAAGACGAACTGCGCGTCGTGCCACCAGGTCAACGGCATGTCGTACAAGTTCGAGAAGGAGACCGACGGGGCGCCCGACGCCGACTACGGCGACGGCCAGGTGTCGCTGACGTCGGGGAACGCTCCGAACCTGACGCACCTCCTCAGCCGGAACCAGTTCGCGGGCAACCTGTTCGCCCTCCACACGAAGAACGGTGAGGTGAACGAGGCGGAACTCGGCAGCTGGCTGCGCGACCCCTCGGCGATGAAGCCGATGGCGCCCGATCAGTTCCGAGGCATGCCCAACCTCAATCTCTCCCAGGACCAGATCGACAAGCTGGTCGCTTACCTGTCGACGCTGAAGTAGGGAACGAACATGGCGATTATCGAAGCGCGAACACCGCTGCAACTTGACTCGGGCCCCGTTCCGGCGCGGCCCATGGGCGTCTTCGCTCGCCCGACGACGGAACAGACCGGTTGGAAGAGCTGGCTGACCACGGTCGATCACAAGAAGATCGGCATCATGTACGGGGTCGGCTCGTTCTTCTTCTTCCTCATCGGAGGAGGCGAGGCGCTGCTCATCCGCCTGCAGCTGGCACGGCCGGACGGCAAGCTGTTGTCGGCGGCGCTGTACAACCAGGTGTACACGATGCACGGCGTCACGATGGTCTTCCTCGTGGTGATGCCCATGGCGGCGGCGTTCGCCAACTATCTGCTACCTCTCCAGATCGGGGCGAGAGACGTCGCCTTCCCCCGCCTCAACGCCTTCTCGTTCTGGTGCTGGCTCTTCGGCGCGTTGTACGTGAACTCGTCGTGGTTCCTCGGAGGCGGCGCCGATGGCGGCTGGTTCAACTATGCGCCGAACAGCGGTGTGTTGTTCTCGCCGAGCCACGGGATCGACTTCTATTCGACCGGGCTCCTCATCGCGGGTATCGCCTCGCTGGTGTCGTCGGCGAACCTCGTGGTGACCGTGGTCAACATGCGGGCGCCGGGGATGACCTGGTTCAAGCTGCCGGTGTTCACCTGGATGAACCTTGTCGTGCAGTTCCTGCTGCTGTTCTCGCTCCCGGTCATCACGGTGGCGCTCTTCTTGCTGACCTTCGACCGACTGTTCGGCTCGAACTTCTTCGACGCGGCCAACGGCGGCGACCCACTGCTGTGGCAGCACCTGTTCTGGATCTTCGGTCACCCCGAGGTCTACATCATGATCCTGCCGAGCTTCGGGATCGCCTCCGAGATCATCCCGGTGTTCAGCCGCAAGCCGATCTTCGGGTATCCCTTCATGGTGTTCTCGGGCATCGCGATCGGCTTCATGGGCTTCGGCGTGTGGGCGCACCACATGTTCGCCACGGGCATGGGCCCGATGTCGGTGATGGCGTTCTCCCTGGCGACGATGTTCATCGCGGTGCCGACGGGCGTGAAGATCCTCAACTGGCTCGCCACGATGTACGGCGGCCGTTTGAGGTTCACCACGGCGATGCTGTTCGCCGTCGGATTGGTGTCGATGTTCACCATCGGAGGCCTGTCGGGCGTGAGTCACGCGTTCGCCCCGGCCGACACTCAGCAGACCGACACCTACTACATCGTCGCCCACTTCCACTACGTGTTGTTCGGCGGCGCCCTGCTCGGGCTCTTCGCCGGCTGCTACTTCTGGTGGCCGAAGATCTTCGGTCACCTGCTCAACGAGACGCTCGGCAAGTGGCACTTCTGGGTGACGCTGATCGGCTTCAACCTGACGTTCGGCCCCATGCACATCCTTGGCATGCAGGGCATGAGCCGTCGCTACTTCACCTACTCGGCGAATCAGGGCTTCAACCTCTGGAACATGGTCGCGACGGTGGGTGCGTTCACGATCGCCGTTGGCCTGCTCATCTTCTTCGCGAACATCGCCGTGAGCTACTCGGCGCATCGCAAGAACCCCGTGCCGTGCCCGGCCGATCCGTGGGATTCGCGCAGCCTGGAGTGGATGGTCCCGTCGCCGACGCCGGAGTACAACTTCGCCGAGATCCCGGTGATCTCCGAGCTCGATGAGTTCTGGCACCGCAAGTACGGCCACGACGAGAACGGGCGGCTTGCGCGGATCGCCAAGTCGGAGGACGTGGTCGAGGTCGGCGGCGCAACCGGCATCCACCTGCCGTCACCGTCGTACTGGCCGATCGTGTTGGCGGCCGGCATGCCCTTCATCGGCTACGGCGTGATCTTCAGCCTGTGGTGGGCGCTGCTCGGCGGCGTCCTGGTCATCGCCGGACTGATCGGTTGGGTGCTCGAGCCCTCGACCGATCCGGAGGCCGGCCACGATCACCATGAGGCACCCGTGAGCGACGATGCCCCGGCCGGCGAGCTGGCCGAGGCCCCGGCCGAGGGAGCCGCGGCGCCCGAACTCGAGGAGGCCCCCGTTGGCTGAGACACTCACGGTGGCCGTGGACCACGGCCACGACCACCACGCAACTGCAACGGGCATCTCGAACGAAAAGCTCGGCATGTGGGGCTTCCTCGCCTCAGAATGCCTGATGTTCGGCGGGTTGATCTCGACCTACCTGATCTACAAGAACCGTCCGGGAACGCTCGACAGTGTTCGCGGGCGGCTCGAGACGGGGAGCACGCTCAAGCCGTCGACCCTCTTCGACATTCCGTTCACCTCGGTGTCGTCGTTCATCCTGTTGGCCTCGTCGCTCACCATGGTGTTCGCGGTCTCGACCGCCGGCCGCGGCGAGTGGGAGAAGATGCGGCTCTGGCTCGCCACCACGGCGGGGCTCGGGGCGCTCTTTGTCGGCGGTCAGGTGTACGAGTTCACGACGTTCGTGCGTGAGGGCCTCGGCTACACCACCAACGTCGCAAGCTCTGCGTTCTTCACGTTGACCGGCTTCCACGGTGTTCACGTGACCATCGGCATCATCATGTTGTTGACGACGATCGGACTCTCGTTGAGCGGGCGCATCAAGCGTTCCAACGCCGAGGCCGTCGAGATCGTCGGGTTGTACTGGCACTTCGTCGACGTGGTGTGGATCCTGATCTTCACCGTCGTCTACCTGATCCCCTGACCGAGGTCTTGACCATGTCGTCGATCACCCATGAGCAGGCCGCCGGAGCGGCACAGCATTCGGATGAGCACGCCCACTCCGACCGGCAGTATTGGATTGTCGGCGGCGTGCTGGCTGCGTTGACCGCGGTCGAGGTGTCCACCTACTGGTGGCCGCACAGCCTGCATCGCATCACCGCTGTGGCGTTGATCGTGATGATGGTCGTCAAGTTCTCGATGGTCGCGCTCTACTTCATGCACCTGAAGCACGACTCCAAGCTGCTGCGGCGGATGTTCGTCGCTGGCATCGCGTTGGCGTTGGCGTTGTTCATCGCGACGCTGTCGGCCATGGTGTTCTGGGAGGACTCCGGGACGAACGAGGTCGACGACACACCCCGACATCGGCCGATGCCTCCGAAGCCGACCGATCCGCCGGTTCCGATCAAGATCATCGAACACCACGGCTGAGCGCTGCTCGGCGTACGAACTGCATTCCCAACGGCCCGGCTGTGCGCCGGGCCGTTGCGCGTTTGGATCCCCGCAGCCCCAACGGAACTCGGTTGAACCCGACCCGCATCTACTCCCAGCGGAAGCTGGTCGCCGCGACGATCGGGCCGACGATGGCCCACACCAGTAGTGTCGGCCACGAGCCGGCGTGCGCGGTGTGGCCGGTGTCGAGTGCCGCCGAGATCACGTCCACCAGCGGCGCCGCGGGCAGGAGGCGGGCGATGGTCTCGATCGGGCCGGGCAAGGACCCGGCCCGGAACACGATGTCGCCGGTCATGACGAGGACCACGTAGAGCCCGTTGCACAGCGCGAGGTTGACCAGGGCCGGGAGCGACCCGGCGAGGCTGAGCCCCAGGCCACCGAATGCGGCGGTGCCGACCATCGCGGCCGCGACGGCGAGCGCCCATCCGCCGCTCGGTGACCACCCGAGGGCCAAGGCCGCGCCGACGAGCACGATCCACTGCAGGCACTCGATCGCGAGCACAGTGAGGAACTTGGCCGCGATCCATCGCGGCCGTCCGAGCGGCGTTGCGCCGAGTCGTTTCAGCACGCCGTAGTGGCGCTCGAAGCCGGTGCCGATACCCAGGCTGACCATCGCAGTCGACATCACGGCGAGCGCGAGGACCGCCGGCGCGACGACCGCGACGCGGTCATCGCGGCCGAGGTCGATCACCTTGACCTTCGACAAGAAGATCAGCACGCCGAGCGGGATGAAGAGCGACACGAGAAGCTGCTCGCCATTGCGCGCCATCAGCGTGAGCTCCGTGCGCACTTGCGCGAGTAAGGCCTTCATCGTGCACCAGCCGATCGTCCGCCGCGGCGGCGCCCGCGCCGCCCGGATCCCTGTGCGGGATCACCGGCGGGGCGGGCCTCGGCCTCGGCGACCAGACGCAGGAACAATGACTCGAGTCGCTCGCGTCCGGCGGACAGGTCGCCGATGAGCAGGTTGCGCTCGGCGAGCCACGAGGTGATTGCCGCGACCGTGCGAGGGCTCGGCGCAGTGTCGACGCGGTACGCGCCGGGCGACACCTCGGCAACGGGCGCATCCACGGCCGCGGCCAGACTCGCAACGTCGAGCCCGGGATCGGCGCGGAAGGTCACGGCATCGGCGGCGGATGCCAGCAGCTCGTTGACCGAACCGGACGCGATCACGCGACCCGCCTCGATGATCACCAGGTGGTCGGCGACCTCCTCGACCTCGGACAGGTCGTGCGAGGTGAGCACGACTCCGGCACCGTCGTTGCGGAGCTCGCGGATCAGGTCGCGGATGAGCTGCCTCCCAGTGACGTCGACGCCGGAGGTGGGCTCATCGAGGAACACCACATCGGGGCGCCCGATGATGGCGAGCGCAAGGCTGAGGCGTTGCTGTTCGCCCCCCGAGAGCGTCCGCCACGGTGCCCGCGCCCGCTCCGTGAGACCGACGAGTTCGAGCAATTCGCCGGGGTCGCGCGGGCGGTCGTAGAAGGCAGCGAACAACCGCAGCGCCTCGACGGGACGAATGGCGCTGTGCAGCCCGCCGGCCTGCAGCATCACGCCGATGCGCCTGGTGAGCGCCGCGTGATCGCGAACCGGATCGAGCCCGCAGACCCGGACCGTTCCGTTCGACGGCGCCCGGTATCCCTCGAGGCAATCGATGGTCGAGGTCTTGCCCGCCCCGTTCGGGCCGAGGACGGCGGTGACGGCGCCGGCCTCGGCGGCGAAGCTCACGCCATTGACGGCATGAACGTCGCCGTGGCGCACGTCGAGGTTCTCGACTTCCACGATGGGCACGGTGGCGAACGCTACCCGCGTGGTGACAGGCCCGACGACGCGCCGCCCAGCAACAGCGCCCGCAGCGCTGCGACCGACTCGGCAACGTGATCCGGGCGAGCCCGCTCGAATTCGCCGGGCGGGGCGTACCCCCACGACACGGCGATCGTCGCGAAGCCGAGCCGGCGACCGGCCTCGATGTCGTAGCGCCGGTCACCGATCATGACGGTGCGATGGGGTTCGACGTCGTGCCCGGCCCCGCGGAGCTTCGCGACCGCGTCGCGGACGATCGCGACCTTGTCGCCCAGCGCATCCATCGGCGCCGCTGCGATCGCGTCGAAGCGTCCGGCGAGGGTGAACGCATCGAGCATTCGTCGGGCCGCCTCGTCGCCCTTCGACGTGGCGGCGCCCAGCGCGAGCCCGTGGTCCCGGAGTTCGTCGAGCAACTCCGGCATCCCGGCGAAGACGAACGCCTCGTATTCGCCGACCTCGCGGTACCGCGAGCGGTAGAGGTCGCGGGCGTCGTCGAGTGAGTCCGCCGGAACGCCCAACTCGGCGAGCATCTGTCGCAGCGGAGGGCCGAGATGGGAGCGGATGACCTCGGGCGCCGGAACCCGAAGCCCGAGCGCTGCGAGCGTGTAGGTGGTCGCATCGAGAATGCCGGGAGCCGAATCCCAGACGGTTCCGTCCAGGTCGAACAACGCCACCGTGATCGGAACATCCACCACGGTCGCACGATATCGGTGCGCGGTCGTGGAGCGGCCGCGCGAAGGTCGTCGGTCGCGGGGCGAGCCACTACGTTGGCGACCATGCTCGATGTGCGTTTGTTCCGTAACGATGAGGCCGCGGTTCGAGCCGGTTTGGCGCGCCGCGGCGAGTCGCCCGAGTCGGTCGATCGGGTGATCGCGCTCGATGCTGATCTCCGTCGGTCGAACGCGGCTCGTGACGAGGTCCGGTCTCGGGTCCGGACGATCTCGAACGAGGTCGGCCAGCTGTTTCGCGACGGTCGTCGCGACGAGGCGACCGAGTTGCAGGCGGAAAGCCGGGCGCTCGGCGAGCAGGAGAAGGATCTCGATCGTCGCTCCGACCAGCTGGCCCAAGAGCTGAGGGACCTGCTGTTGCAGATCCCGAACCTGCCGGCGCCGGATTGCCCGGACGGGTCGAGCGAAGACGACAACGTGCTCGTGCGGGTCGAAGGGTTCGACCCCGACGCCTACGGCCCGCACCAGCGGGTCACCCATTGGGACATCGGCGCGGAGCTCGGCATCCTCGACGTGGAACGCGCCGTGAAGCTGTCGGGCGCGATGTTCGTGATGTATCGCGGCGCTGGCGCGGCCCTGGTTCGGGCGCTGTGTCAGTTCGCGCTGGACCGCAACGCAGACCTGTACGAAGAGGTCCGCCCTCCGACGGTCGTGCGCACCGCGACCATGGTGTCCACGGGCCACCTTCCGAAGTTCATCGATGAGGCCTACCACCTCGAGCGCGACGATCTGTGGGCGATCCCCACGGCGGAGGTGCCGCTCACGTCGTTGGCCCGGGAGGAGATCCTCGACCACGCATCGCTGCCGATGCGCATGATGGCGCACACGGCGTGCTTCCGGCGCGAGGCCGGCTCGGCGGGCAAGGACACGCGCGGGCTGCTGCGGGTGCACGAGTTCGACAAGGTCGAGCTCCTCGCGTACGCGGCGCCCGAGCAGGTGGACGACATGCACCGCGAGATTCTCGGCCGGGCCGAGGCGTTGCTCGTGGCGTTGAGGCTCCCGTACCGAGTACTCGACCTCTGCGCTGGCGATATCGGCAACTCGTCGAGGCGAACATTCGACCTGGAGGTGTATGCGCCCGGGGTGGACCGCTGGCTCGAGGTGTCCTCGGTGTCGTGGTACGGCGACTATCAGGCTCGACGAGCCAACGTGCGGTTCCGTCCGGAGACCGGTTCCGGGACCGAGGTCTGCCACACGCTCAACGGGTCGGCGCTCGCCGTGCCCCGCGTGTGGGCCGCGCTGGTCGAGACCAACCGTCAACCCGACGGGACGGTCACGGTTCCCGAGGTGCTCCGCCCGTACATGCGCGGCGTCGAGCGGATCGAGCCCTGACGTGTCCGGTGTCGATCCCGGGTTCGTCGGTACCCGACTGACCTACGACCTGGCGACCCTCGACGACGCGGTGCCTGCCGATCCGATGGACCTCGTGTCGGCATGGGTTGGCCAGGCCGAGGACGCGGGCGTCACCGAGCCGACCGCGCTGACGCTGTCGACGTTCGACCCGCCGGACCGCGTCGCCTCGCGCACGGTGCTGCTGCGCCAGCTTCGCCCGGACGGCTTCGTGTTCTTCACCAACTACGACAGCGACAAGGGGCGCGAGCTGGCTCGGTCGCCTCGGTGCTCGCTGCAGTTCCTCTGGCTCGACCTGCACCGCCAGGTGCGCATTGAAGGCGCGGCGTCCCGGGTCGATGCGGCGGTGTCCGACGACTACTTCGCCGGCCGCCCTCGTGAGAGCCAGGTCGGCGCCTGGGCATCGCCCCAGTCGCAGCCGGTGTCGGACCGGGCCGAACTCGAGGCGCGTGTCGCCGCGGCCGCAGCCGCGTTCGGCCACGGTGAGGTGGTGCCCCGCCCGCCGCATTGGGGCGGATATCTGGTGACCCCGGATCGGATCGAGTTCTGGCAGGGCCGTCCCAACCGACTGCACGACCGCATCCTGTACCGCCGCACCGGCGACGGGTGGAGTCACGGCCGACTCGCTCCGTGAGCGCGGCGATCGGTCGCTTGCGCTGCGAGGGCGACCCCGGCCCTTGATGCGGGCTCAGTGAGTCGAGCGCACGGTCAGACCGGCCCTCCGTCGGGCGGGAATCGGCGCCGATGGCCGTCGGACCCGGCGTACCAAGCGTCGCGAGGCCAGATCCAGTCCTGCTCGCCGTGCGCGTGGATCTGCACCCCGCACCAGATCGTCACGTCGTGGTCGCGCCACACCTGCGCCTCGTCGATCGCCCGCCAGAGATCGACCTCGAGTGCGTCGAGGGCCGAGACCGTGAGATCGACCAGGGAGGCCGGCGGAACGCGGCGATCGACCAGCCGGATCGCCAGTCGGGTCGCCTCGAAATCATCGAAGTCGATCTCGGTCGGCAGTTGTCCGGCCTGTGCGAGATCGAAGATCGACGCCAGGGCGCCGCACGTGGCCGTCGGGGACATCTGACCTCGCCGGACCGTGACGCCGATCGTTCCGTCGGCCTCGATGCCGATGTGGGGGAAGCCGAACACGAGCACACTCCCGCGCCCGTCGACGTCCGGCACATGTGAGAGCGCCGCCTTCCATCCGGTTCGTCCCAGCGCAGGCACGCCGCCCAAGCCGGCGAGCGTGAAGGCAAGACCCCATTCGTGCTCGATCGCGTCGAAGAACGTGGTCGTGAGTTCGTCGCGGCAGATGCTGACCAGCGGCAACGTGCGGCTGGGGAGGAACCCGAGCGGCTCGATCGTGCGTCGCACACGCTGCAGGTAGTCCCCGCTCGGCAGTGCGCCGGGGAAGTGCCGTTCGACGCTCTGCGCGAACGAACCGGACGCGGCCGCCGTCGGATCGATCGGGGGTTTCGTCATGTGGCTCCCTCGTTTCGGTGCGCGCGGCGATACCGCGTCACCGCGCCGACGATGAGGCCGACAAGCACCAGAACGCCCACTGCGACGCCGATTCGGACCTCGCCGATCTCGCCGAGGCGGGCCGACAGCGAGCTCTGCCAGTTCGAGAACATCTCGCCGGGCCCGCCGATCCCGTCGCCGCCGGACAGGACATCGGCCTCGTACCACCCGTAGTAGGCGGCGACGAGCCCGCTGATGATGAGGAGCACGCCGCTGATGCGCCCCATGTGCGGTATGAGGCGGCGCATGCCGGTCACGATTCCCTGGCGGGCGTATCCGACCGCCACGGTCAGGATCGTGATGACGGCGCCCATGCCCAGCCCGTAGAACACGAGGGTCGCGAGTCCACTCACGAAGTCGTGCCGCCGGAAGGTCGTCGTGACCGCGGCGATGAACGGGCCGATCGTGCAGCTGAGCGACGCGATGCCGTAGCTGATGCCGAAGACGAAGACGGACCAGACCCGGGTGTCGCCGCTGCGGTTGTTCATCTTGGGGAGCCGGACCGTCGGCATGAAGCCGCGGAGCATCGCGATTCCCAGCAGGATGAGTGCGATCCCCAACGCGACGGTGACCCAGGGCAGGCGCGAGCCGATGAGGTTCGACACCGAGCTCCAGACGGCGCCGATGATGCCGAACACCAGCACGAACCCCGCGGTCATGGCCGCCGATACCCGCAGCGAACGTCCGAGCGAACCGTGCCGGTCGCGCTCGGCCTCCGCAGGTGCCGACTCGAGGCCGAGGTAGTACGACAGGTACGCGGGCAGCAGCGCGAACCCGCACGGGTTGATGGCCCCGACCATCCCGGCGGAGAACGCATAGGCCAGCGCGCTCGAACTCATCGTGCCTCGTCGATCATGGCATCGAGTTCGGCGCGGCTGGTGATGACCTTGTTGTGGCGTGCGGCGAGGTGTCCCGATGCATCGACGACGACCGTGTGCGGAAGCTGGCGGCCGCCGAAGCGCGCGAACAGTTCGCTGCGCGCATCGCGCGCCTGGGGATAGGTGACCTTCGTGCGTTCGACCATCGCCGTTCCCGCCTTGACGCTCTCGAACACGTCGACTCCGACGAACGCGACCGATTCGCCGAGGTCCCGATGCGCGGCCTCGAGGATCGGCATCTCCTTGACGCACGGCGTACACGTCGACGCCCAGAAGTTGATGACGACGATCTTGCCTCGCAGGTCGGACAGCGCGATCGTGCCGCCGTCCAGGCCCGGCAGCGTCAGGTCGCTCACCGACGAACCGATGTCGAGCGTCGGGCCGCTGAGGTCGACGCCGCTGCTGCCGGACTCGCCGTCGAGGAACTCCCCGACGCCGATCGCGGTCGATGCCTCGTCGGCGGCCGGACGAAGCACGAACGCCCACACGGCGGCGAGCGCACAACAGGCGGCGATGAGCGTTCCGGCGACCAGGAGTCGGGTGGTCGTCATCCGGCCCCTGTCGGATTCGGGGGTATCCGCGGGCACGCCCCCACGGTAGCTGCGGGTCGGATCGCAGTGCGATCGTGGGGTCCGACGCGCGCCTGCTCGCGCGCTTCACGCACGCGAGCAGGCGCCGGGACGGCCGTGACGCTGCGATCACCGCCACCGGGTACGGCGCGTCGGGGACGTGCCATACCCGGTGGCATCACGCCGGCTGCAGGTGTCGCAGCGCCTCCGGGAAGGGGATCATGGGCAGCTGGTCGTCGGGACGCGGGTGCTTCGGCGGCCGCCCCCGGCGACGCTTGAGGGTGACGATTCGGCCCGACATGAAGAGCTGACCGCCCCACACACCGAACTGCTCGCCCTGGCGCAGCGCCGTCTCGAGGCAATCGACCATCACGGGGCACTCCGCGCAGATCCGCTTGGCGGCCGCGATGTCGACGATCTCGTCGGAGAAGAACAGCCGGGTGGCGTCTTCCATCGCGGCGCAGGCGGCGTCGCTTGCCCACATCTGCCTCGTCGTTTCGATGAGGGTGGTCGTGGCGACCATGTGCATCAGTCCTTCGTACGGTGGTTGGTTGGGTTGTGGGTGGATGGGACGACGGGGTCGTGATCGGCCCCGGAATGCAGAAAGGCCGCCGGATGATCCGGCGGCCTCGAAGGGGTGTTCGTCGTTGGTGCGGGTCATAGGACCCTCGACGAAGACCTTTCGAGGTCGCCGTGACCGTTGCGGTCGCGGAGCCACGCTGCGGTGTGCTTCACGAGCGAGTTGGTCACCGGGGCAGCGATCGAGGCATACGACCGCGACGACGCGCAGCGGATGATCTCGGTCATCTCGGTTGCGGTGGTCGTGGTCAACATCTGAGCCTTCGCTTGGTTCGGAGCAGCCCGGGGCTGCCGCAGGTCGGCGGTCACCTCACCACGTCCGGGTGGGGTGCGTCAATTGAATTTACCGGGAGATTCGCCAGGAACGCGTCAGGCGGTGGGACGGAAGACGCGCTCGCGCCAGAAGCGAAGCTCGTCCACGCTCTCGCGAATGTCGTCCATCGCTCGATGCGCCGTCGCCTTGCGGGGTGCTTCGGCGAACGAATCGGGATACCAGCGCCGCGCCAGCTCCTTGATCGTCGACACATCGATGCTTCGGTAGTGGAGGAACTCCTCGATCTCGGGCAGGTACGCCGTGAGGAAACGGCGGTCCGTGCCGATCGAGTTGCCGCAGAGGGGCACCGTCCGAGGTGTGCCGATGTGCTCGCGCAGGAAGGCCATGGTCGCGTCGCCGGCCTCGGTGAGCGTCACGGTCGACGCGGCGATCTGATCGAGCAGACCCGAGTCGGTGTGCATCTTGACCACCACGGCATCCATGGCCGCGAGGGACTCCGCCGGTTGATGGACGACCAGGTCGGGCCCCTCGGCAACGATGTTCAGGTCGTCGTCGGTGATGAGCGTCGCGATCTCGACGATCACGTCGGTCGTTGCGTCGAGGCCGGTCATTTCGAGATCCATCCAGGCGAGCATGCGCAGCCGAGCCTACCGGCCGCTGTCGCCGTGCCGGCTCGGCGCATCGGCGGTCTAGCTTGTCGCCGTGATGGACATTCCCGTGCAGCGCCTGGACGTCGACATGGAGCTTCCGGCCTACGCCCGGCCCGGCGACGCGGGCGTCGACCTGCGCGCCGCGAGCTCGGTGACGATCAAGGCTGGCGGGCATCGTGCGCTGGTGCCGACGGGACTCTCGATCGCGCTCCCGCCGGGTTACGCCGGTTTCGTACAGCCGCGCAGCGGTCTGGCGCTACACCACGGCGTGACGGTGCTGAACACGCCCGGGCTGATCGACTCCGGCTACCGGGGTGAGATCAAGGTGCTGTTGGTGAACACCGACCCGAGCGCCGACTTCGAGGTGGTGCGCGGCGACCGCATCGCCCAACTCGTGGTGCTCGCAGTGGAACACGCTCGATTCGTGACCGCCGAGGTGCTGCCCGACAGCGAGCGCGGCGCCGGCGGGTTCGGCCACACCGGACGGGCTTGATCCCCGAGACGCGTGCGCTCAGTCGGGCACCGCGTCGAGCCCGCCACCGGGACGCGGCGTGAGCACGACACGACGGGCGCGGCGCGGCGCGCCCGACTCGGGTCCTGCGGCCGACTCGGCGTCGTCGGCCTGATCGATGACATCGGACCAGACCCACGCGACCAACGTGACGGTCGGCGTCTCAGCCGTTCCGTCCCATTCGATCGCGGTGATCATGCTGGGAGTGATGCCCGATCCGGCGTTCGCATAGCGCTCCCAGGTGCGACCGTCGCCCGCTTGCGGCGAACGCACCGGCGAGTGCGTGTGGCCGAGCAGGAACCACACCGAGTCGAGATCGCAGGCGTGGACCGCGGCGAAGAGCGCCTCCTCGTCGAGTGAGTCGTAGCGCGAATTCGCGCCGAACGTGCCGCTGACCCGGATGAGACGGTTCGGTAGCTCGCCATCGACGGTGGTGCGAGTCGCCTGCTCGGGTGGGAGACCCTCTGGCGTGTCCAGCGAGGGCAGGTCCGCCAGCGTGTTGGCCAACCAGGCCGAGAGCTTGCCAAGGTTGTCCTGCCCCGGGGCGTTCCAACCGTCGCCGTGGTGGCCGTGCGTCACGACCGCGGCAAGGCTCCCGTCGGGGTGGTGAAGCCGGATGGCGTCGACGGGTCGGAACGCGCCGAGTGCCGGTCGGATCGCCTCGGCGAGCGACGGGTGACGCAGCGGCCCGTCATGGTTGCCGATCGTGCGCCCATATCTGCCCGGCTGGACGAACCACCGTCGGACCGCGTCGTAGGTCGACCGGTTGTTCTCGGTGACCACCCGGAGGAAGCGGCGGTAGTTCTCGACGCGCAGCGACGGTCGGCCGAGCCGGGCGAGGAGCCCGCCGGTGATGCGCAGTGCGTCGTACACCGCGCCGTACGTCGACCCGCCCACGATCCACATGTCTTCGATGTCGCCGTTCTCGCACAGATGCCACCCGGCGGTTCCGTAGTGCTCGAGCATGGCGTCGTACAACGGCTTCGTCTGCTGCCGACGCGGGACGTCGAGGCGGCCGGGGATGCAGCGATGCAGGTCGGACACCACGACGAGGCGAATGTTGGCCGGCCAGTCGAGCGCGGTGGTGTGTGGCTGCCCGGCCATGGTCTCGGTGCCGGGCGCCGGCCGGTGCATGGTCCGTAGCGCGCGGCGGTGATTGCGTGCTGCTCGCGATGCGATCGTGGGGATCCACACGGTCGCGGTGCCGGCGACGACGGCGCTCTTCAGCACGGCCCAGCACTGCGCGCGCCAGCCGATCGGGGTGTCGTCGAGCGCGTCTACGCCAGCCCCCGAATCGCGACGAAGGCCCCAGGCCGATACGCCAGCGACGAACTGCTGGCTCAGTGTCGACATCTCATCCAGTCTTTCACCTCATCGGATCGTCCGTGCGCGACTCCGATCCCGCAGCGATCGCCGGTCAGGCGAGGCCGGTGGACCACTCGTGCTCTACATCCGCGGGGTCGAGATCGGCCGCCGTCAGATCCGGCCGCTCCACCTCGAAGGTGGGATGGCGGATTCGCCCCTCGGGGGTCCACTCCGCGAACGAGACCCGGACCACCAGTTCGGGAGCAACCCATCGCGGTCTCCCGCTCGCCGCGCCGAGTTGGGGCTCGGGAATGAAGGGGCAATCGGCGGTCTCGGCACTTCGGAGCCCGGCGGCGAGCGTGTCGAGGAGCGCGTCGTCGAACCCCGATCCGACCGCGCCGCAGAACCGGAAGCGGTTCGCTCGATCGTGACGCCCGAGCAGGAGCGCCCCGAACGTCGCTGCCCGCGCTCCGGAGCCGGTCGTGAAACCGCCCACGACGAACTCCTGGTCGCGCCGCACCTTGATCTTGCGCCACGACGCCGATCGACGACCCGGTTCGTAGCGGCTGCCAAGGCGTTTCGCAACGATGCCTTCGAGCCCTTGTGCTCGGGAGGCGGCGAACAGGTCGGCCCCTCCGCCGATGCGATGGTCGGGCACCTGGATTCCCGGGAGCGGCGAGAGGAGATCGCGTAGCAACTGGCGCCGCTGCCGGTAGTCGAGGGGCGTCGCGTCGACGCCGTCGAGCCAGAGGAGGTCGAACGCGATGAACGCGGCCGGCGAGGTTGCGGCGAGCCGAGCGGTCGCCAGCGGCTCGCGTGCGGGAATGTGGGGCTGCAACGCGGCGAACGATGGCCTTCCGGTCGGGTCGAAACACACGATCTCGCCGTCGATCAGCGCGTGGCGACCTCCCGCAGCGCCGGCGATACCCGCGAGCTCGGGGAAGCGTGCGGTGATGTCGGCGCGCTTCGCCGATCGCAGCACGGTTCGGTCGCCCTCGGCCTCCAGCAGACAGCGCATGCCGTCCCACTTGATCTCGAAGGCCCAGTCGTCGCCGCTCGGCAGTTCACCCGGAACGGCCTTCATCGGACCGAAGGGCGGTGGCGCGGGCGATCCCATCGCGAGACCGTACCCGCGCCGATCCCGGCCGTTCGGGGTGCTCCGCCCGGCGGCTGTGGCACACTCGGCCCATGTCGCGACGGCCGCCCCGACGCATCCTCGGCCTGCACCCCGAGACGTGGGCCGGGCTCAGCCCGAACGGCATCGGCCAGCAGAAGCCGCATCACCTGCGCGAGATGCTCGACGTCGCTCGCATCAACCGCAAGCGCCTCCCCTACGCGTGGCGCGTGCTGAACGAGGGCGTGTGCGACGGGTGCGCGCTCGGCGTCGCGGGGCTGCACGACTGGACGCTCGACGGCATCCACCTGTGCACCACCCGATTACGAATGCTCGAGTTCAACACGGCCGACGTGATGGACCCGGCGGTCGCGGCGGACCCGTCGCTCGGGGATCGCAGCCTCGCCGAGTTGCGCTCGCTCGGGCGGCTCGGTCATCCACTGCGCCGCCTCCGGGGCGAACCGGGCTTTCGACGCATCTCGTGGAGCGAGGCGCTCCAGGCGGTCGGGGCGGCGCACCGGTCGGCCGATCCCGACCGGATCGCCTGGTATCTCACGTCGCGTGGCCTGACCAACGAGACGTACTACACAGCCGGCAAGGCAGCCCGCGCACTCGGCATCGCCAACATCGACTCGGCCGCCCGGGTCTGCCATTCCCCGAGTTCGGTCGGGCTGAAGGCGACGACCGGCGTCGCGGCGGCGACGTGCTCGATGCGCGACGTGCTCGAGACCGACTTGGTCGTGCTGTGGGGCACCAACCCGGCGAACAACCAGCCGGTCTTCATGAAGTACCTGGATCAGGCCATCAAGGCGGGCACGCGCGTGGTCGTGGTCAACCCGCTGCTCGAAGCCGGCCTCGACCGGTACTGGGTGCCGAGCGCCGTCGAGTCCTACATCTTCGGTACCAAGATCGCCCACCTTCATGTGCCGGTGCGTCCGGGCGGGGACATCGCGTTTGCGCACGCCGTGGTGAAGGCGCTGATCGAGCGCGGCCTGGTGGACGACGACTTCGTCGCCGAGCACACCGACGGCTGGGACGATCTGGCCGAGTGGCTCTCGACGCAGTCGACCGACGGCCTGCTGGCGGCAGCGGGGATCGATCGGTCGTGTCTCGACGCGTTCGTCGAGCTGTACGGCGAGTCCGACGGTGCCATCCACGTGTGGTCGATGGGCATCACCCAGCATCCGCACGGCGCCGACGGCGTTCGGGCGATCGTCAATGTCGGGCTCGCCCGCGGGAACGTCGGGCGAAACGGCGCCGGGCTCATGCCGATCCGGGGGCACTCCGGGGTACAGGGCGGCGCCGAGATGGGAGCGTACGCGACGGCGTTCCCAGGCCAACTCCCGGTCAACGGTGAAACGGCGGCGGGCCTCGCCGAGCGGTGGGGCTTCCCCGTCCCGGGCCACCCAGGTCTGACCGCCCCCGAGATGATCGACGCGGCCATAGCCGGACGAATCGACGTGCTCGTGTCGTCGGGGGGCAATTTCCTCGACGTGATGCCCGAGCCGTCGCGGGTGCGCGCCGCGCTCGCCTCGGTCGGCACGCGGGTTCACCTCGACATCGTGGCGACACCCCAGATGTTCGTCGACGGTAACGACGTGATCGTCCTGCCTGTGCGGACGCGCTACGAGCAGGAAGGAGGAGGGACCTCGACGACGACTGAGCGTCGCGTCGCGTTCAGTCCCGAGATCCCGCGTGACGTCGCCGAAGCCCGAAGCGAGTGGCGGCTCTACGGCGACATCGTCGCTGCGACCAGGCCCGAGTTGCGCGCTGCGTTCGACTGGGCCGACAACGCCTCGCTGCGCGCCGAGATCGCCCGGATCGTTCCGGTGTACGCCGGCATCGAGCACCTGTGCGCGACGGGCGACGCCATCCAATGGGGTGGGCGTCACCTGTGCAGCGGAGGCCGATTCGCAACCCCGAACGGGCGGGGGCAGTTCAGCGTGATCGACGTGCCGGCGCCGCGCGACGTGCCCGAGGGGTCCTTCGTGGTGTCGACACGTCGCGGGAAGCAGTTCAACTCCATCATCTGGGCCGAGATCGACCCGCTGACGGGAGCGGGTCGCGACGGCATCTACATCGGTCGCCGCGACGCGGTCCGACTCGGGCTCGACCACGGCGCCGCCGTTCGACTCCGATCCGCCGACGGGCACCTCGACGGGCATCTCGTGGTGGTCGACCTCCCCGACGGGACCCTGCAGGTGCATTGGCCCGAGGGCAACGCGCTGATCGGGGATCGGCCCGCCGATCGCGAACCGGGTTCCCTCATGCCCGACTACAACGCCGTGGTCACCGTGGAGCGGCGCCGCGCCGGATCGCCCGCCCGTGCCGACGGTCCGTAGGCTGGCGGCCGTGACTCCCTCCTCACCCGCCACCGGTCTCGCCGTCGCTCACCTGTTCTGGACCGCCGAGCCCGGCGCCGACCGAGCGGCGATCATCGCCGCGATCGACGAGGTTGCCTCCGGCGAGGATCAGGTGGTGACCGTGTCGATCCTCGGCCATCACAGCGACCTGTGCACGATGCTGCTGGTTCGCGACCAGTGGACCATTCGCCGGTTCCAGACGCGGCTCGCCGCGGCCGGCCTGCTCCTCGTCGACAGCTACCTGTCGCTCACCGAGCTGTCCGAGTACGCGCAGGGCGTGCCCGAGCCGATGAAACAGGCCCGGTTGTACCCGCAGCTGCCACCGCCCGAGAAGCCGGCCTTCTGCTTCTATCCCATGTCGAAGCGGCGCACGGCCGACTCGAACTGGTACCGGCTGCCCTTTGAGGAGCGCGAGGCGCTCATGCGTGAGCACGGTGCATCAGGACGGGCCTTCGCCGGCCGCGTCGTGCAGCTCATCACCGCGTCGACGGGTCTCGACGACGACGAATGGGCCGTCACGCTGTTCTGTCAGCACCCGGACGACGTGAAAGAGGTCGTGTACACGATGCGTTTCGACGAGGCGTCGGCGGTGTACGCGGAGTTCGGCCGCTTCGTCGTCGGCATGATCGCCGAGCCCGGTGATGCGCTGGATTCGATCGGCGTGGCCGGGTAGCAGCGCCGGGGTGCCCCACCGTCGGGCCCACCGCTGAGCGCGCTGCGAGGCTCAGCGGGAGCCGGCGAGGGTTGCGAGTTCTTCGTTCATGTTGTCGGCCGTGCCGTACAGCGCGATCGTCCGGTCGGGCGCGATCGACGTGGTGATGGCACGGATGATCGCGGCCGCCTGGTCGGTCGACGCGATCACGACGACGGCTTGAACGCCGGAGTCGACGATCTGTTGCGCCACCGTCTCGGCAGGAATCCCCGGGCTGAGGGTGGAGGTCAACACGATTCGTCCCCCGCTGTCCTCGATCGCCGCGGCGACGTCCGCCGCAAGGTCGAGATCTTCATCGCCGGCTCCGGTCGCGAGGCCGACGCTGATCAGGCCGTCGCCGGTCACGAGATGGCCGAGAACCGTACCGATCACGTCGGTGGGGGGGGCGAGGCGGAAGAACCGGCCGTTGTCGGCGATCGTCGACAGGACCCGGGCGGTGTCGAGCGGAGAGATCACGACGACGCCAGCCTGGATGAGCATGGGGACGGCAACGCGATCGATGTCGTAGGACGCGCCGCCGATGACCACGTCGACGCCGGCACTGATCAGCTCGGAGGCCGCCGCGGAGATCGTCGCGTCGTCGGGCAGTTCGTCGGCCGAGGCCAGCGGGTCGTCGACGAGGTCGATGGGTTCGCCGAGCACGCCGACGCTGTCGTTGATCTCGTCGACGGCGAGCCGCACGCCCGCCTCGGCCGCAACGGCGCTGGGGCGCGTCCCGTCGAAGCCCGGCAGGAGCGTGGCGATCCGAATCGCGCCGTCGGCAGCCGCGCCCGCTGCTGTCACCGGCGGCGGGTCGGGCCGATCGGCGCGACGCACGGCGCCGTCGGTGCTTCCGGTCACGCTCAGCGCGCCGGAGGCGTTGAACTCGACGATGCCGAACGGCGAGGTGGCCGGGTCGCCGTCGGGCAAGAGGTGGATCTGTCCACTCTCGCCCTGATAGTCGAAGTCGCGCCGAAGCCCGGCGCTCTGGCGGCAGGCGGCGAAGCTCGCGCAGCCGTCGCCGCTGGTCGTGACGTCGACGATCCGAGCGGCGATCTTGTCCGGAGCGTCGCTGACGGCCGTCTCTGCGGCGAGTGCCGCGATGACCACGGCGTCATATCCCTCGGCAGCGCCGCTCAGGGTGTCGAGCTTCGGCGCGATCGCGTGGAGGCGGTCGCGGAAGTCGCGGGAGACGGCTGCTCCGGGGGTCACCCCACGCATGCCGTCGACGGCGCTCGTGCCGTCTGTGACCGGCCCCCGCGCCTGCGCAGTGGTGGTCGTCGTGACCGATGTCGACAGCCGGGTGCGGGAATCGGCGTCGTTACACGCGCTCACGAGGAGGGCTGAGGGGAGCACGATCGCCGCAACGCCGATCAGACGGTTTCCGAGGATCTGACGCCGTGTTATGCCCTCGGGCTGCCTGTGCACCGCACCACTGTATTGCCCGAAGGCGAGCGTCGGTCGGTGCCCTCCGACTCGTGGATCGCGCGCTCGCTGGTGGTGGGGAGGCCTTTGGCCCGTCGGTTGCTCACGTAGCCTCGCGCGGTGCCCGATTCGAGCGACGCTCCCCGCCCCGACGAGGACGATGCGCTCTTGGTGCAGTGCGGCGACGAGCTGGTCCGCTCGATCGACGCCGCACTCGACCGATGGGTCGCCGGGGTGTGCGGCGAGGCGATCGCGCAGGTCGCCAGCGCGCCGCTGACCGCCGATGCCATGCAGCGCCTCGTCGTTGCCTACCGGGCCGTGGCCGTTCCCGACCTGACCGACCTGCTCCGATCCGACGTGGACGCTCAGCGCGATACGCCGTTGAGCGTGCTTCGCCGGGCGACGGCCGTGTTTCGAGACGAGTTCGCCCGGGCGGGGGTTCCCGACGCGGAGCCGGGCACGGCGGCGTCCGATGATCGCTGGGGCCTCGGGCCGGTGACGTGGGCCGACCTCGGACCGGACGTGGTCGATGCGGGGCTGCGGTGGGGGGCGGCGAAGGCGTTCGTCCATCGACGGCGTCACCGGTAGCAGTTCCCCGGCCAGTCCCCCTGCGCCTCGAGCTCCCTTGCGCTGGCGTCAGGCGGGAGGGCCGCTGGGGCCGCCCCATCCGGTGTCGCTGATGGAACGCGGTTCGAAGAACACGCAGTCGGCGGGGCATGCAAAGGGCACGCTGCTCGCCACATCGAGCCGGCATCGCTGGACGATCTCCTGGGGTGCGATCGTTCGCGAGGCGTAGTGCCGGCACTCGGTTCGGGCGCTCATGCACCCGAGTCTCGCGCCGACGGACGGCGACGAAGGTGACCATTCGACGAGCGCAACCATCAAACGTGGCGTACTCGGAATCACCGACTTGAAGCAGTTCGGAAACACTGCCGAAACACTGCGTTCCTACGGTGCCGACCAGCCGAGTGGCGCCTGCGGGCGCCGGAACGAAGGAGATGACGATGCTCGGGACACTGGACACCGGAAATGCAGCCTGGGTGCTGGTTTCCGCGGCGCTCGTGCTCTTCATGACCCCCGGCCTGGCCTTTTTCTACGGGGGCATGGCTCGGGGCAAGAACGTTCTCAACATGTTGATGATGAACTTCTGGTGCCTGCTCGTGGTGCCCCTGCTCTGGGTACTGGGGGCGTACTCGCTGGCGTTCGGGGGCAGCGGGTCGTTCATCGGCAACCTCGAGTACGCCTTCGGTCGCGGGTTCGACGCGGCGTCGCTGGCCGTGCCGAATTCCCCGCTGGTGATGATCTTCCTGGCAACGTTCGCCGCGATCACGCCGGCGCTCATCTCGGGTGCGGTCGCGGACCGGATGAAGTTCGCCGCCTGGGCGGTGTTCGTGCCGCTGTGGCTGCTGCTGGTCTATGTGCCGGTGACCTACTGGGTGTTCGCGCCCAACGGTTGGCTGCTGACGCGCGGCTCGCTCGACTACGCGGGCGGAACGTCCATCCACGTGAACGCAGGCATCGCTGCACTGGCCGTGATCCTGGTGCTCGGGAAGCGCAAGGGATGGCCGGGCGAGGGCGCTCCGCCGCACTCGATGCCGCTCGTCATGCTGGGCACCGGCATCCTGTGGTTCGGCTGGTTCGGCTTCAACGCCGGCTCGGCGCTCGCGGCCGACGGTCGCGGCGTCCAAGCCTTCATCAACACCTTCCTCGCTTCGGCCGCCGCCGGCCTCGCATGGGCGATCGTCGAGAAGGTGCGCGACGGGCACTTCACCAACCTGGGTGTGGCGTCGGGCGTGGTCGCCGGCCTGGTGGCCATCACGCCCGGCTGTGGGTTTGTCACGACGATGTCGGCGGTGGCCATCGGCATGATCGCCGGCGCTGTGTGCTCGTTCGCCGTGTCGATCAAGTTCAAGTTCGGCTTCGACGATGCGCTCGACGTGGTCGGCGTGCACTTCGTCGGCGGGCTCGTGGGGTCGCTTCTCATCGGCTTCTTCGCCGATCCGAAGGGCTTCGGTCTCGACTTCAAGGCCGGCCTCTTCTTCGGCGGCGGCGCCGGGTTGCTCGGCGAGCAACTGCTCGCCAACGGCGTCACGATCGTGTTCTCGTTCATCGTGACCTTCGCGATCGCCAAGGCGCTCGACGCCACGATCGGGCTGCGGGTCAGCCCCGAGGTCGAGAGCGAAGGCCTCGACGTCGTGGAACATGCCGAGACGGCGTACAACTACGGTGAACGCGCGATGGGTCGAGCCCTGTGATGGCCCGGCCGATCCCGTCGATCATCGACATCACTCCCGCTGATTCGCACCCGAAAGGTTCCTCATGAAATTGGTCACCGCTGTCATCAAGCCCTTCAAGCTGGACGACGTGAAGGCCGCCCTCAAGACGATCAACGTCGAGGGGATGACGGTCAGCGAGGTTCAGGGCTTCGGCCGCCAGGGCGGCCACACCGAGACGTACCGAGGCGCGGAGTACAAGATCGACTTCGTGCCGAAGGTCAAGGTCGAGGCCGTGGTCTCCGACGCGGATGCCGAGCGGGTCGCCGATGCGATCGTCTCGGCGGCGCGCACCGAGAAGATCGGTGACGGCAAGGTGTGGATCACCGACGTCGCGACCCTCGTCCGCATCCGCACCGGCGAGCGCGGCGACGACGCAGTCTGAGTACGTCGGACCGGCCCCGCCGCTGCGGGGCCGGTCCTCCTCGCCCTATGGAACCCCCTGCGCTCGACCGCTCCGCACTGCTCGCCCAGACCTCCCTGCGAGGCGGCGAGTTCTGTGACGCCTACACCGACCTGATCGATGCCTGGCTCGCCGGGGTTTTCGCCTCGGTGTTCTCGGGTCGCTCCGGGGTCTGCCTGGTTGCCACCGGTGGGCATGGCCGCCATCAGCTCACGCCGTCGAGCGACCTCGATCTGGTGTTGCTGCACGACGGCCGTCTCGACGTATCGGAGGCGCAGTCGTTGTGGTACCCGATCTGGGACACGCGGCTGAAGCTCGGCCACGCCGTGCGGACCGTGTCGGATTCGTTGGCGCTCGCGTCCGATGACCTCGCGACCGCAACCTCGTTGTTGAGTTGCCGGACGATCGCCGGCGATCGGGACCTTGGCGAAACGCTGGCCGAGCGCGCGCTCGCGACATGGCGGAAGTCGGCCAAGCGGAACCTCGCGACGCTCGCCGCCGCCGTGTCGGACCGCCACCGCAGTTCCGGCGATGTGGCCTACGACCTGGAACCCGATCTAAAGGAGGGGCGGGGCGGGCTCCGCGACGTCCACGCGCTGGGCTGGGCACTGGCGGCCGATCCCGACCTGGGGGTCACGCACCCCGATGTGCTCGCCGCTGACGAGGAAGCGATCCTTGCCGCGCGCGTCGAACTCCACCGGGAGTCAGGACGACTTGGCGACCGGTTGGCGCTGCAGGAGCAGGACGCGGTTGCGGCGCGACTCGACGACGAGAACGCAGACGTGCTGATGGCCCGTCTCGCCGCCGCCGCTCGGCGGATCGCCTGGGCCTCGGACGAGTCGTGGTTCGACGTGAGCCATCTCCCATCGGGCCGGCTGCTGCGCTCGACACCCAAGCCACGCGATCTCGGTGGAGGAATCGCGCTCGATGCCGGGCGGGTTCGCCTGGTGGGCGACGAGACGCCCGCCCCCGATGCGGTGTTGCGTGTGGCCGTCGCCGCAGCCCGTGAGCGCGCCCGGATCGCTCCGGCCACGATCGAGCGGTTGCGCAACGCTGCGCCGATCCCCGAGCCGTGGCCCCGTGAGGTCCGGGACCTGCTGGTCGACCTGCTGGGCCGAGGTCAGGCGGCGATCGAGGTGATCGAGGCGCTCGACCACGCCGACCTGTGGACCCGGCTCCTCCCCGAGTGGCTGCCGAACAGGTCGCGGCCGCAGCGCAACGCCTACCACCGCTACACCGTCGATCGACACCTGCTGGAGTGCGTCGCGCAGGCGGCCCTGCTGACCGACCGGGTGACCCGACCCGACCTGCTGCTGGTCGGCGCGCTGCTGCACGACATCGGCAAGGGAACCCCGGGCGATCACGCGGTGGTCGGGCAGGATCAGGCGGCCGTCGCCGCGACTCGGTTCGGATTCCCGCCGGCGGACGTCGCGACGATCGTTGCCATGGTGGGCCTGCACCTGCTGCTTCCCGACGAGGCGACCAGGCGCGACCTGGACGATCCGGTGACGATCCGCACCACGGTCGCCCGGGTCGAGACGGTCGAACGGCTCGAACTGCTGGCCGCACTCACCGAGGCCGATTCGATCGCGACCGGACCGTCGGCGTGGGGCCGCTGGAAGGCAGGGCTCGTCGACAAGCTGGTCGCGCGAGCTCGGTACGTGCTCGACGGCGGCGATGTGGCGGACGTGATCGCACCGCAGCCCGCCACCCACCGCGAGCTCGACCTGATGGCCCGCGGCCTGGCGACACGCGAGCTCGTCGTGGATGGCGACGGCGATCGGCTGGTGATCGTGTGCCCCGACCGGCCGGGGTTGTTCTCCCGGGTCGCCGGGGTGTTGGCGCTCAACGGCCTCAGCGTGCTCGACGCGTCGGTGGCAACGGTCGAGGGGCTGATGGTGGACGAGTTCCGGGTCGAGTGGGCCTTCGGCGACTCGATCCCGTGGACGAAGGTCGAGCGCGACCTGCGCCGAGCCCTGATCGGCCGGTTCGCGCTGGAACCGCGGCTCGCCGAGCGCGCCCGGAGCTACCGGCGACCGCGAATCAGCGCGTACGCATTCGAGCCGAACGTCCGCGTGCTCGACGATGCGTCCGATGACGCGACCGTGATCGAGGTGTTCGGCTCCGACGACGTCGGGTTGCTGTTCCGCCTGGCCCGCGCCCTCACCGATCTCGACCTCGATATCCGGCGGGCGAAGGTGTCGACCATCGGCGCCGAGGTCGTCGACGCGTTCTACGTGAACGATGCGTTCGGGAACAAGCTCGACAAACCCGACGACCTGGTGGAGATCCGCTCGGCGCTCCTGCACGTGCTCTCGCAGTCGCCGCTCTAGGCCAGCTCTAGGCCGGCGACCGCAGAGCGGGCCGCCCGCCCGCTCGGGCAGACCTCGTGCCCACGAGCGAGACCGGTAGCGTGACCGCGTGACCTCCGATCCGTTGACCGAAGCCGATCTGCTGCGGTGGTCGCACTCGCTCGCGGCGATCGCTCGGACCGGGCTCGGCTTCACCGAGAGCCTGTACGAGCGCGAGCGGTTCGAGGAGATCCTGCACGTGGCCGCCGACATACACGCCGCGGCCACGCGCCGGCACGCGCCGGGCGATGTCGTGAACGAATGGCTCCGGGCCGTGGGGTCGGGGGTGGAGGGGTACGTCACGCCGAAGGTGGCGGTCGGTGCGGTGGTCGGCAACGAGGCGGGCGAGATCCTGCTGATTCAACGGGCCGACTCGGGCGTGTGGCTGTATCCGACCGGGTGGGCCGACGTGGGCTACTCGCCCGCGGAGGTTGCCGTGAAGGAGGTCGAGGAGGAGACCGGGATCACCGTCGAGGTCGACGCGTTGATCGGGGTGTTCGACGGGCTGCGGCGCGGATTCAGCCGGACTCCGTTGTACTCGTTGGTGTTCTCGTGCCGTGCCGTCGGCGGCGATCTGTGCCCTCACCCCCTGGAATGCACCGATGTGGGATGGTTCGCCCGCGATCGACTGCCTGCGCCGTTGGCGGGTTTCGAACTGTGGGGCGACCTGGCGTTTGCCGCGATTCAGGGCGAGCGGGTGGATCCGACGTTCGACCGGCCGCGCTCGGAGGTGTGGGGCCAGCGCTCCGAGGAGGCCTGAGCGCCGGCCGGCGCGACGCGGCCGGCGCTGCGCGGCCGGCGGATCGCCTATCGGCCCGGACGTCGGCGGCGTCGCATGACCAGACCGGCGACGACCAACGCCCCACCGAGGGCAAGGACGGCGGCGAGCGTTCCGCCGGTGGAGGCGAGCAGGGCGGGCACCGAGGTGTCGCCTTCGGTCGCATCGCCGGTGGGCGGGCTGGTCGCGACGGTCACCGTCGCCCGACCTCGCGTGGCGTCTTGGCCGACGACCGCCACCTCGTTGGCGATCTCCGTGCCGGCCGGGGCGACGAGTCGCGTGGTCACATCGATGGCAGCCGTGTCGTTCGCCGCGAGCCCCGAAGCGACGACGCAGCCGACGGCATGCGCCGACGCGTCGTACGAGCAGTCCACGCCGTCGTCGTCGGATTCGGCCGCGAGGAACTCGAGCCCGCCCGCCAGGGGATCGGTCAGCGAGGTATCGGTCTGCGTGGAATCCGGACCGTCGTTGGTCACCGTGATCCGCCACGTGACGGTGTCGCCCGTGGCGGCGTTGTTCTGAGCGACCTTGGTCAGAACGACGGCGCTGGTGAAGGTCTGGATCCCCGCGTCGATCCCGAGTTCGGACTGTCCTCCAGCCAGTGTCACGGTTGCCGTTCGACCGGTCGCGGTGTCGGCATCGCTGTCGATGTCGGCGCCCCCGCCTGACGAGGCTGGCGTGTTCGGGCTTGTGAAGGAGTGACCCGACGGCAACGTCTCGGGCACGAAACGCACGCTGTACGTTCCCGGATTCAGCCCAGCGAACAGGTAGTGACCGTCGGGACCGGTTGTGGCCGTCGCGACGACGGCGCCGTTGTCGTCGAGCAACTCGACGGTGACGCCGGCCACGCCGACCTCCGACGCGTCCTGCACGCCGTCGTGATCGGCGTCGAGCCACACCCGATCGCCGAGCGAAGCGGGAAGGTAGTCGTCGGGCTCGACCGTCACGGTCGCGTCCGCCTCGTCGTCTTCACCGGTCGGCCCGTTGCCCGGCTCCGAGTCGACGTCGGGCTGGTCCGCCGTGGCGACCGCTGCCGTGTTCGCCCCGGAACCGGCCGCGAACGCCGCGGTGTCGTCGATCCGAGCCTCGAACGTCACGGTGCGCGATTCGCCCGCCGGGAGCTGCCCGATGTCCCAAGTGCCGGTGGTGATGTCGAAGCCGGGCGGCGCCGTCACGAACGACATTCCCGGTGGAAGGACGTCGGAGATGGTCACCCCGCTCGCGTCGCCCGCCGCAGCCGCGTTGGCGACGGTCAGCTTGTACATGATCGGTGTGCCGTACACCGCGGCTTCGGTGTCGGAGAACGTTGCGTCGCCGTCCGCATCGACGGTCTTCGACAGCGACAGGTCGATTGGCCGGGTGACGATGACCGTCGCCGTGTCGGTGGATTCGAGGTTCACGGTCGATCCGTTCAAGACGACCTCTCCGGATGCGGTCGCGGAGTTCACCTGGGTGCCGGGGTCGAAGCCGTAGGGCCACACGCAGTCGATGGTCTGTTCGGTGTGGGGGGCGAGGGTGCCGAGGGAGCGGTCGCATGTCGTCCCGAGGAGCGGATCGCGCAACTGCGTTCCGGTGATCGGCAGGTCGCCGAGGTTCCGAACGACGAAGCGGAAGCTCACCGGTCGCAGGCGTTCGGCCCGACCGACGAGCGAGTCCGTGGCGTCGGCCTCCACGTATGTTCCGCTGCCAGACGTCTGTTCGACGAGCTTGCGCAGCTCGAGTCTCGGTTCTCGCCAGACGGCCGTCGCCGTCGCCAGGTCGTCCTCGCCGGGCGCGCCGTTGTCCGGCACGGAGTCGACGTCGGTGACGCCCGGGTGACCCGTGATCTCCACAGTGTTCGTCGAGGAGCCGGCGGAGATTCTGCGGGCTCGGTACGACAGCGTGTAGGTGTCGTTCGGCCCGAACGTCGGAATGGCGATCTCTCCGGTCGCCTCGTCGAACGACGCGCCGTCCGAATGGCCCGTTCGCGTGTTGACGATCGACGAACTGCCCGGAACCAGCTGGAGCGAACCGCCCGCGAAGTCATCCCGTGCTGTCACATTCGTCGCTGTCGATGCCGGAAGCGTGTACTCGCCGCTGGGCGAAACGGCACCCTGATGATCGAGGGTCACCGTGTAGTCGGCCTCCTGCCCGACCAGGAGGTCGGTCGGTGACACCGACTTGGTGGCGGCGAGGTCGATCTGGGGTACCGCGAGTCCGACCTTGGGCGGTTCGGACGGAAGGATCGCCAGCCCGGTATCGACTCGATCCGCGGCGTAGGCGAAGTTGTTCCACGCGACCTGGCCGGGCGAAAGGCCGGCTGGGTAGGTGACCGAGTAGTCGATGGTGAACCCCTCACCGGGGTCGAGTTGGGACAGCGTTCCCGACGGCATCGTGATCCGCAGCGCGCGCACGGCGGCGGTGCCTCCGGAAGGCAGCGATGCGCTCCAGTCGTCGGTGCATCCCGAGGGGAACGGCGCCGCGGGAACGGCCAGTTCGTCGCGGCACGGCGTTGCGCTCGCCGAGTACTCGATGAGCGCACCGCTGGGCACGGTCGCCGGGTCGATGCCGTGGAACACCGCCGTCCAATCGCTCCCGCGAGGCGAGGCGACCTGTGACTGGCTCGTGCCCGTGTCGCCGACGTGGGGCAAGACGTCGTACACGACGAGGTTCCGAAGCGACGTCGACCCCGTGTTCGTCAGGTCGATGCGGAAGTCGCCCGTCCCACCCGATGTGCCAATCGAGCCGATCGCCGGGAATGGCCTGAATTCGGCGTCGTCGTCGCCGCGCACCCACTTGCGCGAGGTCACATCGACCACGCTCGGTGGTGCGACATAGGTCGCGCTCGCTTGGCAGAACGCATCACCGGTGGTCACGCCGTCGCCGTCGAGATCGTTGGGATCATTCGAGTTGGCAGCGGTCGGCGGGAAGAAGACCCCGAACTGGCATTGCAGCGCGGCCGCCGATGTCGCGTCGCTCGGAAAGGCCTGCATCTGGTTGACATAGGTCATCCGCATCGGGCTCGGGGTCACCTGGAAGGAGACGCGCATCGAGCTGTTCTGAACCCACGGTCGCCATCCTTCCGACGTCGGCGGCTGACGAAGGTGCGTTCTCACGAGCTGGCGGCCGGTGCCGGCGAAGTCGTCGATCGTCTCGACCGTGAGATTGGAGCGGATGTCGACGTCCAGCTCCGGGTAGCCGGTGGAATTGACGGTGCCGGAGCCGAATCCGGTCCCCGGCGCCCAGTACCACTGTCCGGCCCCGTAGCTCAGGTACGTCTGCGACAGGGAGGCGAACCGCACGCCGGGAGGCAGGAGGTCGGTGACGATGAGGTCCTCACCCGCTCGGAGTGGGCCTCCCGTGCTGGTGACGTTCAACGACACGTAGTCGCCGGTGCTCACCTGCTTCTCGGCGATCAGCACCGGGGCCCGATCCACAACCGTCACGCTGTCCTGAATCGCACCGATGTAGGTCTCGTCGCCGTTGGCGCTGATGTGGAAGTGCCCGTAGTTCCGAACCCGGTACTGGTCGAGCATCGGGAAGGTGGCGGTGTCGGGTGCAACGTTGCCGTCGAGCGTGAGGCGCGCGGCAGTGCGGTTGTCGAACGGGACGACCTTGACGAACAGCCCGACATCGGCGGAGTTGAATTCGACGTCGGACACCACGGCGCCCCCGAGCGCGGTCGCCAGCTCCGCGCCGGTGATTCGATAGCCGAGCATGCCGAAGATCGAGGTCGAGGAGTACGGCACGTCGATCACCTGCCAGGTACCCGAGCCGGTGCGAACGTGCAGAGGAAGGGTGGGATGCGACGCCACGAACGCGCTCTCCGACGCCATCTCGAGGTAGTTCGGATCCAGGTGCACTTCGATCGAGCGGTCGGGCCGGAACGCGGGCTCGCTGCACGGCGCCCCTCCGAGCGCGTGAGACTCGTACTGGGTGGCGGCGTTCGGCGTGAAGTCGAGACACGGCAACGGGTCGGTGATCCGGAAGGTGTACGGCGTTGTGCCCGCCGCCGCAGTGTTGATGTCGATGTCGAACGAGGCGCGGTCGTTCTCGAATGTGAGGTTCTGCGTACCGAAGTACGGCGTCCACGCTCGCTTCGTGTGGGTGCCGAGCGGATTCGGCAGCGAGAAGCCGTGCAGCAGCGAGTCGGTGTCGGTCATACGGGCGCCGGAATCGCCGCCTCGGCCGATCGGGTAGGCGGTGACGGTGGCCGTGTTCGTTGCCTCGATGCGCGCCGGCGGCCCGCTGGTCGGCCCGAACTGACTCGACGGGAAGACGACCTCGACCCAATGATCGCTCGGCCCCTCGAACGCGCAGTTGCGGTTCTCGAGAATGCCGGGCGGCGTCCAGGTCACCGTGTTCGCACTCGCGTCGAACGACCCTCCTGGGGATGCAGCGACGAACTGGACGCCCGTCGGCAGCGTGTCGACGATGGTCGCGTCCTCCACGTAGAGGTGACCCGGGGGCTCTGCGGGGTCCCACGACGGATCGCACGGGTACAGGTAGTACTTCACCGGCTGGTCGAGCAGCGCGTCGGTGTCGGGACCGAACGCGAGGTACTTCTCGATTCCCAGGTTTGCCTGCGCAGACCAGGCGCCGGATGCGCTGGCCGTCGCGCTCGCCGTGTTCGACGCGTCGATCGTGGCATCGAGCGTGACGGGGGTTCCGTCGGGGGTGACGTGGTTCGGCGCAGTCGCGACGACGTCGAACTCGACGCTCGTTCCGGCTGCGATCGCGTCCTGCAGGTCCACGGTCCATGTGGCGGTCCCGGCGTCGAATCCGAACGAACTCACCGCCGGGTGCGACGCTGGCATCGAGAACGTTGATGGCGCCGAGGCCGGCCACGAGACCACGGAGTCGCGGCACTCCGGAGCGTCGACAGCGGCGCATTGCGCTTGGATGCGAAAGCGCATCGGCGCGCCGCTCGGCTGCGGAGAGCCGTCGATGCGGGAGACCGTGATCTGCCACGTCGGCGCTGCCGCCGCACTCGATGGGAACACCGCAACCAACATGGCGCACGCGAGTGGTACGGCGAAGATCCGGAAGGCACGCATGGCAGACCTATCGGCTTCCGGGCGGACGCCCTGAGCATTCGCGGCCGTTGGCTCCGGCGAAATGACCATGTCGAGGCGTGTCGCGCGTGCAACGGGAACCTCCACCATCGGGCCTGCGTCTCCTCGATTCAGGTCCGGCTGCGAGTGGTGGAACGGAACGCGATTGGGGCGGCACCGGTGTGCTTGTGGAAGTACTTGCTGAAGTTCGTGGCGCTGGAGAACCCGAGCTCCGTGGCTATACGAGCGGCCGGCCATTGGCTGTGGGCGAGCAAGCGCTTGGCCTCCAGGACGACCCGCCGGTCGATGAACTCTTTTGCGTTGACCCCGGCATCGGCGAGGGTCGCGCGCGACAGGGTGCGCGACGAGTAGCCCAGTGCCCGGGCATAGTCGTCCAGGCAACGGCTGTGGCGGAAGTCGCGCTCGACGGCGTCGCGGAAGCGCAGGTAGGCCTCGCTCGGTTGGAACGCAGGGCTGCTCGTCGGCCGTGCGGCGTGCGCGAGGTTCAGCACCAGGCACGCGAGCAGGTGCCGCAGAACCGAGATGTGGATGTCGATCGGTCGGCGCAGGTCGGCGCGGAACTCGCGGGTCAAATGGTCGACGGCGGTGCTCAGCGCCTTGCGTTCGTCGGCTCCCCCGGGCGTCACCATGACCGGCCCGAAGGGGTCGTCGAGGCGTGCGAGGGCGACGGTGTCCGGGTCGAGGAAGCCGCGTTCAAACAGGATCAACTCGCCCTCGGCGTTTCCGACGTCGCCCCACTGCTGCACCTGTCCGGGCCGGACCCACAGCCAGGATCCGGGAGCGAGGGCGTATCCGGTGAGATCGACGTCGTGCACCAGCGCGCCGCTGGTCACGGTGAGTAGTTGGTGGAATTCGGGTCGCGCCGGGACCTGCAGGACGCCCGCCGGAGCGCGGGATCGCAGGTCGGCGAGGGACATCACCTCCACACCCGTGGGTGTGCCGGTCGGTGCGGCGAACGCGACCTCAGCGATGTGTCGCTCTTTGACCATCACGTGTCACCGGGAGGCCTCGTCCGTCTTGCGGCTGTCGGGCAGGGTAAGACCGGCGCTGACCGTCGGCTCGTGCGGACATCATTGCACGACGGCCGTGTCCGAAACTGAACATCTTGCACTGCACGCGACAAGGAGAACCCGAGATGAAGCCCACTCGACTGACGTATGCCTTCGACGCCCTCTGCGGCTGGTGCTACGGATTCGCGCCGGCGCTCCACCGCTTCGCCACCGACAACGCCGACCGGATCGAGCTGCGCGTGTTGTCGGGCGGCCTGTTCACCGGGCCACGGGCGCTGCCCCTCGCGGCGTACCCGCACGTACCCGGTGCCAATGCACGGATCGCCGAGCTCACCGGCGTCACGTTCGGCGCCGCATACCAGGAGGTGCTCGCGCTGGGCGCCACGGTCATGGACTCCACCGACGCTGCGACCGGGCTGCTCGCCCTGACGGGCCAGCCCGGAGTCAGTGTCCTCGATGCCGCCGCGGCGATGCAGCGCGCCTGGTACGTCGACGGTCGAAGCCTCTCCGACGCCGAGGTCTACCGTGACATAGCGATAGAACTGGGCCTGGATGCGACCCTGGTGGTCGCCGCTTACAACGATTCGGCCACACGAGCCGCGGCCGAAGCCCAGTTCGTCGAGGTCGGCCTCCTGGGCGTGGACAGCTACCCGACCCTGCTCGTGCACACCGCTCACGGGACACGGCGCCTCGGCGGGCCGACCTCATCCGCCGCGGCTCTCACCCGCGCGCTCGACCACCACCTGGCGGCCGAAGCCAGCTGAAACGCGATCACGAACACGCGAGGGGAGCCGTGCGGTGCGCGGGGAGCTTGGCGTCTCCCAGGCTCCACGAGACCACGGCCGAAGGTGGCGTCGTACTGACCGTATCCGAGGAAGTCCTCGGCACGAGCCCGACCGCCTTCTACGACCGCTTCGAGCGCGGCGCGTCGGTGATCGCGTGTCAACCGCTCGGCGGCGTCATGAACGTCGCGATGGCTCCGCCCGTCACCCCTCGATGACTCCGCCCGTCACGCCGCGACGGCGGCGAGCACTGTGAGCGATGCCGCGACGCTGGGAGTGGTGTCACCGCTGTCGTCGTCGATCAACTCGGCGGCAAGGACGAAGGACTCTGCCTGGGCGAGTCGGGAGAGCGCGTCCCCTCGGTCACACGGCTGGGTCCGCGTCTTCGATCGGGCCATCAGGCCGCCTTCCCGAGAGCGGTCCGTTCGCCGACGATCACGATGAGATCCCGAGTCCACTCGGACACGATCGGCTCCTTGGCCCGCACCAGTCGTGCCACGTCGGCGGGTGTCCGGCCGACGACCTGCGCGCGGTTCCCCGTCCATCGGCGGATCAGCTCGGCGAGATCATCCACGCGATCATCGAGATCAGGGTCGTCGGTCACGACGAGCACATCGATGTCGCTGCGGGCGTCGCCGTCGCGGCGGGCCGCCGAACCGAACAGGCCGACCAGCTTCGGGGGAATCGGCCATTCCTCGACCACTGCGCGGATCCGGTTGGCCAGTTCACCGTGGAGTGATGCGAGCAGCATCACCGCCGGCGCCGCAACGTGGTCCCGGTTGAGCACGTACTCCTGCGAGATCTCCGTGACGCGGGGCGCCGGTAATCGCGTGTCAGTTCCCGCGCTGGTCGCGAAGAAAGCGCTCGACCTCGGCGACGAGGGCGTCGGCGGACGAGACAGCGACTTCGTCGGTGTCGTGCGCGGCCTCGAGGTGGCCGACGTATGCGGCGGTCTCGTCATCTTCGGTGACGAGCTCCGAAATCTGATGCTCGTACGCCACGGTCGACAGTTTCAGGTCGTCGACGTCGACGGTCAGACCGAGCAGCGCCGTGGTTCGGTCCACGAGCGCGAGAGCGGCCTTGGGCGACGGGGCGGCCGCCACGTAGGACGGCACCGCGGCCCACAACGCAGCCGAGTTCACGCCGGCCTCGGCGCAACACTGATGGAGCACTCCGACGATGCCCGTCGGGCCCTCGTATCGGGACCGTTCGAGGTGGAGCGCCTCGATCACGCGCTCGTCCTCGGCCGTTCCGAACACGGGCGTCGGACGGGTGTGGGCGACATCGGCGAGCAAGGACCCGAGCGTCAGCACGAGTCGGACCCGCAGCGCGGTGCACACCTCGATCACCTGCGAGCAGAACGTGCGCCACCGGAGCTGCGGCTCGACACCGCGGAGCACCACGATGTCGGGTCCGCCCGGAAGGGTGAGCGAGGAGAATGCGTTGGTGGGCCAGTGCAGCTCGCGGCGACCATCACCGTCGAGTTTCGAGATGGGTCGGGTCGCGGTGAAGTCGAAGAAGTCCTCGGGATCGATCGCGGCGAAACGCTCGGCGGCGCCGATTCTCAGGAGATGATCGGCGGCGCCGGTCGCGGCGTCGGCCGCATCGTTCCATCCCTCGAATGCGACGATCAGGACCGGCTGGTCGAGTTGGGGTCGGTGAATCCATTCGACCTGCGACACCGCTTCACGCTACCGAGCGATGGGCCCGATGCCTCTCGGCCGAACGGCTGGCCCGTAGGGTGGTCGGATGGCTTCCGATCCCACGGTCACCATCGAGGAACTCGCCGGCGAGCAGGCGATCGACGACGCGGTCGTCGCCGCGTTCGCTCGCCTGATCCCCCAGTTGTCGAAGTCGTCGCCGCCGCCGGGACGCAGCGAGCTGATGGAGATGGCATCCTCGGACGCCGATCATGTGCTCGTCGCTCGCGACGTGGACGGCACCATCATCGGGTCGATGACCCTGGTGGTGTTCCGCATCCCGACCGGCATTCGGGCGTGGATCGAGGACGTGGTCGTCGACGGCGACGCCCGCGGTCGCGGCGTTGGCGAGGCACTCAACCGACGTGCGATCGAGATCGCTCGCTCGCGGGGCGCGAAGACGGTCGATCTGACGTCGCGTCCCAGCCGTGAGGCCGCCAACCGGCTGTATCAGCGGATCGGATTCGTCGCCCGCGAGACCAACGTCTACCGCTTCGACATCAGCTGATGTCGAAGGCGGCCGGTCAGTTCGCTCGGAGCCGGTAGACCGGCCCGGCCAGATCGAGAACCACGACTTCGCCGCCGTTGTCCTCGGCGAAGGAGACCGGCTGTTCCAGCTTCGTGTCACCGGTATCGATGTCGCCGAGCGCAGCGATGGTGCCGTCGCGCCGGGCGACGAGCGCGCGGAGCGCTCCCTTCCCGAAGTCGGCGTACAGGTAGGCGCCACGCAAGTGCTGGAGTTCCACGCCCCGGTAGACCACGCCGCCGACGACGGTCGACCCCTGGTCGCGGCCGTACACGTAGAGCGGGTCGACCAGGTCGTCGGGCGGAGTTGCGGACTCGTCGGTGGCCTCGCGGCCCTCGCGTAGGTCCCATCCGAGGTTGGCCCCGCGACCCCTGCCCTCGCTCGCCGGGAGCCGGTTGATCTCCTCCCATGCGGAGGCGCCGACGTCGCCGATCCACAGATCGCCGTTCTCGCGGTCGAAGCTGAAACGCCAGGGGTTGCGAACGCCAGACAACCAGATGTCGCCTCGTCGCTCGTCGCTTGCGAACGGGTTGTCGGCGGGGGCCTCATAGCCGTCGCCGTCACCGAGGCGGATCCGAAGGATCTTGCCGTGCCGATCGTCGAGGTTCTGGGCGCGGCCCTCGGGGTCGCCCTGCCCGCCGCCGTCGCCGAGCGCGATGAACAGGGCGCCGTCGGGCCCGAAGTGCACGTCGCCGCCGTTGTGATTGCTGAACGGTTGGGGCACCCGGAGGACTTCGCGGCGGGTCGAGGGGTCGATCATCGTCGGCTCGGTGACGGCGAATCGGTCGATCACGGTGGCGCCGTCGTCGGAGCCGTCGGTGTAGTCGACCACGAGCGTGTGTCCGTCGGGGCTGAACGCCAGGCCGAGCAGCCCCTGTTCGCCCTCGACGGCGCCGACCTGTTCGGTGAGGTCGAGAACTGGGTCCTTCTGCACCTGCCACGTGGTATCCGACCGGCTGAGCCGCCGGATCGTGCCCGCTCGCTCGGCCACGTACAGGCTGTCGTCGCCGGCACGGGAGGCGGCGGCGATCGGCGCGTCGAGCGTGGCGATCCGTTCCAGCCGTACCGGGTGTCTCAGGTCGACGACTGGATCGCCGGGTTTGGGCGAGGTGTCGACGCTGGAGGTCTTGGTGCGTGCCGCGCCACCGGTGTCGGCATCCGAGCAGGCGCTCGCGAGGGCCATGCAGGCGAGCGCTCCGACGAGTGATCGTCGGGTGCGACGCGTGCGCGCAGGCGTCGCGACCGTGGTGATGGGGGCCTCCATGTCGTCAGTCTGCCCGGCGTGCCGGCCGAATCACTCCCTCCTGCACGACCGAGGCCACGAGGCTGCCGTCGCGGGCGAAGATCATCCCGCGCCCCAACCCGCGGCCGCCGGAGGCCGATGGCGTGTCCTGGGCATATAGGAGCCAATCGTCGGCGCGGAACGGCCGGTGGAACCACATGGCATGGTCGAGGCTCGCCATGAAGACATCGCCGAGCCCGCTGCCCCCGTGCGGGCGAACCGATGTGTCGAGCACCGTGAAGTCCGACGAGTACGTGACCACGCAGGTGTGCAGCACCGGATCGTCCGGCAGGCGGCCGGCGGCACGGAACCACACGTTGTCGAGCATCGGCCCCGGCGACCGATCGTCAGGCGGCTGCCAGTTGCAGTACCTCGTGTCGATCGGTCGGGGCCGGTCGTACCACTCACCGAGCTGCGCCTTCCACGGGGCCAAGCGGGTCTTGAAGTCGGGCAGGCTTTCCGGATCGGGAAGGCCGGTCGGCATCGCCATCTGGTGGTCGAAGCCAGCTTCGGGCCGCTGGAACGACGCGGACAGCTCGAAGATCGGCCGCCCGTGCTGGACGGCGACGACTCGCCGGGTCGTGAAGCTCCGGGTGTCGCGCAGCCGGTCGACGAGATACAGAATCGGGCTGGTCGGGTCGCCGGGCACGAGGAAGTAGGAGTGCAGGCTGTGCACGGCCATCCCCTCCACGGTCCGGGCCGCTGCGACGAGCGCCTGTCCGGCCACCTGGCCGCCGAAGACGCGTTGGCGATCCTCGTTCGGGCTGCGGCCTCGGAAGACGTTGACCTCGATCGGTTCGAGATCGAGCAGTTCGATGAGGGCGTCGACGGCCGACTGGTCCATCTCCCCATTCTGGCTGCCGGTCGCGGTAGCGACGGTCGACCAAACTACGATGCAGCTGGTGAGGCTCTCTCCTGCTGCGTTGCTCGACCATGCACGTACCGATGACGGTCGCAAGCAACTCCGGTATGCGGCGATCTCGGTCGTGTTCGTTCCCCTGGGCCAGGTGCTCCTGCAGGTCTTCGCCCACACGATCTTCGATGCGCGTGGCGACACCGACACGTCGTTCACCAAGGCATCGCTGTTGACCGCAGCGATCCTGACGTTGCCGAACTTCTATGCCAACAAGCGGTTCGTGTGGCGCGACGCCAACAGCGACCGCCTGCGGAGCCAGGTGATCGTTTTCTGGGTCGCCGCGATGCTCGGCGTCACCTTCTCGACCTTGCTCACCCTGTGGGTGGAACGCTTGGTGAAGGGACAGAACGAGTTCGTCGAGAGCGTGGCCGTGTTCTTCGCCCAGCTGACCGGCTTCGGCATCGTGTGGGTGGGGCGCTATCTCGTGCTGGATCGCTGGTTGTTCAAGGTCACGCACCACGGTGCAGAACCCACGCCGGAGGAACTCGACGAGCTCCATCGAGAGCTCCCCATCTGAGGCGGACCCACCCATGATGACCACGCAGCGCATCGTCGCGGCGGAAGCCGCCCGCGGGTTCATGCCCCCCGACGAGGGTTTGGCGCTCCGAGAGGCCGGCGTTGCGGCGACCGACGCCGTTCCCGGATTGCCACTCCTCGAGATCGGTAGCTACTGCGGCAAGTCGGCGATCTACCTCGGCGACGCGGCCGAACGGGCCGGCGTGGTGGTGTTCGCGATCGACCACCACCGCGGGTCCGAGGAGAACCAGCCGGGGTGGGAGTGGCACGAGCCCGATCTGGTCGACCCGGCGGTCGGGCGCATCGACACGCTGCCGTGGTTCCGCCGAACGATCCACGCCGCGGGGTTGGAGGCAGCCGTGGTCGCCGTGGTCGGTGATTCGCCCACGGTCGCCCGCTTCTGGTCGACACCGCTCGCGCTCGTGTTCATCGACGGTGGTCATGGCGACGATCCCGCCCACGGCGACTACGAGCGGTGGAGCCCACACGTGGCGATCAACGGGCTTCTCGCTATCCACGACGTGTTCCCCGACCCCGCCGATGGTGGCCGCCCGCCCTACGAGATCTACCTTCGAGCGCTCGACTCGGGGAGCTTCGTCGAGGTCTCGGCGACCGGGTCGCTTCGGGTCTTGCGTCGGGTCGATACGGGCCGCCCGCACGATCCCGGTACCCGTCGCGTCGCGACGGCCTGATCGTCGTATCGCAACGCCGCAGCGTGGCGCCTGGCGGCGAACGCCGCGGGGTGCTGTCTAGGCGTCGCGAGTGTCGGCCTCGGCGGCGTCGCGACGGGCCCGCGCCTTCTTGGAATCGCGAACGATGAGCAGCGCGATCATGGCGACCCCGCCGACGGTAAGGCCCATGGCGAGGTACTGGCTCGCGGTGCCCGGGGCACCCTGATACCGGGGCTTCTCACCGGAGTTCGGCTGCGGGAGGATCGACGGCGCCTTCGGCGGGTCGCTGTCGTTCTGCGCGGCGGCGGGCGCTGCGGCGAGCGTCGCCGCACCCAGGGCGAGGAGGCCGGCGGCCAGCCAACGCCGGGCGGTGGAGGTTGCGGTCATTCGGAGGCTCCTCGTTCGGCCGTGGCGGCGTCGGGTGTCACGTCGAGGAGGGCAGGAAGCGGTTGGTGGTCGACGAAGAGCCGTGCGGCGGGGCTCGACCCGCTGAGGGCATCGGCCGCCAGAATCACCGCGGCGGCGGTGTAGCTCGACTGTTCGCCGCCGGGGAAGTGCACCTCGTCGGGGTAGACGATGCCGGTCCAGTACTTGCCGTCGGGTTCACGGAGCCGCTGGGCCCACCGGAACAGGTCGAGTGCGCGTTCGGACTCGCCGATCGCGAGCAGCGCCATGACGCACTCGCACGTCTCAGCGGCAGTGACCCAGGGGCGGTCCGAGACGCATCGAACGCCGCAGCCGTCCATGATGAACGTGGCCGCGCGGTCGTTCATCCGTTCCCGTCCGGCATCGCCCACCACGACACCGGCAAGCACGGGGTAGTACCAGTCCATCGCCCAGCGGTGCTTGGGTGCGAAGGCGTCGGGCTCGTCGCGGATCACGCGCGCCAGGCGCGCCACCGCGACCTCCCACTCGGGCCGCTCGTGACCCAGTTGCTGGGCGACGGCGACCGCGCATCGCAGGCTGTGGCACACGCTCGACGAGCCGGTGAGCAGGGCGAACGTCCAGGGGGTGCCGTCCGCGTGCCGGGCCCAACGGATCTCGCCGCGCGGGGTCTGCAGGTCGAGCACGAACCCGACCGCGGCATCGAGCATCGGCCACATCGCTTCGAGGAACCCGGAGTCACGAAACAGCAGCCAGTGGTGCCACAGCCCCGTGGCGACGTAGGCCACGCAGTTGGCGTCGAGCTTGTCCTGCTCCACCCGATCGGCCAGGTAGTACTGGTGCCAGGCCCCGTCGTCGCGTTGCAGCGACCGGAGCCACTCGTAGCCGAGTTCGCAACGGTCGCGCCGTCCGCCGAGGGCCATGGCCATGAGCGCCTCGACGTGGTTCCACGGATCGGCGTGGCCGTCGGGGTACCACTGGACCATCCCGTTATCGAGTTGGAGGTCTGCCAGGTGGTCGACCGTCGCGGAGAGCTGGTCGGCGGTGACGATGTCGGCGACGTCAGCCAGCCACACGTTCCCTCCGCTCTGCCGAGGCGACATCGGTGGATGGGCGGCTGGCATACACGACCACGCTCTTGCCGAGCACGGGGTTGAGCACCCGTTCGGTGACCCGGGTGACCGCCGGTGCCTGCTCGATGTCCCACACCAGGAGCTGGTGGTAGGCGCGCACGAGCGGGTGGGTGTCGTTGGTCGGACCGACGGCGCATCGCAGCCACCAATACGGCGAGTGCAGTGCGTGCGCTCGGTGCGAACCGCTCGGCACGAGCCCGGCGTCGGTCATGCGCCGACGAAGCTGGTCCTCGGTGTAGATCCGGACATGCCCGCCGTCGGACAGCGGGGCGTGGTATTCGGCCGACAGCTGCCAGCAGATCTTCTCGGGCAGCCACGCCGGGACCGTGACGGCGATCGTGCCGCCGGGCTTGAGCACTCGGGTCAGCTCGGCGAGCGCTCCGCGATCGTCGCGCAGGTGCTCCATGACCTCGGACGCGATGATCCGATCGAACGTGCCGTCGGCGAAGGGAAGCCGCAGCGCATCACCGCGAACCGAGAGCGTCTCGGCGGATTCGCCGACCTCGCCGGCCTCGCGCATCGCCCAGAAGAGGTCGCGGACGCTCGCGAGTTCGTCGAAGCTGTAGTCGAGCGCGACCACTCGGGCGCCTCGGCGCAGCGACTCGAACGCGTGGCGACCGGCGCCACACCCCATGTCGAGAATCAGGTGGCCGGGCTGCAGATCGAGCCGGTCGTAGTCGACGGTCAACATCGCGTGTTCCTCAGCTTCCGGCGGGTTCGGCGAGTAGCGCCCGGTAGTGCTCCACCGTGCGAAGGGCGGTGTTGCGCCAGGTCCACCGGTCGATGACGCGGGTGCGACCGGCGGCGCCGATGCGTGCGGCGCCCTCGGGGTTGTCGAGAGCGCGGCGGATGCCGGCGGCGAGTGCGTCGCTGTCGGCGGGTGGGACGGCGAAGCACGTCTCGCCGTCGGGCCCTGCGACCTCGGGGAGCGCGCCGCCCGTCGTCGCGACGAGCGGGCAGCCGGTGCTCATGGCCTCGATCGCCGGCAGGGAGAACCCTTCGTAGAGCGACGGGACCACGGCGCAGGCCGACTCGTTGTAGAGCTCGACGATCCGCTCGTCGGTGACGCCGGACACGAACTCGACGGCGTCGGCAAGGTCGAGCTCCTCGATCGTGCGCTGCGCCGCCGAGCCTTCCTTGAGGCGGCCGATCAGGATCAAGTGCAGATCGGGGTACTCCGTGCGCAGCTTCGCGAGCGCCTCGAGCAGGAACCGCTGTCCCTTCATGGCGACGTCGGCCGACGCCGTCGAGATGATCTGACGCGGCCGGCGCTCGACCCCCTCGAGCGGCCGGAACAGCTCGGGGTCGACGCCGACGGGCACGACGTAGAGCCGCTCCGGGGAGACCCCGTGGGTTCGGCAGATGTCGTCGAAGCTGTTCTGCGACACCGTGATGATGCGGCGCAGGCGCTTGGCGACCCGAGTCTGCATCTTGGTGAAGGCGTACCACCGCGCCTTTGCGTATCGCTGGTAGCGGGTTTCGGCGTGTTCCATCTCGATGCGGCGGTCCACCGTGATCGGGTGGTGGATCGTGCCCAGGATCGGGAGGCCGGCGCGCTCGATGCCGAGCAGCCCGTAGCCGAGGCACTGGTTGTCCTGCACCAGGTCGAACTCGGAGACCCGGGCCTTCAGGTGATCCCAGGCTCGCAGCGAGAAGGCGAGCGGTTCGGGGAACGTGCCCATGCTGAACGCAGTGACCTCAGCGGCGTCCATCCACGTCTTGAGCTCCCAGAGACCCGGCATCCGCATGGGGAAGTGGTCGTTGTAGATGTCGAGGCTCGGCAGCTTCACGAGCGGGACGCGTTCGTCGAGGATCGGGTACGGCTGACCCGACAGCACCTCGACGTGGTGACCGAGGTCGGCGAGGGCTTTGGTGAGGTGACGGGTGTAGACGCCTTGCCCCCCGACATGCGGTTTTCCGCGATAGGTCAGGTAGGCGATGCGGAGCGGGTCGTCCGGCCCCGGTGCTCGCCGGGTGATAGATCCGCCATCTGCGCCGCGTTGCATAGCTTCATAGCTTCCATGGCTCGTCACGCGTCGGTCAAACCCTCGACCGCGCCCCGATGTTCCCTTGCGGGTGGCGCAGCAGGTGGGCGCTGAAGCGCCTCACAGTCTCGGTCGAACCGAACTCCTCGAAATCCGCGGACGGGCTCGAGCGGCACGTCGTATGCTCCGAGCTTGTGAACAGAATCACAAAGCTGCAGCGCCGGCATCGAGTCGTGATCGTCGGGGCGGGATTCGGCGGCCTCGCGGCGGCGAAGGCGCTGCGGAGCCTCGCGGTGGAGGTCGTGCTCGTCGACGAGCGAAACCACCACACGTTCCAGCCGTTGCTCTATCAGGTCGCCACGGCGGGACTCGATGCTGACGACGTCACGTACGCGACGCGAGGGATCTTCCACCGGCAGCGCAACGCCACGGTGGTGATCGGCTCGGTCACCGGCGTTGACTTCGATGAACGACTTGTCGACCTCGACGACGGTCGGCGCCTCGCCTACGACCATCTCATCCTGGCGCCGGGTGCGGTCACGCACACCTTCGGCGTGCCCGGCGTGGCGGAGCACGCGTTCGGGCTGAAGTCGGTGCGAGATGCGGTCGAGATCCGGTCGCACGTCCTCGCCTGCGTGGAGCGAGCCGACGGCGACCCACTCCGGATCGAGGACGGTCTGCTCAACATCGTGGTCGTCGGCGGCGGACCCACAGGCGTGGAGCTCGCCGGCGGGCTCGCCGAACTGTTCTCTCGGGTACTTCGCCGCGACTTCCCGGGCATCGACCTGCGCCAGGCTCGCATCGTCCTCGTCGAGGCGACCGACCGCGTGTTGCGGACCTTCGATCCGAAGCTCAGCCGGCGAGCGACCCGAAGCCTCGAACGGCTCGGCGTCGAGGTGGTACTTGGAACGGCCGTCCGCGAGGTCGCCGCTCATCACATCGACCTGGGTGACGCCGGCCGAATCCCGTGCCGGACCACCATCTGGGCGGCGGGTGTGACCCCTGCACCGTTGGTCGAGCGGCTCGGCCTCGAACGCGGGCCGGGCGGTCGGATCGTCGTCGGCCCCGACCTGACGGTGCCGGGCCGCAGCGAGGTGTTCGCCATCGGCGACGCGGCGGCCTCCCTCGCTGCGGACGGAGCGGTGTTGCCGCAGGTCGCGCCCGTCGCCATCCAGGGGGCGAGGCACGTGGCCGCGGTCGTGGAAGCGCACCTTCGGGCCGAGGCACCGCCGCCGTTCCGCTACGTCGACAAAGGATCGATGGCGACGATCGGTCGGCTCTCGGCGGTCGCCGAGTTGCCCGGGGGCCGCCGGCTCAGCGGCCCCCCGGGATGGATCGCATGGCTGGCGCTGCACCTCGTGATGTTGGTGGGGTTCCGCAACCGACTCAACGTGCTGACCAACTGGGCGTGGAACTATCTCACCTACGACCGCGCCAGCAGGATCGTGATCGATCCCCCGGGTGAGGTGTTGCGGAACCGCGGCGAGGAGCGTCGACGATGAGGGCTGTGGTGCAGCGGGTGAGCCGAGCGTCGGTCGTGGTCGCGGGCGAGACGGTCGGCGCGATCAGCGGTGGGCTCTGCGTGTTCGTCGGCGTGACGCACGGCGATTCACCGGCCGATGCCGACGCGCTCGCCCAACGGCTCGCGACCCTGCGGATCTTCGAGGACGACGACGCCAAGATGAATCGTTCGGTGCTCGACGTCGGCGGCTCGGTGCTCGTCGTGAGTCAGTTCACGTTGTACGCGGACGCCTCGCGGGGTCGGCGGCCGTCGTTCACGAACGCGGCACCCGGGCCGGTCGCCGAGCCGTTGGTGGATCGGGTGGTCGAGGCGCTTCGTGCGCTCCAGGTCACGGTTGCCACCGGCCGTTTCGGCGCCGACATGGCGGTCGCGCTGGTCAACGACGGCCCGGTCACGATCCTCATGGAACAGCCGAGGCCCGCTGCTCACGCGGACCCCGGCTGATCGGGTTCGTTCAGGTGTTTCGGGTCGGCGACGAACGCCGGCCGGTCAGCCCGTGACCGACGTGCGGCTCGACCCGGCCGTCGCACCGCTCGATCGAGTCGCGGTGGTGCCGGCGACCTTCGCCGTGGTGGTCGTGGTCGATGCCGGTGCGGTAGTGGTCGTGGTGGTCGCGGCCGCGCCGGGGACCACGAACTGCACGACGCCCTGGGCGCACAGCGGGCCGGTGGACGACGGTGCGATGTCCTCCTCGCCGGCAACGGTGGTGGCCGTCGTGGGCGCCTTCGGGAAGAGCTTCGTCAGGCCGTCGAGAACGGTCGGGATGTCGATGCCCTGCATGATCTCGTAGACGAACCGATCGCCGATCTGCTTCCAGAACTGGTCGATGGAGATCGGGGTCGATCCGAACAGCTGCTGAAACGACTGCTCGTAGGTGGGCGGTTCGGGTGTGGAACCACCACCGCCGCCACCGAGGCCGCTGGCCGCCGAGATGATCTGCTCGAGCACGTCGCCGGGAAGCCAGGTCTTCCAGTCCTCCACGGTCACCTGCGGCACGTCTGTGCGGCCGAGCCCGGCGGCGAAGGTGAAGGTGTAGGGCGTCGACAGGTCGTTGATCGAGGTCGGTCCACCGCCGACGACGATCTCGCCCGGGTCGACGTTCGGCAGGGCTTCCAGCGCCGCCCTGACCGTGGCGGCCGATGGGACGATCGGCTTGCCGAACAGGCCGTGCCAGATGAAGCCGTCCGGGTCGTCCACGGCAACGGGGAGCACGTCGAAGAGCTTGAACTCGCTCATCGGAATCGGCCTCGTCGTCTCGCCGTCGAAGGTGAGCGTGAAGTACAGCGGGTGCGTGTTGAGCGCCGCACCGGGGTACTTCGTGTCGGCGAAGGTGAGGGTCTGCACCTCGTCCTTGCCCTCGGCGCCGTCGATGGTTCGCTCGGCGGCGCAGACCTCGTAGCCGACCTCGTAGGTGCCGCCGGCGGTCGGCGCGTCGAAGGTGAGGATGCCGTCGGTCAGCGAGGCGGTGCCGGCTGCGGGCGGCGACACGATCTTGAGCGAGTCCCACAGGATCGGGTTCTCGTCATCGGGAATGATGCCGGCCTCGGTCTCGAGGTCGACCTCGTTCGACGAGCCCGCCTCGACGTCATACGAGATCGGGTTGTCGGTGATTGTCGGGGCGCCGGCGGGCTTCACCGAAGTGGAGCCGAGCACGCCGGTGCCCGTGCAGGTGACCGTGATCGTGCCGATGTTGGCCACACCGGCGACCGATGCGTCGACCACGGCCGAGAACCCGGCGATGCCGGGACGGTACGTGATCAGCCCGGCCTTCTCGGGTGTGACGGTGCCGGTGATCGACTGGTTGACGATGACGGTGCCGCCGAGGGCCAGGTTGATCTCGGGGGTCGTCGAGCTGAGCGTCGTGGTCGCGGCGCCCGATGCGTTGACCGCGAACGTGGCGTTGGTGACCTTCAGACTCGTCTTGCCGAGCACGGTTTGGAGCGGGCTGACCAGCGAGGGCGGAAGCGTGACGACGAAGTCGAACTTCGCATCGAACGGGTCGCTGCCGGTCGGTACGGAGGCCGGCACGTCGGGGGTCACGTTGACCCCGAGGGTGAGCTCGCTCGATCCGCCGGTGAGGCTGGAGAGCAGGCCGAGCAGGTCGGCTGATGACTTGTTCGCCCCGGCAACCGAGCCGGCCACGTCGTTCGTGACGCCGCTGCACGTGATAGTCGCCACTGCCGCGCTCGCCGGCGTCGCGACGAGCGTTGCCAACGTCGTCGACCCCAGGCTCACGGCCAGTGCTGTCGCTGCGGCTTTACGCCGTAGACCCCTCATGGTTCCTCCCTCTCCGGCGCATCATGCCGGTCGCCCTGTGCGGTTGTACATGGCGACCGATGTCGCGTCGATGACCTTGGGTGGGATTACCCACGCCTGCGGCATTTTGTCACGTTCAGTCGTTGTCGGCACAAGGGCCGGTGTCGCTGTCGACCGCAACCACGCGCCGCTGCGTCGACCTCGACATCGACCTCGCCCACGCCCACGCCCACGCCCACGCCAGAGCGATGAGCGATGCGAGGAGCGCCGGCGCCTCGCCCCACCACATCGCCAGCGTGCGGCCACGTCGCAGTTCGACCGTCTGCTCGAGCACGCGGGCTTCACTCACGCCGGAACGCTGCTGCACCACGCCGTCGGGATCGATGATCGCGCTGAAGCCGGTCGGTGCCGCCTGGATGACCCAGCGGCCGGACTCGACGGCGCGCAACGCCGAGGACGCGATCTGCTGGCTCTGGACCTGCGTGAGCCAGTAGCTCGATCCGTTGGTGGGGTTCAGCACGATCTCGGCATCGTGGTGCAGCGCCTCGCGGACGCGGCGGGGGAAGAACACCTCCCAGGAGATCACGACGCCGATCGGGCCGAGGGGTGTTCCGATCACTGCCGGGCCGGTGCCCTCGACGTCGTCGCGGGGCGGGAGGATCTCCTTGGCGACGGTCTCGAAGATCGGCCGCATCGGGACGTACTCGCCGAAGGGAACGCGCCGAACCTTGTCGTACCGCCCGAGCGGCGCGCCGTCCGGGCCGATCCCGATCGCGAAGTTCCAGAAGTGCTTCTGGTCCAGCCGGTCCTCGACGATTCCGGAGATCACCGTCGCATGGAGTCGCTTCGCCAGTTCGGTGAGCTGCCCTTGTTCGGTCGACCCGCCGTAGCTCCCCGAGATGTTGACGATGTTCTCGGGGAAGACCACGAGGTCGACCGGTGTAGTGATGCGCTCAGCGGCGGTCAGGTGCCGTCCGAACACCAGGCTGAAGTCGGTCGCGTCGGCCCGGGTTTGTTGTGGGCCACCGCCTTGGACCGCGGCGGCGGTGATGACGCGCACGCGTTCGCCGCTCGGCGCGACGATGGCTCCGACGGTGAGGGCAAGCAGGGCCAGCGCGGCGATCGCCCCCGAGCGGCGACGGCGTTGGTCGGGGGTGCTCAGCGCTGCGAGCGCGCCGCCGGCCCATGCGACGGCTCCCGACACGCCGAGCGTTCCGATCACGCGAGCGACGGGCAGGAGCGGGCCGCGCGCTTGGGTGTAGGCGAGCATCGACAGGGGCACGCCGCCGAACGGCGCATGCCAGCGAACCCACTCCGAGATCACGATCGTTGCCGGCAGGGTGAGCGCGATCGCCTGCGGCGGGCACAGGGCAGCGGTCGCGCCGACCACAAGCGGGAACCACAGCGCGACCCCCAACGGCCAGCCGGCCGGCGAGAACTTCACCATCCAGAGGGTGGAGGGCAGGTACCAGGCGAGCGCGACCATGGCGCCGGTGGCGAAGCGCTGGCGAGCGGTGCGGCCATCGAGCAGCCGGACCCACAGCGCGATGCCGGCGATCGTGAGCGGCCACCACCCCCACGGGGGCAGGCCGGCGCAGATCGCGAGTCCGGCCGCGACGCTCAGGGCGCGGCGCGGCCACGTACGGCTCACCAGCGGTTGATTCACCCGGCGACCCTCCGATGGAGCCGGCCCGCCTCGGTGCGGGCCCGCCGGATGCAGGCCGGGATGCCGACACCGCCGAACGCCATGCCGCACAGCGCGACGTGCGGAGCGTCGCGCAGGAGCGACTCGTCGAGCGCGGCGATGCGGTCGAGATGGCCGACGTCGTATTGCGGGAACGCGTCTCGGTAGCGCACGATCCGAACCCTCCGCGGCGGCGTGTCGATGCCCATGGTGCGCCGGTGCGCGGTCTGGACCGCCGCGATGATCGCATCGTCGGAGGCGTCGATGACGTCATCGGCGTCGCGATGGCCGAGCGATGAGCGCAACAGCACGGTTCCGGGTTGGCGGAGACGCTCCCATTTCGACGATGCCCACGACACGGCGGTCACGGGCGCGCCGACCTGGCGCGGGACCAGGAACCCGCTGCCGTCGAGCGGAACCGCAACGTCGCCCTCCGCGTACTCGGTGACCACGAACACCACCGATGTGTGCTCGATCGCGTCGAGCGCCGATGCCACGGGCGGGCTCACCGGGCGAAGAAGGCGTGCGGCGGCGAGCGCGGGAGTGGCGACGACAACGCCGTCGGCCGACGGCAACGAGTCGAGCGCGGCGCCCGTCTCGAAGCGGACACCGCGGTCGACCAGGCGCGCGGTGAGCGCCGTGACGAGTTGCTCCATTCCGTGCGGTGGCGCGGCGAAGACCGGGCCGGCCTGTTGCGCAGCGGCGAGGACCGGCGCGAGCCCTCCGATGAGCGATGTGGCGGTGTGGGCGACCTCGGCGATCTGCGGCGCGATCGCGTCGAGGCTCATGCGGTCGAGGTCGCCGGCGGCGATTCCGCCGAGCAGCGGGTCGATCAGCCGTGTCGTGACCTCGTCGCCGTAGCGGGCACGCGCCAACTCGCCGAGGGACACGTCGCCGACGATCGGGAGTCCGGGGAGCGTCGGTTCGAGCGCGGCGCGGCGCAGGCCCTCCGCGCTCAGCACCCCACTGGCCTCGACGGCGGCAAGGTCGACGGGGAATCCGAGCACCGTGCCCGCCGGGAGGGGACGGAGGGCGTTCTCGACCCAGACCTTGGCGCGGGTCTGCGCCGGATGGATGAGCGCGTCGGTCGCGAGCCCGACCTCGCGGCAGAGTTCCACTGCCGCGGGGGTGCGTCGAAGGACGTTGTCGGCGCCGAGATCGATGTCGACCCCGCCGAAGCGCTCGGTGGCGATCTTGCCGCCGAGGCGAGCATCGGCCTCGAAGACGGTCACCTCGACGCCCGGTTCGGCGCTGAGCTGCCAGGCGGCGGACAGCCCGGAGATCCCTCCGCCGACGATCGCGTAGCTCGTCATGGGTGCCCTCCGGCATCGGCGGTCTCGACGATTCGTTGGGCGATCGCCGCCATGACGTGCTCGTCGTCGTCGACCACGTCGGCGCGCCCGAACGCGAGACCGTGCCCGGCGGCGGTGGCGGCGGCCTCGATGTCGAGGTCGTAGGCGACCTCGAGGTGTGCCGAGGTGAACCCGTGCGGCACGACGAGCACGCCGTCGCTGCGACCCGTTTCGGCGAGATCGCGTATCGCTGTCGCCACGTCGGGCCCGCGCCAGGGTTCCGGCGTCCGGCCTGCGCTCTGCCATGCGAGGCCCCAGCCAGTCCAGGGGCCGAGTCCCGCCGAGCGAGCGATGAGCGCCGCGCCGTCCGCGAGCTGCAGTGGGTATGGGTCGTCCACGAGCACGCGTTCGGGGAGCGAGTGCGCGGTGAACAGCGTCTTCGTGTTCGAGGGGAGCGCCCGGAGCGCCCGTCGCACCGCGTTCGCCTGATGCGCGACGAAGGCATCGAGGTCGAACCACGACGGCACGCCCACGTAGTCGATTCCGGCGGAACTCGCGTGAGCGATCGCCCGGCGGTGGTAATCGCCGACCGAGGCGGCGGAGTAGTGCGGTGCCATCACGACGCCGACGATGCGGGTCGCTCCGCGGTCGATCGCGGCGTCGAGCCCGTCCTCGATGAAGGGAGCGGTGTGCTTGTGCGCGACGTCGACGGTGAATCGGCCGGGGGCGTGGCGTTCGAGAGTGCGACCGATCGTGTTCGCCTGCGCCCGGGTCCGCTCCGCGAGCGGCGAGAGCCCGCCGATGGCGTCGTATCGCCTGGCGAGATCGGCGAGCTCGGCTTCGGACGGCGGTCGCCCTCGCCGGATGTGGGTGTAGAAACCGACGAGGTCGCTTTCGGTGCTCGGCGTGCCGTAGTCGAGGACCAGCACCGCGGTCGGCTCGGTCACGGCGTCACCGGTTGTTCGTGCACCCAGTCGACCAGCGTCGCGAGCACGCCGGGATCGGTCTCGGGCATCACCCCGTGGCCGAGGTTGAAGATGTGGCCGGGGTGTCCGGCGTTGCTGGCCAGCACGCCCTCGGCGGCGTCGCGGGTGGGTTCCCATCCGGCGAGCACCACGGCCGGGTCGAGGTTGCCCTGGAGCGCGCACGGCCGTCCGATCCGCTGCCGCGCCACGTCGAGCGGCGTGCGCCAATCGACGCCGACCACGTCGGCGCCGACGCCCGCCATCTGGTCGAGCAGCTCGCCCGTGTTGACCCCGAAATGGACGATGGGCACCGCCAGGTCGCGCATCGCCGCGCACACCTTGGCCGTCGCCGGGGCGACGAATCGGCGGTACTGATCGGGGGTGAGCGCCCCCGCCCACGAGTCGAAGATCTGCACGGCCGCGGCGCCGGCGGCGACCTGGCTGCGCAGCGATGCGATCGCGATGTCGGCGAGCCGGTCGGTGAGCGCCGACCACAGCGCGGGCTCGCGCAGCATCATCGTCTTGGTGGCCGCCCACGTGCGCGACGGGCGACCCTCCACCAGGTAGCTCGCAACGGTGAACGGTGCGCCCGCGAACCCGATCAACGGGACGCTCAGCTCGCGGACGAGGGTCCGGACCGCCTCGATCACATATGGCGTGTCCGTCTCGGGCTCGAGCGGGCGCAGACGGTCGAGGTCGCGTTCGGTGCGGAAGGGCTCCTCGACGACCGGACCGACGCCCGGTGCGATGTCGACCCCGAACCCGAGCGCCGCGACGGGCGTGACGATGTCGGAGTAGAGGATCGCGGCGTCGGTGCCGTAGCGGCGTACCGGTTGGAGCGTGATCTCCGCAGCGAGGTCGGGTTTGGCGATCGCGTCGAGGATCGAGCCCGTCCCGCGGATCGCTCGGTACTCGGGCAGGGACCGCCCCGCCTGGCGCATGAACCAGACCGGGATGCGGTCGTGTGGCTCGCTGCGACACGCGTCGAGGAACGGTGAGGACGTCGGTGTCGGCACGCGGTCAAGCTACCGATCCTGCTCGTCGGACGGCCATGTGGCAGGCGGCCCCGCGTCGACGCCGTCGGATTGTCGGCGCCGCCCATTCGGTCGTGCCGTTCGGTCCGACCGGTACACTGTCGAACCCCCGAATGGGTCCCGTGAGCCCATCGATCCTGGGACGGAGTGGATGACCACCAATCCGGAGCTGCAAGCCGAACAGGCATATATCGACCGCGCCTACGCGTGCCTTGCCCGCACCAGGAACTCGGCGCGGAACCTCGTCGACGTGAGTGGAGCCGGTCCCGGAGGCACGTTCCAGGCCCGCTACGAGCGCGACGTGATGGCCGAGCTTGCGGCCAACCGCCTGGCGCAGACCGAACTGGGCGATCAGTCGCTGTGTTTCGGCCGGATCGACCGCGCGGACGGCGACACCTTCTATATCGGTCGCATCGCCGTGTCCGACGAGGAGTCCGAGCCGGTCGTCGTCGACTGGCGGGCGCAGGTGGCGGAGCCGTTCTATCGGGCGACCGGCCGGGACCCCATGGGCCTGGAACGGCGGCGGCACTTCGCGTCGCAGGGGCGCGTCCTGCGCGGGATCGATGACGAGCTGTTCGGCGACGCGACCCACGATCTGGACCGTCGCGGCGTCGTGGGCGAGGGGGCGCTCATCTCGGCGCTGAACCAGGCGCGCTCGGGCCGATTGAGCGACATCGTCGCGACCATCCAGTCCGAACAAGACGAGGTGATCCGCGCGCCGCTGCCCGGCGTGTTGGTCGTGCAAGGCGGGCCGGGCACCGGTAAGACCGTCGTCGCACTCCATCGAGCGGCCTACCTGCTGTACACGCACCGCTTTCCACTCGAAGGCCAGGGCGTGCTGGTTCTCGGTCCGAACCGGCTGTTCCTCGGATACATCGAGCAGGTGTTGCCGTCGCTGGGGGAGGCGGGTGTCGAGGTGGCCGTGCTCGCCGACCTGGTACCCGACACGCGGGCGATGGGCGTCGACCCGCCGGCCGAGGCGCGGCTCAAGGGCGACCTGCGCATGTGCCGCGTGCTCCGCCGAGCGGTTCGCGGCCGACAACGCCCGCTGCCGCGCACCGTCGCGGTGCCGTACGGGGTCGAGCGGCTACGGGTCACGCCGGACGACAGCGCCGAGCTGATCGCGTTCGCCCGCCGTCGGGCGCGCACGCACAATGCCGGGCGCAAGTTCATCGATCAGGCGCTGTTCTCGTTGCTTGCGTCAAAGATGCGCGACCCGCTCGATGCCGCTGTGTTGCGCTCTCGGATCCGCTCGCTGCCCGAGACCCGCGAGATTCTCGAGCGGATCTGGCCGGTGCTCACACCTGCGCAGTTGCTCAACGACCTGTTCGGTTCGCGTGCCTTGCTCCGGCTGGCGAGTCGCGGTGTGCTGAGCGAGCGCGAGGTGGGACTGTTGCTCGAACCCCGCGTCGACGACCCGTCGTCGGTGGTGTGGTCGACCAACGACGTTCCGTTGCTCGACGAGGCGCTCGAACTGCTCGGTCCTCGGCCGCGCCATCGCGTTCAGGACGCGATCCGCACCTACGGGCACATCGTGGTCGACGAGGCGCAGGACCTCTCGCCGATGGAGCTGCGCGTGATCGACCGGCGGTCGCTCAACGGTTCGATGACGATCGTCGGCGACATCGCCCAGGCGACCTCGGCGGCGGGTCACGCGTCGTGGGATGAGATCCTCGAACACCTCCCCGATCGTCATGCGCCGCGGCGCGCCGAGTTGGCGATCGGATACCGGCTTCCGGCGCCGTCGATGGCGCTCGCGGCTCGGCTGCTCGCCGTCGCCGCGCCGGGGCTTGCGCCGCCGCGGTCGGTGCGCGAGTCGGGTGCGGCGCCCGTCGTCGAGCCGTGCACCGACTTCGCGTTCGACTCGGCGTTGGCGGCGGCGGTTCGCCGCGAGGTCGAGGCGATCGACAGCGGCAGTGTGGCGGTGGTGTGCGCATCGAGCTGGCTCGACCGGGTCGAGGCGGCGCTGGTTGCGGGTGGGATCGACTTCGGTCAGGCGCATCGGGGCCGGTTCGATCACCAGATCACGGTGGTTCCGGTCGGCCTCGCGAAGGGCCTGGAGTTGGATGCATGCATCGTGGTCGAGCCGGGGGCGATTCTCGATGAGGAGTTCCGCGGACCGCAGTCGCTGTATGTGGCGTTGACGCGTGCGACCAAGCGGCTGAGCCTGCTCCATGTGTCGGCGCTGCCGGACGTGCTGCGCGACGACGAGCCGGCCGGCACGCTCTTCTGAGCGCGCGTGCGTCTCGGTCGGTGGGCCGACCTTGGGCCCTGCCGTATGGAGGTGTCAGGTCGCAACGCGGGTGAGATCGGATTGACGGCCCCGAGGCGGGGGGCTTGACGACGGTTTGCGCAATGCTGTGAGGCCCGGGCGACACGCGAATGGAGATGCCGCGTTGCCGAAGTCACGCAAACAAGCTCTGGCAATACCGGTCGGCTCGCCAGCCGGGTGGGTGGCGCTCGCTGCGGTGGTGATCGCGGGCCTACTCGCCTCGATTGCCGGCTGCAGCGCGTTCGTGCGGGACTCAGTCGATCTTCCGTCCGAGGTGAGAGGGGAGGTGGTCGATGCGACGAAGTACTTGCGGCAGAACCCGTCGGGCGAGCTTTGGTCAGCGGCGCCAGTTGCGAGTCAGACGGCAGCGACGTGGCTGCCTGCGATGGCGTTGTTGCTCGTGTCCGGCGAAGTCACCCGCGAGTATGCCGCGCAGCGTCTTGTGGAGATGGTTCCGCTTATCGCCCATCCTGGCTCGAATCTCTATACCGGGATCGGAGCGTTTGCTGCTTATGGACTTGAGGAGGACTTGGGTTCGTCTTACGGGACGTTCCGGAGTGCGATTCTTGAGGGTGCCGGTGACCGGCGCGGGCTGATTCTCCCGCGGATCGAGGCGCTGGAGCGAGCGGACACAGTCTTGTCGGGGCGGCAGAACAATCCGCTTTGCGTTCAGGCAGATGAACAGATCCGCTCCGATCCAGCGCAATTCAGCATCACCGCCACGCAGATCTTGCTTTCGACGAAGGGGACTCGTGGGTGTAGCGCATCCGGCCTCGGTTTCACCATTCCCTGTGAAGCGGCGTCCTTGTCGATCGACCTCGTCCTTGACATCACCGCCATCTACCCGGCGAGGGCGGCGAACCTGAAACCGTGCGTGATGAGGTTGCTTGACGAGGCGATGCGGTCGAAATTCAAGGATGGCATCGGAGTCCAGACCCTCATCCAGACCCTGGGCTTCTACGCGTGGTTGATAGTGAGAGACGGGGTCAAGTCGAGCGAGCCGTGGACAGACACGCCTCTCCTGAAGGAATCGGCGCGTGTCGACCGCGAACGGGGGCGTACTGTGTTCGCTCCGGCGGCCGGCAGATTGAGCACCGTGGATAACTGGATCCTCGCTCGGGTCCGCAACTCGCTGGGCGAAAGCACGTTCAATCTGAGCAAGGCGGCCCCGAAACAAGCGGCGCTGCTCGCCCCGCCCGTCTCGTCGGCTGGATGTGCGAAGGTCCGATCGAGAACCGTACGGATAACAACCGGCGAGGCCGCCGATCCTCCTGATCTGGCCGTCGAGCGGTTCGCCGACGCAGTCGAGAAGTGTGAGCGGTTGGAGCTGAAGATCGATCAACCCGCCAAGATCTCGCGCGCCTTTGCGACCGTTGCAGCAGCGCTGGTCAGTTGTGCTCGATCCGGTGAGCCAGGCACCTCTATCGCAATCGGCGGAGATCGGAAGCTGAAGGAGACGATCCCGAGGGACCTGCTCGAAGACCCCTTCGTTCGATTCGCCATGGCGTTCCTCGATGTGCCAGCGGATTCGCGGTGCGCGGTGCTGGGCTATGAGTGAGCCCTCGATGAACGGGGTCGACGAGCTGGCCGGCACGCTCTTCTGAGCGCGCGAGCGTCTCGGTCGGTGGGCCAAACCGGGTCGGCGGGATCGTCGCTCTCAGGCCGTCGTCGAAAGCGCGAGCCAGAAGGCGCGGGTCGAGCCGCCGGGGTCAGCGGCGAGCTCGGCGGTCTCGTCGAGGATCATCACCGGTCGTTCCTCGTCGCCGATAGCCGGCCAGGAAGGCAACCCGTCGGCGGCGGGGCGCCCGGTGGCCGCGAACGCGATCCATGCGGCGTTGGTGCACGCCGCGAGGGTGCCCGGGGCGTCGGGGCCGACGAACACGTGGAGACGGTGGTCTTCGACCAGGTCGAACACGAACGGGATCTCGATGGCGTGCGCGGCGCCGATCATCCCGCCGAGGGCGTTCGAGCGCCACGTCCACAGGTACTGGAACGTCGGCGCATGGGTGCGCTGCGCGTCGATGAGCCGGTTGGCCGGCATACGGAACACCAGGTCGGTGAGCACCGCCCCCTCCAGGTCGCCGAGGCTCGCCTCGGGGTGCTCCAGGCGGTAGGCGGCGATCGTGGCGTCGGGGTCGGGCGTGACCGCGGCGAGCCGCTGGCGCAGCCCGGCCTCGTCGGCCGCGGGCGGCGTCATCATCGCGAACAGCTTCCACTCCTCCGACGTGGTCCCGCACAGCAGCGACACGCCCTGCGCGGCGCCGGCGGCGATCTCGGCGAGCGGGTGCAGCGGCACGTCGCGGCCGTCGGCGACGGGCCTGAACGAGAGGAACGCGAGCGGGTTGCCGGCGCGGTGCATGAACGCCTCGGGATCGGCGAAGCGAGCGCCCGCCATCGCCTGGTGCGCGGCCAGGAGCGCTCCGACCGGCGCCGAGCGAACGTCGTCGACCGAGGACCATCCGCCGAGTTCGAAAAACTCCTCGGCGTCGGCGTTGGCGTCGTCGATCGTGCGGGCTGCCTCGGCGGCTCCCGACTGGGCGATGGCCTTCTGGAACAGCCCCCGAGCCCGCGGCATGGAGAGCAGCAGCGACACGCTCATCGCTCCGGCGGACTGGCCGAACACGGTGACGTTGGATGGGTCGCCGCCAAAGTTCGCGATGTTGTCGCGCACCCATTCGAGCGCGGCGATCTGGTCGAGGAGCCCCACGTTGCCCGAGCCGGTGTATGCGGGATCGACGCCACCGAGCTCAAGGAAGCCCAGCGCGCCGAGCCGGTAGTTCAGCGTGACCAGCACGACGCCCGACGCGGCGAAATGGGTGCCGTTGTACAGCGGCGACGAGCCCGAACCCATCTCGAATCCGCCACCGTGGATCCACACCATCACCGGCAGCGGCGTCGCCGGGTCGGGGAGCGCACTCGGGGTCCACACGTTGAGGAACAGGCAATCCTCGTCCCACTGCTCCGCCTCACCGCCGAACAGCGCGTCCATGAGCGACGGGTTCTGCGGGCACACCGGTCCGGTCTCGACCGCTTCGCGCACGCCGTCCCATGCGGGAAACGGCGCAGGTGGGCGGAAGCGAAGGTCGCCCACCGGGGCTGCGGCGAACGGCACCCCGAGGAATCTGGCAACCGAGCCGTCGGTCGTTCCGCGGAGGGTGCCGTGCGTGGTGGAAACGAGGACGTCGCTGGTCGAGCCGTTCGCAGTCATCTCACCATTCTCGCCCGCTCGACCCGACGTTCGCACCCTGTCCAGGCTCGTGCATGCCGACGCGGCGCCGTCGGACGGCCGGCAGGTCGATTCGGCAGGCACTTCGGCGCGGCATGCCATGGCGCCCCACGGCAGTGGTGGCCGCGGCGCCATCGAGTTGCGGTGTTGCCGCGTCGTTACGGGGCCGCCGCCGCGTGCGGAGCGATGTCGATGAGTCGCAGGACCGCCCGGTGTTCGGCCCGGCTCGCCTCGACGTCGACCGTGGCGACGATTCGCCATTCGGCGCTGGCCTCGGGGTCGACGAGGATCTGTTCGGCCAACCACCATGGCGCGGTCGATCCGACCGGCGGTTCGTCGAGGCGGAACCACGAGGACGAGCGGGCATCGGCGTCGATGGCGAGATGGTCGTGCTCGTCCCAGTACGGCGCCATGAGACCGTCGATCTCGGCGGCGGGCCAAGGCCGGTCGCCGAGGGCCGGGTCGCCGCGCAGAGTGGTGAGCGACGCGTGGTCGCGGCGGGCGAGGGCCTGCACCCAGCGAAAGAGCTCGGTGCGCACCATCGCCCGGAACGCACGCCGGTTGCGCGTGACGTCACGGGCGGCATCGGCACCGACATCGGGTTCGATCGCGTCGACGGCTTCGCCCGCTGCAACTCGTTCGAGCCGCTCCCACTCGTCGAGCAGCGACGAGTCGACGCTGCGAACGACCTCGCCGACCCACTCGGCGATCTCGTCGAACTCGGCGGTGCGCAGGGCCTCGGGGACGTTGCGGACCGTCGCTCGGTACACATCGGCGAGATAGCGCAGCAGCGTTCCCTCCACCCGGCGGATCCCCCAGTGGGTGACGTATCCGGCGAACGTGTCGCCCGTCTCGTACAGGTCGCGGGCGATCGACTTGGGCTGCACCCAGTTGCCGGCGAGCCACGGATTGGCTTCGAGATGCAGTCGGTACGCGGCGTCGAGTTCCTCGGCGAGCGGCTTCTCCCACTCGATCGCCCGCACCAGCGACTGCCGTTCCTCGTACTCGACCCCCTCGGCCTTCATGCGGGCCCAGGCCTCGTCGCGTCGCTTGTCGCGCTGCGCGATCAGGATTGCCATGGGCGATTCGATGCTCGCTTCCACAACGCTCAACATGTCGAGCGCGATGCCCGTTTCCTGCGAGGTCGTCGCGGACCCGACGGGCGGCTCCGGCTCGGGCTCCGGCTCCGGCTCCGGCTCCGGGTTTGGTTCAGGTTGTAGGTCCGGCTCGGGACCCGGTTCCACTTCCGGTTGTGGCTCAGGCTCTTCGGGCGTCGCTTCGACCGGTTGGGCCGGTTGGGCGGCGGGGTCGTCGTCGACGAACGCCGTGAGCATGTCGACCACGAAGGGCGAGAGCGGGCGGTCGAGCGAGAAGCGATCCTGCAGATCGGAGTGCACTCGCAGCGTGCGGCCGTCGGGGTCGGGCGGGTCGAGCGGTTCGACGATGCCCGACTCGACCAGCGACTCGATGATCGCGTCGATCTGGGCCAGGTGGCCGGGCTTGGCATCGGGCGGCTCGAAGCTCGCCTCGACGAGCGCCGCCAGCGCGGCGCGCCCGTCGCCCGGCCGCTCGAGCACGTGCAGCACCATGCCGTGGTCGACCTCGAAGCTCGACGTCAGCCGTTCCGGGGTGCCGCCGACGAGCCGCTCGAACGTGGCCTCGTTCCAGTCCTTGTAGCCGCGTTCGGGCGCCTTGCGGCGCGTCTTCAGCCGCTTCCCCTGGGTCGCCGCCTTTGCCTCGGCCCGGCGATTCTCGATCCAATGCGCCGGCGCCTGTGCCCACACCGCGCCGCTGTCGTCGTAGCCGCGGCGCCCCGCCCTCCCGGCGATCTGATGGAACTCGCGCACCGACAACAGACGGGTGCGCGACCCGTCGTATTTGCAGAGCTGCGTGAGCAGCACCGTGCGGATCGGGATGTTCACGCCCACGCCGAGCGTGTCGGTGCCGCAGATCAGCTTGAGCAGCCCTTCGCGGGCGAGGCGCTCGACGAGCAGGCGATAGCGGGGCAGCAGGCCGCCGTGATGGACCCCGACCCCGGCACCGAGAAATCGGCGGAGGTCGCGGCCGAACGGGGTGTCGAATCGGAAGCCGCGCAGCAGTGCCGCCGCCCGCGCCTTCTCGTCGGAGGTGAGCACGTCGAGGCTCATGAATGCCTGGGCCGACTCGGCTGCGGCCCGCTGGGTGAAGTGCACCACGTAGACGGGCGCGAGCCCCTCGGTCAGCAACTCGCCGACGCTCTCGTGGATCGGCGTCGCGGCGTAGTGGAACGTCAGCGGAACGGGTCGCTCACCGTGGTCGATCCGCTCGACCGGCCGTCCCGTCGTGTCGACAAGGTGGGTCTCGACCCAGTCGGTGTCGCCGAGCGTGGCCGACATCAACAGGAACCGCGTGTCGCGCAGTTCGAGCAGGGGCACCTGCCACGACCAGCCACGGTCGCGCTCGGAGAAGTAGTGGAACTCGTCCATCGTCACATGGGCGACGGGAAGGGATCGGCCCGACTGCAGCACGGCGTGCCCGAGGATCTCGGACGTGCAGCAGATGATCGGTGCGTCCTCGTTGATGCGTGCGTCGCCGGTGACCATGCCCACGGCATCGGCGCCGAACGCGGCGCGCAGGTCGAAGAACTTCTCGGAGACGAGCGCCTTGATCGGCGCGGTGTACACCGATCGCTCGCCGCGCGCGAGTGCGGCGTAGTGCGCTGCGGTTGCCACGAGCGACTTGCCTGAACCCGTGGGTGTGGCGAGCACGACGTGAGCGCCGTCGAGCAATGCGAGCACGGCGTCCTCCTGCGCCGCGTACAGGTCGAGACCGAGGTGCGCGCAGTAGCCCGTGAACCCGTCGAGCAGCGCTTCGGGAGTTGGATCCGGCGGAAGCCGGACGGCCAGCGGAGCCTGGTTCACGCGGCGTAGCCCGCCTGATGTGCGGCGATCATCTCGGCGGCCTCGGCTTTCGTGGTGGGGCCGTACGTCGTGGGGACGGGGAGCTCCGCTCGGAGCGAGTCGACCTCGGCGGGGTCGAGCGACGTGGTCGCACGGATCGGAGCCACACCGTAGAGCCGCGCCGACGTGAGGCCGAAGATCTTGGCCCGGAGCTCCGGCGTGATCGCCGGGTAGCCGAAGCGCTCCTGGAACTCCTCGGAGATCTCAAAGGTGCGCATCGCGCGGATCTGATCCTGCGGTGTGCCGAACCAGATTGAATCGGTTCCCCACACCACCCGGTCCTCGCCGACGTATCGGAGCAGCTTGCCGAGTACATGCGCTGCGGCGTCGGGATCGCGCATGAGGAACCACCACGTGCCGCCGAGTTCGGCGTACACGTTCGAGTTCGGTCCGAGCCCCGCGCTGCGCAGCGATGCGATCAGCCGGTCGACCCCGCCCTGCGCGTCGGCCGCCTCGTCAAAGGGCCCGGTGCCGCCGCCGTTGGGCTCGAACCCGGAGTGGTAGACGACGAATGAGATGTCGGGGTTCGCTGCGGCGGCAGGACCGATATCGGAGGGGTCCGCCAGTTCCGGCGTGGAGCCGACGATCGACGAGATGCCCTTGTGGGTGCAGATGATCGGCGGCCCGATCGTGCGAACGTGGTCGATGAAGCGCTGGCCGATTCGCGGGCGCGCCGGATCGTGGTCGTCGAAGTAGAAGTGCGCGTCGGTCGGAACCATCGTGTAGATCTTCCACGCCGCGATCCGGTAGCGCGAGCGAAGGTCCGACATGGCGGCGAGGGCCGCGTCGATCGGACCCCGGTGCGGGTACGCGCCGCCGTGCATGAGCACGCGACCATCGGCTCCCAGCCGTGTCGCGACGTCGATCGTGAAGGCCATGTCGTCGGCGTTGAGCCCATTGTCGCCCGGGATCGGCAGCGCCGACAGGATCGACATGGAGGTGTCGGAGCGCACGAACATCTCGCGGAAGTAGGCGTCGACGGTGAAGCAGGCGCGCCGGTCCGCCGCGGCCACGCCCTCGGGGCAGCCGGCCTGTGGGAACATCGCCGACCAGTCGCCTCCGGGCGCGGCGAGATCGTGGTTCACGTAGTGCGTCTGGACGTCGAAGATGAACTCGTGACCGTCGAGCGCGGCGATCGCGGCGTCGATGTCGGTGGTCGCTTCGGGAGGGACGCTGAACGTGCCGCCCGGCCGCGCCCGGTCGGCTCGCGCCCGGTCGGAGGCGCAGGCGCTCAGCGCCGACAGCATCGTCGCGGCACCCGCGGCCGTGCCCAGGAACCGACGACGCGACATGCCATGGCGCCGCGCAGCGGTCTCCGCGTGCTCGATCGTTCGCCGAATCGCCTCGTGCGCGAGCGTGCCCGGCCTGCGCGGGAGGAACTCACCGTTCGAGACGGCGCCGATCTTGAGTGGGAGCACGAGGTCATCGTGGCGGTCATCTGTGCCCATGGATCACCGGCTCCTCGTCGCGGCGACGTACGTCCACGGGCTCGTGAACGTCCGCAGCGGTCGCGGATGGCCGCCCCCGATCATCTCGCGAACCTCGAAGCCCGCGGCCGTGAGTTCGTCGCGGAACCGCGCCGGCGTGGCGTAGGCGGTCATCAGCGGGTGGAAACGATCGATCGCGGTGCCCGCGCCGCGCCAGAACGCGCGTGAGCGCAGCAGTGCCGTTGCGGCGCGCGACGTGGCGACGGCCGACTTGGCGACGGCTCGCCAGGCGGGCTCGCCGCGGGCCGGCTCGACGCGAACGAAGATGGCGCGGGGGTTGTGCGACGACAGCACGACCACGCCGTCGGGTCGGAGCACCCGCCGAATCTCCGCGAGCGCGGCGGCACGCCGTTGCGCCGGATGGATGTAGTCGATCCCGTTGTACGAGAAGAGCACGAAGTCGATGCTCGCGTCCTCGAAGCCCGACAGTTCGGCGGCGTCGCCGACTCGCAGGTCGGCGCCGGGGTGCGCTCGCCGGGCCGCGGCGATCATCGCGGGCGCAAAGTCGAGGCCAACGTAGGTGCCGGCGATGGAGCGGAGAGCGGGGGTGGTGCGTCCCGTGCCAACGCCGAGATCCAACACGTCCGGCTCGGGCGGCACCCAGGCGCCGATCAGCCGGTCCTCGGCCGGGGTGAGTCCACCGTCTGGGTTGTATGAGCCGACGAGGTCGACGGAGTCGAACACCGCGCGGTTGCGGCCGCTGCCGCGGATCCGGCTCGGGTCGTGGTCCGACATTCCCCGACGATACCGACCCGGCGGGCAACGTGACCGACCTTCGACGGGCCGATCCGGCCTTCATGCGACCGATTGAGGCCCGCTCCCCGAGTGGTGGATAGGCACATGTACCCTCGGGCTGTTCTCACAATATCGACGCGACTACGTTCACCCGAGCGCGCCGGTACCACCCGCCCGAGATGGAAATTGCCGACGCTCAGACCAAGGTGCCCTCTGTTTCCGCGGCTGCTCGACCGCGGGACCAACCTCTGGAGCGATGCGATGAAGGCTGTGATTCTTGCTGGTGGCGTTGGGAGCCGGCTCAGCGAAGAGACCGACGTTCGGCCGAAGCCGATGGTCGAGATCGGTGGCCGACCGATCATCTGGCACATCATGAAGCACTACGCGCAATTCGGGTTCGACGACTTCGTGTTGTGCCTCGGGTATAAGGGCGACTACATCAAGCGCTATTTCGCCGATGCCCTCGCGCTTTCGTCCGATCTGACCATCGACTTTGCCGCAGGAACCGTGGAGACGCACGATCGTGTGCGCGACAAGTGGAAGGTCACGCTCGTCGACACCGGCCAACACACCGAGACTGCCGGCCGGTTGATGGCGGTGCGGTCGTACCTCGACGACGAGCCGTTCCTGATGACGTACGGCGACGGCGTCGCCAACGTCAATCTGACGTCGCTGGTGGAGTTCCACCGCGAGCAGGGCCGCCTGGCGACCGTCACCGCCGTCCATCCGACCGCCCGGTTCGGGCAACTCGAACTCGACGGGTCCGCCGTGCTGCGCTTCGACGAGAAGCCGCAGATGCACGAGGGCTGGATCAACGGTGGGTTCTTCGTGCTCGAACCGGGGATCTTCGACCACATTCCGGGCGACGTCGACTGGGCGCGCGAGCCGATGGAGAGCCTGGCACACGCCGGCCAACTCGGCGCGTATCGCCACGAGGGGTTCTGGCAGTGCATGGACACCCTGCGCGACAAGATGTACCTGCAGTCGTTGTGGGATCACGGTGCACCGCCCTGGCGCACCTGGGACTGACGAGTTCTTCTAATTTCGGCGGCGGGCTACCCGTCGGATCGTTCACCACTTGATCGGAGTTGACATGAAGGTGTTGTTGACCGGCTGCGATGGCTACATCGGGGTCCGGATGGGCAATGTGCTCTTGGAGCGCGGTCACGACGTGTCCGGGCTCGACAGCGGGTTCCACCGCGTGGGCTGGCTCTACGAGTCGGCCGAGCGCCGCCCACAGGTGATCACCCGCGATACGCGTGCGGTCACGGTCGACGATCTGCGTGGCTACGACGCGCTGGTCCACCTCGCCGAGGTGTCGAACGACCCGGTCGGCGAGCTCAACCAGGACGTCACCTACAAGATCAACCACGAGGGCAGCCTGCGCCTCGCGAAGCTGGCGAAGGAAGCCGGGATCGAGCGGTTCATCCACATGTCGTCGTGCTCGGTGTACGGCGCGGCCGGCGAGCAGCCCAGCCGTGAAGGCGACCCGACCGTGCCGCTCACGTCGTACGCGAAGTGCAAGGTGCTGATCGAGCAGGAGGTGTCGCCGTTGGCCGACGACACGTTCTCGCCGACCTTCATGCGCAACGCCACCGCCTACGGAGCGTCGCCGCGCCAGCGTTTCGATCTGGTCGTCAACGACCTCGCAGCGGGAGCGTTCCTGAACAAGGAGATCCGCATGGCCTCCGACGGGACGCCGTGGCGGCCGTTCGTGCACATCCTCGACATCTCCCACGCCGTCGCGTGCGTGCTCGATGCGCCCCGCGACGTGATCCACAACGAGATCTTCAACGTGGGCTCCGATCGCTCCAACTACCAGGTACGCCAGATCGCCGAGATCATCGGCGACCTCGTGCCCGGCTGCAACGTGGTCTTCGGCGACTCCAGCGCCGACAAGCGGAACTACCGCGCCGACTTCACCAAGATCCACGAGCAGCTCCCCGGGTTCGAGTGTGCATGGGACGTCGAGCGCGGCGCGAAGGACCTGCTCGACATCTTCGAACGCATCGGGTTCAACGAGGAGCTCTACCAGTTCCGCGGCCATACCCGAATCCGCCAGATCAAGCACTTGCTCGACACGGCGCAGATCGACGACGACTTCTTCTGGCTCTGAGGGTCCGTCGATGAAGTTCACCGAACTATCGATCGAGGGCGCGTTCCACGTCGAACTCGAACCACATCACGACGAACGCGGCTTCTTCGCTCGCGCCTGGTGCGCGACCGAACTGGCCGACCACGGCGCGATCGGCCACATCGAACAGATGAACCTGTCGACCAACGTGCGCCGTGGCACCATCCGCGGGCTGCACGTGCAACTCCCGCCGCACGGTGAAGCGAAGTTCTTCCGCTGCATCCTCGGCCGCAGTTTCCACGTCGTGGCCGACCTGCGTCCCGAGTCGTCGACCTACGGCCAGTGGGCCGGCGTCGAGCTGTCGTCGGAGCGCCATGATGCGCTCTTCGTCCCGCAGTACTGCGCGACCGGGTATCAGGCCCAGGTCGACGGGACGACGGTGCTCTATGGCGTGTCGTCGCCGTACACACCCGGTGCCGAAACCGGGCTGCGGCCCGACGATCCCGCGTTCGGGATCTCGTGGCCGATCTCCGAGGGAATCATCGTGTCCGACAAGGACCGATCGTGGCCGGACATCCGGCTGGAAAGTGGGCAATCGTGATCGTCGTCGACGCGGCGTTGCAGGAGCGAGAGCGGGAGGGGCGGCCGGTTCGGGTCGGGCTCGTCGGCGCGGGATACGCGGGCAAGGGCCTCGCGTGCCAGGTCACCGGCTCGACGCCGGGCATGGAGGTGTCGGTCATCGCGAACCGAACCCTCGATCACGCGCGCGCCGCGTACGCGGCCGCCGGAATCGACGATCCGGTGGTCGTCGAGACCGCCGCCGAGCTGTCGGCAGCGCTCTCGGCGGGTCGCCCTGCGATCTGCGAAGACCCGGCGCTGGTGACCGAGGCCGAGCCGATCGAGTGCGTGGTCGAGGCCACCGGCGATGTGGAGTGGGGTGCCCGGGTGTCGCTGTCGGCGATCGACCACGGCAAGCACCTCGTGCTGTTGAACGCAGAGCTCGACTGCACGCTCGGCCCGCTCCTCAAGCAGCGTGCCGACCGGGCGGGTGTCGTGTTCACCGACAGCGACGGCGACCAGCCGGGTGTGCTGCTGAACCTGGCGCGCGAGGCGCAGATGCTCGGGTTCGCGCCCATCGTGTACGGCAACATCAAGTCGCTGCTCGACTACCGCCGCACCCCCGAGACGCAGGCCGCGTTCGCCGCCAACGTGAAGCAGAACCCGTGGCCGATCACATCGTTCGCCGATGGTACGAAGATCGCCGCCGAGATGGCGGTCGTGGCCAACGGCACCGGGTTCGGCGTCAGCCGGCGCGGGATGGAAGGCCCGCAGACCGACCGGGTCGAGAAGGCGTTCGAGCTGTTTCCGGTGGAGGAACTGCACGCCGCCGGCACGGGCATCGTCGACTACATCCTGGGTGCGGAGCCGAGCTTCGGCGTGTTCGTCTTGGCGTACTCCGACTCGGCGTTCCACCAGGAATACATGAAGTGCTACAAGATGGGCGAGGGTCCGGTGTACACCTTCTACCGTCCGTATCACCTGAGCCCGTTGGAGACCCCGCTGACGGTCGCCCGCGCCGTGCTGTTCGGCGACGCGACCGTGGCGCCGATCGGCGCACCGGTGTGCGAGGTGGTGTCGATGGCGAAGTTCGACCTCGCCGCCGGGACCGTGCTCGACGGCGTCGGTGGGTTCACCGACTACAGCGTGCTCGAGAACGCATCGACCGCCCGGGCCGAGAACCTGCTGCCGATCGGCCTGGCCCGCGGGTGTGTGCTCACCCGTGATCTGGCCCAGGACTCGCCCATTACGTTCGACGATGTGGAACTCCCGGCGGGCCGCCTCAGCGACCGGCTCTGGGACGAGCAGGTGCAGGCCTTCCCGGTCGCTTGACGACCGTCGGGTCGGCCGCCTTCGTGCCGGACCATCCGATGGTCGGCGCGTAGGCTCGGTCGCCATGGCCGACGTCACCATCTTCCACAACCCGAACTGCTCCACCTCGCGGCACGCGGTCGAGGCGGCCGCGTCGCTCGGGGTCGACGCGGACGTGGTGCAGTACCTGAAGCAGCCCCTGGACGAGGCACAACTCCACGAGCTGATCGCGATCCTCGACGACCCGGTAACCGACCTCGTTCGGCGCGACGCCACCTTCAAGGGATTGGCGCTCACCGACGATGACGTTGCGACCGCCGATCAGGTGGTCGCGGCGTTGGTTGCGACGCCCAAGCTGATGCAGCGCCCCGTGTTGGTGCGCCCCGGTCGGGCGATCATCGGACGCCCGAAGGATCGCGTGCCGGCATTCCTGGAAGGCTGACCGGGTTCGGAATGCCCACGACCCCGCGCCGGTTGTCCCACCAGCGGGTCGCACGCCAACCACCCCGGGCTCGGTCCCGCGGGTCCGACGAGCGTGACCCCGTCCCTCCGAACCACGAAAGGATCCGCAGATCATGGCCTTCGAACTGCCCGCACTGCCCTACGCCCTCGATGCGCTCGCTCCCCACATTTCGCAGGAAACGTTGGAGTTCCACTACGGCAAGCATCACCAGACCTACGTCACGAACCTGAACAACCTGACGGCGGGCACCGATCATGAGGGCGCGACGCTCGACGACGTGATCATGGCCGCCGACGGGGGGCTGTTCAACAACGCTGCCCAGGTGTGGAACCACACCTTCTACTGGAACTCGATGAAGCCTGGCGGCGGCGGCGCACCCAGCGGCGAGGTCGCCGACCGCGTCAACGCGGCCTTCGGCTCCTACGACGGCTTCGCGACGAAGTTCGCCGAGGCCGCGACCACGCAGTTCGGTTCGGGCTGGGCGTGGTTGGTCGACGCAGGCTCAGGTCTCGAGATCATGAAGACCGGGAACGCCGACCTGCCGATGAAGCACGGTGCCAAGGCCCTTCTGACGATCGACGTCTGGGAGCACGCGTACTACATCGACTTCCGTAACGCCCGGCCGAACTACATCAAGACGTACCTCGAGCACCTGCTCAACTGGGACTTCGTCGCCGCGAACCTCGACTGATCCCGAGACATCCGAGTCAGCCCCGCGCCCGTCGGTGACCGGCCGCGACGAGCTTGCCGCCCACGCGTCGCGTGGGAAGCCCCGCCGGAACAGCGGGGCGCTCACGGCGGCGCTCGTCGGGTTGGTCACCGTCGTCGCGTTGGAGACCATGTCGGTCGCCGCGATCCTGCCGCTCGTGACCGCCGAGCTGGGTCGAATCGACCTGTACGGCTGGGTCTATTCGGGGCTCGCCCTCGGACAGATCGTCGGGATCGTCGTCGCCGGACGGTGGGCCGACCGGGCGAATCCGTCCCGTCCCCTGGTTGCGGGACTGGCGCTCTACGTGGTTGGACTCTCGATCGCCGCGCTCGCTCCGTCCATGGTGCTGCTCGTCGCTGGCCGGGTCGTGCAGGGGTTCGGCGCCGGTGCCGTGCCGTCGGTGGTGTACGTCTGTGTCGGCCGAGGGTTCTCCGAGGCCGAGCGGCCGCGCATCTTCGCCATGATGTCGACCGCGTGGGTGGTGCCATCGCTGATCGGCCCGGTGCTCGCCAGCCTCGTGGCGGAGTCGGTCGGATGGCGGTGGGTGTTTGCTGGGGTCATCCCTGTCGCGGTGGTGTTCGGCGTGGTCGGTCGCCGGGAGATCCTTCGACTCGACGCATCGCCGAACGACGGGCAGCCGGTCGACGCCGTCGCGTTGGGCGCAATGGTCGTGGGGACCGGTGTGGCACTGGGTGGGTTCCAGGCGCGATCAGGGTGGCTGGCGGCGGCGATGGTGATCGGCGGCGGCGCGGCCGCGCTCGTCGCGTTCCGACGGCTCACCCCGGCGGGGACGCTGCGGGTGCGTCCCGGTCTGCCGGCCGTGGTGGCGGTCCGCGGGTTGCTGACCGCAGCCTTCTTCGCCGGCGACGGGTTCGTGTCGCTCGCCGTGGTCGAGCTGCGTTCCACCTCGACCACGTTCGCCGGCGCCGTGGTGGCATCGGGATCGCTCACGTGGACGCTGGGCTCGTGGCTGCAGGCTCGGCTGATGGCCGAGGTCGGCGCGCGCCGTCTCGTGGGAGCGGGGATCGCCCTGATCGCAGTGGGCTACCCGATGTTCGGAGTCGCCGCCGAATCGGATGGGTGGCGCGGTCTGATGTTCGTGGGGCCGCTCGTCGCCGGGTTCGGGATGGGCCTCGCGTATGCGCCGCTGTCGGCGGCGTCGCTGTCGCAGTGCGAGCCAGGTCGCGAGGGCGCCGCGACCTCGGCGCTGCAGCTGTCCGACGTGACCGGCGTGACGGTGGGGACCGGTCTGGCCGGCGTGCTCTTGGCGAGCGACGTGTGGGACGGATCGCTCGGCGCCGGGCTCGCTGCGGTGTGGTCGTTCGCGACCGCGGTCGCGGTGCTCGGCGTGATCGGGTCGCGCGGGCTCCCCGGGCCGCGAACGGTGGGTTGATGCGTCGTCGTGCGCCACGCGTGATCGCCGCGCTTCGTCGCGAACGGGGTGCCGGGCGTTACGACGGCTGAGCGTCGAGGCCCGGCACCGTTGCGATGAGCTGATCGATCAGCGCCGCGGTGCGCTCGGTGGCGTCGGGAGCCGTGCACTCGATGACGGCGGCAACGGTCGACGCGGTCGCGTCGGCACGCTCGTGAGCTCGTTCGACGCGCCATCGCCAATACCGCCACACCTTCGCCTCGTCCAGATCGGGCGTGTGGACACGTCGTTGTTCGATGGCGGCGCGGGCCGCCCGTTCCACGATCGGCTCCTGCGGCGTGCGAACCATCACGACGACGGCGTTCGGCCACCGCTCGTGAACCAGATCGAGGTGCTCCAGGTATTCGGCCCCGGCAGCGACCTGGTGGCCGGATCGTTCGACGGCGTCGAACGCCCACGTCGGCCGGCAGGCGTCGTACCACTCCGAATAGCGCGGGACGTGCCAGGTGCGCTCGAACTCGAACCCGGCGAACTGCGATGCGAACACCAGGCGGTCGTCGCACGGCGCGCCCGCCGGGTCGCGGCGGACCCCCAGTCGATCGCCGAGCGCCGCCAGCACGCTCTGCACGGCGGCGTCGTCGAAGCTCGCGATCACGAGGCTCGGCGCGCCGGGTGACGGCGGTGCGGCGGCCCCCGTCGTGGTCGGCCGGGCCGGAGTCGGCGCGTGTACGAGCAGCTCGGTCAGGAAGGTGCGGGCGTGGCGGCGCGCTCGAACGTCGAGCTGCGCGTCGAGGTCGAGGGATCGGCACAGCTCGTGGAGCCCCTCCGCCCAGGGCGTGTCGTCGATCAGCGCTCCGCGTTGGATCGCTCGAGTGACGATCTCGTGGTCGTCCAGTGGGATTGCTCGCTCGCCGAGTCGTCGGAGCCGTGGGTGCACGAGCCCGACGCTACGCCGTGGCGGGCAGGAGGTCGGTCGGCTCGTGGCAGGCTTTGTTCCGTGAGTGAACGACCGCAAGCACGCGCAGGATCGGCCTATCTCGTGCGGCCGGGAGACGACGGAGCCTCGCCCGGACCCGGCGTACTGGTGCTGCACTCGTGGTGGGGGCTCACCGCAGGCGTGAAGGCCTACTGCAACCGGCTGTGCGATGAAGGGTTCGCGGTGCTCGCGCCCGATCTGCTCGACGGGCTGGCGCCGCAGACCGCGGCAGAGGCCGAGTTCGAGTTGGCCCGCACCGACCCGAACGCGACCGCCGGGCTGGTGTTGTCGTCGACGGTCGCGCTGCGTTCGCTGACCGACGACCCGTCCGGACCGATTGCCGTGATCGGGTTCTCGATGGGGGCGTCGTGGGCGCTGTGGGCGGCGATACGTCAGCCCGAGTCGTTCCGTCGTGTCGTGGCCTACTACGGCGTGCAGTCACTCGCCGTGGACGAATTGACGGCCGATGTGCTGGCGCACTTCCCGGAGCACGACGACCTAATCGGCGACGAGGAACTCACCGACTTCGAGGCCCGTCTGTTCGAGGCGAGGAAGGATCCCGAGATCTGGCACTATCCGGGCACCCGCCACTTCTTCGCTGAAGAGGCCGGCGACGCGTTCGACGCGCCCGCCGCGGCGCTCGCGTGGGACCGGACGCTCGCGTTTCTCCGGCGCTGACCGCCGCTACCAGAGCTGATCGGTGTAGCGGTCGGTGCCGGGGACCGTAGGCAAGAACGGCGCGGCGAGCGTCACGCGGGCGACCCCCGATGCATCGACCGCCGCGGCGTAGGCGCGGAAGCGATCCCAGTGCGGCTTCGGCGCGTCGTCGAGGAAGCAGATCTGCATCGACCGCTGCGGCGTGCCGGGGCCCGAGCCCAGCTGCATGGGCGCTTCGCCGTCGGAGCCGCGCGGGATGATCGGGCGCCACGAGCACACGATCGCGATGGGAGAGTCGGTACCGAGCAGCAGCGCCCGGCCCTCGTCCTCGAACCACTCGTCGAAGGCGGCGTGCTTCACCCCGTCGGCCCGGTCGACGTGCACCGACACGAGCCCGGCGAATCGATGGTCGAGCGCCAACTCCACGGGCACGCCATCGGGGTCGCGGCCCCAGGCCCGCTGGTGGGTGTACAGCGCGGTGTGCGCGTGGGTGCGTTCATCGAATCCGCGCCCCGCCTCGTACAGTTCGAACACCTGCTTCGAGCTCCACCCGAAGTGCTCGGCCTCGTGGCCACGCTGCACCCAGTACGTGGCCAGGTAGCTGCCCGCGTCGGTCGGGATCGCCACACCGGAGTCGGCCGGGAAGCGGAGGTCCTTGTACTCGCGGGTGGCGACCCAGCGGGCGCCGGCGAGGATTCCCGGACCGATCATGCACCCGCCGTAGAAGTGGTCACGTTCGTACCACCGGTTGTACGCGACCTCATGACCGGGGTTCGGATCGACCAGGGTGTAGAGCATCGCGCCGAGCTTCACGGGGGCCTCGTCCATTCCGCTACCGTACCTGACGGTCCGTCAGATCCCGCGGGAAACCGGGCCTGCCGGCGGGACATGGGGTCCTGCCGATCGAACGTCACAGGGGACCCAGCATGCGTTTCGCCGACCAGGTAGCGATCGTGACCGGAGCTGCGTCGGGCTTGGGGCGAGCCGTGTCGCTGCGGCTCGCGAGCGAGGGCGCAGCGGTGTTCGGGGTCGATCTCAACGAGTCCGGCCTGGTCGAAACCGAGTCGCTGGTGACCGAGTCCGGCGGTCGGTTCACCTATGCGTTGGGTGACCTGTCGGACCGGATGACCGCGCACGGTCTGGTGGCCCAGTGCGTCGACACCACCGGCCGCCTCGACGTGTTGATCAACTGCGCAGGAGTGCTCCGAGCGAACCACGTGACCGACGTGACCGAAGAGGAATGGGAGCTGATCTTCAAGGTCAACGTCGCGGGCACCCTATGGATGTGCCAGGCGGCGATCCCGCACCTGCTGGAGTCGCGTGGCAACATCGTGAACATCGCGTCGAACTCGGCGCTGATGGGCACGGCGTACACGGCGGTCTACGGGTCGTCGAAGGGCGCCGTGGTGGCGCTCACTCGGGCGATGGCAATGGAATTCGCAAAGAAGCGCATCCGCATCAACGCGGTGGCGCCGGGCGGCATCAACACGCCGATGGTGGCCTCGCCGAAGTTCCCCGACGACGCCGACTGGAAGCTGATCGAGCCCTACATGGGGTTCCGACGGATGTCGGAGCCCGAGGAGATCGCCGCGGCGGTCGCATTCGTCGCGTCGCGCGATGCGGCCGCGCTGCACGGCGCGATCGTCTCGGCCGACACGGGCCTCACGGCTGGCTGACCGAGCGTCGCCGCGGTGCGGCGGCGTGCTCAGTGCGGGTGGTCGACGTGGCGCTGCCGCGCCGTTTCGATCTCGACGAAGGCCGCGTCGCGTCCGGCCCACTCGCCGATCTCGGCGGACTTGCCCGGCTCGAGGTCCTTGTAGATCTCGAAGAAGTGGCGGATCTCGTTGATCAGGTGATGGTCGACGTCCTCGATGTCGTCGATCGACGCCCAACGGGGGTCATCGGCTAGGACGCAGAGGATCTTGGCGTCGTCGCCCGCCTCGTCGTGCATGCGGAACACGCCGACCGGACGGGCCCACAGGTGGCAGCCGGGGAAGGTGGGCTCGTTGAGGAGCACGAGCGCGTCGAGCGGGTCGCCGTCGCCGCCCAGGGTGTCGCGGATGAACCCGTAGTCGGCCGGGTAGGTGGTGGCGGTGAACAGGTGTCGGTCGAGCCAGAGCTCCCCGGTCACGTGGTCCATCTCGTACTTGTTTCGAGAACCCTTCGGAATCTCGACGATCACTTCGACTCGGTGCTGCGGGGGCATCCGCCGATCCTACGGGCGCACGCGCGCCGAGCGAATGCAGCGCGAGCGCGCATCCACTCGGCCAGACTGTGCGCATGGAGCCCGGCCGGCGTATCGCCCCACCTGCGCGCCCTGCGGTGCAGGTCGGGAGGATCGTGGAGGTTGTCGTGACCGGGTTCAGCGGTCCCGACGTGGAGGTCAAGCTCGCGGACGGTCGTCGCGGCGTCATCGCCCGATCGGAATTCGCCGAACCCCCGACGGTGGGCTCGGCTGTGACGGCAGCGCTCCTGGCCCGGGACGACCCGGCAGGGCGGGTCTGGCTGAGCCACAGCTGGGCGGTTCGTCAGGTGGCGTGGGATCGCTTGGAGGCAGCGCACGCTGAGGGCGCCACGGTGCCGGCCGCGGTGATCAAGGTGGTGCGAGGCGGACTGCTCGTCGACGTGGGCCTGCGAGCGTTCCTGCCGGCGTCGATGGTCTCGGACGAGCCGGTCGAGGACCTGACGACGATGGTCGGCCGGACGATCGACGTGCTCGTGGCGGAGCTCGATCGCGACGCTGACCGCCTGGTGGTGTCGCGGCGCGAGCTGGTTCGCCGTGCCCGCCGTCAGTCGGAAAAGGAGATCTTCGCCGAGGCGGTTCCCGGCTCGCGGGTTCGGGTGAGCGTGGTGTCGGTCGCCCCGTACGGGCTGCACGTCACGCTGGGCGGTGTCCGAGGCCTCATCCACCGCAGCGAGCTGGCCTGGGGACGAGAGCCCTCGCCGGGCAAGGTCGCCGCCGTTGGCGACGAGCTCGACGTCGTCGTGCTCTCGGCCGATCGCCCGAAGCGCCGGTTGTCGCTCTCGCTGCGCCAGACCACGCCCGACCCGCTCGCCGCGATCGAGGTCGGCAGCGTGGTTTCGGCGACCATCACCCGCATCGTCGACTACGGCGTGTTCGCCCGGCTCGACGACGCCGGCGTTGTGGGCCTGGCGCACCTCAGCGAACTGTCCGACCTCCCAGGCGTTCGACCGGATCAGGTCGTGACCGTCGGGGAGGCCGTGCAGGTCCGGGTGCTCGGCGTCGATCACGCGAAGCGCCGGGTCGGGTTGTCGATCCGCCAGGCCGTCTGGCCCTGACCGCCGCCCCGCCGGCTCGTTCGCGTCAGCCCGAGAGGTCGATCGACGTCGGGGTGCTCGAGGGCGGCGGTGCGGTGGTTGTGGGAGTGCTCGACGTCGACCCGGTCCAAGGCGGTGTGGTGGTCGTGGTCGAGAAGTGCTGGGTCCAGTCCTCGATGCCGGGGACTCGTGTCCGGCACTCCAGCCAGAGGGAGTAGTCGTACCAGACGAGGCTGGCCGTCGAGCCGTCCTGGCAGACCTGGTTGAGCCAGTTGGTGCGATAGGAAGCGCCGACATACTTCGAGCAGAGGCTCGCCCAGTACCACCAGTAGGTGTTGAGCGGCTCCGAGACCCAGGTCTGGGGCCCTCCGTTGTAGGTGAAGTCCACGGAGCTTCCGCCGATGCAGTACTGCGTCCGCCACGTGGTGATGTTGATCTCCGGGTGGTAGACGCCGCAGCGGGTCCAGCCTTCGTCGGTCATGAGAAGCCACCAGACGTCGGTCCAGTGGCAGAAGTCCGCCTCGGAGAGTGTGGTCGTGGGCCCGGCGGTCGTGGTCGGTCCGGTGGTCGTGCTCCCGCCGGCTCCACCGCAGGTCGGGTCGAACGGGTCGGCGCAGTTGTTGCCGTTCGACGCGGCGATGGCGGACAGGTCCAGGTGGTCGTTGCCGGTAATGCCACCGAAGATGGTCGGCATCGTCAGGTCGGGGAGGACGACGCGGATGTCGTTGGTCGGCTGATCGGTCGGTTGTGCCTGCGTGCGTTTGAAGCTGATGCACTCGTTCGAGATCGCCGTGTCGATGGACGCGATCTGCGCGAGCGGATTCGGATCCTCGCAGTTGTTCCAGGCTGTGGCCGCGTCGAGGCCGAGGTCCTGGCGCATGATCTCCTTGATGCGACGGCTGGCCCCGTCGTAGTCCTGATCGTGGTTCGCCAGGTACTGAGCGCCCGCGATGGTTGCCGCGTCGATGGCGTGCTGGGCCTGGGCGAGGGCCTGGTTTCGCTGGCCGATATCGACGGCGAGCGCGGTGAAGGTCAACAGCCCGACCATCGCGATGCTCGCTAGGACCAGGATGGCCGCTCGTTCGTTGTGGCGCCGCCGAAGAAACATGTCTCTAGCGTGCAAAGAGTGGCGGCCCAACCACAAGCAGTAATCAAGCCTGTGGTTGGTAGTCCATCGGGCCCAGCGGGTGCTGCCCGATCGCCCCCCGGCGCTCAGCTGAAGACGACCGTGCGGTTGGCGTAGGTGAGCACCCGGTGGTCGAGGTGGAGCCGAACGGCCCGCGCCAGCACGGTCTGCTCGATGTCGCCGCCGAGTTGGATCAGACGTTCCACGTCGTCGCGGTGGCTGACGGGGGTGACGTCCTGACAGATGATGGGCCCCTCGTCGAGGTTGACCGTGACGTAGTGCGCCGTCGCACCGATGATCTTGACGCCCCGTTCGTGGGCCCGGTGGTACGGACGAGCGCCGATGAATGCGGGGAGGAACGAATGGTGGATGTTGATGATGCGGTTGGGGTAGCGATCGACCAACCAGGGCGGGATGATCTGCATGTAGCGGGCGAGCACGACCAGGTCGATGTCGGCGGCGTCGAGCGCGGCGAGCACGGCTCGCTGCTGCGACTCGCGATCATCGGGGTCGACCGGCAGGTGCAGGAAGGGCACGCCGAATCGCTCCGTGACCTCGCGGTGGTCGTCGTGGTTCGAGATGACGATCGGGACCTCGGCGCGGATGTCGCCGAGCGCAACCCGCGACAACAGGTCGTACAGGCAGTGCCCCTCCTTCGACACGAGGATCGCGACGCGCCCGGTCGCTGTCGGGTCGCGCCGCTCGAGCGTCATCCCCAACTCCGCCGCGACCGCCGCCAGATCGGCGCCGAGAGCGTCGGCGTCGGCATCGGGCGCCAGCGTGTACTCGATGCGTTGCAGGAAGAGCCCGTGCGCGGCGTCGGTGTGCTGGTCGGCAGACACGATGTTGGCGCCGTGACGGTGCAGGATGCCCGCCGTCGCGGCCACCAGACCCGGACGGTCGGGGCAGGAGATCAAGAGCACCGACACGGCTCTACGCGATCTCGAGGCGGTCGAGTTCCCAGTAGGCCCGCAGTGCCACGACCTGCCCGGCATCGTTCACCCGGTACGTGAACACGCCGCGGGTAATCACGGTCGCTCCGCCGTCGAGCGTGGTACGGATCGTCCCCACGTTCGCCACCTCGTTGCCGGCCGCCCACGATTCCGCGATCTCGAAGCGGACCGCGTTCGGGCCGATGACGGCGTCGTAGAACGCGGCGATCGCATCCGCCCCGCGGTGCCCCTCGCCGGACGGGTCGAACGGCGAAGGTCCGATCGGGTCCTCCACGATCGCGTCGGCGCTGAACAGCGCGAGCCAACCGTCGCGGTCGCCGGCTTCGACCGCCGTCATGGAGCGAAGGGAGGCGTCGCGAGCGGGGTGTGGGAGAAAGGGATCGGGCAGCGTTGGCACCGATCGAGCCTAACTTCCGATCCGCCGGGACGGTCGATCCGAGTGGGAAACCGTCCCGCAAGAGCTGGTGTCCGTCGCCGTCGGTGCGGCCTGGCAGACTCTGCGACCGGCCACCTCCGGCCGAACCCCCGACGATGGCGACCTCGATCCGGCTCCGACCGTGGCAGAAAGCCGCACTTGAACGGCTGTTGGCGAGCGACCGCGACGATTTCCTCGCGGTGGCGACGCCGGGCGCGGGCAAGACCACGTTCGCGCTCACCGCGGCGGCGAAGCACCTGAGCTTCGCCCGGACCGATCCGCGTCGGGTCACCGGTGTGGTGGTCGTCGCCCCGACCCAGCATCTCAAGGTCCAGTGGGCCGAGGCGGCGCACCGGTTCGGGCTGCACCTCGACCCGGAATGGAGCGCCCGGGACGGTCGGCTTCCGGCCGACATGCACGGAATCATCACCACCTATCAGCAGGTCGCGACCTCGGCGCCGGCGCTGCGCGACGTCGCGCAGGGCTGCTTCGTGGTGCTCGACGAGATCCACCATGCGGGCGACGATCGAACCTGGGGATCCTCGGTGCTCACCGCCTTCGGTGGGGCGCGGCGGCGGCTTTCGTTGTCGGGTACCCCGTTCCGGTCCGACACATCGGCCATCCCGTTCGTCGACTACCACCTCGACGAGGCTCGGCCCGACTTCGAGTACGGCTACGGCGATGCGCTCCACGATGGTCGGGTCGTGCGCCCGGTCTACTTTCCCGCCGTGGGCGGCCACATGGAATGGCTGGCGCCCGACGGCACCCATACGGCCGCCTCGTTCGACGACGCACTCGACGCCGCCCGTTCCAACCAGCGCCTTCGCACGGCGCTGTCGCTCGAGGGGCAGTGGTTGCAGACCGTGCTTGTCGACGCCCATTCGCAACTGCTTGGGCTGCGCCGCCAGCACCCCGACGCCGGTGGTCTGGTGATCGCCATGGATCAGGAGCATGCGGCGGGTATCGCCAGCCTGATCAAGCGGCGATTCGGCGTGACGCCGACGGTGGCCGTGTCGGACGACCCGAGCGCCTCGGCGCGCATCGCCCGGTTCGCCACGTCGCAGGAGCCGTGGATCGTGGCGGTCCGGATGGTGTCGGAGGGCGTCGACATCCCTCGGCTGCGCATCGGCGTGTTCGCCACGAACACCACCACGGAGCTGTTCTTCCGCCAGGCGGTCGGTCGTCTGGTTCGTTGGACGCCGGGTGTGCGGCGCCAGAAGGCGTTCCTGTTCATCCCCGACGATCCTCGTCTGCGCCGCTGGGCCACCGGAATCGCCGAGCAGCGCCGTCACGCACTGCGCGCACCGGAAGGCGAGGACGAATTCGCCGCGCCGAGCGCCGACCTGGACGACCGCGACGCCGCCGAACACGCCGGTGACGATGCGGAACAGATGTCGTTGTTCGCAGTGATCTCGGCGGTCGCGGCCGATGTGACCGTCGCAGGGCCGTCCGTGTTCAGCAGCGACCACCCCGACGAGTGGGACGACGATGGGGACGAGCCCGACGACGATCACGAGTTGCGGGTGGAGGTCGTCGTGCCGCCGCCGGCCGCCGGGCGGGGCGCCGAAAGCGACGGGCGAACCCGCCGCCAGATCAAGGCGGATCTGCGCGACAAGAACGCCGAGCTTGTACGCGAACTGGTTCGGTTCACGCCGCTCGACCATCGCCAGGTCAACGCGGAGCTGAATCGACTCGCAGGCATTCGAAAGGTGACCGAGGCGACGGTCGACGACCTCGAACGCCGGTTGGTCCGGGGTGAACGTTGGCTCCGGAGCCTGTAGCCGTGGCCGATCGGCGAACGAGCGAACGAGCGAACGAGCGACGGGGCAGCCGGTAGGTTGGGTGGGGCGTCGGGAGGGACCGCAACCGGCCTGCTTCGTCGGGCGTGGGACAGTGTTGTCGGGGATCAACTGGAGGTGTGACGTGGGTCTGCTCGGGCATCGGAGACGCCGATGGGCACGAACGGCGGCCGCCGGCGTGCTCAGTGCAGCGGCGATCGTCGGAGGGTGCGCTCCGGTCGCGCCGCCCGACCACGAGGGCGGCGTCGACCCGGACCTCGTGAGCGGCGCGAACGATGCTCGGTACACCGAGCGTGGGCCGTACGACGTGGGGGTGCTCACGGTCGAGATCCAGCGCGGCCGCAAGATGGAGGTGTGGTACCCGGCCGTGCCGCAGGGTGCATCGGCCCCCAAGGAGACGTATTTCATCCGCGACTTCCTGGCGCCGGGGTTCGCGGCGCTCCTGCGGCCCGATGTCAACCCGCCCTTCTCCACAGATGCGATCCGTGGCGCGGCGCCTGCTGCGGCCCCCGGCGCCGGGTTCCCGTTGGTGCTCTTCAGCCACGGAGCGATGTCCTTTCGCCTGCAGTCGACGTTCCTCACCACGCACTTGGCGTCGTGGGGATTCGTCGTGATGTCGCCCGACTACTTCGAGCGGGGTCTGCAGTCGCTGGGCGGAACGCCTCCGGCTCTGCCGCGCACGGCGAGCCAGGTCACCGATCTCGCGATGACAGCCATGACGGACCTCTCGACAACCGGCTCGCTCGCCGACCGGGTCGACCTGTCTCGGCTGTTCCCGATCGGCCATTCCGCCGGCGGGTTCCAGTCCACCGATCTGGCGGACCGTCGCGTCGACGTGTCGTCCTGGATCGCCATGAGCGCCGGGGCACCGCTCTCGCCGACGCTGCTCAATCCCTTCCCGCAGGTTCCGGCGGCGATGACCGACCCCGACGCGGCGGCGATGTGGATCACTGGGCGTGACGACGAGGTGGCGCTGCTCGCGACGGTGCGCGACGCCTACCGGTACACCGCAGGCGAGAGGAAGCTGGTCGTCGTTCCCCGCGCTGGCCACAACAACGCCATGACCGACATCTGCGAGATCGGTCGCGAAGACGGTGGCCTGATCGGGATCGCCCGTTCCGGCGGGCTTCCGGTGCCGGATGCGGTCGCGATCCTCGCCGAGGACGGCTGCGATTCGCCGCCCAACTTCCTCGGCCCCGAGGTATGGCCGGTGGTGCGGCACTTCGTGACGGCCGAGTTGCGTTACCGGGCGGGGCTCGACGCCGAGCCGGTCGGGCTCGGATCGGGCGTGGTGTCGGCGTTCGGTCCGGCCGCCCCCGAGTACGAGCACGCCGAGTAGTCGTGATCGGTGAGGTTCCCGCCCCGGGCGCTGCAGTTACCAGGCCGCCCGGGGCGGGAATTCGATCCCGCCGCCGGTTGGGGCGTCAGCCTTGGAACAGCTCGCACACGATGATGTAGCCGTCCCAGGCGCCGCCCTGGATGTTGGCGATGCCCACGCCGACCTTCGTGTAGCTCCGGCTCAGGATGTTGCTTCGGTGGCCGGGGCTGTTCATGAGGGCGTTGTGGGCCGCGTCGACGTCGACGTTGAGCGCCAGGTTCTCGCCGGCCGTTCCGAGGCCCAGCGCTCGCAGATTCTGGTGGATGAGCTGCGGGGGGCTGAGGGCGGCGAGGTGTTCGGCCCAGCTCTGGCAGCTTGCTGCGAGGCTCGCGTCGGGCGTGAGCTGGCCGACTCCGGCGGCGGTCCGCTCGGCGTTGATCAGGTCGATCATGTGCTCGGGGGTACACGCAGTCGTCGGGAGCAGCATCGCCCCGACCAGCAGCAGCGGAATGAGTCGGGCGCTCCGGGCGCGGGCGGTTGGGGCCACTGCGTCGGGTGTGGGGGAAGGTTGGTCGGGCATGGCGTCACTCCTTGGTCGCGGATGAGTGCCTGCCGATTATGACAGTTCCATGACGAAATGTCACCGAATTGTCATGATTTGCCGCGGCGCTGGAACTCGCCCGACGGCCCGCGTCTCAGATCGGCAGGTCGCCGGTGGCCCGTTTGGTGGACCGCTCGTCGCGGAACGCCGCGATTGTCCGCTGCGCGATTCGCATCTGATGCACCTCGTCGGCCCCGTCGGCGAACCGTGCCCACCGCGCGTGCTGGTACATGTGGGCGAGCGGGGTGTCGGTCGAGTAGCCGAGCGCGCCGTGCACCTGAATCGAGCGGTCGATCACGCGGTTCAACATGTTCGCGACGAAGTGCTTCGCCATCGACACCTCGCTCTTGAAATCGAGCCGGTGATCGATCCGGTACGCAGCGTGCAGCACCATGAGCTTCGCCTGGTAGAGCTCCATCGTGGAGTCGGCGATCATCCACTGGATGCCCTGCTTCTCCGCCAGGATCGAGCCGTGACTGAAGCGCTCGAGGGACCGCTCCACCATCATGTCGAGCGCGGTCTCCGCTTGAGCGATCCAACGCATGCAATGCGCCAGGCGCGCCGGGCCGAGCCGGTACTGGCCGAGCATGTGGCCCTGGCCGCGACCGCCGAGCATGTGCGCCGCGGGCACGCGCAGGTCCTCGATGACGATCTCGGAGTGACCCGTGCCGCCGTGCATGGTCTCGATCTCGCGCACCCGCTCCCAGCCCTCGCTCGGCACATCGACCAGAAACGCGGTGTTGGCCGCCTGAGGCAGGTCGGGGTTGTCCTCGGTGCGTGCGATCAGGATCGCGAACGAGGCGCGCCGGGCGTTGGAGATGAACCACTTGTGTCCGTTGATCACCCACTCGTCGCCGTCCTGCACGGCCGTGGTGCGGATGAGCGTGGGGTCCGAACCCGCGACCTCGGGTTCGGTCATCGCGAAGCAACTCATCGCCGTGCCCTCACACAGCGGGCGCAGGTAGCGCTCCTTCTGCTCGTCGGTGCCCCAGTGCAGCAGGGTGTGCATGTTGCCCTCGTCGGGCGCCATGCAGTTGAGCGCGAACGGCCCGTAGTACGCCTTCGCGGCCTCCGCCTGCACCATCGCGAGCTCGACGTGGCCGAGGCCCATGCCACCCCACTCCTCAGGCATGTGGGGCAGCCACAGGCCCAGATCGTGCGCCTGTCGACGCAGGTCGAGCAGCAGGTGGATGTACTCGGCGCGGTCGAGGTCGGCCTCGTTCTTGATCTGCGCCTCGGCGGGCGCGACGACGGTCGTGATGAAGTCGCGCACCCGCATCCGGAGCTCCTCCAGCTCGGGACTGAGCGTGAAATCGATCGACATGGATCCTCCCCGGTGGTGTGGGCGGGAGACTATGCCGCCGACGGCCTCGGCGATCGGGGACGCACGGACCGGATGGCAGTACCCTCCGCCAATGGGCGACGGCGATGGCGACGTGGTGACCGGGTCCTTGGAGCCGACGGGCCGGTTCTCGACCGCGGGTTTGAGCCGCTGGTGGCACGCGGCGGCACGCAGCGACGAGCTCGCTCGGGCCCCGCTCGGCCGGGTGGTGTTCGACGTGCCGGTCGTGCTGTTTCGCGATGCTTCGGGTGCCGCAGCAGCGCTCGTCGATCGGTGCCCGCACCGAAACGTTCCGCTGTCGGTCGGCCGTTGTGTCCATGGCCAGATCGAGTGCGGTTATCACGGCTGGCGTTTCGACGGTGCGGGGCGATGCTGCGCTGTGCCCGGTCTCGCAGAGCGCGGTGACCCGGACCGGGGTGCCCGCCGCGTCGCAGCTCTTCCCGTGGTCGAGTCCGATGGGATGGTGTGGGTGGCCGTCGGCGCTGGCGGTCCCGCAACGGCCGAGCCGCCGCGCCTTGTCGGCGTCGGCGAGCCCGGCTACCGGACGGTCGGCCTGACCCTCGACGTGCCGGGCCCGATGCTCGCGGCGGTCGAGAACGCGCTCGATGTCCCGCACACCTCGTTCCTGCATCGCGGGCTCTTTCGCGGCCGCGCCGAGCGGGTGCCGGTCGGCGTGACCGTCCGGCACCGGGGTGACGCGGTCGAGGCGGTGTTCGAGGGAGAGCCCGTGCCTCCCGGGCTCATCGGCCGTCTGCTGAGCCCCGACGGCGGGGTCGTGGAGCACACCGACCGGTTCGTCGCTCCGGCACTCGCCCAGGTCGAGTATCGGCTGGGGTCGAGGCACATCGCGCTCAATGCCTGTTACACGCCCGTCGACGATCGATCGTGCCGCCTGATTGCGATAGCGGCCTACCGCCTTCCCATCCCCGAGTCCGTCGCCCGCACTGCCTTGCTCCCCCTGGCCCGGGTCATCCTCGGTCAGGACAACCGGATGCTCCGGCTGCAACAGCAGACGGTGGAGCGGTTCGGTGGCGAGCGGTTCGTGCATACGCCGATCGATGTTCTCGGCCCGCACATCACCCGTCTCGTCCGCCGCCTCGAGCGCGGCGAGGCGGTACCGGGCGCCCTTCCCGCCGACGAACAGGTGACGCTGCTGACCTGACGCCGACGCGCTGCGATGGCCTCCGCGGTGGAGGACCCCGCCGCGTACGATGCCGAACGACACGGGATGGCCGCACGTCGGTTCGTCGGGACGAAGGGAGCGCTATGGCTGGTGAGGTCCGGCTCGAGATCGACGGGGCCATCGCGACGATCACGAACGATCACGACGATCGCCACAATGCGTTCGACGACGCGATGGATGCCCAGCTCTTCGACGCGCTCGCCGAGCTGCGGGACCATCCCGAGGTTCGGGCGGTCATCTGGCGCGGGGAGGGGCGCTCGTTCTCGTCGGGCCGCGACGTCGGATCGATCGGCACGCTGCGCGTCGAGATGAGTCATCACGAGCTGATGCGGCGCGGCCATCGCGGCATCCAGCAGGTGTGGGATCTCGACGCGCCGGTCATCGTCGCTTGCAAGGGCTGGGTGATGGGCGGGTCGTTCCAGCGGGCGTTGCTGTGCGACCTGCGTGTGGCCGCCGAGGGCACTCGGTTCCGGCTCCCCGAGCTGACCCATGGGGTGATACCCGACACGGGCGGCATGTCGGTGCTGTTTCAGATGTGCGGACACGGCGTGGTCAGCGACCTCGTGTTGACGGGTCGCGTGATGGACGCGGAAGAGGCTCTGCACCACGGCATCGTGAGCCGGGTCGTGCCGGCCGACCGGCTCGACGACGTGGTGCGCGAGATGGCCGAGCAGATCGTCGCGACGCCCGCGGTCAGCGTGAAGCTGGCTCGGCTGGTGGTGAGCCACCTGTCGCGCCCGCAGATTCGCGCCTCGATGGATGACGAGATGATCTACCAGACCTTCGTCAGCCGCAGCGACGACGCCGCCGAGCGCCGCGCGGCGCAGTCCGAAGACCGGCCGCCCCACTACACCGGAAGCTGACGCACGCGGTGCGTCCCTGGAGAACGGAACCTCGATGACCGACACGATCGGCCTCGCGCCACCACCCGAGACGGGCGCGTGTGCGCTGCCCGACGGCACCTACGACGGCGCGTGCATCGTCGTGACCGGGGGTGGCACCGGGCTCGGCAAGGCGATCGCAACCGAGTTCGCCCGGCTCGGCGGATCGATCGTGGTTGCCAGCCGTAAGCCGGAGCATCTCGAGGCGGGCCGCGTCGCGATCGAGTCGATCGGCGGCTCCGTCATCGTCTGGCCGTGTGACATCCGCGACGATGCGTCGATCGCGGCGATGTTCGACGCGGCGACCGAGCGGTTCGGCATGCCGACCGTGCTCGTGAACAACGCCGCGGCCAACTTCCCCGTTCCGGCCGAGGACATGTCGCCGAACGCGTGGCGCACCGTCGTCGATATCACGCTCAACGGCACCTTCCTGTGCTGTCGCGAGTTCGGTCGGCGTCACCTGCTCGCGGGCACGCGGGGGTCGGTGATCAACGTCGGGGCGTCGTACGCCTGGACGGGTGGTCCCGGCTTCGCGCACAGCGCGGCCGCGAAGGCGGGCGTGAAGAACCTGACCGAGTCGCTCGCGGTCGAGTGGGGCCCGTACGGGATCCAGGTGAACTCCATCGTGCCCGGCCTGTTCCCCCATGCCGACATGACCGCCGACATCCGCAGCAACGTCGGCAGACTCGATGACAAGGCCGACCGTCAGCCCGCCATGCGGTCGGGCCAACCGCGCGAGCTCGGCTGGGCGGCGACCTTCCTGGCGTCGCCGTACGCCCAGTTCATCTCGGGTCACACGCTGGTGGTCGACGGTGCGAACTGGCAGCGGCGGGCGCTGACGAACCCGCCCGTCGAGACGATCCGGTCGCAGATGGGCAGACCGCCCTTCGGCGCCGAGAGCTGACCGCAGTCGCGGCGTCGCGGACGGGATCCGAGAGGCCGCGCAGGGCACGCAGCGCAGACCGTCAGTCGTGTTGCCAAAGGCGATTGCCGAGCGTTCGCCGACCGTGGAGCGCAGCGGAGTCGAGACGCGCGAGGGCGTCCGCCGGGAGCGTCCAGCCGAGTGCCTGCGCGTTGGCCGCGGCCTGCGCGTCGTTCTTCGCCCCCGGAATCGGCACGGCGCCCTTGTCGATCAGCCATCGCAGCGCCACGGCGGCCGGCGGTCGATCGTGATGCTCGCCGACCTCGCGCAGCACGGCGACCACCCGATCGACCTCGGCCATCGGGTGGGCCGAGAACCCGCGGCCCTTGGGCGGCGGCGAGGCAGCGGAGTACTTGCCGGTGAGCCGACCCTGGCCGAGCGGTGAGTAGGCCAACACGGTGACGCCGGCTGCGCGGCACAGATCGAGTAGCCCGCTCGACTCGGGCCGTCGTCGCAACAGCGACATCTCGACTTGGTTGGTCGAGAGCGGCAGGCCCCGCGATGCCAGCTCGCGGATGATTGCCTGCGTCTCGCGTTGCGAGTAGTTCGACGCGCCGACGGCTCGAGCGAGGCCGGCGTCGACGACGGCGGCGAAGGCGTCGGCGATCGCCCCGGCGCCGCGCAGGCTGATCGGTCCGTGTACCTGGTAGAGGTCGACGTGGTCGACGCCGAGCCGCGTCAGCGACGCTTCGAGCGATGACCGCACGGAGCGGGTCACGTCGAGCCGCCAGGGAGCGGGCCACCATTTGGTGGCGAGCACGATTTGGCTGCGCGCATGCGGCGTCGCCGCGAGCAACCGTCCGATGATCCGTTCGCTCTCGCCGGAGCCGTACACCTCGGCGGTGTCGATCAGCGTCGGACCGTTCTGAAGCGTCCGGTCCCACGCCTTTCGGATGGTCGATTCGGTGAGGTTCGAGTCGTAGCCGCCCATTCCCCAGGTCTTTCGATCGCCCCATGCCCAGGTGCCCAATCCGAGCGGTACGACGGAGGCGTCGATGCCTGCCAGGCGACGGGCCGGCTCCTCGAAGCGGTTCGAATCGGTCACTGGCGTGGCTTCGGGTCGTGGTGCGTTGCTATCGAACGCTGACGTTGACGGTGCCGCCGGTGGTCACCGTGCTGGGGTAGGCGAACACGCCGACCTCGTCGAAGCGGTACCGGCGACTGGCACCGGCGGGGATCGTGAGCGGGCCGACGATGTGCGTACGGTCGTCGCGGTTCACCACCTCGAGGGTCGTGCCACGGTCGACGGACAGCCGATCGTTGATCACGGTGACCGTACTTCCGGCGTCGATGTCGTCGCTGGTGCCGCGCTCGATGGTGACGTGCAGCGTGTCGTACCTGCCGAGGAGCAGCACGAGCGCGCCTGCGCACGCCGCCACACCGACCGCTGCGAGCAAGACTCCGCGCGTACGTGTCATCGGGTGCCCGCCGCCAGCGCCGGACCGACGGCGACGTCGTCGACCGTGCCGGGCGACAGGTCGTAGCGACGCGCGGCTCGGCTTGCTGCGCACGGCTCGCCCTTCGACCCGGACGCGAGGTTCACGTCGCGGTCGAGGATCGGCGAGGCGGCAGAGAACACACCCCACGGGCTCTCACAGCCGGGCACGACCCACGCGTGGCTCATCCAGCCGTCGTTCCGTTTGCCCTTGCTTCCGCCGAGCGCCACGCATTCCGCCTCGGTCGTCGACGAGTCGCCGATGGTGACGCCGTCGCGCATGCACAGCCCGACGTGTCGGTGGTAGTGGTCGTTGCCGCCGGTGAACCCCTGCGTCGGCTCCGAGGCGCCCTGCTTCAGGATGTAGTAGCTGAGGCCCACGACTCGCGAGTCGGGCTCGGTCCCGTCGTAGAGGATCATCTCGGGCTTGTCGGCCTCGAACGTGCCGTCCACCAGACCGAAGTTCATGTAGTGCGCGGCGATGCCGGGCACGTACGGGGTCACCATCCGCCACCCGGCGGCCTCGGCGTCCTTGACCGTCGGGTACTTCAGGGCCGTGTCGCGAGCGACCCGAAGCTCCTCCGCGAGCGCCTCGCATTGGCTCGTATCGACCATGGCCTTCCATGGTTGCGGTCCGACGTGGCCCCCGTGTCCGGCGTTGTCATCGCCCGATGCAGCGGCCGTCGTGGCGGTCGCTCCGTGCGAATGGCCGCTGGTGGCGTGCGAGGAGCGCAGCCACGAGAGCCAGGCTCCGTAGTCGGTGTCGCTCGCCTGCGACAGTCGCACCACGAGTCCGGCAGCGGCTATCTCACTCGTTCCCGCACCGTCGGTCGCTCCGATCAGCTCGTCGAGACCGGCGGAGCCGCGGCCGCCGAGTGGGTCGGGCGCGGCGACGGCCGACATGACGCTCTCGTCGGTGGCCTGCGCCGCCATCGCGCCGCCGCCGTAGATGTCGACACCGAGCGTGCGCGCCTCGTTCCAGTACGCCGCCGGGTTGAAGCCCTGGTCGCATCGTGTGTCGTCGACGAGTTGCATCTCGCCCGCATGGTTGGCGTCGGTGCCGTTGGCGCCGTGCGCGTGGCCACCGGCGGCCACGGCGGTCTCGCCGGTGTGGCCGTGCGAGGCGGCATCGGGCGACACGATCGCGGCGGTTGCCAGGCCGAGGGCCGCCACGCCTCCGATCAGCGGCGTCAGCGCCGACGAGCGCCTCACCGGCGCCGAGGTGCCAAGCACGGCGATCGATGCCAGCACGGCGACCGTCTGCAACGCCACGGCGATCAGGTCGACGGCGCCGATCTCCTCGGCGACGCCGGCGTGCGCACCCCACGGCAAACCCGAGGTGCGCGACCAGAGCCACACGCCGATCAGCGCGAGGTTCACGACGATGGCGATGCCGTGGGTGGAGTCGCGTGCGTCGCGGCGCAACAGCGCTGCGGCGAGCCAGAGTTGCGCCCACCCTGCGACCGCGAACCCCACCGGGTCGAGCAGGGAGTCGCCGGCGTGTTGAGGCACCATCGCGAAGTGGATGATCGCCGCACCCGCTAGGCATCCCGCTGCGAGATGGGCGACGGGGTGGCGGCTGTTGCCGTCCGGCGACGTGGCGTCGCGATCGTCAAGACCGGGCGCTGGGCGCCCGGTGTCGGTCTCGGTCTGCATGGTTTGTGGCCCCCGTGCGTTGTTCGACCCCACGGTAATCCGGTTGAACCGGTTCGCGGCGGGCGCGGCGGGCGCGGCGGGCTCAGAGGGCTCGGAGGGCGCTGCGGGCCCGAGTCGGTCAGCCGCGGGCCTGAGCCGGGCGCTGCGGGCCCGAGTCGGTCAGCCGCGGTCGTCCGTGCTGCGCAGGACGCGCCCGCTGAACGCGCCGGTGTGTTCGCCGTGGTCCATGAACGGCTCGCCGTTGACGATCGTGTGCTCGATGCCGCGGGCGCCCTGCACGAACCGGGGCGCACCTCCTGGGAAGTCGTGACGGATCTCAGGAATCTCCAACGCGATCGCGTCGAGGTCGATCACGTTGATGTCGGCGTAGCGGCCCACGGCGACCCGCCCGCGGTCGCGATAGCCGACCAGGTCAGCTCCCCGGGAGCTGAGCATCGCGACGGCCTGTTCCACGCTCAGCACGCCGCGGTCGCGCACCCAGTGTGCGAGCAGCCAGGTCGGCTGGGACGCGTCCATGATCTGCGTGGCGTGGGCGCCGGCGTCGGCCAGCCCGATCACCGTCACGGGTGACGTGAGCTGCTCGACGATCGCTTCGTCGCGCTGGTTCATCACGGGCCAGTTGATGACCGTTCGACCGTGGCTTCGGTCCATCTCGTCGAGGTACGCCTCGACGGGACCGATCCCGCGCCGGCGGGCCAGCGCTGCGAGCGAATCGTCGGCCGAGAATGCGTAGCGGACGGGTTCGTCGACGGGCATCAGGTACATCGAGTCGTACGACTCGGCCGTCTTGTGGGCGCCTTCGGCGATGAGGCGCGCTCGGCACTCGGGGTCGCGGATGGCGGCAACGCGACCCGCGAGGTCGTGTGTGCGCAGGGCAGCGAACGACGGCAGGTCGTCGATGAGGGTGTTCGCTGCGAACGAGAAGAGCACGCCGACGCAACGCGGGGTGATCTGCGGGTGGAGCCGGGCGCCGTCGGCGTTCGCCTCGATCGCGAGTCGGATGACGTCGCGGTAGTGATCGCCGAGCGAGGTGATCTGTTGCAGGTTGAAGGTGAACGGTCGGCCGGTCCGCCGGCTGAGCTCGGCCATCCACGCGAGCTCCTCGTCGACCCGCGAGATCGAGCCCTGCTCCTCGTTGTACCGGGGGGCGCTCTCGATCACGCCCCGCCCGAGCTCGCGCAGCGGATCGGCGATCGCCATGAACTCCGACGGATCGGACCAGGTGCCAGGCACGTTGCGGCCATCGGGCACGCGGTGGAACAGGCTTCGTGAGATGGAGTAGCCGAGCGCGCCCGCGTCCATCGCCTCGCGCACCAGCGCGGCCATCTGGGCGAGCTCGTCGTCGGTGGCCCGGTAGTCGGGCTCGCACGAGCGGTCCCCGGCGACGTAGAGGCGGAGCGCGACGTCGCCGACGTACCCGCCGGCGTTCAGCCCGAGGGGCAACGCCTCGACGGCGTCGAGGTAGCCGCCGAAGGTCTCCCAGTTCCACGGGAGCCCGTCGAGAATGCACGAGGCCGGGATGTCCTCGACCGACTCCATCGCCGTGGCGAGCACGGCGCCCTGGCCCGGTCGGACAGGAGCGAAGGTCATGCCGCAGTTGCCGAGGACGACCGAGGTCACGCCGTGCCAGCACGACGAGCTCATCGTGGGGTCCCATCCGACCTGCGCGTCGAGGTGGGAGTGGATGTCGACGAAGCCGGGCGTCACGAGGCGGCCCTCGGCGTCGATGGTGCGGGCCGCCGCCTCGCTGCGCAGGTCGCCGATGGCGGTGATGCGATCGCCGTCGATCGCCACGTCGGCTCGGTAGCCCGGCGTTGCGTTCCCGTCGACGACGGTGCCGCCTCGGATCACCAGATCGTGTGTCACGGTGGCCTCCCCTGTGGTCGTGTGGGTCGGCGCTCATGGCGGGCCGACGCGGCGACCGTAGCCCGCATGGCGGCGGTCCGGCTGCCGATCGTGGAGGTCGCCGGCAGCCTGGTGTCTCCACGGTTGAACTGTGGAGAGGGTGTGCTGGTGGGGCGCCTGGTGTCTCCACGGTTGAACTGTGGAGGAGTTCCGTTTGTGGTGGTGGGGCCGACGCGAACCTTGCGCTGTTGGGAGCTATGGGTCGGACGGCCGACGGTTGCCCCCGCGAAGGGCGGCGAGCTCAGCCGCCTGTGCCGGCCACGTCGCCAGCGTGGGTGCGAGCCGGAGCCCGGCATCGGCGAGTGTGCGGCGAAGGTCGGCCTCGTTCGATGCGGCCACGCTGTCGAACGTCGCGTAGCCGGCCTCGCGAAGCACCTTGGCGATCTTCGGGCCGATGCCGTCGATGGCCGCAAGATCGTCGGCGGGTTCGGGCTGCGGGTGCTCGCCGGCTTCCGCCTCGTCGGCGGGTTCGGGCTGCGGTTCGGGCTGCGGTTCCGGTGATGCGACAGGGCCGTTGGTCGCAGGCCGTCGCGGCTCGGGCGGGCGCGTGCGTCGGGCAGGGGGCTCCGGCGGTGCCGTGTTGCGGCGGGTGAGGATCCACCACACGAGGGCGAGGATGCCGACGACGATCAGCAGGCGTCGGCGCACACTTCGGCATTGCACGGGCCCGACTCTAGAACCCCCTGAGGGGTGCGCGGTGCGGACTGCGGACTACACTCGGTCTCGTCCGAACGCGACGACGCTCCCTCCGTCGTGCGGTCGGCGGGGTTGGCCACGGCGGTGGCGATCGTCGATGCGTCCTCCACTCGTGTGGCGGACGGCGTCGGATCGTTCTGCCGGGCCCGTCGAGCAGCGGTGAGCCCGCTGCATCACCAGATCGTCGAGTTGCCGGAACCGAATCACCGGCGCCGAAGGTGTCTCCTGTATGACCACTCTCACCCACTCGCCCGTTGCTCCGGTCGTCGACTTCGACCACTGTGTCGACGACGAGTTGTACGGCCTTGCCACCCGCGAGCAGCGGGAGTGCCTCTTGGCCGACCGCCGCTCCTGGCGGATCGGCCTATCGCGTCGCTTGGTCGACGTCGACGACGCACTGACTCGCGCCCGCCAGATCCGCGGCGAGGAGCGTGAGCAGATCGTCGCCGATCTCGAGGTGGAGTCGCGTTCGCTCGCCGAGGCATGGTTCCGTGCCACGGGCGAGCGCATCCCGACGACGCCGGCACCGTCAATGCCGACCGCTGCGATCGCCGAGCGCGCTGCCGCCTCCGAACCCGTCGCCGACACCGTTCCCGACGAACCGGGCATCGCCGAGCTGCAAGTGTCGTGGCGGCCCGGCAAGGTGATCGTGTGGGCAGGCGGCCCCAATGCGGCGGGCATCGACGAGGCGGGCGTCCGCCGACTCCTCGCGGCCGCGGGCGCACCGTCGTCGGGTTGGGAGCGTCACGGGAGCGTGCCGGTTCCGGGTGGGGCGTCGGCTCCAGCGCTCGCGACGGCGGTCGGCGATGTGCTCGGGTGGCTCATTGCCGTGGGTGCCGACCAGGCCGACGGCGACCTGGGCCCGAGCCTCGCCTGGATCGGCCGGGTGGCGATCTGGGGTGTCGAGCTCGCTGCGCTCGGTTCGGTGGTGCCGCTGTTGCGGCAACGCAAGCGCGCTCGTGGGAGCGGCGGCGGCGATCACACGGGCTCGTACTCGGTGCGGTGGACTCCGGCTCTCGTCGAGCCGTCGCGCCTCAAGGCCGTCGCCGCGGCCATGCCGGGAGCGGTGACGGCGCTCGACGCCAAGTCCGACGCGCCGACCGTGGTGCGTTCGATCCTCACGGGCGTGGTCGACGCGATCTGTCGCGACGCGGCCCGGCGGTATCCCGTGCCGGCCCCGCCGCCGCAAGTGCTCACATCGAACGACGTGTCCGAGGCCTACCTCGGTCGTCTCGACGGTTCGGTGTTCGATGCTCCCCTGAGGGTGGGCAGCGAGGCCGTCGCACGCCTCGACCGCTGGTCACGGTCGGTCACCTCGGCCCACGAACGGCTGGTGTTGCAGCTCGATCCGCCCGACTCGGGCGATGCGTGGCGGGTCGCCGTGCTCGCGCCGGGTATCGAGAGCGCGCTCGTGTCGATCGAGGAAGCGATCGTCAACGCCGGGTCTGAGCGTCGCGATCTCGAAGAGGAGATGAAGCGCCTCGAGCGGCTCTTCCCCGTGTTGCTGCGGCCCGGAGGGTTGCGTCGCGGGCAGGTCATCCTGAGCCAGACCGAGGCGTGGGACCTGATGAGCGAGATCGGCCCGAGGCTGGTCGACGCAGGGTTCGACGTGCGGGTGCCCGCCCTGTCGAAGCGTCCGGCGACGGCCGCGCTCCGACTGCACGCGGCGTCCGAGGGCCAGTCGGTCGCCGGCGCGAGCCAGCTGGCGGCGGTCCGCTGGTCGGCGGTGTTCGACGATGTAGAGCTGTCGGCGGCCGACATCGCCCGGCTGGCGCGCGAGGCCCGTCCGCTCATCCGTTCCGGCGGCAAGTGGGTTGCGGTCGACAAGGCCGACCTGCGAGCGGCCGCGCAGGCGTTGGAGGACCGGGCGTCGAAGACGAGCATGACCGGGGCGGAGATGCTCCGTGCCGCGCTCGGCCTCGACGACAGCCCGCTGGCCGGCGGGGTGACACTCGCCGGATCGACGTGGGCGTCGGAGCTGCTGTCCAAGGCCGCCGAGGTGGCGACGGCTCCCGTGGTCACGCCGCCGGGTTTCGTCGGCGAGTTGCGGAGTTACCAGGCCGAGGCCGCCGCATGGCTCGGCTTCCTCGAAGCGGTGGGGCTCGGCGGCTGCCTGGCTCTCGACATGGGCCTCGGCAAGACGCCGACGATGCTGGCCCACCTTGCGTCGGGCCGCGACGACGGCGACCGAGCGCCCTCGCTGGTGATCGCCCCACCCGCGGTTGTGGGCAACTGGGCATCGGAAGCACGCCGGTTCACCCCTGGGCTCCACGTGGTGGTGCATCACGGCGCGAACCGGGCGAGCGACACCGAGGTCGCGGCCGAGGCCGCCCGTGCCGACGTGGTCATCACCACCTACGGGACCGCAGTGCGCGACGTGGAGGCGTTGTCACAGATCGAGTGGCGTCGACTGGTGCTCGACGAGGCACAGGCCATCAAGAACCCGGCGAACGACACGTCGCAGCAGTTGCGGCGGCTCAACGCTCGCACCCGCGTCGCGCTCACCGGTACACCCATCGAGAACGGTCTGGGTGACCTGTGGTCGATTCTCGACTTCACCAACCCAGGGCTCGTCGGGCCCCGCCCGCAGTTCATCGCGGCGTTGTCGCGCGACGGCGACACGTCCAAGAAGATCGAGGCCGAGGATGCGATGCGGGCGCTCAACGGCATCCTCGTCTTCCGTCGCACCAAGGCTGAGCCGGCGATCGCCGCTGAGCTCCCCGACCGGATCGATCAGCTCGACCACTGCTCGATGACGCCCGAGCAGGTGGGCCTCTATCAGGCGGTGCTCGACAAGCTGGTCACCGGAAACGCGACCGAGGTGGGGGAGGAGCCGCGCAAGGGGCAGATCCTCGCGGCCATCACGGCGCTCAAGCAGATCTGCAATCACCCCGCGGCCTACCAGGGCGACGATCGCCCTCTGGACGCTCGGTCGGGCAAGCTCGCCCGGCTGGAGGAGATCGTCGAGTCGGTGTTCGCCGCCGACGAGAAGGTGCTCGTGTTCACCCACTTCGCCGAGTGGGGCCAGCGCCTCGCTCGCCACCTCACCGCCCGGACGGGGCAGCGGGTCGAGTGCTACCACGGCGGGCTCGCGCGAGGCGCCCGCGACCGCATGATCGAGACGTTCCAGGCGCAGTCGGGGCCGGGTGCGCTCGTGCTGTCGCTGAAGGCCGGAGGCACCGGACTCAACCTGACCGCAGCGAGCCACGTGGTGCTCTACGACCGATGGTGGAACCCGGCGGTCGAGGATCAGGCCCGCGACCGGGCATGGCGCATCGGCCAGACCAAGACGGTGATCTGTCACCGGCTCGTGTGCCCGGGCACGGTGGATGAACGCGTCGAAGAGGTGGTCGCCGGCAAGCGGCGGATTGCCGACATGGTGATGCCGAAGTCGTCGTCGCTCGCGGATCTCGACACGACGCAGCTCAAGAAGGCCCTCGGCATGCAGCCCGACCTGCTGATCACCGAAGAACTGCAGGCTGGCGTCGGCCGAGGCACACCCGGCGGAGAGGCGGTGCAGCCATGAGTTCACGTCGTCGAAAGAGCCCGGCGCGATCGAAGACGGCGCGCCGCGCCGCGGCCGCGGCCGACTTCTGGGGGACCGAACCCGACCAGGTGGAGGTGCCACGGATCCGCCGGTCCGACGATCCCTCGGCGGTCGTGCGATCGCTCGGTCAGCCGCCACTCCCCGGACGCGACGCCGTGGCGCCGCACTACTACGAGGCGATCTACGAGAAGGCGGCCGGTGTTGCTGCGGCGCTGGCCGCGACCGCCGGGCTGCTCGTCACCGACGACGACGCCTGAGCGCCGCGCCTGCTGCGCGAGGCACCGCGTCAGCGAAGCGCGCCAGCGAATGGTGCGTCCGAGGCGCGGCGGGCGACGCGACTCTGTGTGGCTACGACTCGTTCAGGGCGCGCACCTCGCCGGCTGCGTCGCCACGCTCGAAGAAGTCGACGGTCACGAAGTTGGGGATTCGCCCGCCCCAGTCCGCTCGGCACGACTCGATGCGCTGCGCGAGGAACGGGTTCGAGTTGGCCGCGTCGGCAAGCCCGGTGCTCGCGATCGGGTTGGTCAGGAAGTTGTTGAGGATCACCAGTCGATTGGTGAACGAGCCCCGGTTGACCCCGCAGGTGAGGTCGCCGGTGGCGGCCGCCGACCAGTTGGTGTCCCACGCCTCGGAGAACGCGGGCAGGAGCCAGGGCCGCTGGCCTCCCTGCGAATCGGTGAGCACGACGACACGGCGGTCGGCGGCGATCATCTCTCCGAGCGTCGGCCACGGAGTGCCGACCGCATGGTCGAACAGTCGGGGTGCGAGGCCCGAGTCGGTCATCGCGGTATCGAGGTCGGACGCGCTCACGTAGTTCTCGAGAATGAGGGTGATCACCTCGCGTGGATGGTCATCGAGCCACGCCTTGATCTCGGCGAGGCCGGTGACCAGTGAGAGATGGCCGATCGCGCAGTACTCGTGGCACAGCAGCACCGCGTCCGACGGCAGGTCCGCAGCGGGCAACGGGCTCTCGCCGTTGCGGTGAATGTCGAGCATGAGCGCCCTGACACCCCGGTCGAGCTGGCCGGTGAAGGAGTACGTCTGGTTCGGACCGAGAAACGAGTACGCGGACGAGCTCATCGCATTGTGGGTGGTGAGGTACGCGACCTGGTCGAATGAGCGGGTGCAGAGGGCATCGACGCCGTTGCAGCCCGTCGGTGAGTCGGGAGGATCGGGCGGATCGACCGGCGGGGTGCATGCCGCGAGACCGGACGCCACGGCAACCACGAGTGCGCTCCCGGCCCGCAGCCGGCGACGGAGAGTTGACATGGTTCGAGTATGGCACCGCCGTTCCTCGCATCGGCGGGTCCCGCGGCGCGAGGATTCGGGCGGGGCTGCGACGCCCAGCTACGCGTCGACCACCGCGATCGCAAGCTCGGGGCAGTTCGCGATCGCAAGCTCGGCCCGCTGTTCCTGGCCCTCGGGTACGTCACCGTCGTTGAGCGCCGTCGCGTTGCCGTAGTCGTCCACGTCGAACAGCTCACCGGCCAGCGCGTAGCAGCGGTTGTGTCCCTGGCACTTCTCGGGATCGACGATGATCTTCACGGGTGGGCTCCTTCTCGCGGTTCACGGGTTCGCGGCCATGATCGCGCCTCGCCGCACCGCCCGAGGACCGCAGCGGGCCGGGAGCGCACCGACTGGGCGACGGGCGCGGCGTGGATAGCCTCCGCTCTCATGTCCCCCCTCCCGCGTGAACTGTCCGTCCGTGACCTCACACCCGCCGATTTGGATCGGGTGCTCGAGCTCAACGAGGCCGAGGTCCCCAAGGTGGGATCGCTCGACTCGGATCGGCTCCGACAGCTCTGGCCCCTGTGTCGCGATCGGTTCGGCGTGGGTGTCGTGCCCGATGCCTTCTGCCTCACGCTCGGCCCCGGAACGGCGTACTGGAGCGCGAACTACCGATGGGTGTCCGAGCGGTTCGAGTCGTTCGTGTACCTGGATCGCGTGTGCGTCGCCCCGGCGGCCCAGCGCCGCGGGATCGGCCAGGCCATGTACCGGGCCGTCGAGCGGCGCGCCGCGGCCGATCAGGTCGATTGGTTCGTGCTCGAGGTGAACTCGCGTCCTGCGAACGTCGAGTCGCTCGCCTTTCACGAGCGGCTCGGATTCGCCGAGGTGGGCCGTGGCGAGCCGTACGGCGACGGGGCCGAGGTGGTCTACCTGGCTCGCGACCTTCGGGCCGACCGTCCCGTCGACTGATCGTTGCGCCGCAGGCGAAGGAACGCCGCATCGAGGTAGGCGCCGTCTTCGAAGCCCACCGGATGGTCGGCGGGCGCGCCGGTGACGGTGCGGTCGAGCAGAGTCCAGCCGGATTCGTTGACGGCCTGGTCGAGGGCGGTGAGGAACGAGCGGCGGTCGACGCGACTGGAGCAGCTGGCTTGGAAGAGCTGGACCTCCGGCGCCGCCACGTCGAGTGCAGCGCGAGTCAGGCGTCGGTACGCGGTGAGGGCCGACTCGACCTCGCGTTGGCGGCGAGCGAAGGCCGGCGGATCCACCACGATCACGTCGAAGCGCCGCCCGCTCGCCCGCAGCCGTGCGAGCACAGCGAACGCGTCGCCGCACTCAGTGTCGTGCTCGCACGAGTCGACGCCACGGCGACCGCGGTTGCGTTCCATGTTCGCGACGGTTGCCGCGATCGCCGCCTTCGACTGATCGACGCTGAGCACGGAGCGTGCTCCGCCCACAGCGGCATGGACTCCGAATCCGCCGGTGCAGCAGAACACGTCGAGCACGTCGCGGCCGCGGCTGTGCGATGCCACCAGCCTTCGGTTGTCGCGTTGGTCGAGGAAATGGCCGGTCTTCTGTCCGTCGAGCAGGTCGACCCCGAACCGCACGCCGTGTTCCAGGAACACGATCTCGTCGTCGAGCGGATCGCCCCACACGACGCGACCCGCGTGTCCGGCGTCGGCCGGGACGCCGACGGCGGCGGATGGGAACGGTGGTGTGGTTGCCGCGTTCGCGACCGTGCGCGACGTGCGCAGGACGATCCGCTCTGGTTCGAGCAGGTCGGCGGCGACCGCGACCACGCGGTCGAGGTGCGGGAGCCACGCAGCGGTGTCGAGCGAGATCACCACGCTGGTGTCGTATCGGTCGACGACCAAGCCGGGCAGCGCGTCGTTCTCGCCGTGAACCAGCCGGTAGGCGGTGGTGCGTCGGTCGGACGTGAACTCCGAGCGGCGTTCGACAGCGCCGGCCATGCGAGCACGCAGGAAGTCGGTGTCGACGGTGGTCGGCTTGCCGTGGTGGAGGATGCGGATTCGGATCGGTGACGTCGCGTCGTACAAGCCGATCGCGGCGAAACGCTGACGCGCGTCGAACACCACCGCCAGGTCGCCGGTCGCAGCGGTCGCGGGTGCTCGCACGACGGAGCGGTCGAACACCCAGGGGTGGCCGCCGCGGACGCGGCGAAGCGCATCGGGCGTGAGGGTGACGGCGATGGTGGCGCCCAGGCGTTCGTTCACGACAAGGCCCCGACAGTCCGGCGCACGCGTTCGGCCGCACGCGCTGATTCGTGCGGCGGCAGCATGGTGATGGAACGCCAGAGCCCGTCCATCTCGCCGAGCCGGGTGAACACTCGGGAGAAGTAGTTGGCCGGCGGCGGCACCTCGCCGCGGGCCAGTGCCTCGATCGCCCACGGGTAGGCGTTCGCCAGGTCGCCGCGGTACCACGCGACCGCCGCGCTCAGCAGGTGCTGGTGGTTGGGGTTCACGCGGCGAAGGTCGATCGAGGCGAGATCGTCGTAGCGGTGGGCGTGCAGGAGCGCCCAGGCGAGCGTGGTCATGGCCCCGGTCGACACCAGGTTCGCATCCGGCCCGCGAACCGCTGCGAGGAGTTGCGGCACTGCGGTGTCGATGTGGCCGCGAAGCAGTTGGGCGTGGGCGGCGCGGAGCTCGACCATCCGCCTCCGCCGCGGCGTGAGCGGCAGGTAGCGAAGGTTGGTGGCGGCCAGGGCCGCCCACGCGACGGCGATCCACGCTCCCTGCTGGTGCGCCGCGACCGCCGCAATCCCGATGAGCACCGCGATCGACACGGCGCCGACGGCGGCGATGGTGCCCGTGCGCGTCTCGCCGGCCGCCTCGAACACCTCACGGGCGATGTGGCCACCGTCCAGGGGCATGACGGGGAGCAGATTGAGCAGGCTCCACCAGATGTTGACGAACCAGTTGGCCTGCTGGAACCAACTGGTCGGGTCGGCACCGGCCACCACCGTGCCGGCATGGATGACCATGCCGAAGGCGAGCCCGGTGACGGGTCCGGCAAGCGAGACGGCGATGGATCGAACCCGGTCGAGCGTTCCGTTGCCTTCAACGGCGGTGAGTCCGCCGAACAGCCCCAGCTCGACGGTGGGGGCGAAGCCGAACCGGCGCAACGCGATGACGTGGCCGGCTTCGTGCACGAGCACCGACATGGTCACCAGCGCCGTCCACCCGAGGTAGCTGGCGAGGTGGTGCGAGAACGGGATGCCCAGCACCAGCACGGCCAGGATGAACCCGGCCTTGATGCGAAGCGGCGTCGAGCCGACGCGCATCGCGAGCCCGTGCCGGTTGAGGGTCATCGACAGAGTCTGGCCGAGATCGTCGAGGGTTGTGGTGCGCTGTGGAGCCTGGCCCCGCAGCGAGGGTCGGTCAGCCCACCAACCCCCGCGCGATGGCGACGGTCTGGATCTCGTCGGTGCCGGCGTAGATCTGCAGCACCTTGGCGTCCCGCGCCAGCTGTTCCACCTGGTACTCGGCCATGTAGCCGTTGCCGCCGTGGAGCTGCACGGCTTCGAGCGCGACGGCGGTTGCGGCCTGCGCCGAGTACAGCTTCATGGCCGACGCCTCCGCGAAGGTCATCGTCTTGCCGGCCTTGGACAGCTCGATCGTTCGGAACACGAGGTTCTGAACGTTCATCCGGGCGACCTCCATCATGGCGAGCTTCTGCTGGATGAGCTGGAACTCGCTGATGGGATGCCCGAACTGCACCCGGTTCTTCGCGTACTCGATCGACAGATCGAGGCACTGCTCGATGATGCCGAGCGACATGGCAGCGACGCCGGAACGCTCCTGTTGGAACGTGGCCTTCGCCCCGTCGCGGCCGCCCTTGGACACCTCCTCGGTCTCGCCGACCAGGCGGTCGCGGCCGACGCGGACGTCGGTGAGGAACAGCTCGCCCGTGGGCGACGAATGCATGCCCATCTTGCGAAGTGGCTTGGACTGCTCGAGGCCGGGCATGCCACGGTCGAGCACGAAGCTCAACACCTTGCGGTCCTTCGGATCGTTGCCCTCGTCGAGCTTGCAGATGAACACGATCGTGTCGGCATAGGGGCCGTTCGTGATGAACGTCTTGTTGCCGTTCAGCACGTACTCGTCGCCGTCGCGTCGTGCGGTCGACAGCATCGAGCCGAACGCGTCGGACCCGCTGTTCGGTTCAGTGATTGCCCACGCGCCGACCTTCTCGAGCGTGAGCAACTGCGGGACCCAGCGCTCCTTCTGCGCGATGGTGCCCTTGGCCTGGATCGCCGAGGCGGTGAGCCCGACCGATACGCCCATGGCGGTCACCATGCCGGGACAGTGCCGGCAGAGTTCGATGATCGGGATGAGCGTGTAGCCGGCGTCACCGCCGCCGTGGCGCGACGGCTTGTCGTCGTTCACGGCCTCGCCCGCGGCGACGGCCTTCTCGTGCGCAATCCGCTTCTCGAACGTGGCCCGCGCCATCTCGTCCATGCCGAACGTGGCGTACAGCTTTCGCAGCACGTCGTAGGGCGGGGTGTCGCCGTGCTCGAGGTCTTCCTTGATGGGGAGGATCTCCTTGGCGATGAAGTCGCGCATCGCCTGGCGGAGCATGAGGTGTTCGTCGGACCACTCGTACATGGGCCCGACGATACTTGACCGCTCGGTCAAGATCGAGCCCGATCGAGCCCGATCGTGTGCCCGGGACGGCGCTTTCCCCGCGGAGAACCCGCTACGCGTCGTCGCCGAGTGCGGCCTCGATGGCCGAGACGATGGCCGCGTCGTCGGGCGCGAGCGTGGGAGAGAAGCGAGCGACGACCGAACCGTCGCCGTCCACGAGGAACTTCTCGAAGTTCCACCGGATGTCACCCGAGTGCCCCTCGGCGTCGGCAAGCTCGCACAGTTCCGCGTAGAGCGGGTGGCGGTCGGGTCCGTTGACCTCGATCTTCTCTGACAGGGGAAACGTCACGCCGTAGTTCAGCGAACAGAACGACGCAATCTCCTCCGGCGTTCCCGGCTCTTGCTCGAGGAACTGGTTGCACGGGAACCCGATCACGGTGAACCGCTCGGGTCCGAAGCGGTCCTGGAGCGCCTGGAGTTGCTCGTATTGCGGTGTCAGCCCGCACTTGGAAGCGACGTTCACGAGGAGCGCGACCTTGCCGCGCTGGTCGTCGAGCAGGTCGGGCCGACCGTCGAGGGACGCGATGGAGAGTGCGTGGATGCTCACAGAACCGGCCTCCTGATGGGTTGATCCGGCCGAGCGTACGTCGCCCGGCGGTACGTTGGGCGCCGTGATGCCTCGATGGTGAACGCCGTTGCGCACGACGCACTGCACGTCGTCGGCTCGTCCGACGCGTCTGGTGACGATGTCGTTGCCGCCCTCATCGAGGCGGCCGGGCTGTACCGGGTCCCGGTCACGATCGACCGGCTGCGCGGTCAGGTGCGGCGGCTCGACGAGCGCTTCCGCGTTGTCGTCGTGCAGCCCGAGACGGTCGACCTCGCGGCTGTGGCCGACGTGCTGCTGGGCGCTCCGGACCGGGCGTACCGGTCGCCGGTGGTCGTGGTCTCGACCGGTGCGCCCTCGGCGCCGGGGATGTACTCGGCGCCCGTCCCGGGGGTCGAAGAGCTCGCTGCCATGCACGTTGCCGCCTCACCCGCCGCGGCGGCCCGGCTCGCGGCGTTCGTCGCCAGGTCGTCCGACGAGTGGCACATGCGGCTTCGGTCCAGGCTGCTCGCCGGGGCGATCGAGGGCTACTGGGAATGGGACAGCGACCGCGATCGCGTGCGTTGGTCCGATCGCACCTGCGAGATGCTGCGGGTCGCGCCGGGGACGGCGCCACCGCGGCCCGACGATCTCGCCCAGTTCATCCACCCTGCCGACTGGCTCACGATTCGCGCCCTGGTGGTCGGTGGCAAGCTCGTCGATCGCGGCGCCGACCTGTCGGGCCATTCGGTCGGAACCCGCCTGCGGATCCGCGGCGGGGACGGCGTGTTCCGCGAGTACCTCGCCAACGCGAAGACCGTGCCGGACGATCGTACGGGTCGGCCTCGGCTGGTGGTCGGCAGCCTGCTCGACGTATCGGAGCAGCTCCGGCTGGGACGCGAGCTACGCGCTTCTGAGGCGCGGAACTCGGTGCTGTTCCACTACATGAACGACGCGGCGGTCATCGCCGACAGTGCGACTGGCATCGTCCTCGACGCGAACGAGGCCGCAGAACGTCTCTGGGGTCGGAGCCGTGCGGAGCTGGTCGGTTCGCACCAGTCCGGGCTGCACCCCGACATCCTCGATGCCCAGTCGCGGGCCGCGTTCCGCGACCATGTCGAGCGGCTCGGACGCGATGAGCGAAGCTCGACCGAGATGCCGATCAAGCGGGCCGACGGCAGGACCGTTATCACCGAGATCAGCGCCTCGCTGCTCGAGATCGGTGGCCGTTCGGCGGTGCTCGGCATGTTCCGCGACGTCTCGGAGCGCATGCGTTCCGACCAGCTGATTCGCGAACGCGAGTCCGAGCTGCAGCTCACCTCGCGCCTCGCCGCCATGGGCGGCCTGGCGGCCGGCGTGGGTCACGAACTCAACAACCCGCTGTCGTATGTCATCGGCAACCTGTCGGTCATCCAGGATGCCGTGGCGGCGTCGGGCGACCGGGACCTGATCGACGCCGTGCACTATGCGGTCCAGGGTGCGACACGCATGAAGGAGATCGTCTCGGACCTCGCCGCGATCACGCAGGCCGACGACAGCATCGCCGAGTGCGACCCGTGCGAGGTCGCTCGCATCTCCATGCGACTGGCCATGCGCGACCTGCGTCACCGCGCCGATCTGGTGACCGAGCTCATGGCGACGGCGCCGGCGGCCATCACCAGCTCGCGTTTGAGCCAGGTGCTGTTGAACCTGTTGTCCAACGCGGCCAACTCGTTCCTGGTCGCGGATCCGCACTCGAACGTGATCGTGCTGCGGATCGAGCAGGTCGACGGGGTGGTGCGGATCACGGTGCGCGACAACGGGGCTGATCGCCGTCCGTTCAGTGGATCGCTCTCGCTGCCCTTCGGCCTCGCCGGCGACGTTCGAACGCGGGCGCTCGAACTGTCGATCTGCGAGCGGTTGCTGGCGGAGGTCGACGGAACGCTGTCGGTATCTCGTGGCGCCGGCGGCGGGTCGGTGGCGACGGTTGAGGTTCCGGTCGCCGGGGTCGATCCTCACGAGGGGCTCGCTCCGGTCCGGCTCATCTGCGATGCGCGGGTGCTCGTGCTCGACGACGATGAGCTCGCCGGGCGGGTGCTCAAGCGGATGCTCGGGTCGACCTTCCACGTGACCGTCCGACACGATGCGTCGACGGCGCTCGAGGAGCTTCTCCAGAACGAGTCGTTCGACGTGGTGATCTGCGACCTGATGATGCCTCGCCTGACCGGTGAGCAGCTCTACTGGGCGCTGGCCGAGGAGCGCGGCGATCTTGCCGACCGGATGCTGTTCGTGACCGGTGGCGGCGTGACGCCCGAGGCATCCGAGTTCGAGGCCGCGATGCGGCGCTCGGGCCGGGTGTTCCTCAAGCCCGTCGACGCCAACGAGTTGCGGGCCGCGGTGCGCCGGGTGCTCGACGCCTAAAGGTCCGCCAGATCGAGCGGGAGGTTCGGCGCTGTCAGTCCGCCGTCGATCTCGATGATCTTGCCGGTGAGGTAGCTGCCGGCGGGGGAGCAGAGGTAGAGCGCTCCGAGCGCGATGTCGAGGGGGTCGCCCAGCCGTCGCAGCGGTGTGTTGGTCTCCATGGCCGATCGCAACCCGTCGTCGGTGACGACCGTTTCGAGTGCCGAGGTCGCGGTCGCCCCGACGGCGATCGCGTTCACCCGCACACGGGGAGCGCACTCGGTCGCCATGAGCCGCGTCAGGTGGCTCAGCGCTGCCTTTGCCGTTCCGTAGGCGGCGAACCCACGATCGGTGAGGCGCCCGATCGCCGAACTGATGTTGACGATCGACCCCCCGCCGTTGGTCAGCATCGCGGGTATCGCTGCTTTCGACAGTTCCAACGCCGTGGTGACGTTGAAATGGAACGCCTTCTCGAACATGGCGGCGCTCGTCTGCAGCAACGGACGGGGGAACGAACCGCCGACGTTGTTGATCACGATGTCGAGCCGGCCGAACTCGTCGACCGCCGCCTGCACCAATCGGGGCAACTCGTCGAGGTCGGAGAGGTCGGCGGGGACGCATACGGCTCGGCGGCCGAGCGCCTCCACGTCGTCGGCGACCTCGCGCAGCTGGGCCTCGGTTCGGGCGCTGATGACGACGTCGGCACCCGCCTCCGCGAGCGTGCGGGCGGTTGCCGCGCCGATGCCGCGCCCGGCCCCGGTGACGATGGCGACCCGGTCGGGGACCAGGAAGTGGTCGGTGATCATGGGTCTCATCATGCCTCTACGCTCTCGGGGTGATCCTCGTCGATGCCCAACGGGTCAACGCGTCCCGCCCCGGTCGGCCGCTCTTCCGAGACCTGTCGCTCACGGTGTCGACCGGCGATCGGCTGGGGATCGTGGGGATCAACGGCTGTGGCAAGTCGACGTTGCTGCGCGTGTTGGCGGGGCAGGAACGACCTGAGAGCGGTGAGGTGCGCATGGGTCGCGGGGCTCGGGTCGCCATGCTCGCGCAGGAGCCCGTGCTCGCAGGGAGCAGCGTCCACGAGGCCGCCGGAGGCACGTGGGAGTCCGATTCGATCGTCGACCGACTCGGCCTGGGACAGCTCCTCGACACGCCGGTCGATCAGCTGTCGGGCGGCCAGGCGAAGCGGGTTGCGCTGGCGCGGGCGCTGGTCGAACCGGCGGACCTGCTGATCCTCGACGAGCCGACGAACCACCTCGATCTTGACGCCATCGCGTGGCTGGAGGAGCGGCTCGCCGGCTGGGCGGGCGGTCTGGTGCTCGTCACCCACGACCGTCATGTGCTCGATCGCGTGACCAACCGTGTGATCGAGCTCGACCGTGGCGACGCGTTCGTGCACGAGGGCGGCTACGACGCGTACCTCGATGGACGGGCTGCGCGGGCTGCGCACGACGCTGCGGCCGAAACGGTGCGCCGCAACCTCGCGCGGACCGAACTGGCGTGGCTGCGACGGGGTGCCCCGGCGCGGACCTCGAAGCCGAAGGCGCGCATCGCCTCGGCGACCGCGATCGTCGAGGGTGGGCCACGGGCAGCGGCTCGCGAGGGCGAGCTCGACCTGCACCTCGACACCCCGCGCCTGGGTGACAGGGTGATCGAGCTGCACGGTGTCGGCCATCGTTTCGGCGAAGACGACTGGCTCTTCCGTGGGCTCGACCTGGCGATCGACCCGGGCGAACGGCTCGGCGTCGTCGGCCGCAACGGTGCCGGGAAGTCGACGCTGCTCGCGGTGCTCGGCGGGCGTCTGAGCCCGAGAGAGGGGCGAGTCGATGTCGGCTCGACCGTGCGTATCGGGTGGTTCGATCAGATGGGGCGAACGCTCGACCCCGATCTGCGCGTGCGCGACGCGATCGCCGGCCCGCACCGCCAGCCCGATCATCGCGATCGAGCCCTGGCCGAGCGCTTCTGGTTCGACGGGGACGCGCAGCACGCGCCGATCCGTCTGCTGTCCGGGGGAGAACGACGTCGGCTGCAGTTGCTGATGGTGCTGGCGCAACATCCCAACGTTCTGTTGCTCGACGAGCCGACGAACGACCTGGATCTCGACACCCTGCGCGCCCTCGAGGACTTCCTGGACGATTGGCCGGGCGCCGTGATCGTGGTGAGTCACGACCGAGCCCTTCTCGAGCGAGCCGTCGCCGACGTGATCATCTGCGACGGCGAAGGCACCGCCGGCCGGCGACCCGGCGGCTACGCGGCCTACGAGCAGGACTGCCGGGTCGCGCCACGTCGCCGAGGGGCGGTCGCCGGCCTGCGGCCGGCCGGGGCGAGCGGTGGCGACGTTCGCGGCGGCACGAGCGGTCGCACATCCGGCGGCTCGACCGGCGGCTCGACGGGCGCCGGAGCTGGCGGCTCGGACGGTGGGGGCGGGGCTCGCAGCGCAAGCGTGACGAGTCCGTCCACGCTGCGCCATCGGATGCGCGAGATCGAGCGTCGTCAGGCGACGCTGGGGGCAAAACGCGACGAACTCACCGCCGGCCTCGCAGCGGTTGCGGCCGACCACGAACGGCTGGCGGCGCTCGCCGGCGAACTTGCGGCGGTCGACGCAGATCTGGCGGCGGTCGACGAGGCGTGGTTGGAACTCGCCGCCGAGGCCGAGGACCGCGGGCTCACGATCAACTGATTCGACCGCCGCGTCCCGGCCGGCCGTGTCGGGGGCAGGCCGTCGGGCAGCCGGGCCGGCACGGTCGTCGAACGCCAGTCGTTGAGTGTCGGTCGACCCGGATTCTGTGCTCGAAGTCGGCCGCTCCCGGAATCAGCCCTTCGGGCCAGGCGACGCGGACCGGGCGGCCCACGAGAACACGCCCTTCGACATGGTCGAGCGTTCCTGGCGGGCCCGCTCAGCGAACACGGTCGCGCGTGCCCGGCGGATCTCCTCGTCGGCAGGAGCGGCCCGGCCCGCGAACTCGATGAGGTGCCCGGCCAGTCGGTGGTCGCCCGCGCTCGACAGTTCGAGCGCCCGTCGCGCCAGCCGATCGGCTCCGCCCGCGAGCGAAGCGACCTCGGCGGCCACCGCGTCGTCGGGCGCCGGCTTGAGGTGCGCCGGGTTGCCGTCGTACCAGCCGCCGTAGAGCCGCCAGATGCCGCGGACGACGAACTCCGGCTCGTCGTAGACCGGCTGCAGCCAGGGCGCATCATCCAGGTCGGCGGGCGGGCGGACGCTGTGCAGGATCTCGTCGAGGGTCGCCCCGGTGTTCATCGCGTCGATGGTCTGGTCGAAGATCGACTCGAGGTAGCGGGCGGTTTCGGTGAGCACCCGCTGCACACGCTCGGCTCCGGCGATCGGGAGTCCGTGGCCGGGGAGCAGCAGTTCGGGACGGAGTGCCGCCATTCGACGGAGCGCAACGGCCCACTCGTCGCAGTACCGCTGGGCCTTCTGCGGGTTGCCGCAGTTGGGGCTGGCCCAGATGAACAGGTCGCCCGTCAGGACCGCGCGGTGGGCCGGATCCCACAGCCAGGTGCCGTCGTCGGTCTCGCCGCGGGCGTGGTGAAGGACAAGGTCGAGGCCGCTGGCGCGAATGCCGAGCGTGTCGCGGTAGACCTCGTCGGGGTAGCGGTAGTCGCCTGGGAACAGGGGCGCAGCGAGCTGGAACTGTCGCTGGTTGATCGCGGCGTTGTAGCCGTTGGTGCGCTCGTAGCGCCGGAACCGTTCGGGGGTGCGTTCGTGCGCGATCACATGGCAGGGGTCGGACTGTGCGCGCTCGAGGAGCGGCACCGCATAGATGTGGTCGACGTGGCCGTGGGTGAACACCGCGGTCCGCAGCGGGAGGGCGGTCCAGTCGCGCACGCGCTGCACGATGGCGGGTGCGTGCAGCGGGCTGCCGGCGTCGACCATCGCCAGTCCTTCGTCGTCGCGGTACACGATCGAGTTCGAGAACGATTCGACAAAGGCGAGGTCGGGCGCGAGTTCCTGCAGCGTCGCTCCGGCCGCGAAGGCGACAGGATGGTGGTCGTCGATCGAGCGTGCGCCGTCGATGATGGCCTCGGACAGTGCGAGCAGGTCGGTCATGTCGTGGTCCCCCGTTTGCCGCGTCTCGGTCCACGGTAGACGGCACTGTGCGGGCAACTTCGCCCAATGGGGGTGCCCTTGTTGACCCGGAGGTCGCCCAGTACCCTGACCGCAGAGCCCTGGGCGACACCACAGCGGTGCCGTCTCGATGCCTGGGAGGGTCTCGTGCGACGAATTGGAATGGTTGCGAGCGTGCTGACAGCGGTCTCGCTGTGCACATGGACCGGCGTCGCCGGCTCGCAGGAGACCACCACCACAACGACGGTCGATCCGGTCGAGACCACCACCACGACGACGACGGCAGATCCGGTCGAGACCACGGTCGCCCCGGAGACGACGACCACGTTGGTCGAGGAGACCACCACGACGACCTCGACCACGGTCCCCGAGGAGCCGCTCACCTTGGCGCCCGTCGAGCTCGTCGGCCAGCACGTCGACAGCGGTTCGCTCTCGGTCGACGCCCGGTTCAACCGTGATCCGGGGTCGGATTGCTCCCGCACGGCGGATCTGGCCGGTGCCCAGACCAACGTGCTGCTCGATTCGGCCGGCAGCATCGGCGGGGTCTACGGCCTCGCCAACGCCGGTGCCGGCAAGGTCGGCGTGTTCGTCGTGGGCATGGGCGCCATTCCGGTCGGCGTGGCCGTGGTGAGTGCGTCTGACGGCGACTGCGAGTTCGACGCCATCGGCGTCGGTACGTACGCGTCCACCGGAACCCAGGCGAGCTTCGACGGCGTCGGCATCGGCGTGTATCCCGGTGGGTACGACAACCCCGACTTCATGAATCGGTTCAGCGTGACGGCGAGCGTCGGCTCCACGTCGACCCCGGCGCAGCTCGACGCTGCGGCGACGACCCAGTTCGTGCTTCGGCCGCGACCGGGCCTGAACCTCGGCGGCTGAGTCCGCACCGAACGGGTCGACGCCGCGGGGCTGTTCGCGCCTCGACCGCGAGCGATGTGTGCCGCTCGGCACTGATGAGGCTCGGCACTGATGAGCGACTCGGCGAACCGCCGCTAGTCGGCGGCGCTGCGGGCCAACAGCGATGACTGGTGGCTGGCGCTGCTGCCGAGGCGAAGCGACCACACCCGGGCCCGCGTCACGAATCGGTGCGCGGTGTGCTCCCAGGTGAAGCCGATGCCGCCGTGGTTCTGCACGTTGATCTGGCTGTTGTCGATGGCTGCTCGTGTGGCAACGATGCGCGCCGCGTCCACATGGAAGGCGGCGTCGTCGCGCCGGTCGCGTCGCGTGATCGCGGCGTAGGCGACCTGGCACGACGCGATCTCCGCTCGGGTCGCCATGTCGGCGCAGCGGTGTTTGACCGCCTGAAACGCACCGATCGGCTGGCCGAACTGCTCGCGGTCCTTGCCGTACGCGACCGATTGGGTGACCGTCGCTTCGGCGAGCCCGGCGAGCCCGGCGGCGACCAGCAGCGCCCCGTCGAGCAGCACGTCGACAGCGTCGTCACCGCTCAGCGCTGCCAGCGGCTCGCCGGTGATCGCTCCGTCGGTGTACGCCACCGGAACGAGCTCGTCGATCGAGTCGACGGCGCTCGCCGAGACGTGCGCGGCGTCGACCACCCTGATGCCGGCCTCGTCGACGACGAGCACGAGCGACGCGCCGGGGAGGTCCTGCACGGCGAATCGCTCCGGGTCGAGCCGTTCGGCGAGCGCAACGCGGTGCGATCCCGCGCCGATCGCCGCGGTGAGCTCGGCGTTACCGGCGAGCGCCGCTACGTGCGCGGCGAGCACCGTGGCCAGGAACGGGCCGGGCGCACAGGCGGTGCCGAGTTCGCGCATCACGAGGCTCTCCTCGATGATGCTGTAGCCGACTCCGCCCGCGGACTCGGGCAGCCCGATCAGGAACCAGCCCTGCTCGGCGGCCGCCGACCACAGTTCGTCGCCGAGCGGCTCGCCGAGCTGGTGTCGGTCGGCGAGCACGGCTCGAACCGTGGAGACGATCTCGTCTTGTTCGGAGGTGGGAAGGAGGTCCATGTCACACCCTGGGTAGCCCCAGGACCCTTTCGCCGACGATGTTGCGCTGGATGTCGGTGGTTCCGCCACCGATCGTGTACGCGAAGCTCTGCAGGTACGGGCCGGTCCAGTTGCCGTGCCCGTCGATCGACGTGAGGCGCAACGCATCGGCACCGATGATGTCGAGGGCGAGCTGGTACACGCGCTGGTGGAGTTCGCCGTGGAAGAGCCGCACCATCGATCCCTCGGGCCCGGGCACGCCGGTGCGAAGCACGCGGCTGATGCCGGCGATCGTCATGGCGCGCAGGGCGGTGACCTCGGCCCGTGCCGTCGCGAGGCGGCGGGCGATCTCGTCGTCGGCGATGGCCGCACGGCGTCCGTCGGGGCCGGTGCGTGTTCGGGCCTCGTCGATCAGTCGTTCCACCACGGCAGCAAGCTCCACCTGGTCGGCCATGAACGCGGTGCCGCGCTCGAAACTCAGCGTCGTCATGGTCACGCGCCAGCCGTCGTTGATCCGGCCGACGACGTTGGTCAGCGGGATGCGCACGTCGTCGTAGAAGACCTCGCAGAAGTCGTTGACGTGGCTCATCGTGGTGATCTCGCGGATCTCGATGCCCGGGGTTCGCATGTCGCAGATGACCCAGCTGATGCCCTTGTGCTTGGGTGCGCTGGGGTCGGTGCGGACGAGCAACTCCTGGAAGTCCGCCACGTGCGCGTAGCTCGTCCAGATCTTCTGGCCGTTCACGACCAGTTCGTCGCCGTCGATCTCGGCGCGACACGACAACGACGCGAGGTCCGACCCGGCGCCGGGCTCGGAGAACCCTTGGCACCAGACCACGTCGCCGCGCAGGATCTTCGGCAGGTGGAAGGCCTTCTGCTCGTCGGACCCCGACACGATCAGCGTGGGTCCGCCGTGGTTGTTCCCCACGAAGGTGCACGAGTTGTTCAGGGTGAACGGCGGTTCGGCTCTGGCGAACTCCTCGTACCAGATCATCTGCTGGATGTCGGTCAGGCCGCGCCCGCCGAACTCGACGGGCCAGTTGATGCCCGCCCACCCGCCGTCGTAGAGCGTTCGCTGCCAGGCGAGATCGAACGCTCGCATCTCGTCGCCTTCGGGCGGTCTGGGGCCGGCCGGCAGGTGGTCCGCGAGCCAGGTCCTGGCCTCCTCGCGGAACGCGTCTTCGTCGGGCGTGAAGTCCAGGTTCATCGCCCGTCGACGATACCTGACGGGCCGTCAGGAAACGGAAGCGCCGGCAGCGGTGCCGGTTCGTGGCGCGGGCTGGCCGCGCGGTCGCGGGGCTACGTGATGCCGAGGGCGACGACGGCGATCACCAGCGCCATCGTCCCGACGAAGTCCGCGACCGCAGTCACGATCGGCACGCCGTAGGTGTCGGGGTCGACGTTGAAGTGCCAGGCGCCGATGGTCGCGAAGTACGACACGGCGGCCACGACCGCCATGGTGGCGATGGTGGCGAGCGTGGCTGCGGCGAGCACCCATCCGAAACCCGGCTGGCCGCCCGAGCCAATACGGGCGACCAGTGACGCGCCGAGCGCGTTGAGCAACAGCAGTGGCACGGCGAGGCCGAACACGAGCGAGCCGTCGCGTCGCGCTGTGGGACCGGGCGAGAACGTCGGCTCGACCGAGCCGATGTGGAGACCGGTCGACACGCGGCCCGACAGGATGCCGCCGAGTGCGCCGGCCGAGGAGACGAATGCAGGTTGTAGCACCCAGATCGCCGGGAGCGTGGCGAGGAGGTGCTGTTGCTTCTGCAGGACGACGCCGGCGAGGGCCGAGAGCGCGAGCGCGACGGTCAACACGGGGAGCGACTCGCGGGTGATCGTGGAGAGCAGCGAGTGGGCCGACCGCCACGACCAGACGATGGCGGCGGTCGCGGCGAGAGCGATGGCCAGGCCGGTGATGCGGGTGGATGGACCCGAGCCGACGAGTTCGGCGGCGACCCACAAGGCCGGGATGGTGACCACGTCGCCGAGCGTCGACACCGTCGGCGCGACGAGGTTGTCGAGGTCCCACGAGTAGCGCACCGCTCCGATCGCGAGGAGCACGGTTGCCGCGGCCACGACGAGCGAGCCGATCACGCCGCCGATCACCGCGATGGCGACGAGTTGGAGGCTCGAGACCATGTCGGTGACGCCCAGCGCCGTCCCGATCGCCGTCGCGATGCCGGCGAGGACGACCGACAGGAACGATGTGAGGGCGAACGAGGCCACGAGGTTCTGGCCGAGCACCGAGTCGATCCGCCACGACACCCGGAACGCGCCGGTGTGCAGCGACGTCGAGAGACGGTTGCCGAGCGTGGAGAACACGTTGCCGCGCAGCCCGATCGCCGCCGGGACCAGGATCAACATGGGGGGCAGGCGGCGCCAGGTCGATTCGAAGCCGACGAGCATGAGGCCGGCGCCGAAGCTGGTGATCGAGTTGAACACGAGCGCGATGAGGCTCTGCCGCGCCGCGCTGTCGGTCGGCCCCAGCAGGTCGACGAGTCGCCGCAGCGGCCGAACGGGGCGGTCTCCCCTGGGTGCTGGGGTGCCTCGGGCCATCGGGTGGACCCTATCGCCGCTCCCGCGTCAACCCGGCTTGAGGGGTACGGCGGGGGTGGCCGTTTCGTCGCCACGTCAGGCGTCGCGGTCAGGGGCGAAGGATGACCTTGCCGGTGTTCTGGCCGGTGAACAGCGCGTTCAAGGCGTCGACGGCGTGGTCGAGTCCGTCGTAGAAGCACTCGACGTGGCGAAGCTGCCCGGAGTCGACCCAGGTCCGCAGCGCCGTCATGATCTCGTCGAACCGGGCCCAGTGATCCATCGCGATGAACCCCTCCATCCGTGCCCGACGCGAAATCAGGTTCAAGTAGTTCGCCGGCCCCGGCTGCTTGCGTTGCTCGTTGTAGACCGAGATCGCGCCGCACAGCACGATGCGTGCGCCGCGAGCGATGTGGCCGAGCACGGCGTCGAGCACGGGTCCTCCGACGTTGTCGAAGTAGACGTCGATCCGCTCCGGGCAGTGCTCGGCCAGCGCTGCGGCAACGTCGTCGGTGCGATGGTTGATCGCCGCGTCGAAGCCAAGTTCCTCGGTGATGAATCGCGCCTTGTCGTCGGTGCCGACGATGCCGACGACTCGACAGCCGAGGATCTTCGCGATCTGCCCGGCGAGCGACCCGGTTGCGCCCGCGGCGGCGGACACCACGACCGTCTCGTCCGGCTGCGCCCGTCCGATCTCGGTGATGCCGAGGTACGCGGTGAGCCCGGTCGCCCCGAACACCGACATCATGGCGGGCAGGTCGGTGTCGGGCGGAAGCGGCGTGGTGAAGACGTCGTCGCGGATGACGCAGTACTCCGCCCAGCCGCCGAGCGTGTACGCCAGGTCGCCGACGGCGAACTTGTCCGACCGGGTCTCGATCACGCGGCCGACCGCGCTGCAGCGCACGGTCTCGCCGATCTCGACCGCCGGTAGGTAGCCCTCGCCACGGTTGAGCCACGTGCGCACGGTCGCATCCATGCCGAGGTACATGATCCGCAGCAGCGCTTCACCTTCGCCGAGTTCGGGAGCGGTGTCGTGGATCAGCTCGACATCCGCATTGAGCAGCAACCCTTCCGGGCGCCGTTTCAGAACCACCCGGCGGTTGAGGGGACGGGGTCGCTCCATGGGCGCACCGTAGCCCCGGAGGCGCTCGGCGTCGTGTGCGGCGGGCCAGCGGTCGGCTATCGGTCGGCTATCGGGGCAGGAGGTCGTTCGCCGGGTTGGGATCGACCCCAGCCGTCTGCGTCTGCCAGCGAGGCAGCGCCGAGCCGGAGAACCCAAGCGTCACCGAGGCCGCGCCGGACGGTTCGATCTGGCCGAGGCTGCACGCAGCGGCGCTGGATGAGCGATCGAGGATGCACCCGTCCGCCTCGGAGGGAACGTCGATGTCGGACGGGGCTGTGAAGACCACCGTCGTGAGAGCGGAGTCGGGCCCGTTGTTGGTGATCCGGGCGGTGCTTCGTCGGGCGCCGTCGAGCTCGGGCGCGATGATCACGCCGTTCAACCCGATGTCGGAGGTCGGCGCGACCTCGACGGGCACGGGCAGCCGTTGTGTCCACGCGGATTGCCCGATGCCGAACACGACGGCCGAGTTGCTCGTGCACGCCTGACCGTCGGGGACGATGCCGAACGTGTCCCAGCCGCCCAGGTTGGCCCCGCCGTTGTCGATGCCGACGGCGCCTCGGTTCGAGATGCGCATGAGCACCTTGTAGGTCTGCCCGCCGGTCATGGCGAAGGGGGCCGAGGTTGCCGAGCCGAACGTGGGTTGGTTCAGCACGATCGATGCGTTGGTGAGCGGCGACTCGATCGGTGCGATAGCGACGTAGCCGCCGTCGTCGATGCCGAGACCGCACGCCCGAAAGCTCCCCGACGTCGGCGGGGTGACGGCGGTGACCCACTCCCACGATCTCGTGACGGTGGCGGCGAACGGGTCGGGGAAGGCGTCGATGGGGCCGTCCGCGTCGGGCGCGAGTGCGGGGCCGTCGATCGTGCCGTCGCAGGCGGCATCCGGGGCGGTGCCGCCGCCCGCAGTATCCATGAGGGGGCTCGGGCTCGTGACCGGCCAGCACACCGACAGGTCGCCACCCTGTCCGTCGGCCTCGTGATCCCATTCCCGGGCCCAGATTTCGCCGGCCGCCGGGTCGAACTGATTGGTCGTGACCGGCAGGAACCAGCCGAGCCGCTGACCGAGCGCTCCGGCCGGGTCGGTCTCGCGCACGCCGATGACGAGGTTGCGGGACTTGCCCGCCGCAAGCGCTCCGAGGCCGCACGTCACGGTCGTTCCGGCCACGGTGCATCCCGAGGTCGACGACGGCGCCGAGAACTCGATGCCGGCCGGCAGCGCGAGCCGCGCCGCCACACCGGTGGCCATGACGCCGGAGACGTTCGTGACGCGCGCCGTGATGTTCGCGGCGCCGGCGCCTCGCCCGACACGCGTGCCGGTGATCGAGTCGATCACCAGCCGAACCTCGTCGCTCGATGCGGCGCCCGCCTGCTCGGCCGCCCCCAAGGTGGTGATTCCGATGGCCACAGCGGCGCCGACCGCGAAGGCGCGGCGGAGCGGACGGCTGGATCGGGGAGACGGATCGACGGATGCTGGCATGGTTCCTCGTGGGACGGGCGCTGCGCGGGGAGTGCGGCAGGTCGTCGCGCTCCCCATTATCGGTGGCGGACGGCCTCAGGAGAAGGCATGACGTCCACATCCGGGAAGATCGACTCAAGGCTACAGGCCGCGCGGCACAAACCGCCTCGCGTGAAAATGAGCGCGCAAGTCGGTTGCGGCCGGCATGTGGCGCTCAGGTTCGCAGCACCGCTCGAACCTGCGTGAGCAGGTCGTCCTCGTGCTCGTGGTACACCGTGGTCACCCCGGTTGCCTCGCCATGGGCGGTGGCGATCCAACGCATGACGTCGTGGCAGTCCTGGGCGTCGCGCACTCGGGTGATCGGCCCGACAGCGCAGGCCGGATGGTCGCGTTCGAGCGAGAGCGCCACCGGCAACACGTATTCGCACGTCAGCATCAGGTTGATCGTGCCGTTGTACAGCGGCTGGAGGTGGAGGCTCGCGTTGTTGCCCGGGTCCTCACCGCGGCGTTGCCGCCATGTCGTACGGACCTTCTGGACCAACCCGGCGGCGAGGCGGAGGTCCTGCGAGCCGCTCGCGGCCATGGCGAGGACCTGGCCGCCCACGCTGAGTCGTTCCTCGAGTTCGGCGCGCATGGCGAGGTTGTTGGCGCGCGAGATCTCCGGATCGAGGCGCGCCCGTCGCCGGCTCGCGGTCTGGGGAACGCTGTAAAAGCAGCGGCACACCGCCTGGAGCACTTGAGGCGTCGGTATGCCGAACACCTGTGTGGTCGCCACCATCTTCGACAGCATGAGATTGCACCGCGGGATCAATTGGTTCACGTCGATGCGTTCGTCGAGCACGCCGAATGTCCGCGTCTCGGCGACGAGCGCGAGTTCGAGCGCCCCGAGGATGAGCGCGATGTCGATGATCTGGCCGTGGTTGGTGACGAGGGCGATGTTGCGCCCCTCCGCGACCAAGAGGTGGTACACCTCGGTCATCAAATGATCGAGGGTCGGCGAGGCGAGCGTGTCCACCAGATCGCGGTCGAAGTGGGGGTAGGCAGCGCGTCCGTACAGGTGGATGGCCTCGGCGGTTGACGGCTCGGGTTCCACTGCAACACAGGTGGGTTGGTGGAACGCCAGCGACGCGCTGTACGAGATCGGCTGGAGCAGCGTGTGCGACGATCGGACGAGCCCGGCCATGCTCCGGTACACGGCTGCCGGGTCGGCATCGGCGAGTCGGCGCCGTGCTTGGTCGACGATGCTTTCGGGCTCAATCGAGGGTTCCGCCGCGGGTTCGTCCACGCGTCGAGCCTACGGCGAGGGGTGGTCTACACACCCGTCGCGGCTCGTCCGGAGCCGTCGAAGTTCGGACGGATCCTTGAGTTACCGGAGACGCTGCCGATGATTGTGTGGTGAATGAAACGGTTCGGACAGGCAGGGAATATTCCCAGGGGTCTGGACGGTGCGTGTTGTGTCGGGCACAATTGGCGGACGTATTGGGTTCCTGGGGGAGCCCGATCTGATGGAGGGTACGTCGTGATCAAGCAACTGGCTTCACGGCAGTCTGCGCGCATCCTGGCTTTGGTCGTCATGGCCGCTGGTCTGTCCGTGCCACTGCAATTGCCTGCTGGCGCGAGCGCGGCTGCGCCTCAGCCGGTCGCACAGGCGGGCCCCGTCAGCTCCTGCAACGAGTACGTTCCCACGAGCCTCACCGTGAGCTCACCGGTGGTCAAGCCGGGGGGCAAGGTGACGGTGACCGGGTTCGGTGTGCCTGGCGACACGGTGACGATCCGCCTGACGCGCATGGGTGGGTCGACCTCCGTGGTGCTCGCCACCGTGGTCGTTCCGCCGTCGGGCAAGTTCAGCGTGCTCGTGACCATCCCGTCGGGCACACCCGCCGGTCGACATCGGATCACGGCCACGAGCGCACAGTGCCCGGAGGCCGCAGTCGCCGACGTGTTGGTGCGGTACGACCTGGGGTTCTGCAACGATCAGCAGCACTGGGTCGTCGATCCCGGCGCAAAGATCAAGTGGTACCGCCCGTGGGTGATGACCCCCTTTGCTCCGATGCAGATCTCCATCGAGCCCGACTCGTTGGTTCCGCCGATCCCTGGTGAGTTCCCGAAGGTCGTCCTCACGGGCTACCCGTCGGGCGCTGGCTACGACTTTTTCAACGTTCCCTCGCCGCTCCCCCCCGGCCGCTACCGCGTGCTGCAGACCGGCACCGACGTGCTCGGCAAGCCGACGACGTGGTACTGCGGAACCTTCCGGGTGAAGGACGGCGGCTCGACGAGCACGACGACGTCGACCAGCACGAGTACGTCGACCTCGACGAGTACGTCGACCTCCACCAGCACGTCGACGTCGACAACGAGCACGACCTCGACGAGCACGACCTCGACGAGCACGACCTCGACGACTGTCCCGAGTGGGTCGTGCACGACCAAGGACGTGTCGATCAGCGAGCTGGTGTACACGGGTCACTCGTACAGCGAGGTGATTCCAGTGAACATCCCGGCGGGGGCGGTGTCGCTGCCCAACGTGCGTGTCTGGGACGGCCACCAGGGGCGTTCCTTCGACGTCCAGCCGTCGGAGTCGATCGAGGTCGAGTTCCTCGATGCTGCGGGCAACGTGATCGCAGTGTCGCAGCCGTCTCCGGATCTTGCCGATGGCGTGGAGTACGCCGAGTGGGTCGGATCGCTGGGAACGGTGACGTTGCCGATCGCAGCGAAGGGCGCGCGGTTGCATCACCGTCCCGATGCGTGGGGCCCGCTTGGACAGCCGAACAGCATCCGCGGCGTCGACATGGAGCTTGCGTGGGACTGCTCGGGTTCGCCGGTGCTGTCAACGACATCGACGACTTCGGACATCGGTGGGCCGCCCTCGCTTCCGACGACGGTAGCTCCAACGACGGTCGCTCCAACGACCGTCACGCCGACAACGATTCCGGTGGTCGCCGGCAACGGTGTCCTCGACGCGACGGCGAACCGAGCTGTGTCCAACATCGGCAGCAACGGCACCGCCGCGGTAGCCGGCACCTCGCAGACTCGGTCGACGGGTTCGACCTCGGGTTCGGGCCTGGCGTACACGGGGTCGACGGTTCGCCCGCTCATCCTCGCCGCGGTGTCCCTGATCGCCGCCGGGGCGCTCTTCGTCCTCTCGGCTCGCCGGCGTCGCCGGGACTGACGCCAAGCGCCAAGCGCCAAGCCGCAGATACCTGAATTGAGTGGGGCCCGCTGTGTGCGGGCCCCACTCGCGTCCGCACGTACAGTTGCGGAATGACTGAGCGTTCCACCTCACTCGCCGGCATGTCGGCGCTGGTCACCGGCGGCGGCAGCGGGATCGGGCTCGCCGCTGCGAGTGCCCTCGCCCGCGACGGCATGCATGTCACGATCATGGGCCGATCGCCCGACCGGTTGGCTGCCGGCGCCGAGGCGCTGGCCGCTGTCGCTGCGGACGGGGTCGAGATTCGAACCTTCGCCGGTGATGTCTCGAGCGAGGACGACGTGGCGGCAGCCGTGGAGGCGGCCAAGGTGGATGGGAAGCTCACCACGTGCGTCGCCGCTGCAGGCGACGGCACGCTCGGCCCGGTGATCGCCACCTCGCTCGACGAGTGGAACCGGGTGCTCGGCGTGAGCCTGACCGGGGTGTTCCTGACCTTCAAGCATGCGGGCGCCGCGATCGCGGCATCCGGTGGTGGCTCGATGGTCGCGGTGTCGTCGGTGGCATCGAGGCTGACCCATCGGTTCATGGCGCCCTACGCCGTCGCCAAGGCCGGTGTTGACATGCTGGTTCGATCGACGGCCGACGAGTTGGGCGTCGCCGGAGTGCGGGTGAACGCGGTGAATCCCGGCATCATTCGCACCGATCTGGTGGCGATGGTGACGCCGGAGGATTCGGTCGGTCGGAGCTATCTGGACAACATGGCGATCGCTCGGTTCGGCGAGGTGGAGGACGTCGCTCCGGCGATCCGCTATCTGTGCGGCCCCGAGTCGGCGATGGTCACCGGGGTGTGCCTGCCGATCGACGGCGGGCATTCGCTGCGAGCCGGGCCCGACTACGGCGAGTGGGCGCGCGGGCTCTACGGCGACGCGGTCGACGGCGTCGTCTGACCGCCTGGGCTCGTGAGCACCGAGCGCTGTTGGCCGCGTCGCTCGAACGCCTGGCGCAGCAGGTGCCCCCGAGGCTCGGTGAGGTAGGTATCGGTCGGGTCGATGTGCCGACGGTCGGTCAGCTCCCAGCCGCTCGGGAGTCGAGTGCGGCTGGCGTGTCGCTCACACAGCGGGTGTTGGCCGGTGCCATCCTCGGCAACCGTGTCGAACCACGCTCGGCGATGCGCTGCATCCATCGTGAGCACGGCAACGGCGGGTTCGTTGCACCCTGGCCTCGCACACGTCCGACTCATGGACGGAATCTAACCGCTGCGCTCAGCGAGATCTACGTGCCACCGATCGTGTTCAGGCGCCGATCCCGGCCCGAAGCTGGATGTCGGTGATCTCGACGCCCGGCGGCATGCGCAGCGCATGCAGAACGTTGGCGGCGATGTCGTCGGCCGCCAACTCCGAGCCGTTGTCGAGATCGGGGTAGATGCTGGTGACGCGCACGCCGTCGGCCCGTGCGTCGTCGCGGATCCCGTCGGCCAGCATGCGCATCCCGGCGCGCGTCATCGAGTACAGCGCGCCGTCGGCCGAGCTGCGCAGCGCGGCCGAGGTGTTGACGAACACCACGTGACCGCGGGCCGCTCGGAGCGACGGGAGCAGGCGCTGCGACAACAGGAACGGACCCCGAACATGGGTCGCGTACTGATCGTCGAGCTGCGCCACGGTCGCGGTGGTGAGGCTGTCGCCCCGGGGAGTTCCAGCGGCGTGCACGAGGATGTCGATCGGACGGTCGATGCGGTCGACGAAGTCGGCGATCGAGTCAATCTGTGCGCTGTCGGCAAGGTCGCCTCGGAGGAACAGCGTCGTGCCTCCCGGCGCCTCGGCGACGGTTCGGCGGAGCGCGTCCACGTCGTGGCCGACCACGCAGACCCGAGCGTCGGTCGCGGCGAGCGCGTGGGCGACGGCTCGCCCGACGCCGAAGGTCGCGCCGGTCACCACGGCGAACTTCCCGGCGAGCGGGTCGCTGCCGGCCCGACGGTCGGTCACGTCGGTGCGGCGTCGCTGCGACGTGGTCGAGGTGCGGGGGCGATCGCGGAGATCGATCACGTCGGGCTCTTCCATCCCGCCGCCGGATGCTCGGTGCGGGTCGTCTCGCTCGATCACCGTGGTGATAGTGATGACCTCGCTGAGGGCCGTGTCCTCGGTCTCGACGCGAATATCGATGCCGCCGAGCGTGAGATCGGCGAAGCGGGCGTGCCCCGGATCGGGCGGCCCATCGGGTTGCTCCTCGGTTCTCGCGTCCACGCCCGCCCGCCCAACTGCTCACTCCGGCTGGGCCCCGCTGACCCTCACCGATGCGTCGCAGAGTACGGAGACGAGGTCGATCGATCAAGCACCCACTGCGGCGGCGGGCGCAACGGTGACGATCAGCGGAAGATGGTCGCTGCTCCACACCGGCGGAACGAGGGGGGCGCGCAGGTCGACGCCTCGACCGGCGATCCAATCGATGCGCCGGGTCGGTCGCTGCGTGGGGAACGTCGGCGGGGAGTCGACCGTGGTGAAGCCCGCCGCCTCGAGCCGCTGCATGACCGGGTCGGGACCGAGGTTCAGGTCGCCCAACAAGAGATGCGGACCCGGCCGTTCGAGCAGCGCCTCGATCACGACGTCGAGTTGTGCGAGGGCCGGCTCGCGTCGGTTGTGGAGGTGGGTCGCCGCCACGGTCGCGAGCATGTCGCCGAGGCGAACGCGGGCGAGGATGGCGACGCGTGCCTCCATGCCGAACGACGGCAGCGCCACGCGCTGCAGTGCGTGCGGCGGGGTGCGGGTCGCGAGCGCGATGCCGTACTGCCCGAAGCGGCCGATCGAGGTTGCCCGGGCGAACTCCACGTGCAGGCCCGTGGCACGGGAGGTGGTGCGCCCCAGGTTGAGGTAGCGGCTCCGCCGAACGCGAACGTCGACCTCCTGCAATGCGAGGAGGTCGACGTCGAGCGAGCGAAGCGTGTGGACGAGCCCACGACGGTCGACACCACGCGCGGGCGGAGCGCCGTGGCGCACGTTGTACGTGGCGATCCGGATCGGCCGGGGAGGATGCGGGTTGCCCACGATCGCTACTCGGGCAGGTCCGGAGGGCAGGCTGTCAGTCGCCGAGCGCGTCGTGCATCCGCGTCGTGGCGTCGATGTAGTCCTCGACCATCTCGAAGATGACGTCCTTGGTCTTTCGGATCTTGTTCATCTGGCCGACGACCTGGCCGACCGGGTTGAACTGCACCTTCAAGGCCGCCTCCGGGTACTTGTGGCCGCGGGTGACCGCCTCGCCGGTGATCATGAACTGCAGCGGCATGCCGAGTGGCTTCGGGTTGTCGGGGTTCTCCCAGGCTTCGGTCCAGTCATTGCGCAACATGCGGCACGGCTTGCCGGTGAAGCTGCGGCTGCGGACCGTGTCCTTCGACCCGGCCTCGATGTACTGCGCCATCTGGGCCGGCGGAATGTCGGCCTCTTCCACCGTGAGCCACAGCGAGCCGGTCCACACACCGGATGCGCCCATCGCGAGCGCTGCCGCCATCTGGCGACCCGAGCCGATGCCGCCCGCGGCGAGCACCGGCGTCGGCGCGACGGCGTCGATCACCTGCGGCCAGAGCACGATCGAGCCCACCTCACCGGTGTGGCCTCCGCCTTCGGAGCCCTGGGCGATGATGATGTCGAGGCCGGCTTCCTTGTGGCTGAGCGCCTGTCGGGGAGAGCCGCAGAGGGCTGCGACCAGCCGGCCGGTCGACTGGATCTCGTTGATGATCTCGGCGGGAGGGGTGCCGAGGGCGTTGGCGATCAGCTTCACCTTCGGGTGGCTCAACGCGACCTCGACCTGCGGGCCGGCCGTGGCCTCGGTCCAGCCGAGCAACTCGGGCGCCTTCTCTCCCTCGGGGAGCTCCGGCACATCGTGGTCGGCGAGGAGCTTCTTCACGAAGGCGCGGTGGCCGTCGGGGATCATCGCCCGCAGTTCGTCCTCGAGCTTGGACGGGTCCATCTCGCCCATGCCCTCGTACTTCATGGGGATCACGATGTCGACGCCGTACGGCTTGTCGCCGACGTGCTCGTCGATCCACGCGAGTTCGGTTTCCAACTGCTCAGGAGTGAAACCGACCGCGCCGAGCACGCCGAGTCCGCCGGCGTTGCTGACCGCAGCGACGACGTCGCGGCAGTGGGTGAAGGCAAAGATCGGGAACTCGATTCCAAGGCGTTCGCACAGCTCGTTCTGCATAGGACGACATGGTAGGCCCAAAACTGGAACGCGTTCTCGCCGCGTGAAGCGCCACACGTCGAGTCCGCAGCACCGGTCGGCTCGGCCCCGGGAGTGCGGGCGATCGCGGCGGATCGGTGGCCGATAGCGTGGCGCAATGCGCTCCCCCCGTCGTCATGCCGTCGTCGAACTCGAGCCGGTGTTCGCGGCGATCCGGCGGCGCCACGAGGTGCAGGTCGAGTTCTCGCCCGAGGTTCGCGACGCAGCGGCGGCAGCGGCGGCACGCGGTGCCGCCGCCGGAGCCCGGGCCGATCGGCGTGAGGTCGACCTGGTATCGATCGATCCGGCGGGAAGCCGCGACATCGACCAGGCGCTGGCGCTCGAGCGGCGGAAGGGCGGCTATCGGTTCTGGTACGCGATCGCCGACCTGGCGGCGTGGGTGGAATCCGGTGACCCGGTCGATCTGGAGGCGCGCCGACGCGGCACCACCGTCTATTGCCCCGACGCCCGGGCGCCGCTGCATCCGGTCGAGCTCAGCGAGGGCGCGGCGAGTCTGCTGGAGGGCGCCGAACGGCCGGCGGTGCTGTGGCGCATCGACCTGGATGATCGCGGTGCGGTAGCCGACGTCGCGGTGGAACGGGCGCTCGTGCGAAACCGTCGCGCCATGAGCTACGTCGACGCGCAACACGAGATCGACGCAGGAACGGCGACCGGTGCGCTCGCACTGCTCCGCGAGATCGGCGAGGCGCGCCTCGCACTGGAGCGCGAGCGCGGCGGGGTGAGCCTCAACCTTCCCGAACAGAACGTCGTGCGCGTCGACGGCCACTACGTGCTGCGGTACGACGCCGGATTGCCCGTCGAGTCGTGGAACGCGCAGCTGTCGCTGTGCTGCGGGATGGCGGCCGCCGAGTTGATGCTGTCGGCCGGCGTGGGCGTGCTGCGCACGTTGCCCAAGGCGGACGCTCGCTCGCTCGACCTGCTTCGCCAGCACTCGTTGGCGCTCGGCGTCGCATGGCCCGCGGGGCTCTCGTACCCCGAGTGGGTTCGCTCATTGGACGTGTCGACCCCGGCCGGCGCCGCGCTGACCACGCAGGCAGCGCGGACCCTGCGCGGAGCGTCCTACGTGGCGTTCGACGGCGCGCCGCCTGCCGACCACGCGCACTCGGCCATCGCCGCGCCGTACGCGCACGTGACCGCACCGATCCGCCGGCTTGTCGATCGATTCGCCAACGAGTGCGTCTTGGCGGCAGCGGCGGGCATCCGCCCGCCGGGCTGGGCGCTCGACGCGCTCCCGTCGGTCGCCGGATGGATGGACGCTGCGGCGCGGCGATCGTCTGCGGTCGATCGTGAGGTGATCGACGTGACCGAGGCGGCCGTGCTCGCGCACCGCTTGGGCGAGGAGTTCCCCGCTGTCGTCACGAACTCCGGCCGTGGGTCGAGCACGATCCAGCTTGCCGAGCCGGCCGTCATCGCCTCGGTGGCCGTCGAGTTGGCTCCGGGCACGACCTGTCGCGTGCGGCTCGACTCCGTCGACATCGCGGTGCCGCGAACCCAGTTCTCGGTGGTCTCGACCGCGCCCTGAATGCGCGCCGGGCCCGGGTGCGCCTCGGGCCTGAGCGCGCGTTGGGCCTGGGTGCGCGGCGGGCCCCGCCCGCCCGCCGGCCCGCATCCAGCGCCTCCGCCCGACGCAATCCAGGCTCAGCGGTGCATATGTGCACCGCTGAGCCTGGATCGCCGGGTCGCCGGGGCCGCTCAGTCCCAGAGGTCGGCGCAACGACAGGCGTTCAGTCGCAGTCGACGGCCACTCCGAAGGCGGTGCACAGCTCGCGGATCCGTTCATCGCTGAGCCTGCCGATCCGCTCGACGAGTACCGCGACCGACACGCTCTCGACCGAATCGAGGTTCACCGCACAGAGCCGGGGGATCGGGTCTTCCGCTGGTTCGAGGACCACCTCGCTCGGTATCCCGCGGATCGTCGTCGTGCACGGTGCAACCAGGCAGCGGTGCAATCGTGGGATGGCCGCGTCACGAGACAGCACGACGACCGGCCGACGACCGATCTCGGGAAGGTCCGACCACCAGACCTCGCCGCGCCTGGGCAACTGGATCATGAGCCGGCGGCGGCCTCACGGAACGAGGTCAGGTCGCCCCACTCGTCGGGCTCATCGAGCGGATGCTCGTCGTAGGCCGAATAGCTTGCGTCGACCTCGGCTCGCCTGCTTGTCGCGAGCAGAGCTGCGAATGCCTCGTCCAGAAGGGCCGCGTCGGTCGAACCCGATCGCAGGCGCCGTGCTTGCTCGAGGAGCTGGCCGTCGACCGTTGTGCTGACCCGAACCCGCGCCATGGCATAAGTATGCCATGGGCATGCCACTTCGAGACGGGTGCGCGTGTGCGGTCGCCCCTGGCCAGATGGCTTCGGATCGGTCTCGTGCGGAGTTCGCAACCTGCGGCTTCCAGCGGTCGGGCCAGGGTTTCGACCGACGGCGAGCGCCGACCGGACTCGTACGCAGAGATCGCCGGCTGGCTCGTTGCGGCTCGTGCCGCGAGTTCGGCCTGAGTGAAACCTGCCTGGCGACGTGCCATTCGAATCAACCGGTACGAGCATGCGTTGGATCGGTGCGCATGGCAGGAATGCATTGGAACCACGATCCACTCGGCGAGTTGCGGCACGGGCGCGTTCGTCGACGAGTCCGGCTCAACCCGGATGAGTAACGATGCCGACGCGAGGAGGTCGCGGTGAGATTCCACCGTGCCCGGAAGTACCTCGAGTTCGATGAGGTCATTGGCGTCGATCGTGAGAATCCTTGCGACGCTTGGGTCGGCGCCGTCGGCGCCGTCGTCGCCGACGACGACGTGATCACCGACCAGGCTGCACCGGTGTGACGCTCTCGAACGCGGTCCGATCGTGCCGTCTCAGACGCCGTCCCACGGCCGAGTGCGTCTCGTCGTCGCCTATCCTCTGGCCGGCAATGAGTCTTGACTCATTATGAGTGATAGCTCATAATGAGTCGGTGTGGGATGTCGAGGTCACGGATCAGTTCGTCGAGTGGAACAAGTGGTACGAGTGGGCGGTCCCACTCGCCGATGACCTCTACGACGAGTACCTGGAAGAACTCCGCACGGAAGGATTGATCTGATGGCACGAACCAAGTTCGCGACCCTTCGTGACGACGTCATCGCCAAGGACGGCGCGTCCGAGCGGATCGCCGCTATGCATGCCGAGGCGATCGAGGAGATCCGCCTGTTTGAGCTCCGCCACCGCGAGGCTGTCAGCCAAGCAGAGCTCGCCGGTCGGCTCGACGTCACCCAGGGTGCGATTTCCAAACTCGAACACGCCGATGACGTCCGGGTCTCGACGCTGCGCCAGTACCTCGAAGCGCTCGGCGCTCGGCTCGAACTCGTCGCGGTCTTCGACGACGAGGAGCGCAGCGTCCCCGTCCATCTCGGCCGAGACAGCGCGGCGTGAACTCAGCGACGTGCCTCTCGCCGGTGGCCTTGATCCGATGCGCTCGGCGTTCGCGCCGCCATCGCGGTGTCCGCCAGATCGAGTCGAATCGTGCGGCGCGGGACGGGCTTCGTCACGAGGTGCAATGTGTCGTAGCTCGCCCAGTTCTCGATCGGGTGTCGCGGGAATCAGGTTCCGCCCGCGTCCGCGGTCAGAGCCGCCCGCAGGTCGAGGGTCGAACCTGTCGGTAGTTCGCGATGCGCTCGCTCCCCCGGCATGCCTCGGTCACCGAGCGACCCGACCGAGAGTCCGTACACTCCCGAAGATCTCGAACGTCCAGGTCGCGGAGCGTCGCACGCTTTCGTCAGCCATCAGGCCGGCACGGAGGACGACGGTCGCGTCCTCCGGCGGCGCGCTTGTTGCTGATGAGGTCTTCTGCCGAGATGAAGCCGACGGACATCTCTCCGACGTCAACCAGCACGCGATTGCTCCAGCATTCGTCGAAGCGAACGCCGCTGATCGAGGTCAGTAGGTCGATTCGCGTTGGCGGATAGCCGAGTTGGACGACGATCTCGGGATCGAGGAAGTCCTCGGCAGTGAGGCCGAGGGACCCCATCCCGAAGTCGTCGAGAGCGCGGACGACCCGCTCCGCGTTCTCGGGGTCGATCATGAGCCACACGTCGAGGTCCTTCGTCGCCCGGGGGTAGCCGTGGGCGGCCAACGCGTAGCCCCCGACGATCAGGAAGCGGACGTCACGAGCGGCGCAGCACTCGATGAACTCGACGAAGTCGTCGGTCAGGAAGCGCATCACCACACTCCAGGCTGAGCTCGGTGGCCATAGCGAGACGTTCCTCGACCGGTCGCGTACGCCAGTAGTCCGCCCACGACCGATCGTCGTCGCAGAGTCGACGCTTGGTAACGACTGGAACGATCTGCCTCACCCGGACAGTCTACGAGCGACCGCTGACGCTTCGACGCCGATCGCGACCGGCGAGCGACTGACCGGAAATCGGACCGCGGACGGATTCGAGCAAGCGCGCGACCCGAACACACCGGCGACGACCTCGTGACCTGGGGCGAGTTCGTTGAACTCGGACACCTCCGCGAGTACCGACGCAAGGGGATCCCCCTGCAGCGACTGCGCCCCGTGATCGAGGAGTTCCGCCGGGAATTCGGAACCCCCTACCCGCTCGCCAGCGCTCAGCCGTTCATGTACGGGAAGGAACTCGTACTCGAAGTCCAGGAGCGGCACGAAACCCCGGCGGCAATCGCGATCGTCATTCGGTCTGGCCAGCAGATCTTGCTCGCGGAGGACGCCAAGCGCCTCTTCAAGAAAGTCGAATTCGAGCCAGCGGGCGAAGCGGTACGACTCCGTCCCGCTGGGCCCGCGTCCCCGGTTGTCATCGACCCTCTCGTTCGCTTCGGGCGGCCGTCCGTCGAGGGTGTTTCGACTGAGCGTCTCTGGGAACTATTCGACGCAGGAGAGACGGTCGAGGAGATCGGTGAAGGCTATGACATGAGCGAGGATCTCGTCCGCGCCGCCATCGCCTACGAGGAGCAACTCCGCTCATTGGCGGCGTAGGTGCCGTCAGCGCCGCGGTTCTTCGTCGATGAGAACGATCTGGCGCTCAAGAAGCTCCTCTCGGCCGAGTTCGGCGACGTCGTGTTCCCTGCAAGAAGAGCCAGACAACGACCGACAGCAAGCCAATTCTCGACAGCCACTGGACTCGCATCGAATCGATCGTGAACGACGAACCGCAGGGCCCGTGGATGCGCGCCGTCACGGAGAGCGGAGTCCGCTCAATCGACCTCGCTTGATGCCGCGGAGCTCGGCAGAGGGCAATCACGGTTCGAGCAAGAGCCCCCGGGAGTCGGATTGGTGCCCCCGGCAGGACTGTTTTGGAACCATGAACTGCTGAGCCGGGGGTGATCCCTCCCGGCGGTGAGCCCCAGTCAGGAAGGGTTGCCGTCGAGGCCCGTACGAGCAGCCAACTTCTTGGTCGCGTCGCGCAGTGGCGCGAGGTCGTTGTCGACGACGTCTTGGACGATGGCGTGGTCGGTGTCGAAGTAGCGGTGCGCGAGGTGGTCGCGCATCCGGGCAATCTCCTTCCACGGCACGTCGGGGGCGCTGTCCAGCAGAGTTGGTTCGATGGCCTTGACTGCCTCGCCGATCTCGATCAACCGGACGCGGACCGCGTCGTAGACCATGCCATCGCGGAGGTCGCCCCTGGACAGATGACTTCGGATCGCGTCGACGGCCTCGATGATGTCCTGCAACCGGGCTTCGTCGTGGCGGCTCAAAGTCGCAACGCCTCGGCGAGGACCTCGTCTCGCAGACGTTCCCGCAGCGCCGTCGGGGTGCCCACGTCGACCTTGACGCCCAAGGCCTCCTCGAGTTCAACGCCGATGGAAAGGATTTCGATCGGTCGCGCGTCGGGAGCGAGTTCGACGAGGAAGTCGATGTCGCTGCCCGGGTGCTCGTCTCCCCGCGCGACCGAGCCGAAGATCGCGACAGAATACCCGTGGTGGCGCGCGACGATCGCCTTGATCTCGTCCCTGCGAGTCTCGACCAGAGCTCGCAGCGGTCGCATCGCGACATCCGGCATGTCGCGAGTCTACGACCTCGTGCTCGTTCAGCGATCGGTCTCGACGATCGGTCTCGGACCCGGCGGAGCGGTTCCAATGAGGCCGCTTACCCCTTGGATTTGTGCCCTTGGCAGGACTGTTTTGGAACCACGATCTGCTGGGGGAGGTGGCAGGGCTATAGGCCCGCGCTGACGAGGGCGTCCCAACCCGGATGAACCTACGACGCCGAAGCGCGTAGGTCGCGATGAGATTCCACCGTGCCGGGAAGCACCTCGAGTTCGATGAGTCCGTCGGCATCGATGGTCAGAATCCTCGCGACGCTTGGGTCGGCGCCGTCGTCGCCGACGACGACATGACCGCCGACGACAAGCCGAGTGCCAGGCCGTGCGTCGGTCGTGCGAGCCCAGAGGTGTCGGCCTTCCGTCATGTCCATGAAGTCGACCGAAATGTCGTGGGTTGTGGTCACGGCGAATCCCTTCTGTCCCTGCATCAAAGGCTACCCCCGCGAGGCTCTGCCCGGGTTGGGGATCTCGGCGTCGAAGCTCACCTGGAGACGGGCAATCGTGAGCTCGCTGAGATCGGCCAGCACCAGGGTGAAGTGTGGGTGCTCGAACGACGCGAGCAGCGCGAAGCCCTCTCCCCGGAGCCGCCCGCAGGTCGAGAGTCGAACCTGGCGGTAGTTCGCGATCCGCTCGCTGGTCTGGCACGCCTCGGTCACTGAGCGGCCGATCACCGCCTCGATCGAGAGTCCGTACACCCCGTAGATCTCGAAGGTCCGGGTCGCAGCGCGTCGCACGCTTTCGTCAGCCATCAGCCCGGCACGGAGGACGACGGTCGCGTCGTCTGGCGGCACATCGGCTCGAAGCGGGAGGGGTTTGATCACCACCCGGAACCTATCGAGGGTCAGTGACAGTGATGCCTGCGCCCGAACCCACGATTCGGCCGGACGAAGTCGCACCGACGATTGCCGCCGTTTCGTCCCGGTTCCAATGAGGCCGCTTACCCCTTGGATTTGTGCCCCCGGCAGGACTCGAACCTGCGACGCACGGTTTAGGAAACCGACGCTCTATCCTCTGAGCTACGGGGGCGGTCGCAGCATCGTAGGGGCTCGCGCGGGCGCGATCGTCAGCGAAGGTCGTAGTGCGATGGGTCGGGGCGGCGGGTCCACGACCAGTAGTCGACCAGTCGCCACGGCGACAGGATGAAGATCTTGCCCGAGTCGTTTCGGTACCAGCTGTGCCGGATCGACGGATGCGACCAGACCATCGTGTCGAGCTCCGCCTGGAGCGCCTCGTTGTAGGCGTCGTGGGCGTCGGCGCGCACTTCGATCGAGCGGTGGCCGCCGGCGAGCACGCTCGTCAGGCAGCCCATGACGTAGCGGATCTGACATTCGCTGTGGAAGATGAGCGACCCGCCGTGCGCCAGGTTCGTGCCCGGTCCGTACAAGCAGAAGAAGTTCGGGAAGCCGGGCACGGTGATCCCGTACAGCGCGGTCGGCTCGTCGCCCCACTGCTCCGCCAACGACACGCCGTCGCGCCCGCGGATGTCCATGGGCCAGAGGTAGCGGTTCGCCCAGAAACCGGTCGCGAACACGATGACGTCGGCGGGCCGAAGCACTCCGTCCACGACGATCCCGCCCGGCTCGATGCGTTCGATCGGCTCGGTCACCAAGTCGACGTGGGGCTGCACGAGCGCGCCGAGCCAGCTGCCGTTGTCCTGCAAGGTCCGTTTGCCCAGGCACACGTAGTCGGGCACGACCTTGTCGGCCAGGTCGGGTCGATCGGCGACCTGATCGAGCATCCATTGGGTGAAGAAGTCCCGCGCCGCGTCGTTGAGATCGTTGACGGCTCGGTCGGGGAAGGCGAAGTCCGGGTCGATGCGCATGGCCGGCAACCCGCCGTCGCACGCCGGCCAGAAGATGAGGAAGCGGAACCATCGCCCATAGAACGGCAGGTGGCGCATGGCCCACGCGACGCCTGGGCCGACCTGTTCGTGGTAGTTCGGATTGGGGAACATCCACGGCGCGCTGCGCTGGTACACGTCGAGGTGGGCGACGTCCGGCGCAACGGTCGGCACGATCTGGAACGCGCTCGCCCCGGTACCGATCACCGCGACGCGCTTGCCGGTCAGGTCCACGCCGTCGTGCCACTGGGCGCTGTGCATCCACTCGCCCTCGAACGAATCGCGTCCCTCGATGTCGGGCAGCTTCGGGCGGTTGAGCTGACCGACAGCGCTGATCACGGCCGTCGCGTCGAGGGTCGCGGTGGCTCCCGCTGCGTCGCGGATGGCGACCCTCCACCGGCCGGCGTCGTCGTCCCACGCCGCGGCCGTGACCTCGGTCTCAAAGCGGATGTGGTCGATCACGCCGTGCGATCGCGCCGTGTTCTCGAAGTAGCGCTGCAACTCGGGCTGACGGGCGAAGAACTCGGACCAGTCGTCGTTCGGGGCGAACGAGTAGCAGTAGAAGTGGTTGCCCACATCGACGCGACAGCCCGGATATCGGTTCTCGAACCACGTGCCGCCGACCGCCGGGTTCTTCTCGACGATCGTGTACGCGATGCCGGCCTGGCCGAGCCGAATGCCCGCGAGCACACCCGACATGCCCGCGCCGATGACCACAACATGGGCATCCGATTTCGCGTCCTCGGGGACGCGGGCTCCCCAGTGCTCGTCGCGATCGTCGACGCCGTCGAGTTCCAGTTCCTCCAGCAGCAGGGGCACGTACTCCTCGTCGACCGGACCGGCCACGAGGAACTCCATCATCTTGTGGACGGTCGCGGCATCGGGTGGGGACGGCAACACGGACCCGGCGTCGCGGTACTCGCGGATCCTGTCGAGCGCGAACGCTCGCGCCGCCGCCTGGTCCTCGGGCGACATGAAGCCCTGCACCTCGTTGAGGTAGACCCCGGCGGGCCGGAGGGCGCCGTCGAGAATCGAGGCGTCGCCGGTGAGGTGCACGAGCGACACGAGCAGCGTCGGCACGCTCACGTCGTTGAGCGCGGCCGCGATCGTCGCGTCGTCGTCGGTGATGGGCGCCCCGGCGAAGCGGGGGCGTGGTGTCGCGTTCACGGCCGCCTCACGAGTAGTCGACGATCGTCGGCAGCTGCAGCTCCGCGAGCTCGTGTGCCCGCGCAGCGATGCTCTCGGCGTGATGATCGTGGGTCAAGATCAGGAAGCGCTCGTCGCGGATGGCCGAAACCACGCGATCGCCGACCACGCTCGGATCGAGCCCGCCCTCGTCGACGATGTCGACCAACACGTCATTGATGAAGCGCTGTTCGTCGCTGGTGTCGGTGCCGGGCTGTGGACCGCGGTCGCGCGCCGTGTGTGCGATCGGGGTCTTGATGATGCCGGGGCACAGCACCGAGGCGCGCAGCTTGGTTCCCGTGGCGATGAGGTCGTGGGCCAGCGTTTCGCCGACCGCGAACGCGGCGAACTTCGACACGCTGTAGGGGCCGGCGAACGGCGTGCCGAACAGCCCGGCGACCGACGCGGTCGTCACCACATGGCCTTCGGTGTCCTGCGCGATCATCCGTGGGACGAAGCGGCGAATGCCGTTGATGACCCCGTCGATGTTCACGCCGAACGCGAAGTCGAGGTCGACCTTCGGGCGCTCCCAGAGCAGGCCGCCGAGGAACACGCCAGCATTCAGGCAGAGCACGTGCACCGCTTCGAACTCGGCGAACACGGCCTCAGCGGCCCGAGCCATCGCTTCGTCGTCGCTCACATCCACCGCGACCGTGAACGTGTGGGTGGACGGCGCCGCGTCCGCAATCAGTGCGGCTGTAGCGCGAGCGGCATCCTCGTCGATGTCGAGCAGGCCGACGCGCATACCTTCAGTCGCGAAGCGGCAAGCGAGTGCGCGGCCGATCCCGCTCCCCGCCCCAGTGACCACGGCCGTCCGGCCCGCGAGTTCCTTCATCGGCAACACCCCCTGGCTCGCTGATTCGGGTCACCTTAACCTTGCGACTTGGACAGGTGTCCGATTACCATCTGGACACATGTCCAGCTCGGTGGGGGTACCGACGACGGAGCGCCACTCGCTCACGCCGCGCCAACGCGACACGGTCGACCGCCTGGTCGACGCCGCGGTCGAAGAGGTGCGGTCGGTGGGCTTTGCGGGGCTGACGGTGCGCAACGTCGCAGCGCGTGCCGGGGTCGCACCCGCCACCGCGTACACCTACTTCGATTCCAAGGAGCACCTGGTCAGCGAGGTGTTCTGGCGTCGCCTGGACGCGCTTGCGCCTGCGCGCCTCGACGGGCGCCGCTCGCCGGCGACGCGGGTGGGGTCGATGCTGCGAGAGGTCGCCATGCTCGTCGCGGACGAGCCGGAGCTGTCGGCGGCGTGCACCATCGCGCTGCTCGTCGACGAGCCCGCGGTCCGGCGACTGCGCGACCGCATCGGGGCCAACATCCATCAGCGTCTCGTCTCGGCGCTCGGCGTGGACGACCCCGACATCATCGGGGCACTCGAACTGGCCTATTCGGGAGCGATGCTCCAGACCGGTACCGGCCACCTGTCGTATGACCAACTCGGCGATCGTCTGGCCGCGACCGCACAACTCATCCTCGGGGGGCGCCGATGAGCGTGACCGACACCGCCGCCGAAGGGCCCGTGCACTTCAGCCCGTACGCGTATGAGTTCCACGAAGACCCGTACCCGCTCTACGCGCGGCTGCGCGCCGAGGCGCCCGTCTACCGCAACGACGAACTCGGCTTCTGGGCGCTGTCGCGCCACGCCGACGTGGCGGCGGGCTTCCGCGATTCGGTGCGGTTCTCCAACGCCGAAGGGGTCTCGCTCGACAAGCTCGCGTCGGGCCCGCACGCCCACAAGACGATGTCGTTCCTGGCGATGGACCCGCCGCGGCACACGCGGATGCGCGCACTGGTCGCCCGCGGGTTCACGCCGCGACGGGTCGTCGACTTGGAACCGCGCATCCGTGAGATCGCGATCGAGTACCTCGATGCCGCCCGCGACGCCGAGTCCTTCGACATCATTCGCGACTTCGCCGGCCGCCTGCCGATGGACGTCATCAGCGAGATGATGGGTGTGCCCCGAGCCGACAGAGACGAACTGCGCCGCCTCGCCGACCTCTTGGTGCATCGCGAGGAGGGCATCGAGGACGTGCCACCGGCGGGCATCGAGGCGGCGTTCACCCTCTTCGGGTACTACGCCGACATGATCGCCGAGCGCCGCCGGCGACCGACCGATGACCTGACCTCCGCGCTGCTCGTCGCCGAGATCGACGGCGACCGCCTCGCCGAGTCCGACATCGTTGCGTTCCTGTTCCTCATGGTGGTCGCCGGCAACGAGACGACGACCAAACTGTTGGGCCACGCGCTCTACTGGGCGTGGCGCAACCCCGACGAACGCGCCAAGGTGTGGAACGGCACCCACTCCATCGACGAGTGGGTCGAGGAGACGTTGCGCTACGACACGTCGTCGCAGTTGCTCGCCCGTACGACCCTGTGCGACGTCGAGGTGCACGACCAGGTGATCCCCGCCGGAGACCGCGTGGTGTTCCTGGTCGGCTCGGCCAACCGCGATCCCGAGGTGTTCCCCGACCCCGACCGCTACGAGATCGGGCGCGACACGAGCCAGATCGTCTCGTTCGGCGTGGGGCGGCACTTCTGCATGGGCGCCTCGTTGGCGCGGCTCGAAGCCCGGGTGGCGCTCGAGGAGTGGATCGCCCGGTTCGGCTCGTACGACATCGATCCCGACGGGACCCGACGTGTGCATTCTGCGAACGTCCGCGGGTTCGCGACGGTTCCGGCCACGCTGCACTGGAGGGTCTGATGGCCGACTTTCCCGACCACCCGTTGCGACGTCCCGCCCTCGTCACCGGTGCCTCGTCGGGCATCGGCGCCGCAGTCGCCACGGCGCTCGTCGCGAACGGGCATCCCGTGGTACTCGCCGCCCGTCGCGTCGATCGGCTGGAGGAGCTCGCTGATGCGCTGCGTTCGGGAGGGGGCGAGGTCGATGTCGCTTACCTCGACGTGACCGACGACGAATCGGTGGCGGCGGCGCTCGACGCGGCGACCGACGTGTTCGGCTCGATCGAGATCGTCGTGTCGAACGCCGGCGACATGGAGCCGGCGCCCGCGCACGAGGCCGACACCGGGCGCTTCCTGCAGCAGGTCAACACCAACCTGGTCGGCGCCCATCGCCTCGCCGTCACCTTTCTCGGCCCGATGATCGAGCGTCGCCGGGGCGACCTCGTGCTCGTCACCTCGCTCAACGCGCGCCTCCCGCGCCCGCTCACCGGCGCATACAACGCATCGAAGTCGGGCCTGGAGGCCTTCGGCCGCACCCTGCAGATGGAGCTGGAGGGCACGGGCGTGCGCGCCTCGATCGTGCGGCCCGGACCCACCTTCACCGAGATGGGGTGGAGCTGGGATCCCTCCATGATCCGCCGCTGCCTCGCCGACTGGGAGGTGTGGGGGCTGCTGCGTCACCACCACTACCTGCCCGCCGACTCGATCGCTCGAGCGGTGGTCGACGTGGTGAGCGCGCCGCGAGGCACCCACCTCTCGCTCGTGGAGGTCAACCCCGAGGCCCCGATCGAGCCGGCCGCGACGGCCGCGACGGCCGAGCCGGCCGCGACGGCCGAGCCGGCCGCGACGGCCGAGCCGTCCGCATCAGAGCCAGCAGCCGCCACCGACGAGGAGTCGTCATGACCGATACGTCAGCGTCAGCCCCAGCGACCGCCCCGCCGATGGTGTCGGGATACGGCGACGACGGCACGCACTTGGAGGAACTCCGCCACGACCCCATCGGGCTGATGGCGCGGGTTCGCGAGGAGTGCGGCGACGTCGGCGCCTTCTCTCTCGCCGGTCGACCGGTCGCGCTGCTGTCGGGCTCCGAGGCCAATGAGGCGTTCTTCCGCGCCGCCGAGGAGGAGCTCGACCAGGCCGAGGCGTACCCGTTCATGAAGCCGGTGTTCGGCGAGGGCGTGATCTTCGATGCGTCGGCCGAACGGCGGCGCGAGATGCTGCGGAACCAGGCGCTGCGCGACAAGTACATGCGCGGTCACGCCGACAAGATCGCCGCCGAGATCGAGCGCATGGTCGCCCGCTTCGGCGAGTCCGGCGAGTTCGAGATGCTCGACTGGTTCGCCGAGCTCACGATCTACACCTCGTCGACCTGCCTGATCGGCGCGAAGTTCCGGGAGGACCTGACCCCGCAGTTCGCCGAGCTGTTCCACGAACTGGAGAAGGGCACCGACGCGCTCGCGTTCGTCGACCCGTACCTGGAGATCGAGTCGTTCCGCCGCCGCGACGCCGCACGCGTCGAGCTGGTCGGGCTGATCGACGAGATCCTGCAGAAGCGATTGGCACTCCCGCCGGCAGAGGGCGACGACCGCGATCTGGTCGACGTGCTGCTTTCGTTGCGCCACCCCGACGGCACCCAGATGTTCGGCGCGGACTACGTGACCGGCATGTTCATCTCGATGATGTTCGCGGGCCACCACACCACATCCACCACGCTTTCGTGGACGCTCATCGAGTTGTTGCGCAACGAGGGGGCCATGGATGCCGTCGTCGCCGAGCTCGACGAGTTGTACGCGGACGGCCGTTCGGTCAGCTACCAGGCGCTGCGCGAGATGCCCCGCACGGAGGCCGCGATCAAGGAGACCCTGCGGCTGCATCCTCCGCTCATCCTGCTGTTGCGAGTGGCCAAGGTGCCCTTCGAGGTGGGCGGGTTCGTGGTGCCCGAGGGCTGGCTGGTGGGCGCCACGCCGGCGGTATCCAACCGGATCGAGGAGTCGTTCCCCGACGCCGATCGCTACGACCCCGGCCGCTATGTCGACGATCGTCAGGAGGACCTGGAGAACCCGTGGAACTGGATCCCCTTCGGCGCCGGTCGGCACCGCTGCGTCGGAGCGCAGTTCGCGATGATGCAGCTGAAGGTGATCCTCTCGGTGTTGCTGAAGGATTGGACCTTCGAGTTGGGGCAGCCGCCGGAGTCGTACGTGAACGACCACTCGAAGATGGTCGTGCAGATGCGGCGTCCGACGACGGTGCGCTACCGCCGTCGAGTGCGGGGCGAAGTGTGATGGGGCTGCGCGTCGAGATCGACCGGGACCTCTGCCAGGGTCACGGCGTGTGTGAGGGCGAGGCGCCCGACGTGTTCGAGGTCTCGAGGAAGGGCGAGCTGACGGTGCTGCAGGCCGACCCCGACGCGTCGTTGCGCGACCAGGTGGCGGCCGCGGTCCGGTACTGCCCCACGCACGCGATCTCGCTCATCGAAGTCGAGGACTGACATGGACGATCCGTTGCTGCTCATCGACGGCGAACTCGTCCCGGCATCGGGTTCCGCCACGTACGACAACATCAACCCGGCGACCGGCCGGGTGATCGGCGTCGCACCCGACGCGTCGCACGACGACATCGACCGCGCCACTGCCGCGGCCCGCCGGGCGTTCGACGAGTCGGGATGGGCTGACGACGTCGCGTTGCGCGTGCGCTGCCTGCGCCAGCTCCGCTCGGCGTTCGAGGCCCACGCCGACGACATCCGGGCAGACACCGTCGCCGAGGTCGGATGCCCCGTCTCGCTCACCTACGGCGCTCAACTCGACGTGCCCGTCGAGGGGCTCGGGTACGCCGCCGATGTCGCCGAGGGCTACGCCTGGGAGACCGACCTGGGCGAGGCAGCGCCGTTCGGGATCCGGTCTCGCCGCACGCTGCGACGTGAACCCGTCGGTGTCGTCGCGGCGATCACGCCGTGGAACTTCCCGCATCAGATCAACCTGGCCAAGGTCGGCCCGGCGCTCGCTGCGGGATGCACCGTCGTCGTGAAGGCCGCGCCCGCAACACCCTGGGCGGCCACGTGGCTCGGCCGTCTCGTCGCCGAACACACCGACATCCCCGCCGGCGTGCTGAACGTGATCACCTCGCAGCAGAACGCGATCGGCGAGGCGCTGTGCACCGACCACCGGGTCGATCTCGTCTCGTTCACCGGCTCGACCGCCACGGGACGCACGGTGATGGCCGCAGCGGCGGGCACCCTGAAGAAGACGTTTCTCGAGCTCGGCGGCAAGTCGGCGTACATCGTGTTGGACGACGCCGACGCCGCGACCGCCGCAATCGGCGTGGCGTTCCAGATCATGGCCCACGCCGGGCAAGGGTGCGCCATCACCACGCGGCTGCTCGTGCCCCGCGAACGCCACGACGAGATCGTCGACCAGGTGATCGCGATGATCGGGAGCATCGGCTGGGGCGACCCGACCGACCCCGGCAACTTCATGGGCCCGCTGATCTCCAATACCCAACAGGACCGCGTGCTCGGATACATCGCCACTGCCGTCGCCGAGGGAGCGACGGTGGCGACCGGTGGCCGGATCGGACAGCTCACGGGCGACCTCGCCGGAGGGTTCTTCGTGGAACCGACCGTGCTCGTCGGAGTCCACCAGGACTCGACGATCGCGCAGGAAGAGGTGTTCGGGCCGGTGCTTGCGGTGATCCCCCACGACGGCGACGACGACGCGGTCGCGATCGCCAACAACTCGGCCTTCGGCCTCTCGGGCGCCGTCGTGTCGGCCGACGTGGAGCGTGCTCGCTCGGTCGCTCGCCGGGTGCGCACCGGGACGATCGGCGTGAACGGCGGCATCTTCTACAGCCCCGACGTGCCGTTCGGCGGGTACAAGCAGAGCGGGATCGGCCGCGAGATGGGCGTCGCCGGGTTCGAGGAATACCTGGAGATCAAGTCGATCGCCGAGGGCATCTGACCGTGCGGCCGAGCTCCGGCCCGCAAGCGGGTCAGTCGTGGAAAGGGGTGGCATGACCACCGCAGGATTCATCGGACTGGGCAACATCGGACTCCCGATGGCGAAGCGCCTGCTCGCCAATCCGGACGGCCTCGTGGTGTTCGACGTGCGCCCCGAGGCGTGTGCACCCCTCGTGGCGAAGGGTGCGACGGCCGCCGCCGACGTCGCCCAGGTCGGTCGGGAAGCGCCGGTGGTGTGCGTCGTCGTCCGCGACGACGACCAGGTGCGCGACGTGGTTGGCCAGCTGCTCGCGGCGCCATCGCCCGGTCAGGTGATCGCGATCCATTCCACCATCCGCGCCGCGACGGCCGAGGAGTTGGCTGCCACCGCTGCGGCGGTCGGCGTCCACGTGGTCGACGCGCCGATCTCGGGCGGAGCGATGGGCGCGGCACAGGGCACGCTCGCAGTCATGCTCGGCGGCACCGACGAGGCGGCCGAGCGGGCCCGCCCCGTGCTGTCGCACTTCGCCTCCAAGGTGAGCCTGCTGGGCCCGGTCGGCGCGGGCACCCGCGCGAAGCTCGCTCGCAACCTGATGCATTTCGTGGCGTTCACGGCGGCAGGTGAGGCGGCCCGCCTTGCGCAGGCCGCAGGCATCTCGGTCGCCGAACTCGGCGACATCGTCCGTCACAGCGACGCGGTCACCGGTGGGCCCGGGGCGATCTTGCTGCGCGGGTCCGCCGATCCGATCGAACCGGGCGACCCGTGGTTCGCCATCATGGAGAACGTGGCGTCGCTCGGCACCAAGGACTTGTCGCAGGCGCTCGAACTGGCGGGCGAGCTCGGTGTCGACACGCCGCTCGCTCGGCTCGCCCTCGAACGACTTGCCGGAGAGCTCGGCCTGCCGGGCACGGAAGGAGACTGATGTCCGAGACCCCAGAGCCCGCAGAGAGCCCCGGGACCCCTGAGGCGACCGGGCCGTCGCCGACGCGACGTGCCGGGCTCGAGAAGATGACCGAGGTGTACGGCTGGGAGGTGAGCGACGGGCCGGGGGACTTCTTCGGGTACACCGTCGATCATCTCTTCGCCGAGATCTGGAATCGGCCCGGGTTGAGCAACCGCGACCGGCGCCTGCTGCTTATCGGGCTCTGCATCGGGTCGGGGCAGGAGGACGTGCTCGACATCCAGCTTCCCGCGGCGCTCGGCAACGAGGAGCTGACCGACGAGGCGCTGCGCGAGATCGTGATCTTCATCGCCCACTACGCCGGCTGGCCGCGTGGCGCACGTCTCAACAACCAGGTCGAGGCGATCATCGCCCGGCGCGCCCGCGCCAGCTCCTGACAGAGCTCACCTCGCGAACTGGGCTTTCCACCCGCACCGCGTTCCTTCCGAACTGGGCCGATTCACCGACCCCCAGGGTCAGTGAATCGGCCCAGTTCGAGGGGTGCGCGGCGAGGGGCGGCCGGATCTGCCCAGTTCGAGGGGTGCGCGGCGAGGGGCGGCCGGATCTGCCCAGTTCGTGGGGCGGGCGGCGACGGGCAGCCGGATCGGTAGCCTCATTCGGCATGGCCCAGCCGCGCTCTCGTCTCCGTCTCGTTGGCCCGGACGAACGAGCGACGCCACCGACGGAAGACTCGGTGACGGCAACCGACGCAGGGTCGCTCGACAGCGGTCTGGTCCCGCCGGATGGCCCTCCCGGCGAGCCGGCGCGAGAACCGGGGTCTCTTCCCGAAGGCGAGGGTCGGCGAGTTGTCGGTGCGCTTGCTGTTCTCCTGCCCGTGTTCGCCGTTCTCGCCGTGCTGGTCGTCGGTTCGGCAGTGGCCCTCCGCTTGCTCCTGGAACCCGTCGGCGATCGGATCGCCCGTGACGCGCCGTCAACCCAACCGGTTGATCGGGGTGGCGCTGTCAGCGCGTCGCCGACGTCGGTCGCGTTGTCGACCCCGCCGACGATCTCGGTCGGCGACCCACCGTCGGCGGCGGTCTCTCCCCCGGCGGAGGGAGCGCCGAGCCTGATAGCGATCCCGGTGGCGGAGGGAGCAACTGCGATCGCCCCCACGACCGCACCTGCTGTGACGGCCCCGCCGGTGGCATCGGCGCGCGTTCGCGTGTTCAACGCGTACGCCGACGCGCTCGATGTGTGGGATGTCGCGAGTGGCGCGCCGGTCCGCTACGGGACGGTGCAGTACGGCGCGTTCGCCGAGTTGGCGCTCGACGGCCGCTGGCTGCCGAGCGGTGTCGATCTCGAGCTCAGGTTCGTTCCCGCCGGCGGCGACCCCACCGCTGAGTCTGCTTCGCGTTGGAGCTTCACTCCGCCGGCCGGTTCATCCCAGACGCTCGTGTTGTCCGACAACGGAGGTCTTCGGGTGCTTCGAGTCGACAACGACCGCGCCGCGCGGGCAACGCCAGAGGGGCAAGCACACATTGTGCCGGCGGTCTTCCATCTGATTGTCGGCGGGCGCCGATCCCACCAATGGGCGACCCCGGGCGGTGGATGCCTCGGCCACCTCACCACCGACAAGGCCGAGTTCGACGTGGCCGTCGGCACCGTGCTCGTGCTCGCCGACGGTGGAGATCCGACCTGCGGTATCGCTGTGAGCGGAGCATTGGGAATCGCCGCTCCGGGGGCCTTCGTCGTGGTCGGGCTCGACCAGGGGGCAGGGGTGCAACTCGTCGCGCTGCCGCTCTGATCGCGCTGCCGCTCTGATCGGGCGGCCCGGCTGGTCCGCTCAGAGCAGAACCGAGAGCTCATCGAGGCGCCGCCACACGCCGTCGCGGCCGGCTGAGGGCAGCTGGACGACCATCTCGGTGATGCCGAGCCGGGCGAAGTAGTCGACCTTCTCGGCGGTAGGCACCGTGCCGAACGGCACGATCTGCAGCTCGGCCGGGTCGCGACCGACGCGTTCGAAGGCGGCGTGGAGCGAGGGGAGCGCGGCGGCGACACCGGCGCCGCCATGGGGCAACCATCCGGTCGCGTACCCGGCGATGTGTTCGAACAGCCGGGGGCCGGCCGCGCCGCCGACGAAGACGGGAACGCCGGTGCGTCCGCCGACGACCTGAACCGGCTTGGGCCACGCCCACGACGGGGGGAACGACACGTGCGCGCCGGAGAACGACGCCTCGTCGTCGGACCAGAGCGCCTGCATCGCCAGGACGCGTTCGCGCACGACGTCGCGGCGATCCCGCTTGGACACGCCGTGGTCTTCGAGTTCCTCGATGTTCCAGCCGTACCCGACCCCGAGCCGCAGGCGGCCACCGGAGCACACGTCGAGTGACGCGGCGACCTTCGCAGTCACGATCGGCTCCCGCTCGGCGAGCAGTGCGACGCCGGTGCCGACCACGAGGTCGGTGGTGACGGCGGCGGCCATCGTGAGCGCCACGAACGGATCGAGGCACCGCTTGTATTCCTCCGCCAACGGCTCGCCCATGGGTGCAGGAGTGCGCCGGCTGGTGGGGATGTGCGTGTGCTCGGGCACCCAGAGCGAACTGAACCCGCGGTCCTCGAGTTCCCGCGCGAGTTCGGCCGGTCCGACCGTCAGATCGGTCAGGAAGATGTTCGCTCCGAAACGCACGGCGTCAGCGATCGATGTCGAGGTGGAGCATGCGGATCGCGTTGCCGCGCAGCACCTTGTACTGCACGTCGGCTGGCAGGTGATCGACCATCGCGGTGGCCACCTCGAGCGTGTGCGGCCACGTCGTGTCGGTGTGTGGGTAGTCGGTCTCGAAGGTGACGTTGTCGACACCCACGCGGTGGAGCGATTCGAGGCCGTGCTTGTCGCGGAAGAAGCAGCCGTAGACCTGCCGGTAGTAGTAGGTCGACGGGGGTTCGGGGATGAGATCGGCGACCCCGCCCCATGCACGATGCTCCTTCCACACGTCGTCGACGCGTTCGAGCACGTACGGCAGCCACCCGATCTGCCCTTCGCTGTACGCGAGGGTCAGGTTGGGGAAGCGCACCAACACACCGGAGAACAGGAAGTCGCACAGGCTCGCCATCGAGTTGTTGAAGCTCAGGCTTGCGGCGACCGCGACGGGAGCGTCGGGCGACGTGGCCGGCATGCGCGACGACGAGCCGATGTGCATGTTGACGGTGGTCTGTGTCTCCTCGCACGCTGCGAAGAACGGGTCCCAGAAGCCGGAGTGGATCGAGAGAAGCCCGAGGTGCGGTGGGATCTCGCTGAACGCGACGGCGTGGCAGCCGCGGGCAGCGTTGCGACGCACCTCGGCGGCGGCGAGGTCCGCGTCCCAGAGGGGAACGATGCAGAGCGGAATGAGGTGGCCGTCGGACTCGCCGCACCACTCCTCAACCATCCAATCGTTGTAGGCCGTGACGCATGCCAGGCCCAGGTCGCGGTCGGTCGCCTCGGTGAACGCCTGCCCGCAGAAGCGGGGGAAGGTCGGGAAGCACAGCGACATGTCGGTGTGGTTCATGTCCATGTCGGCGATGCGGGCCTTGACGTCGTAACAGCCGGGTCGCATCTCGTCGTAGGTCATCGGCGTCATGGTCATCTCGTCGCGCGAGTAGCCGACAGCGGCGACGTGTCGCTTGTGGATGTAGACGAGGTCTTCGAAGACCCAGCAGTCGGCCGGGCGGCCGTCGGGGTCGAAGGTCTGCTCGTAGGCGCCGCCGCCGATGTGGCGCATGTGGCCGATGCCGCGCCGCTCGACCCGGGGTCCGGCCGCCCGGAAGCGTTCGGGAAGCCACGTCTGCCAAACGTGCGGGGGCTCGACGACGTGATCATCGACGCTGATGATGCGTGGGATCGTCTGATCGACCGCCGCTGCCGCGGGATCGCTGGTCATGGTCATCGACGCAGCTCCTTCGGTTCGCCCGAGCGCGATCCGGTGAGCATACATCTCGACAATGCCGTATGGTCAGGCCTCGGCATCGATCGCAGCGGCGGAGGACGACTCGTGGCATCCCGCACCCCCGACAACTTCACGTTGACCGACCCGGAGTTGTACGACGATCCGTGGGACATCTATGCCTGGCTGCGCGAGCAGGGCCCGTGGTTCGACGAACGCTCCGGAATGTGGGCGATCACGCGTCACGCCGATGTGATGGAAGCGTCTCGCGACGCCGAGCACTTCAGCGCCGCACAGGGAGTCCGTCCGATCAGCCTCGTGCCGCTCTCGATCGTGTCGATGGACGACCCCGAACATGCGCGCCAGCGGCGCGTCCTGTCGAGAGGGTTCACGCCCCGCCGCGTGCGGACCCTGACCGACCATGTGCGCCAGATCACCAACGAGGTGATCGACGAGGTGCAGGGTCACGGCGCGATCGACTTCGTGTCGGACCTTGCCATGCACGTGCCGCTCATCGTCATCTCCGAGCTGCTCGGCCTCGACCCGAGCCTACGCACCACGCTCTATGGCTGGAGCGACGCGATGATCGGCGCCGAGGGGCACGAGGATCTCGACCATCCCGCCGCCCTCGCCGGCGCCGTCGCGTTCGGCGAGTACACGACGCTGATCGCCGAGGCGATCGAGCTGCGCCGGAGCGACCCCGCCGATGACCTGCTCTCGGTGCTCACCGCGGCCTACGACGACGGCGACCTGACCTACGACGAGGATCTTGCCGCGAACTACTCGTCGCAGGAGGGGATGAGCGAGCTCACCAACGACGAACTGCTGATGTTCTGCGTGCTGCTGATGGTTGCCGGCAACGAAACGACGCGGAACGCCATCGCCGGTGGGCTGCGCGCGTTCACGTTGTTCCCGGGGGAGCGGGCCAAGCTCATCGCTCGGCCGGAGCTGATCGACTCGGCGGTCGAGGAGATCGTGCGATGGACGTCGCCGGTGTTGAACTTCGTCCGCACCGTCACACGGCCGGTGAACCTCGGCGGCGTCGACTTCGCCGTCGGCGACCGGGTCCTGCTGCTGTACCAAGCCGCCAACCGCGATGAGCGCGTCTACGACGATCCCGACGCCTTTCGGATCGACCGTGCGTCCAACCCGCACCTCGCCTTCGGCTTCGGTCCGCACTACTGCCTCGGAGCGAACCTCGCACGCATGGAGATCAAGGTGGTGTTCGAGGAGCTCTTCCGGCGCCTGCCCGACATCGAGGTCACCCGACCCCTCGACCTGCCCGAACGCAGCGCGTCGGCGTTCGTCGCTGGCATCCATCACCTGCCGGCGCGGTTCACGCCGATCGGCTGACGGATGCGACGACACGGCTGGGGTGGCCGACTCCCGAGCACCGACGACGAGGCGGTTGAGCGGATCGTGGCGACGGCCCGCGAGCTGATCGTGGAGCAGCCCGACGTCCCGCCGAGCATCTCTGAGGTCGCCGAGCGACTCTCGATCACTCGCCAGACCGTCTACCGGTACGTCCCGAGCGCGAGGGCGCTGCTCGCCGGCGCGGTGCAGCTGGGCGTCGACGACTTCCTCGATGCCGTGTCGAGCCATCTCCGCGGGATCACCGACCCGGCCGGAGCGATCGCCGAGCTGATCGCCTTCGCACACGAGGAGCTGCGGCGTCGACCCGACCTGGCACTGCTGCTCTCGACGGGAGGCACGTCACCGACGGACTTCACCTCGGAGGTCGCCATGTCGCTCAACCGGGCGATGCTGGACCAACTCAACGTCGACTGGTCGGCCTACGAGAGCATCGACCTGGACGAGCTCACCGAAGTGGTGCTGCGGTGGCTGCTGTCATTCGTGTTCTCCCCGGGAGAACGGCCACGGACGACCCAGGAGATCCGTGCCTTCGTGCGGCGATGGCTCGGCCCGGCCCTCGCCGCGGGCGCGCCCGGCGATCAGACCGACCCGGTCCCGACGCCACGTCGGCGCCGACGAACCACCACCACTAGGAGGATTCCATCATGAGCGGTTACCCACGCGACGAGATCGAAGCCATGGTTGAGAAGTGGCTCGACGCGAACCGTCGAGCCGAGACCGAAGGCGACTGGCGTTTGATGGCGGAGTGTTACGCCGAGGACGCCACCTACGGCTGGAACTACGGACCGAACGTGAACTTCATGGCAGTGGGTCGCGACGAAATCCGGGACTACGCGATCGGCCTCGAGATGGATGGCCTCGACGGCTGGACCTACCCGTACGAGACGGTGGTCATCGACGAGCGCAAGGGTCAAGTGATCGGGCTGTGGCGTCAGGTCGCGGAGGCTCGTCGCCCCGACGGTTCCGCGTACGAGATCGCAGGAATCGGCGGCAGTTGGTTCAAGTACGCCGGGAACATGGAATGGGCGTGGCAGCGCGATTGGTTCGACCTCGGCAACGCTGGCGCGCTCTTCATCGAGATGATGCAGGCGGACGTCCTGTCGGACGGCATGACGGCTCGCATGCACCGGGCGCTCGGATCGCAGCCGGGGCACTACTCGCTCGCCGACACCCCGGCGCCCTTGTGGCCCGAGGATCGCTGAACGGCACGGCGTGTCGATGTCGTGGAACTTTTTGACGGCGCGCGACGACAGACCAGCCATGCGTTCACCCACGAAGTCGCACATTCGGCCCAACCGTCAGCTCGCAGCGCTCGCCGTCGGGTTCCTCGCGATGCTGTTCCTCGCGCAGCCTGCGGCGGCGCACGGCGGGGAGGTCGCGATCGACGTCGTTCCCACCGTGTCGGGGACGACGGTGACCTTCGACGTGCACCTGACCTTCGAGGAGGACGGGCACAACGTCGCGGGACAGACGGTCGACGTGAGTGCGGTCGGCCCGACCGGCACCAAGACGGCCCAGCTCCCCGCTTCGGATGCCGAGGGCCGCACGTCCGGGGCGATCGATCTCGACGCCGGAAGCTGGTCGGTGACCTTCACCACCGAGGAGGGCACAGCCACGATCGAGCAAGTGGTCGATGGCGCTGGCGACACCGCCGCGAGTTCGACCACCGCGGCGCCGGGCGACGCGACGACCTCGACGGCACCGGCCGCGGACGACACGACCACGGATGACACGACCACGAGCCCGAGCACGATCGTGGTTCCGGTCGCGACGTCGGGCGAGGGCGTTGGTGGCGCGGTCGATGACAACGACTCGTCGGCCCTGGTGCCGATCCTGATCGGCGTGCTGGTGGTCGGCGCGATCGGCGCGGGCGTGGTGTTCAGCCGTCGCCGCTCTGCCGGGTCGGCCGACTGACCGCGAATCGGCCGAGCCCCAATCGGCCGAGCGCCAATCGGCCGAGCGCCACAGCGGCGGCCGATGCTCCCCACAGCGGGAACGCAAGTCCGACCGCAACGACCGAGACGATCGCCCCACGTCGGGCGAGCGCTGTCGGTCGTTGCGTCGCGTCGGGGTCGCGCCGGTCGGTGTCGGCCGTCGCGTCGGCACCACGATCCGGGCCGGTGTCGCGTCGGCCGGTGTCGCGTTGGCCATCTCCGATCGTGCGGCTCGACCGACGCCGTGCGCTGGGTCGTCGCCGCACGAGCAACGCGAGTCCGGAGAGGGCGCTCCAATCGATCGCCACTGCCGCGATCGTCGCCGCGGCGCTCGACCACGCTCCGAACTCGACGCCCACGTGCGCCTGTTGGACGGCGGCCGTGACGGTGGTGAGCGCCCGGTCGCCGTCGCCGCGTTGGTCATCGAGCACGGTGCCGTCCGTCGAGTCCAACACGACTCGGCGGACGTCCTTGCTGGGTGAGGGCCACGCCGTGCGGAGGCGGATCGGTTGGTTCGCTGCGCTCGGGCCGAGGCCGCCACGCAGCTCGATCTCGTACCCGCGACGCATGCCGAGGCGGTGCGCGATCCCGGCGACCTCGTTGAGGGTGAGTCGGGTGTCGCCCGCCGAGCCGGCGTGTCCGACGTGTCCGGCGTGGTCGTCTACGTCGTCGTGGTCGGGCTCACGCTGATCGCGACGCGGGCTCGGTGCGAGACGGTGTGTCGCGTCGTCGGCGTGGACGATCCGATTCCACGTGGCTCCCCAATAGGAGGTCCAGAGCAGGCCGCTGCCGAGGGCGAACAGCGTGGCGAGCGCCGCCATGGCGCCGGGCAGGACGTGGCGCCGCACCCTCGGATCCGCAGCACGCTCCGAGCCTCCCGAGCCTCCCGAGCCTCCCGAGCCTCCCGAGCCTCCCGAGCCACCGAGGTCGTGTCGTCGGCGTCGCCACCACAGGACGACGCCCGACGCGACCATCACGATGGACCATCCTGCGACGAGCTCGAGGACGATCTCGGCGATCGGCACGGGAATCGTGGCGGGCCCGTCGTCGACGAGGGCGGCGATCGTCGGCAGATCGATCGTGGGACTGTCGATGTCGAGCGTTGCGTGCACCCGGGTGGCCCACGCGACGAGCCCGTCGCCGGCGCGGCGCGTGCCGAGCACGCGTGCGCGGTACGGATCGACCGACACGATCAGGTCGTCCGGGGCGCTCGCAAACACCACCTGGGTCGGCGACTCCGGAGCGGCCGCCGTGACGACCCGGCGCACCGTCGCTCGTCCAGCGCCCGCCCCGCCCAGCGCCCCGGCCGCCCCGCCGCCCGCCCCGCCATGCGCCTCTCCCTGTCCGGCCGGCGTGGTGGTCGGCATGCGCTCGACGCGCGCGACCGCGGCGGCGACCTGATCGTCGAGCGTGCGCTCGGTTCGCCCGCGCTCCACGTGAAAGAGGTCGGAACGCAGCCATCGATCGAGGGTGTTCCCGTGGAGTTCGATCACCCCCGATGTCGCCAGCACCACGAGCGCCGGCAAGGTCACGATGCCCGCAACGCGGTGGAGCCGCCACAGCTGCCGATCGGTGAGCAGGGGGCGCCGACCGGGCCGCACGCTCGGAGCGCGTGGGGGCGCCGGCGCTGTTGAATCGGGGTGGTCGGAGTCCATGGGCGTTCGACGGCGAGGCGTGGTCCCCATCGTTTCACGCGCTCTCGCCTGTCTGCGAGGACACCTCTGCGACGACATCTCTGCGACGGTGCGTCTACGTTGCGGGCATGTGCCGCAACATCACTCCACTGCGCGGCCTCGATCCGGTGGCAACCCCGGATGAGATCGAGGCAGCCGCCCGCCAGTATGTCCGGAAGGTCGCGTCGGCCCCGTCGGCCGCGCTGATGAACACACCCGCGTTCGAGCTCGCAGTGGCTCGTGTCGCGGAGGCGACGACCGAGTTGCTTGCGTCGCTGCCCGCGCGTCGCGTGCCGCCCAAGGTTGATCCGCCGTTGCGACGGATCGCCGCTCGCGGCTGACTTCGCCGCCCACGTCTACGACTTCGCCTCGGCCCACGAGCCGACGATCGCGAGGTCGATCGGGAAGCGCACTGCGAGTGCGGCCGGCGCGGTTGGCGCGTAGGTGCGGTGTGCCGCCTCGGCGAGTGCGCCGGACAGGATCGCGGCGACGCGGTCGGTCTCGGCCATTGGAGCGTGGATCAGCAACTCGTCGTGGAGGCACAACACGATCTGCGATTCGGTGCCGGCCAGACGGGCCCTGACCGTGACGGCCCACGTCTTGAACAGCTCTGCGGCTGCGCCTTGCACCATGGCGTTGCGTCCGTAGCGGCCGCGGGCCGCCGCCTGGCGGCGAAGGTCCGACTCCGCGAACTCGGTGGCCGGAGCGCGCCACATCGGAACCCGTCGGCCGCCGAAGGTGAACAGGTCGGTGCCGACCTGAGCTGCGGCGTCGGCCTGGTCGAGGAAGGCCATCGCGACCGGGTAGCTCGATCGGAGCCCCCGTAGAGCCGCCGCTCCGAGCCCGGTCGTCTGGCCGTACATCGCGCCGAGCATCGCGACCTTGGCTGCAGGCCGGTCGACGGCGAGCCGCCGAGCGACCGGCAGGTACAGGTCGGCCTCGCTGCACGCGGCGATCAGCGACGGGTCGCCCGAGATCGCGGCGAGCACGCGTGGTTCGATCTGCCCGAGGTCGGCGCGGACGAATCGGTGTCCGGGGTCCGCGGCGATGAAGCTCCTCAGCTCACGTGGCAGGTTGTGCAGGCCCGCAGTCGCGGTCATGCGGCCAGCCGCCCCATCGGCGCCGTCCCAGTCGCCGCGCAACCGATGCGTTCCGGCTGTCGGACCCTCTGCGACGTATTGGTCGAGCCAGCCGTAGCCGTAGGTCGTGGCGATCCGTTCGAGCTTGCGCCAGCGCAGCAGATCAGGGATGAGCGGGTGCGCATCGACCAGCCGTTCCAGCCTCCATGCCCGGGTGTCGGGCACCTCGATTCCGACGCGACGCAGCAGCGAACGAACCTGGCCGGGGCTGCGCAGGTCGAAGGCCGATCCGTTGGGTGCGTGGCGCAGCACGAGCTGGTCGTGTGCAGCGCGTGCCGCGGCGATATCGAACTCGGTCGCCGGTCGCGGCCCGATCAGGTTCGAGAGGAGCTGCTCGGCGGCGGTGAGGTCGATCGGGAGTCCGTCTCGTCGCAGTTCCGCGCAGAGCAGCTCGATCGCCGATTCCGATCGGGCGGTTGTGTCGAGCCGGGCGCTGCCGCTTTCGGCGATCCATCGGTGCTGCAGGTCGGCGGCTGCGAGTGCGAGCCGTGCCCAGACCCCGGCATGGGCCGCGCTGGGCTGGGGCGTGTCGTCGCTCCAGCCGGCATGCAGTGCGCCGTCGCCGTGGAGTGGTTGGTCGGGATCGGGAAAGCGGTCGTGCTCGTGGAACAGGTCGGGCATGTCGCTTCGCCCGCCGGCGATCGGCGCGGGCGGAGGCAAACCGTGGAGGCGCGCCCAGACGGCTTGCGGCTCGGCTCGGTGACCGCCAACGGCCAGGCGGTGCACCGCCGCGCGGGCCCCACACCGGGTGAGGCCGGCCCCCCCCGCCCCGAGATGGCGGACGGTGTGCTGCGACCAGGTGACCCAGCGCGGCCCCACCTCGCTGTCGAGCCGCCGGACATCGTCGAAGCCGAGCGGTTCGACGACGGTCTCGTGTTCTCGACGGGCCGCGACCATTGCGCCGTCGGACCACACGGCGATCGCGAGGGGCGCGCCGACACGCGTCGGCCAGGGGAAGCGTGACGACACGTCAGCCGGGGGGTGTTGCGAGCGCTGTCGAACCGTGAATCGCCGCCCACGCGTGGATCAACCCGGCGTGGGAGTAGCCCTGGGGCACGTTGCCGAGGGCGATGTCGGTACGCGGATCGAACTGCTCGGTCATGGTGCCGGTCGGGCCGGCGAGGGCGACGAACCGCCGATACAACACCTGGGCGTCGCGGCGCCGGCCGATCGCGTGCAGCGCCTCGATCAGCCAGGCGGTGCACACGAGAAACCCGCCTTCTCGTCCGGGGAGTCCGTCGTCGTGGTGGTAGCGGTAGACGACGACGCCGTCCTGCAGCGCGGCCTGTATGGCGTCCACCGTCGCCGCGAGGCGTTCGTCGTTGTTGGGCAACAGGCCGCACGTGGCGAGCTGCAGGAGTGACGCGTCGATGTCGTCGCTTCCGTAGGCGGCCGCGTAGCTCGATCGGGTCGAGCTCCAACCCCGGTCGAGGATCTCGGCCGAGATGGCCGCCTGGGCCTCGACCCACTCGGCCGGTTCAGGGCGGCCGAGGCGGGTGAACAGCCGGAGCCCCCGGTCGATCCCCATCCAGCACATCGCCTTCGAATGCACGTGATGTCGGGGCGGTCGACGCTCCTCCCAGATGCCATGGTCGGGTTCGCTCCATCGGTGGACGATCGCGTCGACCAGCGAACGGGCCAGCGCGATGTGTCGTGCGTCGAGTGTGCCCGTCGAAGCATGCAGACCATCGATCAGGTCGAGGATGGGGCCGAACATGTCGAGCTGAAGTTGGTGCTCGGCCAGGTTCCCGACGCGCACCGGTCGCGAGCCGCGGTATCCGCGAAGCGTCGCGATGATCGCCTCGGGCACGTACTCGTCGCCATCGAGCGGGTAGAGGGGACGCAGGTGCGACGCGTTGGGCAGTGCATCGACGCGCTCGGCGAGCCAGTCCAGGTAGGCGAGTGCCTCGCGGTCGCTGCCGACCCGGACCAGCGCTCGGCAGATATGCGCCGCGTCCCGCGGCCAGCAGAAGCGGTAGTCCCAGTTTCGGCTACCGCCGATCGCCTCGGGGAGGCTCGTCGTTGCAGCCGCCAACACCGCCCCGGTCGGCTGGAAGCAGAGCGCCCGCAGCGTCAGGGCGCTACGGCGAACGATCGGGTCGTCTGTGGTCAGGCTGTCGGCCCACGCCGACCACTCCCGGTCGGTGTCGCCCTGGGCGCCGCGCTCCACGTCGCCGTGGGGATGCTCTTCGCCGCCGTGATCGATGACGAGGTCGAACGTGATCTCGCTCGCGGTACCGGTCGCCGGATCGGCGGTGATCGACGCGACGGCAATTGGATCGGTTTGATGCCCCTCGATCGTCCACTCGACGCCGGGCGCGTGGAGCGACAGGGTGAGGTGACCACACCTCGCCGTGATCGAGTTGTCGCCGATCGCCCATACCGGATCGGCGCGGCCGAAGTCGCCGCGCGGAGCGAACTCGACTCGCATGGAGGTGGTCGCCAGAAGGCGCCGCACGACGCGAGTCGTCGATCGGTGGGGATCGGGGGCGACGAGCGTGTCGGTGAGCACGGCGCCGTTCCACCGGGTCTCCAGCGTCATGGTGTCGCCGACGTATCGCTGGTCGTTGACCCGGCGGCCGTCGAGGGGTTCGACTCGCCAGTACCCGGCAGTGTCGCCGCCGACGATCGACGCGAACACCGACGGCGAATCGGGCCGCGGGGCACAGAGCCAGCAGAGGTCGCCGTTCGGGCTGACGAGTGCGATCGCCGAGCCGTTCGCCAGCACCGACAGGTCTTCGAGCGGCGGCGCATTTCCGCCACTCATCCACGCGGATCGGCGATCCGCCACCCGCGCCAGCAGGTGGGCGACCAACTCGGGGTCGTCGACCCGGAACGCGGCGGTCGTTTCGCCGCAGCCGACCTTCACCGAGACATCGGGGCCGCGTAGGACCGCGAAGGCGTCCTCGTCGGTCTGGTCGTCGCCGATGAAGAGCACGGCATCGGCGCCGAGCCGGTCGCGCAAGGCTTCGAGCGCGTGACCCTTGTCGGTCTCGACGAGCGAGAACTCGACGACCCGCTTGCCGTGGCGTACGCGAGCACTCGTCGGCGCGGCGGTTGCGATAGCGGCCTGGACCGCACGGTCGCGGTCGGCGGCGTCGACGCGACGCACGTGGAACGCGGCACCGGCGGGCTTCGACTCGACCATCGATCCGGGGAAGTCGGCGGCGACGATCGCGAGCGCGGCGACCAAGGTGGCCAGGTGACTCCGCACTTCGTGGGAGAGGTCGGATTCGAAGCCGACATCGAACTCGGAGCCGTGCGATCCCACCAGGTGGACCTCGTCGGGCATGCGACTGAGCGCCGCCAGGTCGCGCAGCGATCGGCCCGAGATCACCGCGGTGTCGGTCGCGTGCAGTTCGGCAAGGGCGCGCATGGCGACGATCGATTCGCGAATGGGCCGTGCGTGGCCCGGGTTGTCCACGATCGGTGCAAGCGTTCCGTCGTAGTCGCATGCCACGAGCACATGTGGGTGTTGGGCGAACGCGTCGATCGCTCGCGCGAGCTCGTCGGAGATCATCGGGCCCTTTCCAGCTCCTGCAAGAACGTGCGGGACCACCAAGCGGCGTCCTGTTGGTGCACAGATCGGGCGAGACGGCGCATCGTACGCCGTCGTTGATCCGATGGCGTGGCGAGCGCTGCGAGGATGGCGTCCTTCACGTTCGCGATGTCGAACGGGTTCACGAGTTGTGCGCCCCGGAGTTGTCCCGCGGCGCCGGCGAATTCGGAGAGGACGAGGAGTGCGGCGCGGTCGGCGTTCGCTGCGACGAACTCCTTCGCCACGAGGTTCATGCCGTCGCGAAACGGTGTGACCAACATGACGTCCGCGACTCGGTACAACGCAACGATCTCCGCGAGCGATTGGCCCTGGTGGAGGTATTTCACTGCTAGCGATGTCATGGTTGCGAAGTCGCCGTTGATCTGACCGACGAGTCGGTCGACCTCGGATCGCACCTCGGTGTAGCCCGGAGTGTCGGATCGTGTCGGCTGGGCGATCTGCACCATCACCGCCCGCCGCGGGTCGATGAGGCCGTCGGCAAGCAGCTCGCCGTACGCTCGTAGACGGACGGGGATTCCCTTCGTGTAGTCGAGGCGGTCGACGCCGAGGAGTACCTGCCGCTCGACGCCGAGCTCGTGGCGCAGCTCCGCCGCGGTCCGCTCGCACTCGTGCGATCGTGCGAGTGCGCCGATGGCGTGTGCGTCGATCCCGACGGGGAAGTCGTCGCAGGTGATGGTGCGACCGTCGTGGAAGAGCGCGTTGCCGACGGGCCTCGCTCCGACCAGGCGTCGCGCGATCCGCCGGAAGTTCGCGACGCCGCCGGGTGTCTGGAATCCGATGAGGTCGGCGCCGAGGAGGCCCTCGATCAGTTGCGTTCTCCACGGGATGCGAAAGAAGAGCTCTTGGGGCGGGAAGGGGATGTGGAGGAAGAAGCCGATTCGCAGATCGGGTCGACGTGCGCGCAACAGAGCGGGCACGAGGTGGAGGTGATAGTCGTGGATCCATACCGTGGCGCCCGGTGCCGCTGTGGCGGCGGTGTGCTCCGCAAATCGCTCGTTCACCTGCCGGTAGGCGTTCCACCACGAACGGTGGAACTGCGGAACCTCGATCGTGTCGTGGTAGAGCGGCCAGAGCGTGGCGTTGGCGAACCCCTCGTAGTACGCACTGACCTCGTGCGCGGCGAGCGGAACGGCGACGAGCCGCACGCCATCGCAATCGAAGGGCTCGGCGTGGTCATCGACGCCCCCGGTCCATCCGACCCACGTCGCGTGCCGGTCGTGCAGCGCCGGAGCGAGGGCGGCAACCATCCCGCCAGGACTCACCGACCAGCCGCCCTCCACCGTTGCGTCGCGGCGCACCGGGAGGCGGTTCGCCACCACCACGATCGGGGTTCGCTCGGTGGGAGGGTCGAGCACGTCGGGGTGTGGCTTCATGTACTGCTGCAGTTCCCGAGCGCGCCGGTGCGGGCTCGTCGGTCCGACCCCATTCAAGTTCCTGCCGCCCGGCGGCGCGGCGCGATGTCACGTTTCGGCGGCATCCTCGTCTGGTGGGTGTCGAGTGGTGGCATCGCGGGACTGATTGACGAAGCGGACGCGGCCGATGCCGACCCAACGTGGTGATGCCCGCCCCGCAATTGACAACCAGATGGTTGACAATGCCGGGCGCCAGTCCTACCGTATTCAACGAACCAGTTGAGGAAGGGTGGACATGGACGACGAACGGTTGTCGAGGGTGTTCGCGGCGCTCGCCGATCCAACCCGGCGAGAACTCGTCGCTCGGCTCGCTGTCGGCGACGCGACCGTCGGCGAGCTCGCCGAGCCGTTCGACATGTCGCTCCAAGCGGTGTCGAAGCACCTGAAGGTGCTGGGCGATGCGGGTGTCGTCTCGCAACGCCGTGACGCGCAGCGTCGGCCGTGCCATCTCGAGTCCGAGGTGTTCGACCTCGCGTCGAAGTGGCTCGAGCGGTACAGGCTGCAGGCCGAGGGTCGATACCAGCGACTCGATCGGGTGCTGGCCGAGCTGGTGGATCAAACCGACGCGGCGCCCCGCCGTGCCGCGCGAACGCAAGGAGCACAAGCATCATGACGACATCACACAGCGAAGCAACGATCTCCGCCGATCCGGACGTGCCGATCGTTCGGATCGTCCGCGACTTCGATGCCCCGGCCGAGTTGCTCATGCGGGCGCACCTCGATGCCGAGCTGTTCTGCCGCTGGGTTGGCCCCGATGGGATGGAGACCGAAACGGTCGACTGGGATCCGACCACCGGTGGACGCTGGCGTTACGTCGCTCGCCGCGACGGCAACGAGTATTGGTTCCGCGGCTGCTTCCACGAGGTCGGCGAGCGCCGCATCGTTCAGACCTTCACCTGGGAGGGCCAGCCCGAGGGCGTGGCGCTCGAGACCCTGACGTTCGAGGATCTCGGCGGCGGTCGCACGCGGCTGCGTTCGCAGTCGCTGGTCGACAGCTTCGAGGACCGCGACCAGTGGCTCGCGAGCGGCATGCAGACAGGCATCGACCAGGGCTACGCCAAGCTCGATGCCGTGATCGCCGAGCTCGGGGCATGAGCGCCGCCGACGAGCATCGCTGCGTCGCTGCCGAGTTCACCGCAACGGTCGAGGGTGTCCCCGACGGCGGGTGGGATCGTCCGGCTCCCCCGCACGGTTGGGTCGCGCGCGACGTGGTGCGTCACCTGACCGAGTGGTTCCCGGCGTTCCTGCGCGGCACGGCGGGCATCGAACTGCCCGCCGGTCCGTCGGTCGATGTGGATCCGGCCGCGGCGTGGCGAACGCAGACCGCCGCCGTGCAGGCGCTCCTGGACGATCCGGAGCGCGCCGGGGCCGAATACGAATTCGGACCGATGGGCCGATCGTCGCTCGCGGAGGTGATCGACCGGATCTACACCGCTGATGTGTTCATGCACCGCTGGGATCTCGCCCGCGCGACCGGTCAGGACGAGACGCTCGATCCGGAGCGGTGTGCCGCGATGTACGAGGGGATGGTGCCGATGGACGAGGTGCTTCGGGCGAGCGGTCACTACGGCCCGCGCGTCGCGGTGCCCGACGACGCCGACCCTCAAACGAGGTTGCTCGCGTTCATCGGTCGCCAGCCGTAGGACCGCCCGCCGGCGGCGCAGCCGAGCCGGCGCCGGGTGCCTGCATCTCGTGGCCCGGCCAGCTCGACGCGTCCGCGTTCTGCCCGAATCAGGCCGCGGCGGAACGCTTCCTCGAGAGTGCGTCGATCGACGCGAACAGCAGCAGAACGCCGCCGTTGACGATGAACTTCGGACCGGCCGCGGAGAAATCGATCGACCCGAGTTCGCCGAGCAGCGGCAGACCGTTGTTGATCAGGGCGAAGACCATGCCGCCGAACACGGCGTTGATCACCCGCCCGCGTCCACCGAACAGTGACGTTCCACCGATGACGGCGGCCCCCACGGCGATGAGCAACGTGTCGTTCCCACCCGTTTGTGGGTCGACCGAATTGAGTCGTGACGCCAGGATGAACCCGGCGATGCAGGCGAGCGCCGCCGTCGTGACAAAGGCGGAGATGCGCAGCCGCGTGACGTTGATGCCGGCCCGGCGAGCCGCCTCGGGGTTCCCGCCCGCTGCATAGAGGTGACGGCCCCATCGCGTCCGATTGAGGATGAACGTCAGCACGACCACCAGCGCGAGCACAACAGGCACGGCGATCGGGACGCCCCGAATGTTGTTGCCCCGTGGTTCGTTGAGCAACCACGTCATAGCGCCCCAGACGACCCCGATCGCGACCGTCTTAGCGGCGATCGCTGCGACGGGTTCGGTGGTGAGCCCTTGCGCGGCGCGCGCCCGGACCTTGTTCAGCGCTTGCCCGGCGAAGCCGAAGGTCACCAACGCCCAGAGGGTCCACCCCAGCGGCACGGCGAGGTTCTTGTTGGCGAGGGCGACGATGACTTCGTTGTCGACACCGATGGTCCCGCCCTCCTTGGTGATGAGGAGCAGGACGCCTTGGAACGACAGGAACGTCGACAGGGTGACGACGAATGACGGGATTCCGACCTTCGCGACGAGCCAGCCGATGCCGAGCCCCATGACCACCGCTGCGAGGAAGGACAGTGCGACCGCGACGACGAGGGAGTCGCCAGCGTCGAGACGGGAGGCAAGCACGGCGGCGCACACGCCGGCGGTGTACCCGGCCGAGAGATCGATCTCACCGAGCAGCAGCACGAAGGTGACGCCCATCGCGAGTACACAGATCGGGGCAGCCTGCGTGAAGAAGTTCCCGAAGTTGAAGCGCGTGAGGAAACTCTCGGGTCGAAGTGCCCCGAACACCACCGTGAGGATGAGCAGCGCCGCGATCGCCGGGGCGAGCCCGAGGTCGCCGCCGGTTCGAAAGCGGCCGAGGTAGGCGTGCACAAGCTCGCGCAGCGACTGCTGTTCGGTGTCGATCGCGAAGTCCGATTTGGCGGTGGACACCGCAGCGCTCTCCGGCGCGGTTCCTGTCTCGGCGCTGGTCATGTCGGTCCTCCGCGTCGGTCGATGCTGCCGTTCCCGGCTGCGTCGGTGGCCATTCCGATGTCGCCCGAGCGGCCGGTGGTGATGAGTTCGACGACCTGTTGTCGGTTCACCTCCGAGATCGGCACGTCGGCGACCATGCGCCCCAGATAGAGGCACGCGACCCGGTCGGCCACCTCGAACACGTCGTTCATGTTGTGTGAGATCAGGACGACCCCGAGCCCCTGCTCGGCGAGCCTGCGGGTGAGCGCGAGCACCTGAGCGGTCTGTGCGACACCGAGCGCCGCGGTCGGCTCGTCCAACACGACCACCTTTGAGTTCCACAACACCGACTTCGCGATCGCGACGGTCTGTCGTTGCCCTCCCGAAAGGCTGGAGACCGATTGCCTGATGCTCTTGACGGTGTGGACGTTCAGCCCCGACAGCGTGGTGCGGGCCAACTGCTCCATCTCGCCGTCGTCGAGCAACCCCCGTCTGGTTACCTCGCGTCCGAGGAACATGTTCTGGACGATGTCGAGGTTGTCGCACAACGCCAGGTCTTGGTACACGACCTCGATTCCGAGCGCCGCAGCATCCTTGGGGCCCTTGATGTGCACGGGCCGACCCTCGAAATGCAATTGGCCCGAATCGGCCTGGTAGATACCCACGGTCGTCTTGACCAGCACCGACTTGCCGGCACCGTTGTCGCCGACGAGCGCTGTGACCTGGCCCGGATACACGCGGAAATCGACGTCGTGTAACACGTGGACAGGGCCGAAGCTCTTGTTGACCCCTGTGAAGTCGATGATCGGATCGACGGCCCCGGTCACTACCTCCCCTTTCTCATCACCGCCACGTGGGTGAGTCGGTCGTTGGATCACTCGTTTCGATGCCGCGTCGCGGCATCGAAACGAAGCGGGCCGGTGGACGTTCAGCCCACCGGCCCGACTCAGTCAACCATGTTTCGGATCACTCGATCCCGGCGTCGGCGCACTCCGCCTCGAGCCCTTCACACACCTCGTCCTGAGCGACGAACCCGTCGGCGATCACGTCCTTGACGTTGTCCTTGAAGATCGCGACCGGTGTGGCCAGGACCGACTCGACCATCTTGCCGGTCTCGGTGTCCTCGACCTCGCCGTTGGTCTCAGGCTCTTCGCCGCTCGCCAAGGCGATGGCCGCGTCGGCCGCGGCGTCTGCCTCGACCTTGATCGCCTTGTAGACGGTCATGCACTGGTCGCCGGTCAGGATGTTGCGCAGACCCTCGACAGTTGCGTCCTGTCCCGTCACCGGGACCTTCAGGCCATTCTTCTGGAGCACCGCGATCGCGGCGCCACCGAGTCCGTCGTTCGCTGCGAGCACGCCGTCAACCGAACCGCCGGCCGTTGCCAGCATCTGCTCGAAGATCTGGCCGCCCTTCTGGTTGTCCCAATCGGGCACCGACTGGTCGTCAACCTCGGTCCACTCACCGCTGTCGAACTTCTTGTTGATGACTCCGTCGTAGCCCTCCTTGAAGAGGGTTGCGTTGTTGTCGGTCGGGGAGCCGTTCAGCACCGCCACCTTCGGCTTCGCGGTGCCCTTCTCGTCGAGGCACTTCGTGAGCCCCTCGCCCTGGAGCTTGCCGACAGCGACGTTGTCGAAGGAGATGTAGACATCGGCTCCGCCGCCCAGGGTGAGGCGGTCGTAGTCGATCGTCTTGATCCCGGCGTCCTTCGCCTTCTTGAGGATCGTCGCTCCCGACTCGGAGTCGAGGTTCACGATCATCAGCACCTTGACTCCCTGGGCGATCATCGAATCGGCGATCGTCGCCATCTTCTGCTTGTCGCCTTCGGCATTCTGGATCACGGCCTCGAACCCGGCGCCAGCGATGGCCTCGTCGAGGAACTTCCGGTCGGCGGTCTCCCAGCGTGCCGACGACTTGGAGTCGGGCAGGATCACGCCGATCTTGGCGCCGCCGCTGTCACCCCCCGAGGTGTCGCCGGAGCCCTTGTCGTCGCTGTCGTCTCCGCATGCTGCGAGTACCAACGAGCCGGCTGCAAGTACCGTCACCGCTACGCGAATGAGCTTCCGCATCTGTGATCCTTTCGCCGAATCGGCCGGGTGGCCACTTCTCGTGCGGGACCGTAGGTGTGCTGCCGTGAACGAGTCGTGAACATCGCCACGTCAGCGTGAACAAACTGTGAATGGGCCCACGAAGCGGTAGCCCTGGCGGGGTTCGGTCACGATGTACTCCTCGTTCGCGAGTCCGAGCTTGGAGCGCAGGCGTCGAACGTAGACCCGCGTGTACTCGGTCTCGGTCGCGTACCCGGGTCCCCAGACCCTGCGGAGCAACTCGGCGTGGCTGAGCAGACGATTCGGGTTCGTCACGAAGTGGCGCAGCAAGGCGAATTCGGTCGGTGTGAGGCGGACCTGTTTGCCCTCGCGGGTGACCAGCGATGCGGAGAGATCCACCACTACTCCGTCGAACTCGATCGAATCGCCGCTGTCGGTGGCAGCCGACCGACTCCGTCGGAGGGTCGCGTGGATGCGGGCGAGCAGCTCCTCCATCCCGAACGGCTTGGTGAGATAGTCGTCGGCGCCGAGGTTGAGTGCACGGACCTTGTCGTCTTCGCGCCCTCGGGCGGACACCACGATGATCCCGATTCCCGAGCGCTCCCGAAGGTGACGACACAGCTCGAACCCGTCCTCACCGGGAAGCGTGAGATCGACGAGGGCGATGTCGGGTCGGTGCAGTTCGGCCAGGTCGATCGCGTCGCTTCCGTCGGATGACACCACGACGTGGAAGCCGCGCACGACGAGGTTCGAGCGGAGGAGGTCGACGATGTTGGGGTCGTCCTCGATGATCAGAACCGAGGTCGGGACCATCATGCGGGAATGACCTCCGGTTCGATGGGGAGCGTCACCACGACCACCGTCTCGTCGTGGTCCCGGCCGACAATCACGTCCCCGCCGTGGGCATCGACGATGCCGCGAACGATCGCGAGTCCCAGACCCGCGCCGCTCGATCGCTCGTCGCGCACGGTCGCCTCGAACGCTCGCTCCGCGATCGATTCGTCGAAGCCGGCGCCGTGATCGCGGACCTCGAGGACGAGTCGCGATCCGTCGGCGCTCGGTGCGGCCGAGATCGTGACGGGCCGCGTCCCGTGTCGCAGTGCGTTCTCGGCCAGGTTGACTACGACCTGTTCGATGCGATCGTGATCGGCCCACACTGCAGGGAGGTCTGGTCGGAGGTCGACGGTGACGTCGTCGGGCAGAGCGCCGACGCAGTCGGCTGCCTCTTCGATCAAGAGCGCGGGATCACACCAGTCGAGGTTGAGGCGAAGACCCCCGGTTTCGATCGCGGAGGTGTCGAGCAAGTCGGCGACGAGCCGGCTGACGCGAGCGGACTCGCCGCGAATCCGCTCGATGAAACGCCGGCGTGCCTCCTCGCCCCAGGCAACATCGCCGCTGGCGAGGCTGTCGGCGTACCCGCGGATCGCGGTGAGAGGTGTGCGCAGTTCGTGGCTGAGCCGGAACAGGAACTCGCGTTGGAGAGCGGCCGACTGGCGCAGCGCCTGTGCCTCCTGCCGGCTCTCCTCGACCGCGCGGCGTTCGCTCGCGAGTCCGAGCGAACGGACGGAGTCGCCGAGAAGTGCCAGCTGGTCGTCGGTCACGGTGTGTGCGCCGTCCCACCACGCGACGAGCACTTCATCGCGACGATCCTGTGATTCAAGGGGGATGGCGACGATCGCGTCCTCCAGCACCGTCGACCGGCTGTCGCGTGCCTGCATAGCGGCACCCGCCAGCCGAGCGAGCACGACCTGCCCGAGCGGCGCGTTCGGGGCCGCGAGCTCGCTCGGTTGGAGCGGGGACGCCGGGTCGACACGCTCGCCGCACTCGCGGTCGTCGGCGAGATGAAACAGGGCGACCGCGTCCGAGCCGAGCCCAGCGCGAAGCGGCGGGAGAGCCACGGCGACCCCTTCGTGAGCAGTGGACGGCCCGGTGAGCGAGTCGAGCACGCCTCTCAGCGACTCGAGACGCTGATTGCGGCGCTGGAGTTCGTTCACCAGCCGTTCCCGCTCAACGGCGGCGGCCGCCAGCACGGTGTGCAAGGTCGCGAGTTCGACCTGATCGGGCCGCGGCTCGCCGCGGGTCTCGGCATAGAACGCGATGACGCCCAGGACTCCGTGGTCGGGTCCGTTCACCGCGATTGCCCAGAGGGAGCCGACGCCGAGCTCCTCGACCTCTGCGTCCACCCCGTCTCCGACCGCGACCGTGTCGGGTCGCGTGGCCGCCGCCGTCACGATCCGGTCGACCAACGCTCCGGGATGACACCGCTGCTCGACGACGTGAGCGAATTCGGGCGCCTGCCCGTAGCAGCCACGCAGGGTCATGCGGCCATGGTCCCCGGCGGTGTCTCGGAGGTGGAGGCTGACACCCACCGTGTCGAGCGCTGCCGCGAGCGCCGACATGATGAGGGGGAGCGATGCTGTCGCGTCGAGTGTGCCCAGACGGTCGACCAGGTCCCGCAACTGGTGGAGATGACGCCGCGCGGCCGAATCGGGTGGCAGTCCGGACAACAGCGCGGCTGCCTCGTCGCGAGTGGTGGTGGACGCCGGTCGGTCGGCGACGATCACGCCGCCCCGGAGCACGACCACCCGGTCGGCAAGCGAGAGCGCGTCTTCGATTCGGTGCGTGATCAACAGGATGCCGACCCGGGCCGAGCGAACCCGCCGGAGCAGGCGTTTGAGCGCCGCCGACTCGTTCACGCCCAACGACGCTGTGGGTTCGTCGAGCAACAGGAAGTCGGGTTCGGGGAGGAGTGCGCGGGCGATGGCAACCATCTGGCGTTGCCCACCCGACAGGTCCCCAACGTGTCGCCCGCTCTCCACGTCGGCGCGGTCGAGTCCGGCACCGATCCGCTCGAACATTCGGCACGCCTCTGCGATCATCTCGCGGTCGTCGAGCAGCCGACCCCGGCGCTTCTCGACACCGAGGAAGACGTTGGCGACGACATCGAGGTTGTCGCACAGTGCGAGGTCCTGCCATACGACGCCGACCTCGGCGGTCTGCGCCCGGATCACCCGGCGGTCGTCCAACCACACCTGACCCGAATCCGGTCGTGCGAGTCCGGCGAGGCACGAGAGCAGTGTCGATTTGCCTGCTCCGTTCTCGCCGAGCAGCGCGACGATCTCACCCCGTTCGATCCCGAGGTCGACCCCGTTGAGCACGCGTCGAGCGCCGTACTGTTTCCGCACCCCCGTCGCGCGAAGCATCGGCGGGAGGCTACTGGTGCGCTCGGGGCGCACGCTGGGGATCGTCGGGCGTGCCTCAGCGATCCGGAACGCGCGCTCAGGGCGCAATCTCTCGGTGGAGCCGAGGCCACGACGCTGCAACCTTGGAGCAGGGATCGGCGGCAGAGATCGCGGATCGCGCCAAGGCACCCGCTGCCATCGGTGGAGCCATTGCGATCGGGTGCCGGCTGTGCTGCGGTCGGGCGACGGGCAGCCGGACGGCTAACCGGACGCGGAGACCACAACGATGAAGTTGTGGCGCGATTCCTCCGTTCGATGCCGACACGGGACGCCTTCCCGAAGGTGTCCTTCGCTCTGTCGTCGTGTCGAGGCCGACCACACGGTCGAAGTGCTGAGGCGACGATGAGGCGTAGCCGCCGTGGTCGACCAGCTACTTCTGGATGACTTCTTCGAACCCGATCTCCTTGACGGTCATGTCGGGTGCCCGGTCGACCGACGGCGGGCCGTGTCGACCAGTGTCGCGATCAGCTCTGGGACATCGGTTCTCACAGTTGCTTCCACCGACGCGCGGTCGACGGTGACGTAGCCGTGGGCGATCCGGTTTCGAAGCCCCCACATCGCTCGCCAGTTGTCCCCGAACAGCGCTATCCGTCGCGTCTCCTCGCTTCGCTTCATAGTGGGACCTCGTCGCGTTCGACGGTGGGTCGAACGTCGGCTGCTAGGAGTCGACGGGGAACGAGATCGACCGGGCAGCCGACCACGTCCTCGATCGCCACCTCGACGCGAGCGAGCTGGAGAAGTCCCATGTCGCTGGGGATCGTCACGAGCAGATCGATGTCGCTGTCAGGCCCGTCCTCCCCGCGCGCAACGCTCCCGAACACTGCCGGTTCCCTGAGGCCGTTGCCCTCGAGTACCTCGATCACCTGTGCACGTCGCGATGCGAGCCGATCGCCTCGCGGGCTCGACGGAACGAACCGACGAGGACGCCGACGGAGCACTTGGGAGACGTAGGGTTGGCTCACGCCCGCGACACTCGCGATCTTTCGTTGCGAGAACCCGTAATCGGCGGCGCTGGTCAAGGCCTTCTCGAACCGCTCACGGGCGCGATGCTCCGACTCGACGGCACGGTCGAGCACCTGCTTTGCCTTCTCGATCTCACGCAGTGCGGCTCGTTCAGTCATGTCGACGGTTCCGATAACTCAGGTTTTCGGGCGGTTGTGACTCTCGCCCGAACTTGCCTGTTCCGGATCCCACCTGATTGGGCGCGATCATCACCATGATCAAGTCCGACACGGAAGGGAGTGACGTCGCCCTCCCGGCGAGTGAGGCGGTCCGTGTGACGCGGTCGGGGACGATGCCGGCCGGCGGGAACGCGTCAGATTCGCTCGATGACGATCGCCGGGGCCATCCCGCCACCGGCGCACATGGTGACGAGGCCGAACTGACCGTCGGTGCGCTCAAGCTCGTCGAGGACGGTGCCGATGAGCATCGCGCCCGTGGCGCCGATCGGGTGGCCGAGCGCCATCGCGCCGCCGTTCACGTTGACCTTCTCGCGGTCGAGGGCGAGGTCGCGCATCGTCTTTTCGACCACGACCGCGAATGCCTCGTTGATCTCGAACAGGTCGATGTCGCCGAGCGCCAGGCCGGCTCGCGTCAGCACCTTGCGGATGGCGGGGCCGGGAGCGTTCAACATGAGGGTCGGGTCGTCGCCCATGTTCGCCGTCGCGACGATGCGGGCTCGTGGCGTCAGGCCGTGTGCGTCGGCGTACGTCCGGCTCGCGACGAGCACCGCGGCGGCGCCGTCGACGACGCCCGACGAGTTCCCGGCGTGGTGGACATGATCGATCTCGAGGTCGGGGAACTTCTGGTTGATGAGCTCGCGGAACGTCGGGTTGTCGCCGTGGCGGTAGTCGGCGATCGCCGGAAAGCTGGGAGCGAGCGCCGCCAGCGACTCGGCGGTCGTGCCCGGGCGGGGGAACTCCTCACGGTCGAGCGCCACGGTCCCGTCGAGGTTCAGGACCGGGATCAGGCTCCGGTCGAACCGCCCCTCGGAGATGGCCCGGGCGGCACGTGCCTGGGACTCGGCCGCCAGCGCGTCGAGCACCTCGCGGGAGATGCCCTCCAGGGAGGCGATGGCGTCGGCGCAGACGCCCTGGTGTGACTGCGGGTGGATCGACTGCAGATGATCGTTGCCGGCGCCCATCGGCAGTAGACCCTTCTTCGGGAGCGACATCATCTCGGTGCCGCCGCCGATCACGAGGTCCTCCATGCCGGCCATGACGGCATTGGTCGCGATGTTCGTGGCGGTGATCCCCGAGCCGCAGAACCGGTCGAGGGTCACGCCGCTCGCCCGGACGTCGTAGCCGGCGTCGAGGGCCGACATCCGGCCGAGGTCGCCGCTCTGCTCGCACACCTGGGAGCTGGTGCCCCACACGATGTCGTCGACGTCGGCCGTGTCGAAGCCGTTGCGGGCGGCGAGCGCCTCGAGCACCGTCCGCCCGAGGTGCTGCGGGTGCAGGTGGGCGAGCGCGCCCTTGCCCTGCTTGCCGATGCCGCGAGGCGTGCGACAGGCGTCGATGATCAGTGCTTCCGGCATGGTCGCCCCCGTGTGGTCGGTGCCGGCCGGAGGTCGCCCCGGCGGATGCACATGATGGCGCACCGGTGCGACGCCCGTGGGTGATCACCCGTCAGGTGATACCTCGGTCTACGGCCCACCGGACGAGCTCGTGACGACGCGACAGGTGCAGCTTCGCCATGATGTTGCGCACGTGGTTCTCGACCGTCTTCGGCGAGATGAACAGCTCCTCCGCGACGGCCTTGTAGGTGTGACCACGGGCGACGAGGCCGACGACCTCACGCTCACGGGGAGACAGCGCCTGGTCGCCGTCGCCGCCACCCGACGCGAGCCTCCGGAACTCGCCCAACACCAGCGCAGCGAGATGCGGCGAGAAGACGGGCTCGCCGGCGGCTGCCCGTGCGAGCGCTGAACGGAGGTCGTCGGGACGGGTCGACTTGGTGAGGTACCCGACGGCGCCCGCCGCGACCGCGTCGAGCAGGTCGCGTTCGGCCTCGGACACCGTCAGGATCACGATCGGGCACTCGGCGGCGCACGCTGTCACGACCGCCATCCCTCCGCCCCGGTCCATGTGCAGGTCGACGAGGGCGAGGTCGGGGCGCTCGCGGCGGACCACATCGATTGCCTCCGCACCGTCGGACGCCTCGCCGACGACGGCGAACCGTTCGCCCAAGTCGGCCCGGAGGCCGCTCCGCCAAATGGCGTGGTCGTCGGCGATGACAAGTCGCGTGCTCACGGCACCCACAGTGCCACCTCGGTGCCCCGGCCCGGCGCCGAACGGAGCCGGGCGTGACCGTCGACCTCGGCGAGACGACCGCGGATCGACCGCGACAGGCCGGTGCCGGCCGGGATCACGTCGGCATCGAAGCCGCAGCCGTCGTCGACGACGGTCACCGAGGTGCCCTGCCCGTCGTCCCCGATGTCGATGCAGATCGTGACGACCTTCGGGTCGGCGTGCTTCGCCGCGTTGGTCAACGCCTCGGTGGTCGCGCCCACGAGCGCCTCGAGCCGCTCGCCACCGACATCGGGAACCTCGACGACCACCACCTCCACGCGGTGCCGGTACCGGCGCTCGGCCTGCGCGGCGACCGCACGCAGCTCGGTGACGAGATCGCCGCTCGTCGAGGGGCCGGAGCCGATGAACCGCCGGAGGTCCCACTCCTGGTCGCGGGCGAGCTCCACCAGGGAGGGGTCGTCGCTGCGGCGCTGCACGACCGCCAGGGTCTGCAGCACGCCGTCGTGCAGCGACCGGGCGAACCGCTCCCGCTCACGTGCCGCAGCCACCTCGGACTCGGCGGCGCGCAGGCGGGCCGACACCCACCCCGCCACCGCTCCGGTCGTCGCGAGGAGCACGAGGGTGCCGCCCAACGAGAGGCCGCGACCGCCGGCCCGATCGGCGAGGAGCGCAACGGTCGCGTTCAGGGCGCCCAGGCCGGCGCCCGCCGTGAGACCGACGCGCCACCCTCCGACGACGGCCACGACGACGACGGCGGTGGCCGGCCACGCCGACCCGAGACTCTGCGGGTGGGACCCGTCGTACACCAGCCAGTCACCGATGACGAGCCCCGCTGCCAGTGCCAGGTCGACGGCCAACGTCGCGGGCCGGAGGAGCCGGGCGGGCGCGGTCATCGCCCACATCCCGAACGTCCCGGTCCACGCGGCGAGCGCCGAGAGGAGCGCGAACGCGGCGCTGCGGTGGTCGAGCACCCCCGAACGGGCGTCGACCACCGCGACGGCCACGGCCCAGACCACCACGAGCAACCGGAGGGCGGCCGCGCCACCGAGGAGCTCACGGAGCCGGGGTTCGACCGCTGGCGCCTCGTTCACCGTGCCGACGATACCGACCCGGTGCTGCCCGTCTGCGATGCCGCGACCTTGCCGAGCGACCGCAACGCCACGTTCGATCGGCGCCACTCCACCAGCGACCACCAGAACAGCGGGGTCGCCAGCCCCAGGGTCACCATCACCTGGACGATCGACGACGGTGTGAACTCGTACCCGTCGGCACCCACGGCGGCGGCGACGACAGCGAACGTGTAGGTGAGCATGCGCACGATGCCCACCGTCGCAGTGCACCCGGCGAGGGTCGCGAACAGGGTCCTGCGGGTCGGTGACCAGATGGCGTGGGGTTCCTCGGCCTCGACCCGTCGGGCCAACGCGCCGGCGGCGACGCCGATCGGGGCGGCGACGAGCATGACCGTGAGGAACATGGCGAGGTCGAGCGGGTTCGACTGGTCGCGCAAGGCCACATGGGCCGCGCTGCCGGCACCGAGCGCCGCGAGGCCCGCACCCCAGCACTCCCCGATGTACAGCAGGCGGTGCCGGTCCGTCGTCCGCAAGGACGCGAGGGCGGCCGTCGACGCCGAGTCGGCGTCCCAGCCGTTGCCGACGAGCTCGGCACAGATCTCGTCGGGTGTCGCGCCGTCGTTGCGGCGCCGGACCAGCCAGTCGGTGACCGGATGGCGGTCGAACAGCTGGCCGGTCGTCGGGTAGGGGGCCGGCGCTCGGGGAGCGGGCGGGGAGGCAGGGATGGCTGCGGGAGGAGAGGCAGGGATGGCTGCGGGTGTGGTGGTGCTGGGCATCTTCGGCTCCGATGTCGGGGACGGGCACGGCGTCCGTCGTCGGGTTCCACCCTGCGCCCGCTGCGCCACGGCCACCATCGGGCCGATCCCTCAACTGCGCTAGTGGGTACCCCCAGCCGTGGAGCGGATGAGCGTCCCCAGATGGAGTGAGATCGGTCACGAAGTCCCTCCGGATCTTCGTCGACGAGGACATCTGGCCGACGTTCGCGCTGCACGTCTCCCGAGGCGCGCTCACCGTCGGTCGGTACGTCGGTGAGCTCGTCGAGGCAGCGGCGCACGACAACGGTTGGCGAGCCCAGCCCGAGAACAGTGCGTGATCTCACTGTCGGCGCCCTTCGGTATCGTGAGCCCACTCTCGCCGTCCTGCTCGGCCTCTCCTCAAATCAACCGGAGCGGTAGCCGTGAGCATCAGGCGGCGGGACACCAACAGCCGTGGCGTTGCCTACGCCGACGGGAAGTCGCATTGGGAGGTCCGCCTCCGTCGACCCGACGGGCGACAGTACGGCAAGACCTTCGCCACCAGGAAGGCTGCGGAGGCGTGGGAACGCGGACAGCTGACGGCACAAGCAACCGGCGGTTGGGTCGATCCGAACGCCGGCAAGGTGCCGTTCCGGGAGCGAGCTGCGACCTACGCGACCGATCGACCGAAGGCGCTCGCCCCCAAGACCGTCGAGCTGTACCGCAAGCAACTCGACCAACTGATCCTTCCCACGTTCGGATCGGTGCCCGTGTCGTCGATCACGACCGAGTCGGTGCGGGCCTGGCTGGCGAAGATCCGGATCGAGTCTTCCGAACTTCAGGCTGCGAAGGCCTACCGCCTGCTCCGGGCGATCCTGAACGTTGCGGTGAGTGACGGGCTCATGGTCCGCAATCCGTGCAACATCCGCGGTGCCGGCCAGGAGCACTCCGCCGAACGCCCGCTTGCCTCGGCCGAGGAGATCCACAAGCTGGCCGATGCGATGCAACCTCGGATGCGGCTGGCCGTGCTGCTCGCCGGGTTTGCCGGACTGCGCCGTGGGGAGTTGTTCGGACTTCAGCGAGGCGACATCGACCTCGACGCCGGGACGTTGTCGGTGAAGCGTCAGATCGTCTACCTGAAGGACGGATCGCGACTGCAGACGAAGCCGAAGAGCGCGGCCGGCGTCAGAACGGTGAGCCTGCCGCCATTCGTCCTCGCCGCCGTGACCGACCATCTCAAGGAGTTCACGCCGCCCGAGGCGACATCGCACGTGTTCATCGGCAAGCTCGGCGCTCCGCTCGGTCAGGTGTCGCTGCAAGCTGACTTCGAGCGAGCGCGGAAGGCGACGGGGATCACCCAGTACACGCTGCACGACCTTCGCCACGCAGCGGGGACGATGGCTGCGTGGACGGGAGCCACGACCAAGGAGTTGATGGCTCGGCTCGGCCACTCCACCCCGCAGGCCTCCATCCGCTACCAGCACGCCGCACGCACCCGTGACGAGGAGATCGCTCGGCGACTCGACGTCTTCCGGCCCACCACGACCGAGCCCGTAGACCACAACAATGAAGTTGTGGCATGATTCCTCCGTTCGACACCAACACAGGGCGCCTTCCCGAAGGAGTCCACGAAGCGAGCTGGGATGAGGTCGTACAGCGATTCGGATGGAATCAGTGCCGTCGGCGACTCCTCGATGGTCTGGCCGAGGTGATCGAGTTACTCGCCCGAGCAGGGTGCAGGCGGCTGTGGCTGAACGGCAGCTTCGTCACAGCCAAGGACGAGCCGGGCGACTTCGATGCCTGCTGGGACGTCGAGTCGGTCGACCTCGACGCGATCGATCCCGTGCTCCTCGATCTCTCGCCGGGGCGGGCGAAGCAGAAGCAGCGTTTCGGCGGAGAACTGTTCCCGAACATCATCGAGTCGGGTTCGGGTCTCTTGTTCACGGAGTTCTTCCAGAACGACCTTGACGCCGGACGCAAGGGCATCGTTGTCATCAAGATCGGAGATTGGACGTCATGATCACCAACGAGCTGCAGTACCGGTCCACGAAGGCGCACCTGGCGAAGTTCGACGAGGCCCTGACCAACCTCGTGGCAAGGGCCGGTAGCGGCCACCGGACGAGGTTGGCACAGCTCGAGATCGACGCGGTCGAGGCGCTGGCTTCGGACCTTCGAAACCAGATCGAGGAGTACGAGCGTCTGCGCTCGGGCGAGGTGTTGATCTTCGAGGCATCCTCGCTCGATGGGCTTGCCGGTCTCCTCGTGCGAGCCCGCATTGCCCGACAGTGGAGCCAACGGGACCTGGCGACTGCCCTTGGCGTGGCTGAGCAGCAGATCCAGCGATACGAGTCGACCGACTACCGAGCCGCGAGCCTTGGTCGCATCTGCGACGTCGCCGACGCCCTCGGGCTCACCATCAGTGAACGAGGAGAGCTGCGGGACACCAGCGCGGCATGATGGGAGGGCTGGTAAGTCGTACTGCGAGTGATCTCCTCGACCGGGTGAGGCGCCGATCGGCGAGCCGGTCGAGTCTGGCTTTGCACTTCGGCATCTGGTACGCCACGGCCGCCCGGGCCACGCAAGCCCGCACACAGCCCTTAGGTATCAGCGCGCCACCCGGGAGCGCGACACCACGGTCACGGATGCCCTGGACCAGATCGTTGGTACGTCGCTCGCGGGAAGTCCCTCTCGCTCCCCGGTCCCGAGTGCCATCTCCGCGAGTGCGCCGAGCCCAGGGAGGGATGGTTAGGCGACCCTGGACCAGGACCCCGACCCTCCGCGAACGCGTGGTCATGGGACACGAACCATCCAACGCCACGACCAGATCCTCGTGCATGGCCACTCCGAACGTCCTCTCGGCGGCAGCGACAGCTGCTACCGCGCCCACCTCCGCCGATGTAGTTTCAGCGATCATGATTACGAACGACTGCTCCGGGTTTGCACACGCGCAGCCGTTGTCTGTCTTGGCGCAGGCCATGCACTGTCCATGAGTCCCGAGACATCGCAACTAGTTCAACGTCTATGGAAGCTCTGCAACCTGCTCAAGGACGATGGGGTCAACTACAGTCAATACGTCAACGAGCTTACCTATCTCCTGTTCATCAAGATGGCATGGGAGCGGGAGCTGCACCTAGGTGCATCGGCGTCGTGGGACGAACTCCTCGAGTGTCCGGAAGGACGCATCTTGAGAACTTACGAGAGCGCCCTACGCTCCATGGCCTCAGTGGACTCGGCCATGATTCGCCAGATCTTTAAGGACGCGCGGAGCGAGGTCCAGCGTCCATCAACCTTGCGTCTTCTTATCACCGCGATTGACAAATTCGAATGGTTTGACCCCTCCATAGAAGCATTTGGCGACCTCTATGAAGGGCTGCTTGAGAAGAACTCGATTGAGGCCAAATCAGGTGCCGGACAATACTTCACGCCGAGACCGATCGTCGACTCAATGGTAGCATTGATGAAGCCGCGACGGTCTGATGTAATTCAAGATCCTGCAGCTGGAACTGGTGGGTTCTTGGTGGCAGCCCATAACTATATCATCAGTCATAGTCGTCCAGGCACGTGGTCCAAGGCCTCGAAAAGAAGATACCTAGAGGCGACCTTCTTTGGCCTTGAACACGTTAGAGACACGCAACGTCTCGCAATGATGAACCTGTATCTTCATGGCCTGGACAGTGCAGAGTCTCCGGCCGGGGTGCAACTAGGCGACTCGCTGTCGAACGACATCGCTACGCTACCTCGGCCGACCCTCATCCTTTCGAATCCTCCATTCGGTGTCAAAGGTGGTGGGGGCAGGCCCGATCGTGACGACCTACCATTCACCACAAGCAACAAGCAACTAAGCTTTCTACAGCATTCATACACCACGCTTAGGCCGGGAGGCCGGGCGGCAATCATCGTTCCCGACAACGTCCTATTCGGAGGGAAGATCGGGCGGGCAATCCGGTCCGACCTGATGGAGAAATGCAATCTGCATACTATCTTGAGACTCCCCACTGGCCTGTTCTATGCTGCTGGGGTTCAGACCAATGTCATCTTCTTTTCGAAGGGTGAGGGAGGCGAAGGCAATACTGAGGAGACGTGGGTCTACGACCTTAGACATGGAATGCCCATGTTCGGACGCAGGCGCCCATTCCTTCGCGACGAGTTGCGAGGTTTCGAGGCGGCCTTCGGCGAGGATCCCTCTGGCGGTCGGGAGGCTCTGATTCTCCGAGCCCGGGATTGCACCGACCCTCGCTTCAAACGGTTCCCGAGAGAGCTAGTGCGGCGCGGCGACGACAGCCTCGACGTAGGGTTATGGAACATCGGCTCTGAGGCGCCCCCAAGCCCGCCGAGCGCTGTCAGCAGCGCAAGGCAGGTGGTACGACTCCTCGAGGAGGCAATCCGTGAAGCCTCATCGCTGCTAGCTTCGTTGGAGGAATCAGAGGGTCGGCGTGGTGGATAACGTGTCCCCACTTCCGAACGGGTGGATCAGTTGCACTCTCGGAGATGTCCTTGGATTCGGGGTGAGTGGACAGTTCCGGTTCGCCGAGATCGACCCCGACGCGTGGATCCTCGAGCTGGAAGACATCGAGCGCGACAGCTCGGTCCTGCTAAAGCGGGTACGAGCCAATCAGCGCCAGCCAAGGAGCATTCTGAACCGATTCATGCCGGGCGACATCTTGTATGGGAAGCTCCGCCCTACGCTGAACAAGGTCGTTGTTGCCGATGAAGGCGGGTATTGCACCACCGAGATCCTCCCCCTCACGGCTCCCGACGGGGTTGACCCTCGATTCGTCATGTACTGGCTGAAGCACGCTAGTTTCCGCAGCTACGCAGAGCGCTCGTCCCATGGCCTAAGCATGCCGAGGCTGGGAACGGCCGCGGCCCGTAGTGCGCCGTTCGTCCTTCCGCCCCCAGAGGAGCAGACACGTATAGCAGACCGTCTGGAGGATGCAGCTGGGCGCGCTCGAGCTGCGACGTCCCGACTGGAATCGGCACGGGACCTGGTCCCAACAGCGCGACACGACCTGCTCTCTTCTGCCCTGGCTGGCGACCTGACCGCAGACTGGCGTGGCCAGGCGTCCCCGGAGCGGCAAATGGAGAACCCCGAGCTACCCGAGGGATACCAGCGTCTTACCAAGCGGCCGGTGGAGCCGGCTCCTCTCGCGATCGCCGCCCCGCCGTTGCCGCCTGGATGGCTTCTGGTCTCGCTATCAGAGCTTTACGATCGAAACGTACTCATCGACTATGCAGACGGCAATCACGGCAGTAAGTACCCGCGCAAGATCGATTTCACTTCTGACCAGATGGACGTACCCTTCCTGACAGCCCGTGATCTGGATGACAGGGGCGGACTATCAATTGAGGGGGCTTCGCGACTCCGGAGGTCAAAGGCGACGACGTTGGTGAAGGGTTGGACTCAGAACGGGGATCTGCTGCTAACCCACAATGCCACGGTGGGACGAGTGGCGGTCGTCAAGGATCTGACGGAGAAGGCCCTCCTGGGGACGTCCGTCACATTCTATAGATTCAACCCGGACTACTTCGACCCACAGTACGCGTGGGTGGCGTTTTCGAGCCCATTCTTCCAAGCGCAGCTTGCGGCCGTAATGGGCCAAACAACTCGCAACCAGGTTCCGCTCTCCCGTCAAGCCGCCCTTTACGTTCTGTGGCCGCCACTATTGGAACAGCGACAGATCGCCCTTCTGGTTAACACCGAGCTGGATCGTTTGACTGCCTTGTCATCGGCTATTGATGCCGCGTACCTACGTATCGGTCGGATAGTCGAGGAACTATTGGACCAGGCATTTCGCGGCGAACTCGTCGATCAGCTGCCAACTGACTCGAGCGCCGAAATCCTATTACAGGCTATCGTCACGGCGCCCCGCAAAACTAGACCACGCCGGCGAACGCGCGGCACCGGAGGTAAGCCCATGAAGGTCGGCGGCGAACCCGGACATGCGCCGGATGCTCTAACCTTAATACTCCGTGAATTCGGCCCAATGTCCTCTGAGGAGCTCTGGCGGCGGTCAGATCTCGAGATTGACTCGTACTTCGCGCAGCTACGCAAGGAAGAGGCGGCGGCTATTCTGCGAGTCTCCTCTGTATTACAGCCAGACGGTACTCGAAAGATTGAGCAGGTCGAATGAGGATCGAGTTCCTGACCATTCCGGAGTACAAGAATCTCGGATCCTTTTCGATACGGTTCGACAATACGCAGTCAACCACTGTGGTTTTAGGGCGCAATGGCACGGGCAAGTCGAATCTCATCGAGGCCCTGGTTGAGATCTTCAGGGACCTTGAGCACAATCAGGTTCCTTCGTTTGCATACGAGCTCGCCTATACCTGCCGCGGGCGACGTATTGATGTGTCGGCGGATCCTGGTCGCTCGACTAAGAGGCTAACGGTAAGGGTCGACGGAGAGTCGCTGTCGGTTTCAGTGTTCCGGGATCGGCTGGAGGAGTTACTCCCAAGCCACGTCTTTGCCTATTACTCCGGATGGAGCGACCGGTTGGAGCGTCACTTCGACGCATCGACCAGGCGGCATTATGACGCAGTGTTGAACTCGGAGGGCGGGGATCTGCCCCTCCGAAGGTTGTTCTTCTGTCGGAAAGAATATAGCCAGCTGGTGCTCCTGGCCTTCTTCCTATCGGAAACGGACACTGCGAAGAGCTTGCTCCAGGATTATTTGAGAATTGCGGCCTTCGATTCCGCTCTATTTGTCTTGAAGAAGCCTTGGTGGCGATCGGGAGCCCCAAGCGCATCGCAGGAGCGCACAGGCGACCCCAGATTCTGGTTCGCTCGCGGTGCCTTTAAGCACTTCTTGGCGCGTTTATGGTCTCATTCTCTCGCCCCACTTCGGAATCATGAGAGTATCGAACGGGATGTGAGGCGCCAAGCGGAGGGAGTGGATCGTCTGTACCTGTATGTAAAAAGTATGGACGACCTCAAAGGGTTGAAGAGTACCGGTGAGTCTTCGAAGGAGCTGTTCGGGTACTTGGAGAGTCTGTTTCTGTCGGACCTGATTGATGAGGTTAGAGTCAGTGTTGAGCGGATTGACGGCTCGTTCGTGAAGTTTTCTCAAATGAGCGAAGGTGAACAGCAGCTACTGACTGTCCTTGGCCTTATGCTTTTCACGCAGGACGATGAAGCGCTATATCTGCTCGACGAGCCGGACACTCATCTCAATCCTGTTTGGACCTACGACTTCCTGCAGCTTCTGCAGTCAACCATTCGAGCTGATCATGGACAGCTCATAGTGGCTACCCATAACCCGCTCATGGTTGGAACGCTCCGCAAGAATCAGGTCCGTGTGCTGACACGCAACACCGACCGGGTGGCCGATGATGAGCAGGCAGACCGGGGCCGGGTTTCAGTTGAGGATCGCGATGGCGTGGATGGTACAGTCGACAGCCTCGAGCGGAGGGAAGGGGCGACGGAGTTCATGCAGGCCCTCGAGCCCGACTACGACCCCCTCGGAATTGGCATTGAGGGACTTCTTAAGTCCGAGCTCTACGGTTTGCGGTCGTCGCTCGCGCCCGATGTGCTCGTGAAGCTCGATCGTCAGTATTCTCTGTTGGGCCGGGACGAGCTGACTGACGCCGAACAGTCGGAGCTACGGTCGATCGCGAGGTACCTCAATTCGCTCGGCGTCGCCCGAACGCATCCGAATCCGTACTTTGAAAGCTTCGCGAATGCGCTGTCGCGGACGACATCGCCAGGCGGACGATCCGGGCTCACCCGCTCTGATCTGGCGGATGAGGCGCGAATTGCAGATGAGGTACTGGCGGAGATCATTGCGGAAGAGGGAGACGGGCCTAGCGGGATCGAGCTCGAATGAGGCACATTTCCTTCGAGGGTGCCGCTGTCGACCCTGAGTGGCTTGCGGCTGCCGGTGCGCTGCTTGTGAAGCTAGATGCCGCCGCCGGAGCCGCAGAGAGGGCGGAAATAATCGATGGTAACTCTGCGCTTTGGGGCAGCTTGAAGCCTTGGCTTCTCGAGATCTCTCATCAAAAGTGTTGGTTTTCTGAGGCGAAGGACTGCTTTAGCCACTGGGACGTGGAGCACTACAGGCCAAAAAAGTCGGCAAAGGATCTCGACGGAACGGTCCATGATGGGTACTGGTGGCTTTCCTTCGACTGGAGCAATCTTCGAATCTGCGGAAATGTCGGTAACCGTATGAAGGGGACCTTCTTCCCGCTACGGCAAGGGACGACTCGACAAGGGCGCACCGGCGATGTTCGTCGGGAGGAGCCCCTTCTACTTGACCCCACCAACGAAGACGATCCTACGCTCGTCTTCTTCACTTTCGATGGCGCAGTTGTGCCTTCTCCGCATGTTGATGATGCCTGGGAACTAGAGCGGGTCTCTGAGTCAGTGACTCGCTATAAGCTCGATTTCCCTCCCTTGGAGGACAAGCGCAAGGCGGTTTGGGCCGACTGCTGGCAGGCACTCGAGCGGTATCTAGCTGAGCTCGGCCGCTACCACGAGGACCCCGGCAACGAGACTGCACGGGCAGGAGTAAAGGACGCCGCCCGCCGAGTACGTCAGATGATCCGAGCGGATGCGGAGCTTTCATCTGTTGCACGTGCATGCATTCTCAGCTCAGGCAGCCCGCGCGCGATGGACCTGCTGAGGTCTGCGTAGCCGTAGACGACTGGGTCTGCAGCGTGGCTTTCATGCTCTCGGCCTCCGCAGCTAGAGGGTCACGTCAGAGGCAGGGCGCTTGATCCGGCTGTGAGCGGCGAGATCCCCAGGTCGCCGGTTCTACGAGCTGGTCCAGGCCTTCGTGCGGAGCGCGTGAGGAGAGTTCGGACTCCCGTAGTCAGCTCGGGAGTGCCGAGGGAGGGTACTAGCGCCTGCCATCGAGTGGGCGGGGAGTGCCGAGAAGCCGGCCACAGCCTGGCAGTGATTGTCGATGGAAGGCTCATGAGGATGGTCATCGAGGTCCGGTCGCAAATCTACGAGGTGTGCCTCTTGATGTGGCACCCCGGTTCAGGACGCCGCACGTTGCGACCAGGGTTGCCAAGAGCGATGGGTCGCCAGGCGACAGTCCAAGGGCCACGGCCTGCCAGTAGAACTCGATGGGTCGACGATGAGCTCGAACTCGCTGGCACTGGTGGGTCCTCAGATGCCCGGCAGTCCAGGCCGATGCTGGATTGGTCGCCCGCCGAAACCGGTCCCGATACGACTTCCCACTCACGACGAGACCGCCGAGTGGTCAGGCTCCGAGGTCGTTGGGCACTTCAGAGTCGTGGGTTCGGCGGGCACAAACGGCAGTCCGTCCGCTGCTGTCCATGGCCACACGGTGGTCGTGGCTCCCGAGAGGGAGGTGGCGTCACCGAGGGTCGACGCCGAGCCCTGTGCAACATCTGTGCAACATTCGGATCCGAGGCCACCAGGACTCGCCCCGAGAACGACGAAACCCCCGCCGTAGCGGGGGTCTCCTACGGAGCGGGTGAGGAGAATCGAACTCCCGTATTCAGCTTGGGAAGCTGATGTTCTACCATTGAACTACACCCGCGGGCGGCCAGACTGTAGCCGATCAGCGCCGGTTCGACGCCAGAACCCGCCGGGCTTCGAGGTACAGCAGGCGTGCCGCCATCGCCTGTCGCAGGCTCTCGCTGGAGTCGTCGCGGAGTCCTTGCCGGAACGATGGGTCGGTCACCGAGTACACGCCGAAGTAGAAGCCCGAGAACGTTGCGAGGAAGCCGCTGACGCGGATGAGCTCTTCGGTCAGCACGAGCCGTCGGCCCGACACCGTGAGTGCCCAGTACACATGCGGTTCGGTCCCCGGAACCCACGCCTTGATGAGTGCCTCGTCGGCGACCAGGAAGCCGAACACCAGAAAGAAGGCGCCCAGCACCGCGGCGACCAGCACCGCGAGGATCGTCTGGTTGCCCACGGCGAGCAGGAGCGAATTGATGCGCTGTCGTCGCGTCAGATCCACGACCGACGGCGCGTCCGTCGGCGCGACTGGGAGTCGCAGCGCAGGGGAGTCCGCCGGGTCGAGCACGGCGCGAACGTCGTCCCACGTGTCGAAGCGGCCCATCTCGTCGATGTCGGGCCGCAGGCTGCTCCACACGAACGACACCCCGACCGCCACGAACAGCAGCAGCGACACGCCGTACGCCGGCCCCTCCAGGTGCGCGAAGGTCTGCCACGTCTCGGCGGTGAGGAAGAAGAAGGAGACGAACAGCAACAGCATCGGGAGCGCTCGGGCCGCGGCGGTGCGAACACTGGCCAGCGAGCTCACCAGGCGCCTGGCGCCCCACGTGGCCAGCGGAACGATGCCGTACGACGTCACGAGGTACACCACGCCGAGTAGCAACGCGTCGAGCGCCATCAGTATCGGCACGACCGACCAGTCGGCGCGAATGGCCTCGGGAAGGGTGTTGAGCGCTACCCACCCGATCAGGTCGGCGATTCCCAGTCGGCGAGGCCGGGTGAACGGTTTCCGCCGCCGAGCGACGTTGCCGACGACCCAGATGACCAGCGGCGACACCACGGCGGCAGCCGCGTCGACGATCACATCGACGCGCGGTTCGACGACAACGGCGAGAATCGCGACGGCCACGGTGAACACCACGAGGAAGGGCGCGGCGCGCGTCCACACCTTGGTGGAAGCGTCGTAGCGCTCGATGTAGTGCGGCACCCCACGGCGTACGAACCAACGCTCGATGTCGTGGATCGACGCGATGAGCGCGGCGTCGCCGGTCGAGCGTGCTGCCTCGCCGTCCGCCACGCCGTTGCGTTCGTCGTGATCTCCGGTGGCCTCCTGCACCCTTCCATCCTGACAGCCGCTACCGTCGGGCCTGATGATCCTTTCGGACCGCACCATCAGCGCCGCGATCGCGGAGCAGCGCATCGTGATCGATCCCTTCGATCCTTCGATGCTGCAGCCGTCATCGGTGGACCTCACGCTCGACTACCGGTTCCTCGTGTTCCGGAACCACACGCGTGCCGTGATCGACGTCAAGGAAGACCTCGCCGACCTCACCGAATTGGTCGAGATCGACGCCGACGGCGTCTTCTTGCTGCACCCCGGCGAATTCGTTCTCGGCTCGACCGCCGAACGCATCGCGCTGCCCGACGATCTGGTCGGGCGCATCGAAGGCAAGTCGTCGCTCGGACGGCTCGGGTTGCTGATCCACACGACGGCCGGGTTCGTCGACGCAGGGTTCGACGGGTACATCACGCTCGAGCTGTCGAACGTCGCCTCGCTGCCCATCACGCTCTACCCGGGCATGCGCATCGGCCAGATCAGCTTCCTGCAGATGACCACCCCGGCCGACGTTCCCTACGGAGCGGCGTCGCTCGGCTCGAAGTACTCCGGCCAGGTCGGCCCGACGGCGAGTCAGTACTGGCGCAATTTCCAGCGGCCCGGCACCGCGGAGTGACGGTCAGCTGAACCGGATCGACGGTGTCGGAGCGTCGAGCAACGTGTCGATGCCCTCGCGCACCGACATCGACTCGACATCGGCGATCATGCGCGCCCGGTACACGGGGCGCTCGCTGTCGGCCCGCTCGATCGCGCGCCCCACCGCCTGGATCAGCTCGATCGCTCGGTAGGGGCGCAGCAGGATCTCGTCGGCCCCCGACTGCCAGGTGAACACCCGCTGACGCGGCGTGTCGATCACCAGCACCATCCGCGCGGTGTTGACCCGCGGGTCGTGGTGGTTGCGAACCGCATCGAGCAACTTCACCGATGCCCCGGTTCCGGCCGTCGAGAAGCTCGACACCACCGCGGAGATAGGGTTCGGTTCGTTGGCCAGCGCGACGAGCGCTACCTGATGGTCGTTGACTTCTGCGACCTCGAAGCCTTCCCGGCGGAACAGCTTGCCCAGCAGCCGTGCGGCATCGGGGTTGTCGTCCACGATGAGGAGCCGTGGCGGCCCCTCATATCGCGGCGTCTTGTCAGTCTTGGACCTTTTCAGCAAGGGAGGCACTCACAGGTGTCGTGGCTTCGAGAGCCTCGAGGACGTGCATGGCGATGTCCGCCACCTTTACCTCATCGTCCTCGACGCCCTGAGCTTTAGCCCCGTCGTCGATCATCACGTAGCAGAACGGGCAGGCGGTCGCGATGCGCGACGCCCCGGTGGCGAGCAGCTCCTGGCTCCGCTCGACGTTGATGTTCTTGCCGATGTGCTCCTCCATGAACATGCGTGCGCCGCCGGCGCCGCAGCACATGCCCTTGGTCCCGTTGCGGGGCGCCTCGACGATCTCGATGCCCTTGAGTTCACCGAGCACCTTGCGGGGAGCGGAGTACACGTCGTTGTGACGGCCGAGATAGCACGAATCGTGGTACACGACCCGCTCGTCAAGGCGGGCATCGGTCATGTCGAGTCGGCCGGTGTCGATGAGCCATTCGAGGAACTCGCTGTGGTGCACGACCTCGTAGTTGCCGCCGAGCTGCGGGTACTCGTTCGCCAGGGTGTTGAAGCAGTGCGGGCACTGCGTGATGATCTTGCGCACGCCCATGCCGTCGAGGGTCTCGATGTTCTGCATGGCGAGCATCTGGAAGATGTACTCGTTGCCCGATCGCCGCGCCGGGTCGCCGGTGCAGTTCTCGGCGGGGCCGAGGATCGCGAAGTCGATGTTGGCGCGCTGCATGAGCTTCGCCATCGCCGTCGTGACCTTCTTGTTCTTGTCGTCGAACGAACCAGCGCAGCCGACCCAGTACAGGTACTCGGCTTCGAGCGGCTCGCCGCCGTCGAGCACGGTGATGCCTTCGAGGTTCTTGGTCCAGTCGGCCCGCTCGGTCTGGCTCATGCCCCACGGGTTGCCCGAGTTTTCCATGCCGCGGTACGCGGCGCCGAGCTCGGTCGGGAAGTTCGATTCCATGAGCGACAGGTAGCGCCGCATGTCGAGGATCTTGTCGAGGATCTCGATGTTCACCGGGCAGATCTCGTCACACGCCTTGCAGGAGGTGCAGGACCAGATCTCCTCGGCGGTGATCCGCTCGAACAGGCTGTTGGCGGTCACCTTGATCTCGGCGTCGACGCCGATCGGCGGCGGGACCACCGGGGACCCGGTCGCGGCCATGACTTCGCCGGTCTTCAGCACGATCTCGCGCGGGTCGAGCGGCTTGCCGGTCGCGTGAGCCGGGCACACCGAGGTGCAGCGGCCGCACATCGTGCACGAGTCGGTGTCGAGGAGCTGCTTCCACGTGAAGTCCTCGATCGTGGAGGCGCCGAAGCTCTCGAGTTCGGTCTCCATCAGGTTTGGCATGGCCTTCATGGCGCCCTTGGGGCGGTCACGCTCGCTCAGGTACATGTTGATCGGCGAGGTGAACATGTGGCGTAGCATCGTGCCCGGGATCATCGCCATGAACGCGACGAAGCTCAGGACGTGCAGCGTCCAGGCAACCCGGTGGCCGCCGGACAGCCAACCGGCGTTCTCGACCAGCTTGGCGAGCGGGTATCCGAGCACCGCGAACTTCTCGTGCGACGGCATGCCGTCGAGCGCGATGCGGAACATCTCGGTGCCGAAGCCGGTGAGTCCGATGGCCGCGAGCACGCCCAGGATCATGGCGTGCTCGGGCTTGGACTTGATGCGGATGCGGTACGGCCGCTGGATGTAGCGACGCACGATCGCCCAACCAACGCCGACCAGCAGCATGATGCCGGCGAGATCGGCGACGAGGGCGAACGCTTCGTAGGTGCCGCCGTGCAGGAACTTCGCGTCCACGGGCAGCTGCAGGTTGATCTCGCCGATCGTGGTGATCGCGAGGAGGATCAGGAAGCTGAAGTAGATGAACGAGTGCATGATCCCGGCGGCGGGATCGCGCAGAAGGGTCTGCATGTACAGGCCGGCGCGCACTCGCTCGGCCCGCTTCTTCACGTTGTCGGGGGTGGTGGCCCGGCGTTCCGGTGCGCCGCGCTCCCAGTTGCGCATGCGCGCGGAGAAGGCGATCGCTCCGTAGAGGATGGTGGCGATCGTGATCACGTAGAACGCGAAGCTGATCGCGCCGGGGATGTTGTCGAACATCTCGCGGGTCGTGGAGTGGGTGTCGAGGTATTCCTCTTGCCATTCCTCGGCCCACAGCTTTTCGGCCAGGAAGCTCCCCAGGGTCATCAGCGCGAACCCTCCACCGATCACCAGGGGGATCATGTGGGGTCGGAAGCGCTTGGGGGCTGCGGTGTCGTCGATCGCAGGCGCACTCATGGCCGCCAACGTACTCGTTGGGGCCGTTCGGGGCGTAACTGTCGGGGCCCTCTCGGCGCTCAGCCGAAGACGTGTGCGTCGGCCTCGCGCAACCTCGCCGCCATCGACGCGAGCACCCTGCGGGCGAGCCCGGGCACGTCGTCGAGCAGCGACATGAACGCCTGATGGGTCATGACGAGCAACGTCATGGGGGAGGTTGCGACGACCGTTGCGGTGCGAGGTCCGCCATCGAGGAGCGCGAGTTCACCGAACTGCTGACCGGGCCCCAGCGTGGCCACATCGGTGCCCTGGATCGACACGCTCGCCTCGCCGGACACGATGATGAACGCCTCGTGGGCGATCATGCCCTCGGTGGTGAGCACCCGGCCTGCGTCGACATCGATCTCGTCGACCACCCGGGCGATCCGCTGGAGCTCGCGCGTCGAGCACGAGCTGAACAGCTGCACGCGTCGGAGGTGTTCGAGGTAGCGGTCGTGCGACATGGTCGAACGCTACCGGTGGACACTGCGGCCGTGTCGCCCCGGCTCAGGGTTCTCGTGTGGTTCGACGGATGTCATGGCGGCTCGGCGAGCCTCCGGTCGACCGTGCGACGATCCCCACCGTTCCGGGTCATCTCTCCCAGAGATATGTCCATCTGTTGCATTGACAGGTCCTGGCAACGGCGGCAGAGTGGCAGGTGCCGGGCCCGAGTCGCCCGCCGACCATCGAGATCATCCGGACAGCCGAAGGGGGGTTGCGCCAGATGTCGAGTGCAACACGAGTTGAACGATCGCCTCCGTAGGGAGCACACGATCAACGGGCCTCAGACACACCTCGGCGTGGGGTGTGACCCCGAGGCCCGCCACGGAGACCGCCATACCCATCCGTCGCATGTCGCGAACCGTTGGATGCCGAGCTGGACTGGCCGTACGGGCGGCCTCCGGCACGCACCGGGTTCTCTCGCACTTCGCACGGGGGGTGTGGCGGTCTCGCGTGCGGGCGCTGAGGCTCGTGGTCACGCCGCTGCGCGGCGGGACTCGACGCGGTACAACCGCACCGGCGCATCGTCGCGGATCTCCACGAGGCGGAACGTCTTCTGGAGTGTTTCCAGCGGCGCGAGGTGGCCGTACCGCGGCTGCATGTCGAACCACACGAGGCACACGTCTCGGTGGTGAGGTGAGCGCAGCCTCCGCTCGAGTTGGCGCAGGTCGTCGACCGTGTCGTCGGATTCGAGGCCGGTGAGGCGTGGACTCCACGTCGCCTCGATGCCCGCCTCGTACAGGGCGTTCGGGAGGTTCGAAACGACCTGGCAATCGGGAGGGATCACGTCGAGGGCGTCGGAGGTGCGCGCCTCGTCGAAGGACCGACCGTTGTAGTTGCCCTCGAACACGTCGGGGTCGGTGGTGAACCAGCCGACCATGCCCACGCCGACGGCAACGTTGAGCACCGCCCAAGAGACGACCGCGACGGGCGCGGCCCGCCCGATGAGCGATCGGCCTGCGCGCGGGTCCACGCGCAGCGCCGAGGCGCGATCGGCGATCACGAGACCGAGCGCGACCAAGGGCAGGTAGGCGGGATTGAGGAGCCGGAAGTCGAGCCGGTTCAGCCCGGTGGTCGTTCGGGCGTAGACCATGTATGCGAGGTAGGTCGTCGCGTGGACGGCGATCAGCCCAATCGGCGAACCGATGAACGACGCGATCTGACCGTCCGGTCCGGCGAGCGTTCCGGGCCGTCCGCCGGCGACCGCGAGCGCCGCGACTGCCACGCCGGCGATCCCCGCGAGGCCGACGAGCGCCCACAGCGACCGCGTTTCGATCGCGACGCCGGGGACCAGGAAGTTGCCGATGGTCGCGACCGTGTCGGCGACGTTGGGAAGGAGCCCTCGGGACGACGAGTAGCGCACCCCCAACGCCGTGCCGTCGACCGATCGGTTTCGGAGGGCCCAGAGGACGGGAACGATCACCGAGGTGCCCGAGAAGACGGCGGCGTTGGCGAGGCGGCGGGTGAACGGTCGGCCGCGTTCGGCGAGCAGCCACAACGCGCCGCTCGCGACGAGCGCGATTCCGGCATACCGAATGGAGAATCCGACCCAGACCAGGCCGGCCGACCCGAGCAGCGCGCGCAGCGGATGGTCGCCACGCACGCCCGGCAGCACGAGGAGCAGCGCCAGCACCACGGCACTGAAGGCGAAGTCGGTCATGAGGAGATGTCCGAACAGCATGCTGGAGGCACCCAGCGCCACGACGGAGGACCCCAGCCAGACCACGCGTTCCGAACGGATGTGGCGAGACAAGAGGAGGTCGGCCAGCACCACGACGACGACGGCGGTGAATGCGTTGAGCGCGATTGCGGCGCCCTCGGCCCCGAGCGGCGAGATCCGGTCGACGATCGACATGAGCGTCGGCCAGGTCGGTGGCCAGATGGTGACGGGGCGCTCGAGGAAGTAGCCGAGTCCACGGCCCGATGAGAGGCTGTCGGCGATGGCGGTGTACCCGACCCCGTCGTCGCCGACGGCGATTCCGGCGCTGTTGGCGATGATGACGCCTGCGGCGCTGAGCGTCGCCAACACCCAGCGTCGTCGCGTCGGTGTCATCGTGAACCTCTCCCTCCGGCAGCGCCGGTGTCATCGTACGCGCCGGTGCGGGAACGGCTGTGACCGACGGCACCCGCGAGTGCGATTGACGGAGTTAGCATCTGCTTGCTAGAGTTAGCACATCACCTTGAAGCCCCACACCGACGCGAGGGGCCCCGTTCGGAAGGAACCGCCCATGACTGTCGTTCTCGAGAAGCTCACCGATGTCCAGGGTCAGGTCGTCGACCTGCTCGCCCAGACCAAGGAGCCCGTCACCACCGGTGTCAGCGCTGTCGTCGACTTCGTTTCGGAGCGCGTGCCGAACGTGCCTGCCATCCCCTTCGCCGAGCAGATCCCGACGCCGAAGGAAGTCATCGACAACCAGTACCGGTTCGCGAAGCAGCTCATCGACACCCAGAAGGACATCGCCCTGGCCATCGCCAAGGCCGCTGCGCCTCTGACCGACAAGGTGCTCGACCGCAAGGCCCCGGTTCGCAAGGCCGCAGCGAAGGTCGCTGCCAAGCCGGCCCGCACCGCCTGATCGGGAAGACATCGACGCCTTCGGGCGTTCATCAAGACGTCCTGTCAGCGGATCCCCCTCCGCGCAGGGCAGTCGCCGACGCTTGCCCCCCGAGCGTCGAGCGACGACGAGGGCCCCTCCCCCCTGGGGCCCTCGTCCCGTTTTCGGGTTCAGCTAGACGACTCGCGGCGGGCGAGGAGGCGTGCCGCGATCGACTCGCCGATGGCCAGGCTGGCCGTTGCGGCGGGCGACGGTGCATTCACGACGTGCACGGAACGGCGGCCGTCCACGAACTCGAAGTCGTCGACCAGCGTGCCGTCCGACCGGATGGCCTGGGCCCGGATGCCCGCGCCGCTGCGCACCAGGTCGTCGGCGGTGACCTCGGGAACGAGACGCTGGAGCGCCTTCACGAACGCTGCCTTCGACAGCGATCGGTACATCTCGGCCGCGCCGGTGCGCCAGTACTTCTTGGCCAGCTTCCACGAACCGGGGTCGCGTGCCATCTCCCACAGATCGACCCGGTTGGCGATCCGCCAGGTGTATCCCTCGCGTGCCAAGGCCACCACGGCGTTGGGCCCGGCATGGATCTCGCCGTCGATCATCCGCGTGAAGTGCACGCCCAGGAAGGGGAAGCGCGGGTCGGGCACGGGGTAGATCAGGTGTTTCACCAGCCCGCGAGCACTCGGCGTGAGCTCGTAGTACTCGCCGCGGAAGGGCATGATGCGCGCCTCGGTGTGGTGTCCGGCCGCCTGGGCGACACGATCCGAGTGCAGCCCGCCACAGTTCACGAGCCACGCCGCGTCGAGACGGCCGCCGCCCTCGAGATGGACTCTGGCGCCGCCGGCCGTCTCGTCGATCGATTCGACCCGCGTGGCGAACCGCACCTGGCCGCCTGCGGCCTCGATGTCGGCGGCGAGAGCGCGGCACATCGCCTTGTAGTCGGTGATGCCGGCTGCCGGGACGTTCAGTGCTCCGATGCCGTCGGCGTGCGGCTCGCGTTCGCGCAGCTGCGCGGGGCCGAACCACTCGGTCTCCAGCCCATGCTGTGAGGCGCGCTCCTGGAGCGAACGGAGTCGCTCCAGCTCGTCGGCACGGGTCGCGACGATCACCTTCCCGCAGAGGTCGGTCGCGATGTCGTGCCGTTCGCAGTACTCGAAGAGCAACTCGCGTCCGTGGCGAACCATCGTCGCCTTGTTCGACCCCGGCGGGTAGTAGATCCCCGAGTGGATGACACCGGAGTTGTGGCCGGTCTGGTGTGCGGCAACACGCTCCTCCTTGTCGATCACCACCACCGTGGCGCCGGGGAGTTGCTGTTGGATCGAGTATGCCGCTGCCAGGCCGACGATGCCGGCTCCGACGACGACGACATCGGTGTCACCCACGGGATGTCCTTACTGGTCGAAGAAGTCCAAGACCTCTGTGGTCGCGGAGAAGGTGCGATCCGTGGGGCCGGTGATCGGGTCCAGCGGGAAGCTCGCTCCGGCCCAAGTGTGCCCCGCGCCGCGCATCCTCCTGTATTCGAGCCGGTGCCCGTCGCAGGTGTAGCGATCGGCGGTGGTGGTCGAGGTGAGGGTGACAACGGTCGGAGCGGACGCGCAGCCATTGCGGTGGGCAAAGGTCTCGACGACTCGATCGACGTGCAGGCCCATCGGCGTGGCGAAGACCTGCTCGCTGCCGGTCACCGGCGCCCACCCGTCGGCCGAGCCGTGGAGAATGAGCGCATCGACCGGATCCGAGTCGGGGCACAGCGACGTGAGGTTCGAACCGCCCGAGGCCGCGATCGCCGTGAATCGCCAGGGCAGCTCGCACGAGAGGCCGACGGACATGGCTGCCCCGGCGCTGAACCCGGCTGCGAACACCCGGCCGCCGTCGACGCACACGGTGTGGGCGGTGCTTTGGATGAGCGCCTCGATCCACGCGATGTCGTCGATCTTGGTATCGAGGCCGCCCGGCACGGCCCACCGCGGGCCGGGCTGCGATCCCGTCGGGACCAAGACCCAGTAGCCGCGAGTGGAGGCCGCGGCGCCGAGCCCGGAGTAGTTCTCCCACGCCTCGCCGTCGAGTACGAACGGATGCAGGCTGACGAGCAGCGGGTACTTCACGCCCGGCTGATAGTTGGCGGGCGCGATGAGGCGCGAGCTGCGGTTGAGCGCTCGAACCGACGTTGGCGCCACGGTCGGAGCGCCGTCAGGGCACTCGCTCGGCAGATCGACGCGCTCTCGGGTGGTCGTCGGCGTGGTGGGCGGCGGGCTGCACGCAACGGTGGCCAAGGTCGCCGCCAGCGCGCCAAGCGCGGCGAAACGTCGAATCCTCATGGTGTCCCTCCTCGGATCCCCAACAACGAGTTCAGGATAGCGGTTCGAGCCCCACGAAGTAATCGCTGTTTAGTTAGGCCTCAGCCGAGTGTGGCAGCGCTCGTGACGACGTCCGCCGGACCGTGTGCGAGGGGCAAGGGCGCGTGGCACGCGCCCGGCTCGTGGCGGTCCGTCGGCGGGTGCAACGGCACGAGGTCGGGGTCGAGCGCGATCGCCAACAGCTGTTCGACGTCGTTGATCGACCACACGCCGGCCGACCGTGCCGGCCGACCGCGCAGAAACCGACGAGCGGCTTCCAGATCTCGGGGGTCGGTTGCGCGAGCGCGCAACTCGGCCGCCGCTGTCTCCCTCGAACCGCCGAGAGCGGCGAGCCGTTGTGCATGCGCGGCGAGCTCGATCACTCGGCGTTCGCGGCGCGACTCCGGCATCCGTCGCAGGTGGATCCGTGGTTTGGTGGGAAGCCGTCGACGAATCTCGATCAACGATACGAGCGCGCCGATGCCGCGGCGGAGCGTCACGGTTGAGCGGCCGTCATGTTGGAAGGCGACAGGATGAACCGCGTGGCGCCGGTACCCGAGCTGCTTGGCCCACGCCATCAACTCCACGTCGATCGCAAAGCCGTTGCATCGCAGGTGTGGCAGCACCTGTTTCACGAGGTCGCCTCGAATCACCTTGATTCCGGCCTGGGTCTCGGACAGGGTCGGATCGACGAGCAGGTGGACGAGGCCGAGCATCACGCGCGAACGCATCGTTCGCGACGCCGAATATCGAACGCGGGCGTCCGGATCGAACCGTTGCCCGACCACGAGGTCCCAGCCGGCATCGCAGAGATGCGACATCGCGCCGAGGGCGTCGGGTCCGTATTGTCCGTCGCCGTCGATGAAGCCGACGAGGCGACCGGACGCCGCTCCGAAGCCGGTGCGCAATGCACCGCCCTTGCCGGTATTTCGCGGGTGGCGTACGACCAGGACGTGCTCACCTTCGACACCGTCGGCGGAGCCGTCGGTCGATGCATCGTCGACGACGATGATCTCGTAGCGGAGCCGGGCCTTGGCGAGCTCGTCCTCGAGATGCGGAAGGAACTCGCGGAGCCGATCGCCGGACTGGAAGTTCGGAACGACCATCGAGAGATCGACGCCGTGGGCACCGGGGTTCGTGGCTGGCACGCCCTGAGGTTCGGCAGATCCCGTTCGAGCCTGTAGGAATTACGGCTTTGCGAACGCCAGCCTTCGGGGGCCGCCGATGGCTCAAGCTCGGGCGGCGGCCGGCCGATGAACGAGGGTGCAGGAATCGCAGCGCAGCCTCGGTGGCCCGTCGACATCGTCAGCGACCCGTGTCGTGGTGGCGTTGCTCGCGCTCGGATTCGGACTCCGGCTCTGGATCGCCACCACGACCGACAACGCGGATGCTCGGACCCTCGCATGGGGCTCGTCGTTCGTCGCGACGGGCTCGGCGACCCCCTATCGCGACATCGTTGCCAACTCAGACGGCGATCCGATTCCCCTCGGTGGCATCCGATCGTTGAGCCTCGCTCAGGGCTACCTCGGCGTCGCCGTCGGCGCGGTTCCGATGGCGATCGGCGACCAGCTCGGACTGATCCATCTCGGCGACCGGCCCGATGGTCACGCATTCCACCAGGGCGAGCTGTTCGCCTACAAGCTCAGCTACCTGGTTCCTGAGCTCATCATCCTGTGGTCGATCGGAGCGCTCCTCGGTCCGCGACGCAAGCGCCTTCTGGGGTACGCAGCGTGGGCGACGACCCCATTGATGTACTTCACCTGGGGTCAGGGCATGCCCGACACCTGGACGATCGCCGCGATCATGGCGGCGCTCGCGCTGCTGACCAGGGCCGAAACGGCGGTCTCCGAACGGGCGATCACCCGCTCGTATGCCGCCGCGGCGGCCGTGATCGCGGTGGGTGCGTGGGGCACGAAGCTGCTGCCGATCGTTCTGCTGTTGCCCTTCGTCGTCGTCGTGAGTCGAGATCGACGGCTCACCGTACGTGCGCGCACCCGGGTCCTGCTGATCGCGGCAGCGCTGCAGGCCGGTCTGGCGATGCCCTATGTCGTCGACCCGTTCCTGCGGGCGAACGTGCTCGTCCGATTCGAGTTCGACATGCTGTTCAGCGGCCCGGGCGTGTCCACGGCCTCCGGCCTGTGGGCGGCGCAATTCGGGCTCATGGCGCTCGTCGCGCTCACCGTCTGGATGGTGGCCGGGCCGAATCCGGCGGCCCGGGTACGACCGTGGACGATCGGGTCGGTCCTGCTCATCACGACGACCGGCGGGATCATCACCCACCTGTTGGTGTGGGCGCTCGTTGCGATCCTGCTGGTGATTGCGACCGACGAGCGGATCGCTGTTGGGCTTCACGCCGCAATGGGCCTCGGGGTCGCCTGGCATCTGCTGTCGTACGACTGGCTCGCGGGAATCTTCGTGTACTCCATCTCCCGCCGCCTGACCGTCGGGGGTACGCAATGGTGGCTGACCTCCCACGTGCCCGGATTCAACGTGCTTGCGGCGACGATCTCGTCCGCGATGGTGGTGTCGGTCGTGGCCCTCGCCGCGCGTCACTGGTCGCCTCGGCTTCGCATCTCGCGCGAACGCGTCGCACCGCTTCGGCTGATGGTGTCCGTCGGAGGGGTCACCTTCGCTGGGGCCACGGTCGCACTCGTCGCCGCCGGCGTCATCGCGAGCCGCGATGGCGTCGCACGGTGGGACCTCGGGTACGGAGCCTTCCCCACGGAGGAGCCGCTCTATCTGGCGGGCGGCGATTCCTACCGCTCCGAGGTCATCGATTCGGCGGAACCGGTGAACGTCGTGACGTTCCGCGTTGCCCGCGACACGCAACCGAGCCTCGACGATCTGAGGATTCGACTTGTCCGCGGTGGCAGGACGCTCGCATCGGTGCGGGAGCCGATCTGGCAGGCGGAGCCGCTGTCGGATCGCGGAGTGATTCGCGCGTCGTTCGACCGCACCGTGCAGCCGCTCGGCGCCCGCCTGGTCGTGGACCGCGTGGTGTCGTCCGGCCGTTCCGGGATGAGAAGCTCCTCATCGGACGCGATCTTGGCGCTCGAGTCCGTCGCGACGGCCGATGGGTTGGTCCGGCCCGCCATGACGCTTCGTCACGCCACTCCGGACGCGTTCGATCACCGACTGCTCGCCCACCTGTTCAGCCCGGTCCGGGTCCTCCTCGTGCCGTTGCTCGCCTGTCTGGTTGCGCTGTTCGCGGCGTGGCTGCTTCGACGAGGGTCCAGCCCGTGGGAACCCGATGACCGTGTCGATGAGCTTGATGCCGAATTCGCCGACCTTGTCCTGACCATCCACAAGGAGTACCGATGATGCCCCGCAGAATCCTGTCCACCGCCCGACGAGCGGCGCCCCTCGCTCTCGGTGTGGTGCTGCTCGCCGGCGGGCCGGCGTCAGCCCAATCCGTTCCGGGATCGACCACCGTTCCCGGACCCGTGCCGACAACGGCCCCTTCGACAACATCGACGAGTCTGCCGAGCGGACCCGGACACATCGGTGACCGGGTGTGGCTCGACCTCAATCGCGATCGCGACCAGGACGCAAACGAGCCCGGAATCCCCGGCGTTCGGTTGGAGCTGTGGACCGGCGGCGCAGCGGTTGCGTCGGCGACGACCGATGATGAGGGCCGGTACTCGTTCGATCACCTGCCGGCGGGAACCTTCGAGGTCCGCATTGTCGGCGGGCTCCCGGCGGGGGTCTCGGTGACCAGCGACCCATGGGGGATCGGTGCGCAGAGCGCCGTCGTCGTGCTCGGAGGTGCGAGCGGTGTCGACGCGATGAGCACCGACGCGGTCGATTTCGGATTCGCCGGGCCGGGCGCGGTGTGCTCGATCGTGTGGACCGACGACAACGGAGACGGCGACCACGACTCGGCCGAGTCGACCGTCGCTCGGGCTGGGGTGGTAGCGCTCGGCCCGAACGGCATCACCACGTCGGTCGTGACCGGATCGGACGGCACCTTCTGCGTGGAAGGCCTGCCGCTCGGCGAGTGGCGATTCGCCGCAATGGAAGGGTCGTCGACGCCGCTGGTGGTCACCCTGACAGCGGCAGTTCCGCAGGTGAAGATCGAAGGGGTTGCAGTGCAGCGCCCGTCAACCCTCGCGTTCACCGGCGGGACGATCGCCGGGATGGTCGGCGTGGGCCTCGGCTCGATCACCGCAGGCGCCGGGCTCCTGCGCCGCCGACGCTCCCGGGCCTGACCGCGACCGTCGCGTTCGTCACACGTCGAGCGCTTCGAGGTCGATGAGGTCGGAGTTCTCGAGGAGGAACCGGCGCCGACGCGCCACGTCGTTGCCCATCAGCGTCTCGAAGAGCTCGCCGGCGTCCTTGGCCATGAATGCGTCGTTCATGGTGATGCGGCGGAGGATGCGAGTCTCGGCGTCCAGACAGGTCTCGGCGAGCTCCTCGACGTCCATTTCGCCGAGCCCCTTGAACCGAACCCACTGGAGGTTCTCGGCCTTGCGGTTGCCGCGGCACAGCTCGTCGGTCAGGCGGGCCTTCTCCTCGTCGCTGAACGCGTGGATCTTCTCGTCGCCGACCTTGACCGTGTACAGCGGCGGCTGAGCGGCGAACACGCGGCCATCCTCCAGCAGGGGCCTCATGTAGTGGTAGATGAGCGTGAGGAGCAGGCAACGGATGTGACTGCCGTCGACATCGGCGTCGCACAAGATGATGATCCGTCCGTACCGCGCATCCTCGAGGCGGAAGTCGCGGCCCGACCCGGCACCGATCGCGGTGATCAGCGCCTGCGCCTCGGCGTTCTCCACGACCTGCTTCAGGTTCGACTTGCCGGCGTTCACGACCTTGCCGCGCAACGGCAACACCGCCATGTACTCCGAGTTGCGTCCCGCCTTCGCAGGGCCAGCGGCCGAGTCGCCCTCCACGATGAGCAGCTCGGCGTCGCGGCCGTGGGTGCGGCAGTCGGCGAGCTTGTCGGGCATGCCGGTCGATCCCAGGTTCGCCGCCTTGCGCCGGGCTTCGAGCGACTGCTTCGCCGCGACCCGGTTGAGCACGGCCTGGGCGATCTTGTCGCGGATGGCGTTCACGTGTGTCCGACGCCCGCCGGATTCACACCATGTGACCAGGCCGTCCTTGGTGACGTCGTACACGATCGACTGGATGGCGGGCGTGCCGAGCTCGCCTTTGGTCTGGCCGCGGAACTGCGGTTCGGCGAAGGTGACCTTGACCGCTGCGACCATCCCCTCCTGCACGTCCGCCTTCTCGGCGCGGTCCTTGCCCTGCTTGGCGAGCTTGGCGAGCTTCTTCGTGGTCGTGAGCAGCGTGTCGTTGACCGCCTTGGTGAGCGCGCGCTCGAAGCCGGCCACGTGGGTGCCGCCCTCGCGGGTCGGGATCGTGTTCACGAAGCTGACGAGCGTGGTGTCGTACCCCTTGACCCAGCGCAGGGCGATGTCGACCTTGCAGGTCCGCTCCACGTCGGTCATGCGGCCGTCGACGGGTACCTTCTCCACGAACGTGCCCGTGCCGAACAACGTGATGACCTCGGTGACCGGCTCGCCGATCGACAGGAAGTCGACGTAGTCGGCGAGGCCGCCCTTGGCCACGAACTCCTCGGGCTCGCGCGGCTCGGCGCCGCGGCGATCGTGGAAGCGCACCTTCAGGCCGGGGACGAGGAAGCAGACCTGGGCGACGTGCTCGCGGACCTTGCCGTCGTCGATGCGTGCGTCCGGGTCGAAGATGTCGGTGTCGGGCCAGAACCGCACCCGAGTGCCCGTTCGCTTGGCGGGAACCTTGCGAACGACCTCGAGTTTGGACCCCGCCTTGAAGCCGCCGTTCGGGCCGAACTGTCCGGGCTTGCGGTCCTTGAATCCGAGCCGCTGGGTGGTGCCGTCTCGGTCGACCTCGGCGATGAGCTTGGTGGACAGCGCGTTCACGACCGACGCGCCGACGCCGTGCAGGCCGCCGGACGCGGAGTATGCGCCGGACCCGAACTTGCCGCCCGCGTGGAGTTCGGTGAAGACGTACTCGAGTGCGGTCCGTTTCCCGTCCTTCACACCGGTCGGAATGCCGCGACCGTTGTCGGTCACCTCGACCGAGCGGTCCTTGTGGAGCGTGACCTCGATGAGGTTGGCGAACCCTGCTGCGGCCTCGTCGACGGCGTTGTCGATGATCTCCCAGACGAGGTGCATGAGCCCGTCGGACCCGGTGCCGCCGATGTACATGCCCGGTCGTTTGCGAACGGCGTCGAGCCCTTCGAGCACCTGGATGGAATGCTCGTCGTAGGCGTCGGTGGAGTTGGTTGCGTCGGAGGTGCTGTCGGTCATGGACGTCACCACCGTCCCTCGCCCGCGGCGAGGATCCGCCGCGGTACCGGCCGACTGATGAGATCGCGTGCGGTGTGGGGGATGGTCAACGGCTCGGGGTTGGGGTCGGGCTTGGCGGGCGCTTCTTCGGTGCCGACGACGAGGGTGAGCCCGGCCTCGGCGCCGACGTAGGCGAAGTCGAGGCGGCGTTCGTCGCGGAATTTGGTCAGCCGGACACCACCCGTGCCGCGACCCTTCGTTGGGACTTCCGCCGCGTCGGTGACCTTGGCGGTGCCGGCATCGGAGTGGGTCAGCACGATCGCGTCGGCCGCGCCGCCGGGCGCGCCGACGTTGCCGGCGGCGATGACGACGGTGCCGTCGGAGAGCTTCATGCCTGCAACGCCGCCGGCGCCGCGCCCCTGGGCGCTGATGGAGTCGGCGGCGCATCGCAGCGCCTGGGCGTTCGAGGCGACCATGACGAAGTCGTCGCCGTCGGCAACGGCGAATGCGGCCACGAGTGTGTCGCCGGGCTTCAGGTTGATGACCGTGCGCCCGGCGGGCGTGCCGAGGATCTCCGCGGTCGTGATGCGCTTCGCTATTCCGGCGGCGGTCACCAGCACGTACGTCGCGTCGGCCGCGGCCGCCTGAGGGCCGACCAGCGTGAGGATCGACTCGCCTTTGGTGGTGGCGAAGACCTCGGCGGCCGGCGTGCCGCGGGTGCGGCCCGTCACCTCGCCCATCTCGGGGGTGCGGGCGCCGAGGGCTCGGCCAGCGGTGGTGATCGCGACGATCGAACCGAGCGTGGTCGTCTCGGCCCGGGCGATCACCACGTCGTGGCGACCGAACGTCGCCGGCTTCGGTCCGGCGACCGGTTGGCGGCCGACGATCTGCGAGGTCGACAGCGTGACGACACACGGCTCGTCGACGAGCTCGGTGGCGCCGCCGTCGAGCATCGCTTCGAGCGACACGTCCTCGATCTGGTCGGGGCGGATGATGCGGGTGCGGCGGGGTCCACCGAAGCGGCCGACGAGCTCTTCAAGTTCGCTGAGCACGAGCGTTCGCTGGCGCTGCTCCGACGCGAGCAGCTTCTCGAAGCCGTCGATCTGGTCGTGGAGCGCGGACGCCTCCTCCTGGAGCTTGAGCTTCTCGAGCGCGGTGAGCCGGCGCAGCTGCATGTCGAGGATGTGGTTCGCCTGGATCTCGCTGAGCGACAGCTCGTCCATGAGGCGCCGCCTGGCTTCGGCGGCGTCCTGCGAGGTGCGGATGATCGAGATCACCAGGTCGATCGCATCGAGCGCGATCAGCAGACCGTCAACGATGTGGAGCCGGTCGCGGGCCCGGCCGAGCCGGTACTCGGTGCGGCGGCGTACCACGTCGAGGCGGTGCTCGGCGTAGAGGTTGCACAGGTCCCACAAGCCCACGGTGGTGGGCACGCCGTTGACCAGCACCACGTTGTTCACGCCGAAGGTCTCTTCCATCGGAGTGAGGCGGTACAGCTCGGTGAGCACCGCCTTGGCGTTGACACCACCCTTGAGCTCGATCGTGATGTTCATGCCGGTCCGGCGGTCCTGCAGGTTCTTCACATTCGCGACGCCGGCGAGCTTGCCGTTGTTGACGAGTTCCTGGATGCGCGCGACGACGCGTTCGGGCCCGACCATGTACGGCAGTTGCGTGACGACGATGCCCTGGCGCGAGCGCGTGAGGTTGACGATCTCGGCGGTGGCACGCATTCGGAACGTGCCGCGGCCGGTGGCGTATGCGTCGGCGAGGCCGTCGTCGATGATGATGCCGCCCGACGGCAGATCGGGGCCGGGGAGCACCGCCATGAGTTCGTCGATGGTCGGCTTTGGGCGACGCCTGGTCATGACGAGCTTGATCGCTTCGTAGACCTCGGCGAGGTTGTGCGGCGCCATGTTGGTGGCCATGCCGACGGCGATGCCGGAGGTGCCGTTGACCAACAGGTTGGGGAGCCTGGCGGGGAGGTAGATCGGCTCGGAGCGCTCGCCGTCGAAGGTCGGTCGGAACTCGACCGTGTCCTCGTCGATCTCGGCGAGGAGTTCGATGGCGGCGGGCGAGAGCCGGCACTCGGTGTAGCGGTACGCGGCGGGCGGATCGTCGAGCGAGCCGAAGTTGCCGTGTGGGTCGACGAGGCGGATGTTGCGCGAGAACTCCTGCCCCATACGGGTGAGTGCGTCGTAGATCGCACTGTCGCCGTGCGGGTGGTACTTGCCCATGGTGTCGCCGACGACGCCGGCGCACTTGCGGTGGGGCCGGTCCGGTCGGTGCCCGAGTTGGGCCATCGAGTAGAGGATTCGGCGCTGCACCGGCTTCAGGCCGTCGCGTACGTCGGGGATGGCCCGAGAGGTGATGACGGAGAGCGAGTACGCGAGGAAGGACTCGCTCATCTCGTCGGTGACGGGCGTCTCGATCACCTCGCGTGCGAAGGACCGTTCGAAGAGGTCGCCTTGTGAGGGCATCGGTAGTGGACTCCGGGGGGCTTCGGAAGCGCCGCACCCGCGTGCGAACGCCTGTTCGTGCGGAATCCTACCGGCCGCCAGGCCTCCGGTGGCGCATCGGTGGTGGATATCGCCGTTGGCGTCCATGCGCTGTGGTCCGCCCGCCGTGCAGCGCGCCCGCCGTGCGCCGCGCCCGGCGCAGCTCAGAGCTCGCCGTGGAGCCGGCAGCGTGCGCGGACCGAGCGAGGTGTCACGACGACCGCGACTCGTCGTCCGCACACCGGACAGAACCGTGGCGGTTCGAGCAACGTGTCGGCATCGCCGGTGCCGCCGGCTCGACGCAGTCCGGTGTAGGGATCGAACGTGGGCGCGGCCGCGAGCACCGCCTGGGCGAGTCCGCCGACGCTGTCGGTCACGCTCAGCCCATCCTGGAATCGCAGCCAGTCGCGATTGGCCGCGTGGAGCGGATCGGCGTTGTCGTATCGATTCAGGTGGACATGGATCGGCGCAGCGATTGCCCGCTGCAGCCACCCCACCGAGAGCCGGACGGCATTGATCGTGCCGAGGGCGGCGTCGGCAACGAGCACGACCATGTCGGGGTCGATCGCCGCGGTGAGCGCCGCCGCGTCGCCGTCGCTCGCCAACGGCGACGCGGCGCCTCCGGCCAACTCGACGAACCCGATGTCGTCCGCTCGAGGCGGCCATGACCCGCTGATCTCGTCGCGCAGCGTGGCGATGTGGAGCGCGGGGCGCCCGAGTACCGCGGCCGCCATGGGAGGTGCCATCGGCACCGGATACCAGCGATGCGGCGGGCACACGATATGGGGATCCTCGCCGGTCGCTGCGCCGAGGAGATGAGCGTCGGTCGCGCCGTCGTCGGTCTCGAACGACTGCGCCGGTTTGCGTGCGCCGACGGTTCGGCCCCGGTCGCGCAGCGCCGCGGCAACGGCCGCGGTCACCCAGGTCTTTCCGATCTCTGTGCCGGTCCCCGCGACGGCGACGAGCAGGTGTGGGCGACGTGGTTCAGCCATGGGGGACCCCGGTCAGTTCGGTGATGCGATCGCGTAGCTCGATCACGTCGCTCGGTTCGTGCGCGGCCGAGATCGCGACCCGCAGCCGCGACGTGCCCGGGGCGACGGTCGGCGGACGGATCGCCGCGACCAGGTAACCGGCCTCGAGCAGAGCGTTCGAAATGCCGACGGCCCGATGCTCGTCGCCCACCACGACCGGCACGATCGGGCTCGGGTGGCCTGGCCGGAACAAGGCGACGTTGGCGCGCAGGCGCTCGGTGAGGTGCTGGCCTTCGTCGCCGCGAACCAGGCCGACCGCCGCGAGAGCCGCCGCCGCGTCGACCGGCGAGGGCGCCGTGGTGAAGATGAGCGACCGGGCGCGATTGACGATGAGATCGACGATCGGGCGGGGCGCAGCGACGAAGCCACCGACAGAGCCGAGGGCCTTCGACATCGTGCCGACCACGACGGTCCGGCCGGGACGGGGCGTGTCGGGTCCGAGCACGGCGTGCGCCTCGTCGAGGACGAGCAGCGCGCCGTGGTGTGCGCACAGCTCAGCGAGTTCGGCGACGGGCGCAACATCGCCATCCATCGAGAACACGGCGTCGCTCGCGACCAGGCACCGTTGCCCGGCATGCTCGGAGAGGCGTTGTGCGAGGTCGTCGAGGTCGACATGGCGATACACCTCGACGCGGGCGCGGCTCAGACGGGCGCCGTCGATGATGGAGGCATGGTTCAGCTCGTCGCTGAACACGACCGTGCGATCGCGCCCGGCGGCAGCCACCAGGGCGCCGATGGCGCCGAGGTTCGCGGCGAACCCACTGGGGAACGTCACGGCCGCTTCGGTGCCCTTCCACGCCGCGAGCGCCGCCTCGAGTCGGTCGTGAATCGGTCGGCCGCCCACGACCAACCTCGACGCGCCGGAGCCCGTTCCGAACTCCGCCGCAGCCTGCTGCGCGGCCGCGATCAGCGTTGGATGCGAGGCCAGGCCGAGGTAGTCGTTCGACGAGAACGACACGACGTCGCGGCCCTCGAAGGTGAGGAGGGGACCGGGTCCCGAGAGCGTTCGCAACGACCGCCACTGGCCGGCGTCGCGGGTGCCGGCGTTGGCCGCGGCAACGACGTCGTCCCAGTCGGTGGGGAGCGAGCCGCTCATGGCCGTCCGCTCACCCGAGCGCGCCGACGCGAGGGTCGGACCCCGGCCCGGCGATCGGCCCGGCCGCCGACGGCGTCAGGCCGGCGATCGCTGCGGCGACGACCGCGACGATTCGGTCGACCTCGTCCGCTGTGGTGGTGAGCATGGGCACGATGATCACCACGTCGCCGAGGGGGCGGATCAGCACTCCCTCGGCCACGCAGGCGGCGGCGATACGGCGACCCCAGCGCAGGCCATCGCTCGGCGGTGCCAGCTCGATGCCGATCATCAGCCCGTGCTGGCGGATCGCACGCACCGACGCGAGCGGGGCGATCGTGTCGTCCAGCGCTGTCGCGAACCGGTCCGCGATCGTCGCCACGTTGTCGAGGACCGCCTCGTCGTCGAGTAGCCGGAGGTGTTCGAGCGCCACCGCCGCGCCGAGGGCGTTCCCGCCGTACGAATGGCCGTGATAGAGCGTTCGCGGGCCGAGATCGTCGCCGAGGAACGCGTCGAAGACGCGCTCCGACGCGGCGGTTGCGGCGACCGGGAGGGACCCGCCGGTGATGCCCTTGCCCATCGCGATCAGGTCGGGCCGAAGCCCGCACTGCTCCGAGGCGAACAGCGTGCCGGTGCGCCCGAAGCCCACCGCGACCTCGTCGCAGATCAACAGCACGTCATGGTCGCGGCAGGCGTCGCCCAGCGCCGCGAACGCGGCCGGATCCAGCATGTGCATCCCCGCGGCGCCCTGCACGATCGGCTCGACGATCACCGCCGCGAGCCGGTGAGCGTGCTCGGCGATGAGCCCGACCGCCACGTCGATCGCGTCGGGTCGGTCGAACCCGGGAGCCCGCAGGACCGGAAATCGAAGGGGATCGAAGATGTCGGTGCCGAACCCGCCGTCGCCGACCGAGATGGCGCCCACCGTGTCGCCGTGATAGGCCCCACCGAAGGCGAGATACCGGTCGCGTCCGCTCACACCTTGGTTGGTCCAGAACTGGAAGGCGATCTTGAGGGCCTGCTCCACCGCGACAGCGCCGTCGGAGGCGAAGATCACGTGCGCATCGTCCATCGGAAGGCGACGCGCCAACTCCTCGGCGAACTCGATCACCACCCGGTTGCCGTGCCCCAGCATGGTCGTGTGCGCCACGCGGTCGAGCTGGGCCCGCAGTGCGGCATCGAGTCGCGGCACCCGGTGGCCGACGGTTGCGACCCACAGCGACGAGATGGCGTCGAGGTAGCGGCGGCCGTCTACGTCGATCAGCTCGCGACCCTCTGCCGCCTCCACGATGATCGGCGAGTTCGATCCGTAGGCCGCCATCTGCGTGAAGCCGTGCCACACCACGGCGGCATCGCGCTCCACCCAACGGCGCGCGGTGTCGAATCCGGCTGCTCGGTTGGCCTCGTCGTTGGCCTCGTGATGGTCGGACACCGCTGTCGCCTCCGGTAGTTTCGGGCGAACGGTAGGCCCCATCGGCGGGGTCGCACGAGTCGAGCCGACCGAGGACGCGATGACCGAGCCCACCACCCCCACCCCGATCGCTGCCGCCCGGGCGGCCCTCCTCGACGAGCGGCGCAGGCTGAGCGCCGACGAGCTCGCCGCACTCGCGGCGCTCGGCGGCGAGCACCTTGGCGCGCTGTGCGATCTCGCCCACGAGGTGCGCACCACCTGGTGCGGCGACGTGGTCGAGGTCGAGGGCATCCTGTCGGTGAAGACCGGCGGCTGCCCTGAGGATTGCGCGTTCTGCTCACAATCGGCGCAGTTCGACACCCCCGTGTTGGCGACACCGTTCCTGGATCGCGACGAGATCCTCGCGGCGGCTCGCGAAACCGCGGAGCTGGGGGCATCGGAGTTCTGCATCGTCCTGGCCGTTCGCGGGCCCGATGAGCCGACCATGCAGCGCATCCTCGAACTCGTGCCGGAGATCAGGAGTGAGACGGGGGTAAACGTGTCGGTGTCGGCCGGCATCCTCACCCGCGAGCAGGCCGAGCGGTTCGCTGCGGGCGGTGTGCACCGCTACAACCACAACCTCGAGACGGCTCGCTCGCACTTCCCGAAGGTGGTGACCACCCACACCTTCGACGAGCGATGGGAGACCTGCGAGCTCGTGACCGAATACGGCATGGAGCTGTGCTGCGGCGTGCTCCTGGGCCTCGGTGAGAGCGACGCACAGCGCCTGGAGTTGATCGGCCAGCTCCAGCAACTTGGGCCCGCCGAGGTGCCGGTGAACTTCCTCAATCCGCGCCCGGGCACACCGCTCGAGATCCGCCCGCTCACGCCGGCGAAGGACGCGCTGAAGTGGATCGCCTTGTTCCGCATCGGCCTCCCCGACGTGATCCTGCGGTATGCCGGCGGTCGCGAGCTCACGCTCGGCGATCTGCAGGAGGCCGGGATGAGCGCGGGCATCAACGCGCTGATCGTGGGGAACTACCTCACGACGCTCGGCCGGGCGCCCGAGCAGGACCTCGAGATGCTCGATCGGTTGAGCATGCCGATCGGCTCGCTTTCGAAGGTGCTCTGACCCGCCGTGGTCAACCCGTTCCGACCGGCCGCAGCGGGGGCCGAGAGCGAGGCGGCCGTGTTCATGCGCGGCGCCGCCACGCCGAGCCCCGCGGTGGTGTGGCAGCGCTCGACCATGCCCGACCCCGGCTGGCCGGGCGTGGGGGCCAGCGCCGGCGACCCGGCATCGGCGGCGATCGGGCACGGCGCGGGATGGACGTGTGAGGTGCGGGCGTCGCACCTGCTGCTGATCAATCCGCTCGGCGAGGGTGCACTGCGCGCGCCGTTGCCGGCGCTCCCGATCGAGTGGATCACCGACGTGCGGGCGAGTTCTTCGGCGGTGCACTACGTCGTCGACGGGTCGGTACTGGCCGATGCTCCCGATCTGGCCCTCTCGTTCGTCGATCCCGCCGAGATCTGGGCCGCAACCGTGCGCACGTCGTTCGGCGATGACTTCGGCAAGGCCGAGCCCGTCGGCCGGAACGCACCGTGTCCCTGCGGCTCGGGCCTCAAGTTCAAGCGCTGCCACGGCCGCTGACCTCGCGCCGCGCTCCGCTTCCCCTCTTCACCTCTTCGCCGAACGTCCCTCCACCGAACTGGGCCGATCTACCGACGGTGTGGGTACGTGATTCGGCCCAGTTCGCGCGTTGTGGCGTGCGGGGCGGCTGGCGGGCGCGGCTGGCGGTATCAGCCGTCGTTGACGACGTCGGCGATGAGGCGCATCTGGTCGGGGCTCGACGGGTACATCAACAGCGTGGTGACGGGTGAGTCGCGCCATGCGGCGAGGCGTTCCCGGATTCGGCCGATCGGCCCGACGAGCGAGATCTCGTCGGCGAACTCGTCGGGCACCAGCGCGACGGCCTCGTCGCGGCGGCCCTCGAAGAACAGGTCCTGGATGCGGAAGGCCTCTTCCTCGAAGCCCATGCGAGCCATGAGATCGGTGTGGAAGTTCTTCCCCTTCGCTCCCATGCCGCCGATGTAGAAGCCGAGCATCATCTTCACGGGCAACAACCCGTCGGCAACGTTGTCGCACACGCTGATGTTCGCCATCGCTGCGACCTCGAACCCCTCCTTCGCCGCGGCGAGTTGGTCGGCGTAGACCTCCTGGCGGAACGGCGAGTAGTACAGCGGGAGCCAACCATCAGCGATCTCCGCTGTCTGCGCGACGTTCTTCGGGCCCTCGGCGCCGAGGAAGATCGGGATCTCGCGTCGGAGCGGATGGGTGATCGCCTTGAGTGGCTTGCCGAGTCCCATCGAGCCGGGGCCGTGATACGGGTGCTGGTAGAACTCGCCGTCGAACGACAGCGGCTCGTCGCGTGCCAGGACCCGCCGGATGATCTCGACGTACTCGCGTGTGCGGGCGAGGGGCTTGCGATAGGGCTGGCCATACCACCCTTCGACGACCTGCGGCCCCGACACGCCGAGCCCCAGGATGAGCCGTCCGTTCGACAGGTGATCGAGCGTGATCGCGTGCATTGCGGTGGCGGTCGGCGTGCGCGCCGAGAGCTGCACGACGGAGGTGCCGAGCTTGATCCGGCTGGTCTGTCCGGCGAGGTAGGCGAGCGGCCCGAACGCATCGGACCCCCATGCCTCGGCCGACCAGACCGAGTCGAAGCCGAGGTCCTCGGCGAGCTTCGTGGTCTCCACCAGGTTGGCGGGCGGCAACGCGCCCCAATAGCCCCAGATCAGGCCGAGCTTCATCGGTTCTCCTTCGGTTCCTGTCGTCGTGCTCGTGTCGCAGCGTTGGGCGACTACTTGCCCTGGAAGTTGGGCGTCCGCTTCTCCTTGAATGCCCGCGGGCCTTCCTTGGCGTCCTGCGAGCCGAACACGTCCCAGCCGTAGGTGAACTCGTAGGTGAGCGCCTCGGTCTCCTCCATGCCGTTCGTCTCGCGGAGGGTCTTGAGGAGCGACTTCACGGCGAGTGGCCCGTTCGCCGAGATGACCGCGGCGATTTCCTTCGCCTTGTCGAGCGCGGTGCCGTCGGGCACCACGTGGCCGATCAGACCCAGGTCGAGTGCGCGTTGGGCGCTGATGTGCTCGCCGGTGAGCAGAAGCTCGCACGCGATCGTGTACGGGATCTGGCGCGGGATGCGCACTGCCGATCCGCCCATTGGGTACAGCGACCACTTGACCTCGCTGATGCCGAACTTGGCGGACTCGCCGGCGACGCGGATCTCGGTGGCGCCGAGCAGTTCGGTGCCGCCGGCGATAGCGGTGCCTTCCGCGGCGAGGATGATCGGCACGGCCGGCCGCCACGTGCGCAGCAGCGCCTTCCACGGAAGGTCGGCGTCGGCGGCGAGGCGGGCTTGCACGTCGAGGCCGTCGGGCAGCGGCTCGTTCTGATGGCCGCCGGCCATCTCCTTTAGGTCGGCGCCCGAGCAGAAGTTGCCCCCGGCGCCGGTGAGGATGAGGCAGCGGACGTCGGGGTCCTCATCGGCGAGCACGCATGCGTCGTAGAAGCGCACGAGCATCTCGCCGTTGATCGCGTTCTGGCGTTCGGGACGGTTGAGGGTGACGATCAGCGTGTGACCATCGCGTTCGGTGAGCACGGCAGACATGGGCGCGAGGCTACGTGAAAAACGAGAACACGTTCTCGTTGGGCTAGGCGGCGCCCGGGCGATCCCGTGCCGCGGCGTAGCGGGCGCGCAGCTCTGCGGCGTCGACCGCCGGGTCGGGATCGGTGACCGACGCGGTGCCGATCGACCAGCCCGCGCGCACCACGCGGTGCGGTTCGCCGAGTGCGATCGCTGCAGCCTGCACGCAGGCCCCGGCGGCGACGCTCTCGTTCAGGTCGGCCACCTCCACCGGCCGCCCCGTCAACGATGCGAGGGCGCGTCGGACGCTCGCGAATCGAGCGCCGCCTCCGGTGAGCAGCAGGCGTCCGTCGCTCACCGGAGCATGCCGACCGAGCGCGTCGAGGCCGTCGAGGAGCCCACACACGACGCCGATGATCGTCGCAGCGGCGACGTGCTCCGGGGTGGTCGTGGTGCGGAGACCGACGAGTTCGCCCGTTGCGGTCGGGCGGTTGGGGGTTCGCTCTCCGTCGAGATATGGCACCAGCACGAGATCCGGGCAATCGGCGAGCCCGAGGCCCGCGAGGTGATCGAACTCGTCGAGGCCACGACCGACGAGCGCGGCCATCGTGTCGATCACCCGGGAACCGTTGGAGGTGCAGACCAGGGGGAGGAAGGCGCCTGTGGCGTCGGCGAATCCGGCGACGGCGCCGCTCGCGTCAGCGGTTGGGGAATCGGAGACGGTGAAGACCGTGCCCGACGTGCCGATCGAGATGGCGGCGTCTCCACGTTCGAGCCCGAGTCCCAGCGCCGCGGCCATGTTGTCGCCCGTTCCGCACGCGACCGCCGTGCCGTTCCAGCGCCCGACGGTCTCGTCGGGTGCCGCGACACGAGGCAGCATCGACAGCCAGTCGTTCGCGGCATCGACGATGTGCAACACGTCGAGGTCGTACTCGCCGCTGGTGGGCGACCAGTATCCGGTCCCCGAGGCGTCGCCGCGGTCGGTCACGAACTCGCCGGTCAGGCGCAGCGTCAACCAATCGTGGGGGAGGCAGACGCGGGCCAGGCGCGCCCACACGTCGGGCTCGCTGCGGTGCAGCCACGAGAGCTTGGTGATGGTGAACGCGGCGACGGGAACAGACCCGCACCGTGTCGCCCAGGCGGCGGGGTCGCCCAGCTGGGCGATGAGCCATCCGGCGTCGGGCGCCGACTCGGTGTCGTTCCAGAGCTTCGCCGGGCGGAGCGGTTCGTCGTTGGCGTCGAGCGCGACCAGGCCGTGCTGCTGCCCCGCCACCGAGATCGCGGCGATCTCGCCGGGCCGTGCGGAAGCCTCGGTGAGCGCGGCGGTCCAGGCCGACTCGAACGCGTCCCACCAGGCATGGGGTGGCTGCTCGGATCGGGGCGGGACCGCAGGCGGGTGAGCCGAGCGGCCACTGCCGACGCGGCGCCCCGATTCGGCCTCACGGATCTCGACCTTCGTGGACTGCGTGGAGCAGTCGACCCCTGCGACGAGCGTCATCTCGCCACCGTACCGGCCGGCGTGGGGATGGTCGGAGCCGACTCACGCCGGTGGACGCAATGCGGTCGATGCGTGCTCGCCTGCGAACGGGCTGAGTACGTTGGCAACCGATGGGTCCTCGCGTCTACATCCATGAGTTCATCGACATACGAGGCCACAACCGGGCCCGCTACCTGCAGCACATGACAGCGAACTGGGTGCCGATCGGTCGCCGTGAGCGTGCACAGTCGTGCTTCGGAGTCTGGGCCGTCGTCGGCTCCACCGGCAGATGGCCGCAGGTTGTGAATCTGTGGGAGTACGACGGCTGGGACGCGCTCGGCCGGAACTTCGACGTCGAACTCCGCGGCGGTGGGCTGCAAGACCCGTCGCTCGCCGAGTGGTGGGCGGCAGCGGCCGACCTGCGGTCCGGTGGGTTCGATCGCATTCTCGTGGCGCCCGATTGGTCGCCGTCGGTGAGCGATCACGAGGCCTCGGGAGGCACCAACGCCGCGGGATACCTGCACGAGCTCATCGCGTGCGCGCCCGGCGCATCGGGGGAGGTGCTCGACGCCGTGCGGGACGCCGCCGTGCCGGGCTATCGCGTCCGCGGCCTCGCCCTGGTGGGTGCGTTCCGGCGGGCGATGGCCGACGACGACGAGGTCGTCGCTATCTGGTCGTTCGGCGACTGGGAATCCTGGGCGGAGTTCGAGCGAACCGATGCCGCGGCCGGCTGGCGGCGCGAGTGCGGGCCGCTCATCATCGCTCGCGAGCGCATCCTGCTCGCCGACGCACCCCTGTCACCGCTGCGGCTCGGCCGCCAGCCCGACGAGAGCGACCGGCGCCCATTGAACGACTGCAGAGCGACCGAACGCTGAGCGCCCGAGTGGGTGACCGATGTCGCAGGCGGGTTGAACGACTCATTCGCCATCGGCAGGACATGCTGATAACACTCAGGCTCTGGCCGGGGGGAGATCGGTCGGAGAACTGGAGGGTGTGCAATGGGCGACCACCGCGGTGAGCGAGATATCGACCCGACTGGCCAAGCACCGATCTACGGCGCGTACGGCCCGAAACCGGAGTGGCGTGGTCGACTCCACAAGTACGCCTTCTTCGTCACGCTTCCCGCAGGCTTGTGGTTGCTTGCCGGGGCTCACACCGCGGCGGCCCGAGTTGCCGTTGCCATCTACTGGGCAAGCCTCGCGGGCCTCTTCGGCACGAGCGCGTCGTACCACCTGTTCGCGCACTCCGAGCGTGCGGTCACCTGGCTTCGCCGGGCCGATCACTCGATGATCTTCGTGCTCATCGCCGGCTCGTACACGCCGTTCTGCCTGCTGGTCCTGCCGCGGGTGTGGGGAATACCGATGCTGGTTGTCATGTGGGTCACGGCGCTGGCGGGGATCATCATGAAGATGATTCGAGTCACCGCCGACGGTGGCCGATCGGGCTCGTGGCTGTACGTCGTCGCCGGGTGGAGCGCCGTGGTCGCGCTGCCGAAGCTGCTGAGCGAACTCGGAGCGGCACGCATGGCGCTGCTGATCATCGGCGGCCTGCTCTACACGGGCGGAGCGATCATTCTCGGAACCCGGCGCCCGAACCCGAGGCCGGCGGTGTTCGGCTACCACGAGGTATGGCATGCCCTCACGATCGCGGCCGGCGCCTGTCACTTCGCACTCGTTGCGCTGATCGTCCGCTGAGCAATCCCGCTGAGCAGTCCCGCTCGACGCGGCGTCCGACTCACCGAACTGGGCCGATCCACCAACCCCAGAGGTCGGTGGATCGGCCCAGTTCGGTGCGGGAGCGCGGTGCGGGAGCGCGGTGGTCAGAGGCGGATGAACTTCTGCTCGCCCATGCCGAAGCACTCGTCGACCGAAACGGGAGCTCCGTCGTTGTCGACGATGGTGCCGCTGCACCACCCGAACGGGCCGTAGTAGTCGGCGAGCGCGCTGCGTGGGCCGATGTGCTGTTCGTTGCGGACCGTGGGCTCGAACGTCACGTCGACCCGTCCCTCGGCGTCGCGCACGCGCCAGGGCTGATGCACGCCGCCCGGTCGCTCGAATCGCACCGGCGGCAAGCGGTGCAGTGCCGTGTCGATCCAGAGCGCACACTCGTTGAACGTGTCGGGATCGCGCACCTGGTTGTCGGTGAGATTGAACGCAAGCAGCCGCCCGTCGGGATCGCGACGCGCTCCGGTGACCCAGTCATAGGCCATCGGTGAGGGGTAGTGGCCTTTGTGGTCGTCGAGGATCAGCACCGAGCTCGCCTCGTCGAATCGGATGATCGTCGAGCCGGTCTCGGCGTCGTCACCCACCGCTCCGAGCCGAAGCGTGCCCGTCACGGGCATCGCGCATTTGTGTGAATACAGCGGCGTGCCGTCGGGAAAGGGATGGCAGATCACGAGGTGCGCAGCGTCGTCGCGGCCGAAGCGACCCGTGGCGACCAGCTCCATCGGCGCGACACCCTTGCCGCCGCGGTCCTCGGCAACGATCGCCAACCGGCCGTCCGCTACGTCGTTGCGGACCGTGACGCGCAGCGAGCCGCCGCGGCCGGTCGAGACCGTGCCGTCGAGGCCGCGGGCGACCGACAGCCGCGGCGACGGCACCCGGTGCTCCCAGCGGCGCGCCTCGCCCGTGGTCGAGTCGACGACGACGATCTGCACCAGCCCGAGCAGTTTGGCGTCGTACACCGCACCGAGCACGAAGTAGCGGTCGTTCACCAACTGGAACGCCTGCCACTCCTTCAACCGCGAGCCGTGGAAGCGGCGTGCCGGGCCGGACCAGCGGTCGAGGAGATTGACGTTGGCGATGGGGCCGTCGAAGGTTCCCCAGCGGTACTCGCCGTCGGCGAAGGCCTCGTGCGGCGCCGGCTCCCGGCGGCGCAGGTTCGAACGAGGTTCGGGTGCGGGTGTTGCCATCGAGCGAGCGTAACGCCGGGCGGACGGTAGCGTTTCGCCGTGGCCGACGACGCGTGGGTGCTGGAACTCGACGGGCGAAGCGTGCGCGTGACGAGCCCCGACAAGGTGTTCTTCTCGGCGCTCGGCGCGACCAAGGCCGACCTCGTCCGCTACTACCTGGCGGTCGGCGAGCCGTTCCTGCGCGCCATGCGCGGGCGGCCGACGATGCTGCAGCGGTTCCCCGACGGCGCCTCCGGCAAGTCGTTCTTCCAGAAGCGCGTGCCGGCGGGCGCGCCCGACTGGCTGCAGACGGCCATCGTGTCGACACCGAACGGCACCACATCGAATGCGCTCGTGCTGGCCGACCTCGCGCACGTGGTGTGGGCCGTGAACCTCGGCTGTCTCGGCTTCCACCCGTGGCCATCGCGCGCCGACGACCTGGACCACGTCGACGAACTGCGGCTCGACCTCGACCCACAGCCGGGCGTGGCGTTCGATCGTGTGCGCGAAGCGGCCGCCGTGACCAAGGAGCTTCTCGACGAGGTGGGCGTGCCCGCAGGAGCGAAGAGCACGGCGAGCCGAGGCATACACATCTATGCCCGGCTGATCCCGCGTTGGGACGCGATCCAGGTGCGTGCCGCGGCCGTCGCGATCGCCCGCGAGCTCGAGCGGCGGCGACCCGATCTGCTGACGGCGGCATGGTGGAAGGAGGAACGCGGTGACCGCGTGTTCGTTGACTTCAACCAGAACGCACCACACAAGACCGTGTTCGGGGCATGGTCGGCCAGGGCTCGTGTTGGCGGTCAGGTGTCCACCCCGTTCGCGTGGGACGAACTCGAAACGATCGACCCGGACGCTCTGACCATCGAGACCGTGCCGGGTCGTGTCACCGAGTTGGGCGATCCGTGGGCGGGGCTTCTCGATGGCGACGACGGCGCCACGATCGAGCCGTTCCTGGCGTGGTCCGATCGTGACCTCGCCGCCGGGCTGGGCGACGCTCCGTGGCCGCCCGTGTATCCGAAGATGCCCGGCGAGCCGCCGCGGGTCGCGCCGAGCCGCGCGAAGAAGTCCTGACCCTCGTCGTGACCATCGTTCTCACGTGGCTGGTGCTCGGCGCCGCGATCGTGCTGGTGGCCGGTGGCGTCGGCAAGCTCCTGCAGCCCGACGCGGTGCGCCCTCTGGTCGCGGCGGTCGTAGGCGAAGCCCGTGCCGTGCCGTGGTTCGGTCGGGCGATCGGGGTCATCGAGGTGGCCGTGGCGGGCGCGCGCCCGACCGCACCCCATCCCGCCGGGCTGGGCGGGGCGGCGGCGCTGCTCCGTCTGTTCGCAGCGCCGGGGCCGGTGGGGCGGCGGCGCCGCGTGGCCTCGTGTGGCTGTTTCGGCGTGATCGAGACGCCGCCCAACGGTCTCCACGTGGCCCTCAACGTGGTTGTCGCCGCGGCGCTGCTCGTGGCCGCCGTGCGCTGGTCGGCGGTGGGCGGGACCCTGCTCGCGTGGGACGCCGAGCCGGCGCGTTGGATCGGCGGGCTGCTCGCTGGTGCGCTGCTGACGGTGCTGCCGATCGTGGCTCGCCCGCGGTGGTAGGCCCGTCCGATCAGGCCTGCGGCCAGTCGTTGCCGGGCGAGACCCAGAGCCGCTCTCGTCGGCACGCCCGCTCGTCGGAGGCGATCGCGTCGAGGAAGAACTCGTGGAACTGGCTCGGATACCAGAGCCGCCCGTGTTTGGCCGGCCCCATCGGCGCCGACACATCGACCGGACGCAATGCCGGGTCGAGCGCGGCGGCGTGGGAGGCGATCGCCTCGTCGTCGAGCCCCGATGCGTAGGGCCGGTCCTCGTAGAAGCACACGGAACGCTCTGCCGCCATCAGGCCCCCGGCGTGCGCAGCGAGGCGATGGTCGATGTGGTCGCCGAGTCCGAGCGGCGCGATCACCACGTCGGCCCCCTCGGCCCATCGGCGCATCCGGTCGAGCACCAGGGCGAGCACGGGCGAGGTGGTCGGGTCGAAGGCGGGGTCGAGGAAGGTGGTCGTGTCGAGCGATCCGTTTCGCAGCACCGCCTCCTCGAACCCGGCGACTCGGAAGCGGTAGCCGAAGCGACGCGCGTTCACGACCTCCTCGCCGAACCGGATTGCGGAACCGAGTGGCCAACGGCCCCTGGTCGGATGGAACCACTTCGTCCAGTTGGTTCGGCCGAACAACACGCCGACGGTCACGCGGTGGATCGACAGCTCACCGTCGACCATGGCCTGCCCGAGGCTGAGGGGGGCATCGTCGAAGTGCGGCGAGACGACCAGGAGCTTCACGGCCTGATAGCGTACGGCGGAGCGTCGGCCGCGGTCGTCCCACGGCCGGACGGGAGCGACACCGTATGTCGGCAAGGCCCGGAGGGCCTTGCCGGGCGTCAGTCGGCCGTGGTGCGCTCCCAAGCCCGGTCGAGCATCATCCGTAGGCGCTGTGGAGCCTGCGCGCCGGCGACGCCGACGCGGCCGTTTGCCAGGAAGAACGGCACCCCGCTGATGTCGAGCTCGCGGGCCGTGCGGATGTCGCCGCGAACCTCCGCCCCATACGTTCCCGTGTCGAGCAGGGACCGAACGCCGGTGCGGTCGAGGCCGACGGTCGCTGCCAGATCGGCCAGCGTGTCGCGATCGCCCAGGTTGGCACCCCGGCAGAAGTAGGCGTCGAACAGCGTCTCGGCCAGGGCGTCGGCGCATCCCTCAACTCGCGCGTGCTCCATCAGCCGGTGCGCATCGAAGGTGCCGGAGCGTCGTGCGATGTCGAACCGGTAGGCGAGCCCGGCATCGGCGGCGACGCCCGAGACGCGCTCGAGCATCCGGTCGACGCCGGCCCGATCGGTGTGGAACTTCGCCTGCAGCGCGGTGTGCAGATCGATCGACCCATCCGCCGGCGCGTCGGGGTCGAGCTGGAACGCTCGCCAGCGCAGCGCCACCGCGTCGCGGTGCGGGAACTCCGCGAGTGCGGCCTCGAGGTTGCGCTTGCCGATGTAGCACCAAGGGCAGATCAGGTCGGACCAGATCTCTATGGTGAGCAGGGCGTCACGCATGCGGTCACTGTAGGGAGTCGGGTGGCAGCGGAAGCTGCACGACGAACCGCAGCTGAGGCGCGCCGGCGGCGACGAGTTGTTGGTATTCGAACACGCGCGGCCCGTTCGGCGTTCGGAACCGGCGCAGCCGCGTCTGGAACGCGGCGACATCGTGGCGTTCCCACCATGTGGCGAACTCGTCGCTGGCGTTGTGCAACGCGTCGATGAGTGCGGCGACGGTCGGGTCGTCGCGCAGCGGCGTGATGTCGGCTCGGAACTGCGACAGCACCCGGCGCGCTTCGTCCTCCCAGTCGATGATGAGCTGGCGCGTCTCGGGCACCGCGAACATGGCCCACACGAGGTTGCGGTGCGGCGCCTCGAGAGTGGCGAGCTGTGGGAAGAGGGTGGCTTGCTCGTCGTTCCACGCCAGGTAGTCCCAGGTGGGTCCGAGCACATACGCGGGCGCCGGTGCGAGCGAGTCGAGCAGCCGGAGCGCCCATGGTGGAACATCGGGATTGGCCGATGTGGCGATCGCCACTCGCGGCGAGTCGGCGAGCTGGTGGAGATGGTCGGTCTCGACGGCGTCGAGGCGCAGCACGCGTGCGAGCGAGTCGAGCACGTCGGCCGACACGTTGATCTGGCGTCCCTGTTCGAGCCACGTGTACCAGCTGACCGACACGCCCGCGAGCAGCGCGACCTCCTCGCGTCGCAACCCCGGCGTGCGCCGCCGCGCCCCGGGCACGAGGCCCACCTCGGCCGGCGACACGCCGGCGCGTCGCGCGCGCAGGAACGCTGCCAGATCGGATCGACGGGCCACGGTGCCATCGAACCACACGAGGCGGCGCCGAGGGTGGTGGTGCCGCTCCTACCCATGGCGATCCCCTGTTCCGCCAGCACTGGTGCCACCGGCGCGTCGGTGGTGTGCTCGTTCGATGTCGTCGACTCCGATCACCGCAGCTCCTCCGGCCGCCGCGGCTCCCCCGATCACCGCAGCGAACCCGATCACCGCAGCGAACCCGGCTGCTCGTTCCGGTGCCGCCCACGCGTTCCCGGTGCCGCACCCGTCCCTCGCCCCATCGTCGGCGATCCGCGACCTGCTGCGACTGACGGAGCGTCCCGGCATGCTGTCGCTGGCCGGCGGGCTGCCCGACCCGGCGCTGTTGCCAGCGGTGCGGATCGCGGCGGCGGCGCAGCGAGCGTTGGCCGACTCGCCCAGTCGCTCACTTCAATACGCCCCGACCGAGGGGCTCGCCGAGCTGCGCGACGTGATCGCTGCGAGCGAGGGGGTCGAACCCGAGCGGGTCGTCGTGACGACCGGTTCGCAGCAGGGTCTCGACCTGCTCGCCCGCGTCGGCGTGCGTCCCGGCGAAGTCGTGGCCGTCGAGCAGCCGGGGTACCTCGGTGCGATCCAGGCGTTCCGCTCCAACGGCGCCCGGCTTCTGCCGATCGCCGGCGACCGCGACGGCATGCGGACCGACTTGCTCGCCGAGCATCTCGCCGCCGGAATCCGCCCGCGACTCGTGTCGGTCGTGACCGACCTGTCGAACCCCTCCGGGTCGACGTTGAGCGACGCCCGCCGCGATCACCTGGCTTCGCTCGCCGAGCGGTACGGCTTCCTGATCGTCGAGGACGACCCGTACGGGCGGCTTCGGTGGCGCGGCCCGACCCTGGCCCGGCTTCGCTGCCGGACCGAATTCGCCGCGTCGCTCGGCACGGTGTCGAAGGTGATCGCTCCGGGGCTGCGCGTCGGGTGGATCGTCGCTCCGCTGGCGTGGCGCGACGAGTTGGTGGTCGCGAAGCAGTCGGTCGACCTGCATACCGCCACGCTCGATCAGCGCATCGCCGCCGACCTGTTGGCCGATGAGCCCTTCCTCGACCGACACCTGTCGGCCGTGCGGGCCTGTTACCGCGCCCGCTCGGAGGCGCTCGTCGCTGCGGCGAGATCGGTGCTGGGCGACCGATTGGAGGTCGACGACCCCGATGGCGGCATGTTCGTGTGGGCGCGCGTGCGCGACGTGGACGACGCCACGCCGGTGCTCGCCGCGGCACTCGATCAGGGGATGGCGTTCGTGCCGGGGTCGGTGTTCCGCTCCGACGATGCACCCGACCCGCGGATCCGCCTGTGCTTCACCACCGTCGACGAGCCCGGCCTGTGGGAGGCGATGCGGCGCCTCGATCGGGCGGTGGCAGCCGTTGCGGGGTCGGCGACGGCCGGGGTGGGCGGGTCGCTCCGCTAGCGTCGATCGCCCATGGCGATCTCGGTGCACACGGTCGGCGGCCTTCGGGATCTGCTCGAACTCGACCCGGTCAAGCCTGACGCGTTCCTCGGCGCGGGGCCCGACCTCGGCTGGGGCCGCGTGTACGGCGGCCAGGTGGTCGCCCAGGCGCTGCGCGCCGCGACGCTCACCGTGTCGTCGGAGTTCCGGGCGCACTCGCTCCACGCCTACTTCGTCCGCCCCGGCATCGAAACCCAGCCGGTGCTGTTCGAGGTGGAGCGCGTGCGCGACGGCCGGTCGTTCGCCACCCGCCAGGTGATCGCCTTCCAGGCGGGCGGAGCGATCCTGAACCTGATCGCGAGCTTTCAGGTCGACGAAGCGGGTGCGGATGTGCAGCGGTTCTCGGCGCCCACCGTTCCGTCGCCCGACGAGTTGGGACCCGTCGAGACCGACCTGTTCTTCGAGCACCGGCGCGTGCGCTACCAGCGTGAGCCCGACACGGTCGCGACGGCATGGATGCGGGCAATCCACGATCTTGGCGACGACCCGGCGCTTCATGCATGCGCGTTCGCGTACCTGTCCGACGAGTACCCGCTCGGGGTCGCGGTGCTTCCGCATCCGGCGGGTGAGAACTGGGACGAGCTGATGGCGGCCAGCCTCGACCACGCCATCTGGTTCCACCGCCCGTTCCGGGTCGACGACTGGTTGCTCTTCGACCTTGCCGGGCACGGCGTGGCCAACTCGCGTGGGCTGGCCCTCGCTCACGTGTTCGGCTCCGACGGAACGCACGTGGCGACCGTCGCCCAGGAAGGGCTCGTGCGGGTCCGCCGCCGGCGCGGCGACGCAGACACGGACCCGAGCACATCCCAACCGTGACCATGGCGGATCAGACGCCGATGAACCACGAGGAGCACTGATGCCGACCACGGTGCATCATCCGATCTTTGCTCGCTTCTACGCCCGCCTCGCGCAGGCGTCGGACTCGATGCTCGCCCGCCATCGCACCGAACTGCTGGCCCCTGCCCTCGGCCGCGTGGTCGAAGTGGGCGCGGGCTCCGGCTCGAACTTCGCTCGCTACCCGACGACGGTCGAGTCGGTGCTCGCGCTCGAACCCGAGCCGTATCTGCGCGACGCGGCGGAGGTCGCGGCGGGTCACGCGTCGATGCCGATCGAGGTGCGCGACGGCGTGGCGGAGGAGCTTCCGGTCGAGACCGGCTCGGTCGACGCCGTGGTCTTCTCGCTCGTGCTGTGTTCCATCGGCGACGTGGCCGCCGCACTCTCGGAGGCACGGCGTGTGCTGCGCCCCGGTGGGAGCGTGCTGTTCTACGAGCACGTCGTCGCCCCGACTCGCCGGCTCGCCGCCGTGCAACGCGGCGTCGATCATGTGTGGCCGCACCTGTTCGGCGGTTGTCATGCCGCGCGCGACACGGTGACTGCGCTGGAGGCAGCCGGGTTCGAGGATCTGACCTTCCGTCGGCTGCACCTCGATGTCGCGCACATGCCGACGCCGGTGTCGCCGCACGTGCTCGGACGGGCTGTCAGCCCTGGTCGCTGACCTCACTCGCGGCGCGCTCGGCATCGAGGCGCCGGAGTTCGGCGACGAGGCGGTCGGGCGCTTCCTGCATCACCTGATGGCCGATGTCGTGGAGTATCACGAGCTCTGCGTTCGGGATGGTGTCGGCCAGCAGCCGTGCGTGCGCCGGGGGCGTGAGCCGATCGTGGTCGCCGACGATCACCGTGGTGGGAAGGCCGAGGCCGGCGAGTTCGACACGGACATTGTGGGCGGCGATCGCCCGTCCGGCCTCGCCGAGCGCATCGACATCCATCTCGGTCTCCATCCGCCGCACGTCGTCGATCATGCGTGCCGACGCCTTGGGGCCGAAGGCCATGGCGACCAGCGCGGCGGCGACGTCGTCGTCGGGCCAGTCGTAGCGCAGCGCGGGGAAGCGCTCGATGAGGTCGCTGAGCGGACCGAGCACCCGAATCGCGCCACCGAGTCCGCCGCGGACCGGGCCGAGGGACGCGGGCGCCGCTGACGTGGCGACGAACGCGACGCCGGCGACTCGCCGCTGCGCCAACTCGCCGTACTGGGCGAGGAATCGACCGAGCACCATGCCGCCCATCGAGTGTCCGACGAGCAGCGCATCGCGAAGGTCCAAGTCGTTGAGCAGGATCGCGAGGTCGTCCGCCGCCGCCTCGAGCGTGACGCCGTCGCGCCCCGGGACCGATCGTCCGTGTCCCCGCATGTCCCACGCGACGCAGCGGAACCGATCGCCTGCGAGGCGCATGACCGCAGTCCACACCCACCACTGGAGCGTCACGCCGTGCATGAACACCACGGGGCGCCCGGTTGGCCTGCCCGACTCCGCCGCGTGCAGCCGACCGCCGTCGGCGGTCCGGAGCTCGTGATGGATCACCTGGGCGTCGTCGAGCGGGCGGGCAAGCGCATCGAGTTCGGGCGACGTGGCGCCGCGCCGACGATGACCGAGCGCACGCGTCGCGACCGTGGCCGCGACACCCGCGGCTGCTCCTGAGAGCAGCCCGCCTGCGATCCGCAGGCGCCAGGGGTGGTTCGCGTGGCTCGGCATCGGGCAGATCAGTCGATCGGGAGGCGGGCGAAGAGCTCGAGCTTGCGCTCCTCGAACTCCTCGAACGTGATGTCTTCGTCCTCGAACTGCTTGTGGATCTTCTCGATCAGCTCCAGGAGTTCGGCCGCGCTGAGCTCCTTGTCGTCGTCGCCAAGAAGGGCGTCGATCTGTTCGTTGTCGATCGCTTCGGTCTCCTCGCCGGCGCTCATTCGGCGCTCGCGCTTCGCCGCCGCCTTCGCCTTCTTCGCGCGATCTCGCTGCAGTTTTCCAAAACTCGTTCGCTGCACACCCATAGTGGGTCTCCTTCTCAGTCGCCGTGCGAGGGATGCACGGCGGGCGTCGGCGTATCGCCGACTTCGTGCCGACCGATCAGGATACGCCGGGCGACCGCTCGATGGCAGTCGGCTCGACGGTCAGCCCTTCGGCACGGTCCAACTCGTCACCTGCGGCGCGAAGGTTCGCCAACCGCGTGTGGAGCGAATCGGTCCGCTCGCGCCACTGATCGCTATCGAGTTCCACGGGGTCGTACCGGGCGACGAGTTGGATCAGTTCGCGCGCCTGCGCCTCGTGCTCGCGCACGCGGGTCGCGATCGGGTTGAGCGCCCGATGGCGAGCGACGAGCGGAAGCCGAGCGGCGCGAACCAACTCGCGTGCGAGGTGTGCTGCCAGGCGCTCGACCTCGGCGGCATCGGCCTCCCACGGCGAGGTGCCACGGCGGCGAGACGGCGGCGGAACGATCGATCGAACGCTGGCTACCGATGCCCGAAGGCGACGGTGCAGCATCGGAGCTCGCCCCGGCGAAGCGAGCCAACGCAGCGGAGCTCCGGACGGCTGGTTCCGGCTCACGGCCAACCGGCGGCGGAGCGCGAGCACGATCATCGCGATCACGGCGGCGAGGGCGGTCCACGCGGCGCCATCTACGAGCAGGCTCATCAGACGCACGTGCCGGAGCGTAACGGCCATGCAGGGGCTGCGGGCGGCAGTTGCCCTCGCCTCGCGTTGGCCGGCGCTGCCGGCATCGGCCGCGGCTGAGTCTCAGGGGGCGTCGAGGGGCCTCGACCAGATCACCGGGAACAGCGGATGGTCGAGCGGGGCGCCGGCTTCCAACCGGTCGAGCTCGGGGAACGGGGGCGATGTCTTCCACTCCCGCGGCGCGAACACCATGTCGTCGCCGACGAAACGCAGCGACAGGACGCGCCGCCGCCGATCGTCCTCGACGCCGCCGCCCGCATGCAGCGTGAGCATGTGGAAGAACACGGCGTCACCCGGTTCGAGCCCCCACCCAACGATCGGGTACGCATCGCGGTCGGCGTCGATATCTGGCACCTCGGGGAACGTGCCTTCGGGGAACCAACGAGCGGTGTCACCGGCGAAGGTCCGCGGGGTGAACCACGACCCGGTGTGCGACCCGGCGACGAACTCGAGCGCCGCATCGCGCGACACCGGGTCGACCGGAATCCACACGCTCACGTTCTGCGAGCCCTCGATGTTGTAGTACGGCAGATCCTGGTGCCATGGCGTGCGCAGCCGGGTCCCCGGTTCCTTCACCAGCACATGGTCGTGGTGGAACCGAACGAGCGAGGCGTCCATCATCTCGCCGCACCAGGCACCGATGGCCGATGACGTCACGATCCGTGCGATCTCGGAAAACCGCCCGGCGGCGCGGAAGTCCTCGATGAATCGCCCGGCGCCGTCCTCGTCCATCACGATCGCCAGTTCCGACGGATCGGCGACGACGCGGTCGATCGCTCGTTCCACCAGATCGACCTCGCCCTCGGACAGCAGGCCGCGCACGACGGCCACACCGTCGCGCTGAAAGCTCGTCGCCGCATCACGCATGGCTGTCGCGTCGGGAAGCATGAGTCCCCAGGATACGGGAGGGCCGACGGCTTGACCGACGTCCGTTACCTGACGGGGCGTCAGATTCGGGATTACCATCCCGCTATGGATGCGTTGCCGAAGTTCATCTCCGTCGATGATCACGTGATCGAACCCGCCGGTGTCTGGCAGGACCGGCTGCCTGCCAAGCACCTCGAGCGGGGCCCCAGGTCCTTCCGCCAGAAGGGCAACATGAACTACGTCGGCGGCGTGTTCTCGTTCGAGCCCGACGAGAACGGCGAGGTCGGCGACTGGTGGCAGTTCGAAGACCTGCAGCTTCCCTTGACGCGGCTGGAGGCGGCGGCCGGGTTCCCGCGCAGCGACGTGACGGTGGTGCCGATCACGTACGAAGAGATGCGGAAGGGCTGCTGGGACCGCGACGCCCGCCTCGCCGACATGGACACGAACTGGACCGAGAAGTCGTTGTGCTTCCCGTCGTCGTTCGTCCGGTTCTGCGGCCAGCGGTTCATGGAGGCCCAGGACAAGGAACTCGCCGACCTGTGCGTGAAGGCGTACAACGACTGGATGGTCGAGGAGTGGTGCGGTCCGTCGAACGGCCGGCTGCTCCCGCTGATCATCATCCAGCTGTGGGACGTCGAGGCGGCGGCCGCCGAGGTGTACCGCAACGCGGCGCGCGGCGTGCACGCCGTGTGCTTCTCCGAGATCCCGCCGTATCTCGGGCTTCCGTCGATCCACACCGACTATTGGGAGCCCCTGTTCCGAGCGTGCTCCGAGACCAAGATGACGGTCCAGATGCACATCGGATCATCGTCGAAGATGCCCTCGACCTCGGCGGATGCCCCGGCCGCCGTCGGTTCGACGCTCACGTTCGGGAACGCGATGAGCTCGATGACCGACTGGCTGTTCTCGGGCTGGCTCGCCAAGTACCCCGAGCTGAAGCTCTCGTACAGCGAGGGTCAGATCGGCTGGGTGCCCTACATCGTCGAGCGCGCCGACAAGGTCTGGGAAGAGAACCGCGCCTGGGGCGGGTTCGGCGACAAGGTGCCGGAGCCGCCGAGCACGTACTACTACCGCCAGATCTACAGCTGTTTCTTCGACGACGTCTACGGCCTGGAGAACATCGAGAAGGTCGGCGTCGCCAACGCGTGCTTCGAGACGGACTACCCGCACTCCGACTCGACGTGGCCCGACACCCTCGACGTGGCAACGAAGCTCTTCAACAACTTGCCGGCCGACGTGGTGTACTCCCTCGTGCGGGGCAACGCCATCGAGATGCTCAGCCTCGACCCCGACTGAGGCGCGGGGCGACCCGGAACCACGGCCAGCGTCATCCGCGCGAGCCACGCCCACACAGCGGGGCGTGGCTCGATCGCGTCGGGGCGGAGTGCGACGGCGATGAATACGAGCGGTACGAACGCCGGACTCGATCCGCGGAGCCGGTCATCTAGGCGCCGGCCGCGCTCCCACGCTCTCGTGTCGATCGCGTGTCGGCCCCGGTGGTCGGCCTCAGCTGTCGTCTCGAGCGGTGCCTGCTGACGTCGAGGCCGGTCGGGGGGCCTCGACGTGCGTCTCGGCGGCGGTCGCTCCCGAACGGGGTCGAGCGCGACCGGCGTCGTCGTACACGTGATACGGCACCGAGACGAGCACCGTGTCGCGTCGGGCGAGCAGCTTGAGTCGGAGCGCGGTGGCCGACTGGTTGTGCAGCGCCCCCTGCCACCAGTGCTCGGTCACCATCTGCGGAATGACGACGCTCAGGTACTCGTGATGCCAGCGCTGTTCGAGCTCGTCGAGATAGGCGAGCACGACGCCGGTGAGATCGCGGTATGGCGACGCAAGGACCTCTAGTGGTATCGACAGGCCGAAGCGGTCCCAGTCGGCGCGGATGCGTTCGGCGTGGTCGTCGTCGATCGCCACCGTCACGGCGACGAGGTCGTCGGGCCCGACCGACCGTGCGTAGCGGAGCGCCATGAGCGCGGAACGGTTGACGCCGCCGACCAGTACGACCATGCCGTGGCGGATCGGTGGCGCCTCCGGGGCGGGCTCGACGCGGAGGTGGCTTGCCACGCCGCGGTAGTGCTTCGCGATCGCAAGGAACACCGATACGACGATCGGAATCGCGACCACGATGACCCATGCGCCGATGGTGAACTTCGAGATGATCACCACGAGCGCGACGACGAGCGTTGCGAGAGCACCGAGGCCCGATGCGATCAGACTCAGTTGCCATCCGCGTTGGCGGAGCTTCATGTGGTGGCGGACCATGCCGGTCTGGCTCAGCGTGAAGCCGGTGAACACGCCGACGGCGTACAACGGGATCAGCAGCGTCACGTCGGCATCGAACCCGACGAGCAGCACGGCTGCGAGCCCGGCCAGGATCAACACGCCGTTCGAGAACACGAGCCGGTCGCCACGGTTGGCGAACTGGCGAGGCAGGAAGCCGTCCCGAGCGATGATCGCGGCGAGTCGTGGGAAGTCGGCGAACGCCGTGTTCGCCGCGAGGATGAGGATCGCGAATGTCGAGAACTGCAGCAGGTAGTAGGGGACGCTTCCGCTGCCGAACAGTGCCCGTCCCATGATCGAGATCACGGACTCGGCCTCGGACGGCATCGGTCGCATGCGTGACGCCACGAAACTGATGCCGAAGAAGCCCGACGCCAGGACAGCGGCCATCCATCCGAGGGTGATCGCAGCGTTGCGCGAGGTCGGCTTGCGGAACGCGGGGATGCCGTTCGAGATCGCCTCGACGCCGCTGAGCGCCACGGCACCCGATGCGAACGCCCGGGCGAAAATGAAGGCCGAGACCGATCCGATGTACGGCCCGAAGTGGTGCTCGATCTCGGGGGTCGGCTTGGCGCCCTTGGGTGTGAGCACCGGCAAGGTGCCCGGGCCGAAGTGCCGGTACATGCCGTAGCCGACGAACACCGCCATCATCGCGATGTAGACGTAGGTGGGCACGGCGAACACGCGGCCCGATTCCTTGACGCCGCGCAGGTTGCCGACGGTGAGGATCGCCACGAATGCGAGCGCGAGCGGCACGCGGTAGTCGCGGAGTTCGGGGAACGCCGACGTGATGGCGAGCGTTCCTGCTGCGACCGAGACCGCGACCGTCAGCACGTAGTCGATCAACAACGACGCGCCGGCCACGAGCGACGGCACCACGCCGAGGTTCTCGCGACTCACGATGTAGGAGCCGCCGCCGTCGGGGTAGGCGTGGATGGTCTCGCGGTAGCTGTTGGCGACCAGCGCGAGCAGTACGACGACCAGCATGGCGATCGGGACGAGGCTGCTCGTCGCCGCAGCCATGCCGCCGACGCCGACGAGCACGAGCATGACCTCGCCGCTCGCGTACGCCGTGGACGAGATCGCGTCGGACGAGAAGACGGCGAGGCCGACGACTTTCGAGATCCGTTGATGGTCGGCCTCGTCGCTGGCGATGGGCTTGCCGACGAGGATGCGTTTCAAGCTGCCGCCGCGGGGCCGCGGTTCGTGACTCATGCTCTTGTTGCTTTCTTGACGTAGGTCAGGCGTTGAAGCGGTACCCGACGCCGGGTTCGGTCATGAAGTACCGCGGGGAGGCCGGCTCGGGTTCGAGCTTTCGGCGGATCTGGTTGAGGTAGACGCGAAGGTAGTTTGTCTCGTCTCCGTACTCGGGGCCCACATCGAACGCGGCACCAGTCTGGGAGGCGTGGATCGAGGCTGTGGGAACGCTCTTCTCGTGGCCGCATGAACGCGTCCGAAATCCGTTGCGGGATCGCCGCGTCAGGCCCGTGATCAGACCGATGGCGCGACGTTCTTGAACGCGTCGACGCGGTCGCGTTCCGCTCCCTCGGGGGAGGCCGAACGCGACCCTCGCGCCCGGTAGTCGGCCGCGTATTCAGGGCGCACCTCGCCGCTGGCGTCGAGGAGCCAGGAAGGGGCCATGCGGCGGGGCACGGTCACGACGCCCGGTTCGTCGTAGGTGCCGGCGATCCGGTCCCACACCGGACTCGTGACGCCGAAGTTCCGCATCGGCGCGCCGAAGTGATGGTGCAGGTGGCTCCGCCGTGCCCATCGGCCGTAGTCATTCCGAGGCGGATGTGTGTGGGTGCGGCGGTGGGCGACCTCGTAGAGCCCGTAGGCGGTGAGCATCCCGCAGGTGTACGCCGTCGCCCAACGCCGGCCCGCCGCCAGGCTCGCGAGCGGGAAGGCGACAGCGGTCGTGCCGGCCGCGGAGGCCAGCTTCTTGGACGCCGGCGAGAAGTACGTCACATCCGCGTGGTGCTTGAGGTGTTCCACCGACGCCAGCCCGCGCCCACGCATCTCGTGCATCGCGAAACGGTGGAGCCCGTACTCGGCAGCGGTCCACGACACGGCTCCCGCAACCGTCGCCAAGGTGATCGATCCGCGTCGCGTCATCGCGCTCCAATCTCGGGGGACTGCGGCTATTCCATCACCCGCAAGGTAGCTGGGAGGTCCATGTGGCGCATGCGCCAGTTCAACAACAGGAACCCGACGCCGATGCCGATCAGCGTCCCGAGAATCCCGATGATGAGCGACTCCTGGATCGAGAGTGCGATCACTCGGCGAACGGGTACACCGAACGCGAACATCGTCGCGTGCTCGCGCCGCGGCTCGTCGGTGCCCCAGTCCCGATCCAACTCACCCCGATCCACCCCGCCCGGATCCACCCAGTCCCGATCCGCCCCGCCCCGACTCACCCCAACCCGGTCCCGATCCACCCGAGCACGCTATCGACGCGGGACTCCGATCCCGGGAGGAGACGCCGAAGGCGGCTCTGTCGGCCCTACGGTGGCGGAGGTGGATCGCACGACCAGGCAGCGAACCGAACCGGGGTCCGCTGCCGACGAGGAGCGCCGGCCCGGCGAGGGCTCGGCTGCCTCGACGACTCGTGATCCCTTCATCGACTTCGTCCGCGGGTTCAGTCTGCTCGTGGTCGTCGCGTGGCACTGGTGTTTCACCATCATCCTGTGGCGCGACGACGGACCGCATGCGACCAATCCGATCCGCTTCACCGACGGCCTCTGGACAGCGACGTGGCTGCTGCAGGTGATGCCGCTCTTCTTCTACGTCGGCGGGTTCTCGAACCTGATGGCCTGGCGCCGCAAACAGCTCCGGGGAGCGTCGGTGGGTCGCTTCGTGTGGGGGCGCGTGAAACAGCTGGCGATCCCGTCGCTGGCGCTCGCGATCACGTGGGCAGTGCTGGGCAGCCTGGCGGCCCGCGAGTTCGACATCGACTGGACGCGCCGCGGCGTGATCCTCGTGATCAGCCCGCTGTGGTTCATCGTCGCGTACCTCGTGATCATCCTCCTGTTCCCGCTGTTCCTGCGCCTGCACGAGAGCGCCGACGCGTTGGCGCTGGTTTGGCTGGCCGGGCTCGCGTGGCTGGTGGACGTCACTCGCTTCAAGCACGACATGTTCGAACTCGGCTTCGTGAACATGATCCTGGTGTGGGGTTTCTGCCATCAGCTCGGCTTCTTCTACGAGCGGCTGTTGGCCCGAAGGACCGCGTGGATGCTCGTGTCGGCAGGTCTGCTGGCACTCGTCGCGCTGGTGTACTCGGACACCTACCCCGGTTCGATGGTGGGTGTGCCCGGTGAGAGGTTCTCGAACATGGGCCCGCCGACCATGTGCATCGTGGCGTTGGTCGTGTTCCAGGCGGGTCTCTCGTCGTTGCTCCGACCGTGGGTCGTGCGTCGCCTCGCCGAGAGCGAGACGTGGCGTGGGTTCGGGTCGACGATCAACCGGTTCTCGATGCCGTTGTTCCTGTTCCACACCACCGGTCTCGTCCTGGCGATGTTCATCGGGTCGAAGTTCGGCTTCTACGACACCCGGGAGCCGACTGTGCGCTGGTGGGTGTTCCGGCCCGTGTCGTTCATCGGGCCGCTCATCTGCACACTCCCGGTGATCTATCTGTTCGGTCGTCGCTGGGTGAAGGAACAACCGTCATCCGGCTGACCGTCACACTGGCTTCGAGTTCCTCGTCGGATCCGGGAACCGAATACAGGAACCCCTGCGAGGAGTCCGATCCCAGGCCTGTCCGCGGTTCCGCGTATCCTGCTTGGGATCTGGGCGGATGCCTGGCGCACGACGGAGGAAGCGTTGCGCCGACGGAGAGGCGTCGGGTCAGGGGAGTCCGGGCCCGCAGTGAGGACACGTCGGCTTGGGGCGCCGGCATCAGTCCGCTCCCGCTGGTAGCCGGTCGTAATCGGTCGTAGCGGGCCGTGTTGGGGATGGCGGCGCGAGGATCATCGCCCGCGTGGCTTTGCTCGGGCGACCTCGTCGGGCGACGCGGGTCGCTGGAACGTGTTCTAATTTCGGGTCCGCTGAACGAACGTTGAGGAGTGCTCGTGGCCGAGTCGTATCGAGTCTGTATTGGTGGCGAATGGGCCGACGGCGGTGCCGGGACCTACGAGATCGTGAACCCGGCCACCGAACAGGTTGTCGCTCACGCACCGCAGGCAAGCGTGGAGCAGTCTCTCGCCGCCACGCAGGCCGCGGCCGAGGCGTTCGAGTCGTGGTCTCGCACGACCCCCGAGTACCGGGCGTCGCTGCTGGAGGCCGCGGCCGATCTGCTCGACGCACGCCTCGACGAGTTCATCCCGATCGTGCAGGCCGAGACCGGCGCCACGATGCGGGTCGCCAAGACGCTCCAGGTGCCTCAGGCCGGCGCCCGGTTCCGCCGCTACGCGCGCGGGGCCATGGAGTCGACGATCGATCCGCTCCCGCCCGCCGTCATGCCGAACACGCCGCTCGCCCCCGGTGGGCTCATCTCGGCCGTCGCCCGCCGCGCCCCCGTCGGCGTCGTCAGCTGTATCACCTCGTACAACTTCCCCATGACCAACATGGCCGGCAAGATCGGTCCCGCGCTCGCCATGGGGAACACGGTCGTGGTCAAGCCGGCCCCGCAGGACCCGATCGGCGTCATCAAGCTCGTGGAACTCATGCACGACGCGGGGTTCCCGCCGGGTGTGATCAACGTGGTCTGCGGCACCGACATCCCGGCGTCGGAGGCGCTCGTGAGCTCGCCGCACGTCGACATGATCAGCTTCACGGGCTCGACCGGCGTAGGCCGTCGTATCGGCGAGGTCGCCGGCGGCGACATGAAACGCCTGCTCCTCGAACTCGGCGGCAAGGGCGCGTGCATCGTGTTCGACGATGCCGACCTGAAGGCAGCGATCGGCGGCATCGCGTCGGTGTGGGGCTTCCACTCCGGTCAGATCTGCACCGCGCCGACCCGGGTGATCGCCCAGCGGGGGATCTACGACCAGCTCGTGGCCGGGCTGCAGATGGCCGCAAAGCACATGAAGGTGGGCGATCCGCTGGAGCGCGACACGGTTGTCGGGCCGGTGATCACGGGCGTCCATCGTGCGCGAGTCGAGGGCTACATCGAGTCGGCTCGGGCCGAGGGGGCCGAGATCGCTGCCGGCGGCGACCGCGGCGGCATGGACTCGGGCTTCTTCGTCGCCCCGACGCTCATCGCGAACGCCACCAATCAGATGACGGCGGTGCGCGAGGAGATTTTCGGCCCGGTCGTGGTCGTCGTGCCCTTCGACGACGATGACGAAGCGGTGGCCATCGCGAACGACAGCGACTTCGGGCTCTACAGCTACGTGTTCACGAAGGACACGCCGAAGGCCTGGTCGGTGGCTCAGCGTCTCCGCTCGGGCAACGTGGGCATCAACTCGCTGCAGCGCAACCACGAGGCGCCTTTCGGTGGGTTCAAGCAGTCCGGGGTCGGTCGCGACGGCGGCTCGTACGGGCTCCTCGCCTACTCCGAGATGCAGTCGATCGTCTGGCCGGGCTGACCGGACTCGGCTCGCGTCTGGGTCGCCGGGTCGGTCTCCACGGTTGATCTATGGAGATACGTGGTGCTCGGCCGACCGATCTTCTCCGCGGTTGATCTGTGGAGATGCGGTTCGGTGGCTCGGCGGCTCGCGCGGTCGGCCCGGACTCGCCGGTTGCTGTCGGTGCCCGCCGGTATCGTCGCCGGCGTGATCGAGCGCAGCGACGCGACCCCCTTCGGGGCTCCCGCCATCGAGTCCCTGCGCGCGTTCGTGCGGGGCGCCAAGAGTCGGCGCGGTCCGCTGGCGCCGGTCACGGTGGTCGTCGCGTCGAACTTCGCCGGCCTCACCGCTCGGCGTGCGCTCGGTGCCTCCGGCGTCGCGAACGTCTCGTTCGTCACGCCGCTGCGACTGCTCGATCAGCTCGCGCCGTCCACGGGCCGGGCTCGCCTGACCAATACGGTGCTCGGCGGGGCCGTCCGCCAGGAGTTGTCGGTCCACCGCGGCGCCTTCCAATCGGTTGCGAGCCATCCCGCGACGGCCGAGGCCGTTCGCGATCTGTACGCCGAGGTGTCGCAGTGCTCGGCAGGCACCGTCGCTCGGCTCGAAGCCGACCGGCGGGCCTCCGACGCGATCGCGCTTGTCGGAGCCGTCGCCGCGCGGCTGGGCGCGTACGTCGACGAGCCGCGCCGCGCCGAGGAGACCTTGCGCCGCGCCGACCTGCCGGCTGCCGTGGCGGCGTTGGGCGAGGTGATCGTGTGGCTACCGGAGCGCATGGCACCGGCGCTCGAACGGCTCGTTCGCAGCGTCGTCGAGCTCGCGCCGGCCTCGGTGATCATCGGCTGCACCGGCGTCGCCGATGCCGACGCGGCCGTGTTCGCGCTCTGCGAGCGGCTCGGCGTCGACCGCCGGTCGATCGAGGCCGCCGGGCCCTCATCGGCGCCGCACGCGACTCGGATCGTGTCGGTGACCGATGCCGATGAGGAGGTCCGCGAGGTGGTCCGCGAGGTCGTGCGGCTCGGCGATTCGGGTGTGGCGCTCCATCGCATCGGCGTCTTCTACCCGTCCGACATTCCGTATTTGCGCGTGCTGCACCAGCAACTCGACCGTGCGGGTTTGCCGTGCAACGGCCCATCGCCGCGTACGTTGCTCGACGGTGTGGCCGGGCGCACGTTGCTCGCCGCGCTCACCCTGCCGGCGGCCGGATGGCGTCGCGATCGCATCATGGCGCTCGCGGCCGATGCGCCCGTGCTCGTCGACGGACGGCCGGCAAGCCCGGCGGCATGGGAGCGCATCAGCCGTGACGCAGGGGTGGTCGGCGACGACTGGCAGCGCAAGCTCCGCTGGTACCGCGAACGCCGGGAGCACAGTGGTGGTGCGGGCGGCGAGCGCCACGATGCCTCGAACGCGCTCGCACAGGTGGCCGATCTCGAGCTGTTCTTGGGGTCGCTCTCCTCGGCGCTCGCCGAGATCGCCGACGCGTCCACGTGGAGCGGGAAGGCAACGGCAACGGTGTCGCTCCTGCACCTGTTGCTCGGCACCGAGGGGCGCTGGCAGTCGTGGAGCGAGGGCGAACACCGCTCCGCTCAGCTCGTCGAGCAGGCACTCGTGCGCCTCGGCGGGCTCGACGCGGTCGACCCCGACCCGGGCGCCGGGCTCGATCAGGTCGCGCAGGCGCTCAGGCTGGAGCTGCAGGGTCGGGCCGGCCGTTCGAACCCGTTCGGCGATGGCGTGTTCCTCGGCCCGGTCGCCGCTGCGGCAGGGCTGTCGTTCGATGCCGTGTTTCTGCTCGGCATGGTCGAGGGGCGATGGCCGACGCAGCGGCGCGACGATCCGCTCCTGCCCGAATCGGCGAGGGCGCTCGGCGCGCCGGGCGAGCTGCGATGCAAACGCGAGGTTGTGAACGATCAGCATCGGGCGACCCTCGCCGCACTCGCAGCGGCTCCCCCGTGGGGTGACGTGGTCGGTTCCGGGTCCGACGCTCGCCGGTTCCTGTTCTGCCCGCGCGGCGACATGCGCGACGGCCGCACACAGATTCCGTCGCGGTGGCTGCTCGACTCGGCCAGTGCGCTCGCAGGTCACAAGGTCGTGAGCACCGAGTTCGCCGACCTCGACGCGCCCGGGTGGCTCGTGCGTTCGCCGTCGTACGTGTCGACGCTCGATCCTCGGCGGCCGGCATCGCTCGCGGAGTGGGAGCTCGCGCGCGTGCTTCGGTCGGGCGACCCGCGTGCTCGCGCCGACGGCTCGGTGCTCAGCGCCGATGCCCGTTTGACGGCGTCGGTGCGCCGCGGGTTGCGCTGCCAGCTCGATCGTCGGTCCGAGCGGTTCACCGAGTGGGACGGCAACCTCGCTGGGGCCGACGTCCCGAGCCCGGCTCGGTCCGGGGAGCTGCTGTCAGCCACCCGCCTCGAGGCATGGGCGGCGTGCCCGATGCGGTACTTCCTGGCTTCCGTGCTGGGGTTGGGCGATCGTGCGGAGCCGGATCGGATCGTGAAGGTGAGCGCACTCGACCGCGGCAGCGTGGTGCATCGCATCCTCGAACGCTTCATCGAGGAGGCGGTGTCGTCGGGCGAGGTCCCGCAGCCCGACGAGCCGTGGTCGCTCGAACGTCGCGAGCGCATCGTCGAGATAGCGAACGAAGAACTCGATCGTCTGGAACAGCGTGGTCTGGCCGGCCGGATGCTCATCTGGCAGATGGAGCGGGCGCGCATCATCGACCGCCTCGATCGCTTCCTCGCGACCGACGACGAGTTTCGCCGCCGATATCGATGTCGCCCCGTGCGCGCCGAGCTGCCGTTCGGCTTCGCGGACGCCGAGCCGGTGGTGCTGCGCACCGCTGCGGGCAACGAGGTGCGCTTCCGCGGTCACGCGGACCGGGTCGACGTCGCCGAGGACGGGCGCTACATCGTCATCGACTACAAGTCCGGCAAGGGCGACAAGTTCAAGGGCATCGACGGGGCCGACCCCGTGCAGGGCGGCTCGACCCTGCAACTCGGGTTGTACAGCGAGGCGGTGATCCAACACCACGGGGCGCCTGAGGCGCGGGCGCTGTACTGGTTGATCGACGCCGAGGCCGACGCACATCGCGGCTACCCGTGGACAGGCGAGCGGCGCGAGCGGTTCCTGCAGGTGATCTCGGGAATCGTCGAAGGCATCGAGGCGGGCGTCTTCGCCGCGATCCCGGGCGACTGGAACACGTGGAGTCGAACGCACGACGCCTGCCGCTTCTGCCCGTTCGACTCGGTGTGTCCGCGCGACCGCGGCGAACTCCACGAGGCGATCGTCGATGCGCCGGAACTCGCGGTTCGATCCGTCCTGACACCCAACGATGCGGAGGCGGTGTGAGGCCGCCCGAGCCGCCCAACTCGCCCGAGACACCGCGGCGTCTCCCCGCCGATCAGTCGGAGCGGAATCGCGTCACCATCGACGCGCTCGACGAGACGCTGTTCGTCGAGGCCGGCGCCGGATCGGGCAAGACCACCCAGCTCGTCGAGCGCGTCGTGAATCTCGTGGTCGACCGGGGGGTCGAGCTCCCGACGATCGCCGCGATCACGTTCACCGAAGCGGCGGCGAGTGAACTCCGCCAGCGGATACGGGTTCGGTTCGAGCAGCTCGCGCTCGATCCGACGGTCGACGAGGCACGCCGCGCCGCAGCCCAGCGTGCCGTCGTCGACGCCGACTCCGCGGCGATCACCACGTTGCACGGGTTCGCGCTTCGTGTCCTGTCCGAGCACTCCACACTGGCGGGGCTCCCGCCGCGCGTCGCCGTTCTCGACGAGATCGCGTCGCAGCTCGCGGCCGAAGAGCGATGGGAGCGTTTCGTCGACCGGCTGCACGCCAACCCGGCCAACAGCGATCTGCTGCTGCGCGCAGACGCCCTGGGCCTCGCGTTCGAGCCCACGTATCCCGGCGAGCCGTCGCTGAAGCAGGTTGGCTCCATGCTCACCGACAGCTGGGACCGGGTCGGCCCGATCCTCGATCGCGAGGTGTCGCCGCTCGCTCCGATCGACTTCTCGGCGTTCGACCGAGCTGTCGACGAGCTTCGCTCGGCGATGTCAACGTGCACCGACCACTCCGATGCCCTGTTCCTGCGGATCCGCGACGAGGTGCTTCCCGTAGCGGACGCGCTGGTCGCGCTCGACGATCCGCTCACCAAGCTGCACCACGTTCGTGGCGTTGCCGCGCCTCGGGACCGCCGATGGGGGCCGGGGACCGTGGGGAAGGGGAGCGCCTGGGGCGGCGACGCGATGTCGGTCCGCCAGATGGTCGTTGCGATTCGCAGCGCGGCCGGCGGGATCGTTGCCCGGTGCGCCGACGACGTGCTCAATCGCCTGCTGTGCCTCATCGGAGCCGACGTGGTCGGCGCAGCACGCCAACGCCAATCGCATGGGTCCCTCGAGTTCCACGACCTGTTGGTGCTCGCACGCGAGTTGCTCGCGGAGCACGAGCCAGCGCGCCAGCAGTTGCACCGGTCCTACACGCGCCTGCTGCTCGACGAGTTCCAAGACACCGATCCCATCCAGATCGAGCTGGCCGTGGCGATCGCCTCGTCGGTCGCGTCGCCGTCCTGGCAGGAGGCGACGCCCGACCCCGGTCGGCTGTTCTTCGTGGGCGACCCGAAGCAGTCGATTTACCGCTTCCGTCGGGCCGACATCAAGCTGTTCCTCGACGCGCAAGCGGCGTTCGGGTCGAGCGGATCCCTCGTCCGCCTCAGCACCAACTTCCGCACGACCCCCGATGTCGTGGCGTGGGTCAACGAGCTCTTCGGCGCGGTCATGGGGGCGGGCATCACGGGCAGCCAGCCGCCCTACGACGCGCTGATCGCGCACCGTCCTGCGTCGCCCGGACGCCAACCAGTGCTCCTCGGCGGACCACATGCCGAGGCGAAGGCGGCCGATCTGCGTCGATCGGAGGCGAGCGACGTCGCCGAGGTGATCGCCGACATCGCGGCCCACCCCGATCGCTGGCCGATCGGCGACCACGACGCCTCGCGTCCGGCGCGGCTGCGCGACGTCACGGTGCTCGTGCCGACACGCACGTCGCTGCCCTATCTGCGTCAGGCGCTCGACGAGGCCGGGCTCCCGTATCGGTTGGCGACGGGGACGCTCGTGTACGACACGCAGGAGATTCGCGACCTTCTCGCCGCGGTGCGGGCGATCGACGATCCCTCCGATGAGTTGAGCCTGGTCGCGGCGCTTCGGTCGCCGCTCTACGCCTGTTCCGATCGTCACCTCCTGGAGTGGCGCGCCGCGGGTGGGCGCTGGGAACTGACGAGTTCGGTGCCCGACGGACTCGATGCCGACCACCCGGTCGCAGAGGCCCTGTCGCACCTGCGATCGCTATGGAGTGATCGCTGGTGGCTGGGACCCTCAGCGCTGCTGGACCGCCTGATGAGCGAGCGCCGCACGGACCTGCTGGCATTCGCGGAGGCGCGCCCCGGCGACAGCTGGCGTCGGCTGCGGTTCCTGCTCGATCAAGCGCGCCAGTTCGAAGACCAGGGTGGTAGCGGCCTGCGCTCGTTCGTCGAGTGGGCCGGCCTGCAGGCGGCCGACGGCGCGAAGGTCCACGAACCGATCCTCCCCGAACTCGACGACGACTCGGTGCAGATCATGACCGTGCACGGTTCGAAGGGTCTGGAGTTTCCGATCACGATCGTGTCGGGCCTGACCACGATGCCCGACGCGCAGCGGCGAGGGCTCACCTTGTTGTGGGGTGACGACGGGCTGCCGTCGCTCAGCATGAGCAAGAGCCTCGTCACCGCCGATCACGATCGGCGCAGCGACCTCGAAGCGACGATGGACGATCACGAGAAGCTCCGGCTGTTGTATGTCGCGTGCACCCGGGCCCGCGACCATCTGCTGGTGTCCGCCCACCACAAGGCCGGCGGGTCGACGAGCGGTCGCTCGTCGTTCTCGCAGCTGATCTGGGATCACATGGCGGCGTCGTCCGCGTCGACGTTGTGGAACGACCGGATCGCGTCGGCCGAGTCCGCGACCGAGGAGCCGTCGCGCAGCGCCGGACCACCCGATGTCGTCGATGGTGAGGAGCGCTGTCCGTCGGTCCCCGGAGTCGGCGATCGCGCTGTAGGCGGCGCGTTCGCCGTCGACCGGGCGCTGATCGTCGACCGCTTCGAGTCGTTGCGTCGCGGCGCCCGTTCGCCGGTGGTGTCCGCCACGGGGCTTGCCGAGATGGTGCGAGGCGCCGGCGGTCCGGTCGTCGACGACGAGCCCGATCCGCTCGACGAGCGGAGGTACCGACGCGGCCGCGTCGGTGCCGCGATGGGCACGGCGGTCCACGCGGTCCTGGAGCTCGTCGACCTCGCCGACCCGCGCGGTGTCGACGAGCTCGCGGCGACCCGTGCCGAGATCGAGTCGGTCGGGGACCTGGCCGACGACGTCGCGGCGCTGGCGCGCTCGGCGCTCGCGTCGCCGGCGGTGCGGCTCGCTGCGCGTCTGTCGCACCACAAGGAGGTGTACGTCGCGGCGCCCGTCGGTCAGGGCGTGGTGATCGAGGGCTACGTCGATCTGCTGATCGAGGGTCCCGATGGTCTTGTGGTCGTCGACTACAAGACCGACAGCGTGACCCCGTCGACCCTCGATGATCGGGTGCGGCACTACGAACTGCAGGCGGCCGCGTACGCGGTCGCGATCGAGGAGGCGACCGGCATGGTCGTCGTCGACTGCCGGTTCGTGTTCTGCCGGGTCGGCGGCGCGCTCGAGGCCTCCGTTGCCGACCTCCCCGATGCGAAGGCTCGCGTGCGCCGCGCGGCCCTGGAGGTGGCCGGGCCCGAATGATCGGGTTGGTACTACCGTTCGGCTATGGGCCGCCTCGATGATCACGATTATGCCGACGAGGTCTCGGAGCGCATCGACGCGCCGGCCGAGCGGGTGTACGACCTCGTCAGCGATCTGCCGGCGATGGGGCGGTTCAGCCCGGAGAACCGCGGCGGACGATGGCTGCGTGGCGGCGGGCCGGTCGCCGGGGCCCGATTCCTCGGGCTCAACCGGCGCGGCCCGGTCGCCTGGGTCACGGTCAGCCGCGTGGTGACGGCCGATCGGCCCAACGAGTTCACCTTCGACGTCGCCTCCAGTGGCGCACGGTGGTCGTATCGCTTGCGACGCGACGGTGAGGCCACCGTCGTGACCGAGACCCGCACCCCGTTCCGCAAGCGTCCGATGGTCGCCCGGGTCTTCGCCGCCGGCCTCCTCGGCGGCGTCGGCGATCACGACCGGGAGATGCGCGACGGCATGGCGGCGACGCTGGCGCGAATCAAGGCTGCGGCCGAGCGCGTCTGACATCGCCCGGAGTTCGCGTTGGGTGTCCTGCGGCAGCGAAGCCTGATCCATCCTGGGGCACAGCGGCGGCGTTTACGGACGGGCACGCCCCCGCAGCGCTGCGTCGAGACGAGAGGCGACTCCGTCGGGATCGGCGACCTGCATCACGAGTCGTGCGGGGCTGCGCCGATCGGTGTCGATCACCAGCACCCGATCGCCGCGGTAGACGCGCCACCACTGCCGAAACCCGCGTCGTGACCGCCAGGTGAACCATCCCGTCGCGAACAGGCCGGGGAAGTAGCCGCCGCCGATTCTCCAGCCGAGTTCCTTGCGGGCATCAGCGGTGGGCTCGACGCGCACCCCGGTGATCGATGCGAGCGGAACGCGCAGCGTTCGCGCCAGGCATAGCGCCACGTCGCCACCGCCCAGACGCACCTCGACCTGCGATCCCGAAACACCAACCTCGATGCTCATGGCGCCTCCTCCTCGAATCCTCGAACTGGGCCGAATCATGGCCCACCTCGGTGAGTGGATCGGCCCAGTTTGGCCGGGGATGGGGTGCGCCCACCGAACTGGGCCGATCCACCTGCCGTGTGGGTACGTGATTGGGCCCAGTTCGCGGGGTGCGGCGAGGTGCGGCGAGGAGGGACGGGTGCGGGCGGCGCCGGCCCGGCGGCGGGCGCGGGCTTCACTGTCGGTGGCGGCCGCGATGATGCGCGCATGAATGCAGTCGCGCTCGTGGTGGTGCTGATTTCGGTCTCGGTGGGGCTGGCCATTGGGCTGGCCGCCGGGCTTCGGCTGGGGTCCGTCGGTGCCGCTTCGGGCGCGCCGAGCGGTGGCGATCCGGCCTTGGCCTCCTTGCGGGAGCAGGCGGCTGGGTCCGCGGCGCGCTTGGCCTCGGCCGACCGCGAGATCGAGCGATTGGCGGCGGAGCGAGTAGCGCTCCGGTCAGACCTCGACGCGGCATACCGCCACGCCGCAGGCCTGGCCGCGGAACATGCCGAACGCGAGGCGTGCCTGCGCGAGGAACTCGCCGCGGCGAGCGCCGCGGCCGCGTCGGACCAGCAGATGCTCGATGCCTTCCAGTCGCTGTCGAGCGACGTGCTGCGTGTTCAGAGCCGCCAGCTCGTCGAGCTGGCCGAGGCGAAGTACGGCGCGCTGCAGCAATCGACCGACGGGGCGCTGCACGCGCACACCCAACAGGTCTCCACGGCCCTCACCACGCTCGCCGAACGGCTCGCACAGCTCGAGCGCGAACGGTCCCAGGCCACCACCTCGCTGCGCACCCTCGTCGGTGAGCTGACGGTGGCGAACGAGGCAACCCGTGTCGAGGCCGCCCGGCTCGCCTCGGCGCTGCGCGACACTCGCGTGCGCGGCACATGGGGAGAGGTACAGCTCCGACGGGTGCTCGAACTCGCGGGCCTCACGCGCCATGTCGACTTCTCCGAGCAGCACACCGTCGACGCCGTTGGCGATCGCTCTCGGCCCGATGTGGTGGTGCCGCTCGGCAACGGCAGGTGTGTGGTGATCGACGCGAAGGCGCCGTTGGATCGCTTCCTCGACGCGGCGAACGCGCCCGATGGCGACGCGGCCTCGGCCCTGCATCGCGAGCATGCGAAGGCCGTCGCGTCACATGTCGCGGCGCTGGCGTCGCGGGAGTACACCGAGAAGATCAACGGCGCGGTCGACTTCGTGCTGCTCTTCCTCCCGGGCGACCCGTTCCTTGCCGCGGCGCTGGACGCCGACCCGTCGCTGCTCGAGTCGGCGGCGCAACGCAACGTCTATCTGGTGACGCCGACCTCGCTGCTTCCCGTCCTGCGCGGCGTAGCCCTCGGGTGGCGTGAGCAGCAGGCGAGCGACGCCGCAGCCGAGATCCTGACGCTCGGCCGCGAGCTGCACGAGCGGCTCGCCGTGTTCATCGACCACCACTCGAAGGTCGGCGAGCAGCTGGAGCGGACGGTGCGGGCGTTCAACCAGTCGGTCGGGTCGTTGGACAGTCGACTCGCACCGACCGCTCGCAAGCTCGCCGAACACGGGGTCGAGAGCCAACGCTCGTTGGCAGCGGTGGTCGAGATCGACACGGCCATCCGGCCGAGTCGCCTGGCGCCATCGGGTGCTCCGCCGGCGTTGGCCGCGCTTGCGCCCGCCGACCCCGAGACGGGGCTGGCGTCGTGCTGAGGCGCCCGAACGTCGAACCCGCGCGAGGCTGAGCCGATCGAGCAACTCGGAGGCTTCGCTCCATTCCGCTCAGCGTCGCCGAGGGCAACGGGCCTCGCACCGGCACCTGACGGTCCGTCAGATCGGGCCTACGATGCCTGCACTTGTCGAACGAAGGGGACTGAGCATGCGCGGCATCGTGTGGAACGGGAAGGAAGCGACGGTCGAGACCGATCTGACCGTACGCGACATCCGTGCCGGTGAGGTGCGGGTTCGCATCGAGGCGGCCGGTCTGTGCCACAGCGACGTGTCGGTGCTCAACGGCACGATCATGTTCCCGCCGCCGGTGGTGCTCGGCCACGAGGGCGCCGGTGTCGTGACGCAGGTCGCCGCCGACGTGACCAACGTGAAGGTCGGCGATCACGTGGTGTTGTCCACGCTCGGCAATTGCGGCCAGTGCGGCGCCTGTGACCGGGGGAAGCCGACCTTCTGCCGCCAGTCGCTGGGCAAGCTCAGCCGTCCCTTCTGCCTCGGCGACCAGAAGGTGTTCCAGTTCGCCAACCTCGGCGTCTTCACCGAGGAAACCGTGGTGAAGGCGACGCAGGCGATCGCAATCCCCGACGACGTGCCGCTCACCTCCGCATCGTTGATCGGCTGCGGCGTGCTCACCGGCGTGGGCGCGGTGTTTAACCGGGCGAAGGTGTCACACGGCGAGTCCGTCGTGGTCATCGGTGTCGGCGGCATCGGGCTCAACGCGATTCAGGGAGCGGCGCTCGCCGACGCGTTGCCGGTGATCGCGATCGACACGAACCCGACGAAGGAGACGTACGCCAAGGCCTTCGGCGCCACGCATTTCCTCTGTCCCGGCCCCGACGACGATGTGGTCGAGATGGTCAAGGAGATCTGCCCTAACGGCGTCGACTACGTCTTCGAGTGTGTTGGCGCCGCGCCGCTCATTCGGGCGGCGACCGACATGCTCGACTGGGGCGGCACGGTGGTGATGCTGGGCGTTCCCAAGATGGGCAGCGAAGCGAGCTTCGTGGTCAACACCATGTACAACGACAAGACGATCATGGGCTGCCGGTACGGCTCGGCCCGGCCGCAGTACGACATCCCACTCATGGTGCGGCTGTATCGCCAGGGCCGCCTCAAGCTGGACGAGCTGGTGTCGGCCACCTACGACCTGGCCGATTTCCAGCAGGCGCTCGACGAGCTGCACGAGGGTCGACTGGCCCGCGGCGTGCTCACGGTGCAGAGCTGATGGCGCTGAGCGACGAGGTTCGCGAGCTCGCGAGCCGCGTGTCGAACTGGGGACGATGGGGCGACGACGACCAGTTGGGCTGCGGCAATCTGATCACCGCCGATGCGACGCGCCGCGGCGCCGCGGGGGTGCTGACGGGTCAGCGCATCTCGCTCGGCGTGGACCTCCGCGAGGACGGCATCCAGATCGGACAGCCTGCCGGTCGGTTCAATCCGATCCTGACGTTCACCTCGATGAGCGAGCGCGATCAGTTCGCCCCGGGTATCTGGGAGGGCTGCGACGACCTGGTGACGATGTCGACCTGCGCGGGAACCCACATCGATGCCCTCAGCCACGTGAGCTACGACGGTCTGCTGTACGGCGGTCGCCCGACCGGCACGATCGGGGCCCGGAAGGGCGCCGGCTGGTGTGGCGCAGAGCGGCTCCCGCAGATTGCGACGCGGGGCGTCCTGCTCGACATCCCAGCGGTCCATGGCGTCGATCGCCTCGATCCGGGCTCGGCGGTCACTGCCGCCGATCTCGACGCGGCGGTCGAGCGGGCGAAGGTGTCGATGCAGCCGGGCGATGTCGTGTGCGTTCGGACCGGGGATATCGGGTGGTACCTCGACGGTGATCGTCGCCGGTATGCGGTCGGGGTCGACTGGAAGACCGTCGGCATCGGCCTGAGCTGCGTGGAGTGGTTCCATCGTCATGACGTCGCCGGCGCGTTCGTGGACTCGTACACCTACGAGGTCATGCCGCCCGAGTCCGGCAACTGGGACGACCTGTTGTGCGTCCACATGGTGCAGCTGCGCGACATGGGGCTTCTGCAGGGCCAGAACTGGAACTTCGAGCAACTCGCAGTCGCGTGCGCCGAGGATCAGCGGTACGACTTCCTGCTCGTGGCGACGCCCGAGCCGATCGTCGGCGCGACCTCAGCACCGGTTTCGCCCGTCGCCGTCCGCTGACCGATCGGCCGTCGATCGGTCGATGGCGTGCCTCACCGGGCGAGCCGACCGACTGTCCGATGTCCGCGTGACGCGCGGATGGGCGGAACTCGGTCGGTTCGGATCAGCGGGCCGCGACGACGAACTCGATTCGCCGGTTGCGCTGGCGGCCTTCGTCGGTCGCGTTGTCGGCGATCGGCCGGGTCGGACCGAACCCTGCGGTTGTGAGCCGATCTGCGGCGACCCCCCGGGCAACGAGCGCGTCGCGGATGGTATTCGCCCGCTGCTCGGAGAGCGCCTGGTTCTTGGCCGCATCGCCAACGTCGTCGGTGTGTCCGGCGACCTGCAGCTTCGCGGTGTTGCCGACCAGCAGCTGTGCGACTTCGTTGACGGTCGCTTCCCACTGCGGATTCAGCGCGGCGCTCCCGGTGTCGAACTCGACCACCTTCCCGGCGAGCAACTGGTCGAGGTTCTCCTGCACGGTCGCCGGCGCCTCGGTGGTCGGCGGGGTGGTCGCGCCGGTTGCGCCCTTCTTGCCCGGCTTGGTGCTGGTGCTGGGTTTGGCCGGCGATGTGGTGGTCGACTTGGGTTCGGCGACCTGCAGCTGATCGACGACCTTCTCGAGCCCGCCGGCGATGCCGGCGGCGGCGCCGACGAGGCGCTCCTTGGCCTGTTGGCTCGAGACCTTGCCCGACAGTGCGACGACCTTGTCGCCGGTCGCGTGCGTGATGCTCGCGCCGTTGGCGCTGGCACCCTGCACGACGGGATCGGCGAGAAGCCGGAGCACGGGGTCGTTCACCACGTCCACCGGTGCCGCTCCGGTGGCGACCTTGAGTTCTCGCACGAGTTCCCCGGCGGCACCGAAGTTGCCGGCGGCGACCATGAGGACCTGCTCGTAGGTGGCCTGGTCGGGCACGGCGCCCGACACGGTCACCTTGCCCTTGGAGATCGTGGCGTCGAACCCGGTTCCGGGCGCCACGGCCGCAGTCGGTGCGCCGCTCGCTCCCGCGCCGCTCGCTCCGGCTCCGGTGGCGCCAGCTCCGCTGGCCCCCGCTGATCCGTTCTGCCCGGCACCCGAGGCGGTGGGGGTGTCGCCCGTCCCAGAGGCGCCATCGTCGCCTCCGGTCGCGAGCACGCCGATGAGGCCGATGAGCAGTAGCAGCGCTGCCGCGACGCCGGCGAGGGCTTTCGGCGAGAGCGTGATGCCGAAGACGGTCACGCCGGCCGGAACGACCGTCGGGACGGGCGCGACGTATCCCTCGGGCAGATCGAACAGCCCGTTCTGGTCGTTCGCCAGCTGCTGGGCAAGCTGGTCTCCGGTTGGTTCCTGAGCCAGGTCATTGGGCATGAACGGCGTGCTCCCCGGGATCAACCCGCCAACCCGCAGCAGGGCCCCGCGGCGGGTGTTTGTGCACTCACGCTATCGCGGACGGGCATTTCTGCCCATGTCGAGTCGACGGTCCGGGCGCGATTTCGCGAGAGTGCGCTCGCCACTCGCATGAACAATTGCGGCAAGCGCGCAACGGAACGCGTAGCGTGACAGTCGGAGGACGTAATGACCGACGACAGCCCACTGACGAACCGCGCCCGGAGCGAGTCGTCCGGCGATTTGCACCTCATCACGCCAGCCGACGGATCGCCTCGCTCGGGCTGGACCTCGAACCGGTTGGCCCGAGCGGGAGCAGCGGTCTGCGCCGTCGTGCTGGTGGTCGGCGGCGCCCTGGTCGTGCGCGACCTGGGCGACGATGATTCCACCGAGTCGCCCGGTGCCGCAGCCTCGTCGACCGGCGTGGACCCGTCGGCCGATCCGGAGTCGAACGAGGACGGGAACGCCGACGGCCCGGCCCCGACGTCGGAGGTTGTGGTTCCGCCCCAGGGTTTCGAACTCGTCGGCCAGCCGTGGCCGGCGCGCGTGGCTCGACCCGACTCGACGGGTTCGCCGATCGACGCCGGGACGAGCGGCGTGGTGCTCGGAGGCGGGAGAACGATCCAACGCGCTGAGGTGGTCGGGTTCGCGCAGACCGGACCCCGGGCGGTCCGGGTCGACTTCCGCTGCGTCGGCGGCCCCGCGGATCGGCTGACTGAGGTCGCGTACGAGCGGAACGGCTCGACGCTCCGCGTGGATGCAGTGGTCGAGGTCGGCGACGACGCAACCGGGTCGTGCCGGCTCGTCGGCGCATCGGTCACGCTCGACCCGGGTTCGGCCGCTCCCGACACCATCGACACGGTGGTCACCGCGTCGCTCGGTCGGTAGGAACCGCAGGCCCGCCCGACCCGACCGACCCCATCGTGCTCCGGACGCCGTAGTGTCGCGTGCCGTCGGACAGGTGAACGCCGCAACGGAGGCGTTCTATTCACAAAGGACCGGGGGAGCATGACGGAACACTCGAGGCTTGCTGGGCAGACGCTGTGGGATCTGATCGACGCCCGGGTCGCGGCGACACCCGACGCCGTCTTGGCGGTGGACGAGACGGGCCGACGGGTCACCTTCGCCGAGTACGCCGAGGCGGCCGAGCGGGCCGCTGCCGGATTCGCGGCGATGGGGATCGGCGAGGGATCGGTCGTCACCTGGCAGCTCCCGACGTGGATCGAGTCGCTCGTGCTGGTCGCGGCGCTCAGCCGACTGGGCGCTGTGCAGAATCCGGTGCTCCCGATCTATCGCGAGCGCGAGGTCGCGTTCGTCACGGCCCAGGCCTCGGCGCGACTGCTCGTCGTGCCGTCGGAGTGGCGTGGGTTCGACTTCGAGGCGATGGCCACTCCGATTGCGGCCGCCAACGACGGGTGCTCGGTGCTGGTCGTCGATCGCCAACTCCCCGACGGTGATCCGTCGACGCTGACGCCGGTCGCCCCGTCGGCCGACGCGATCCGGTGGCTCTTTTACACCTCCGGCACGACGGCCGACCCGAAGGGTGCCCGCCACACCGACGCCTCGATCGCGGCGGTCGCGGCCGCAATGGGCGATCGGATGGCCTGCAGCGCGGACGACCGCAGCGCGCTCGTGTTCCCGTTTACCCACATCGGTGGCATCACCTGGCTGTTCACCGCCCTCCAGTTCGGCTGCTCGCTGATCCTGATGGAGGCGTTCCATCCCACCGAGACACCCGAGGTGTTGTCGCGTAACGACGTGACGCTTGCTGGTTCGGGTACCCCGTTCCACATGGCGTATCTGGCGGCACAGAAGGCGGCGAGCGCGCCGATCTTTCCGAGTGTTCGCGGATTTCCCGGCGGGGGAGCGCCCAAGCCGCCGCAGCTCGTCCACGACATCCGCGAAGCGTTCGGCGCTCCGGTGCTGTCGGGGTACGGCCTCACCGAGGCGCCGATCTTGACCATGGCCTCGATCGCCGACGGCGACGATGAACTCGCCCGCTCGGAAGGCAAGCCGATGCCGGGCGTCGAGATCCGTCTCGTGCGGCCCGACGGCGTGGTCGCCGGGCCCGGTGAGGAGGGCGAGATCCGGGCGAAGGCGCCGCAGCTGATGAAGGGCTATCTCGATTCGTCGCTCGATGCGGACGCGTTCGACGCCGACGGCTACTTCCGCACTGGCGACCTCGGGCGTTTCGACGATGAGGGCAACGTGATCATCACCGGCCGGCTCAAGGACATCATCATTCGCAAGGGCGAGAACATCTCGGCCAAGGAGCTCGAGGACATGCTGTTTCGCCACCCGGCGATCGCGGATGTGGCGGTGATCGGCCTCCCCGACGCCGCATCGGGCGAGCGTGCGTGCGCCGTCGTGCAAACGGCTCCCGGCGCGGAGCCGATCACGTTCGAGGCGATGGTCGACTACCTGCGCACCGAGGGCCTGATGGTGCAGAAGCTCCCCGAGCAGATCGAGCACGTCGAGGTGATCCCTCGGAATCCGGCTGGCAAGATCCTCAAGCAGGACCTGCGCGCCCGCTACGCGGACTGACCGAGGGCCGACCGAGGACCGACAGCGGCCGGTCGATGAACCGCTGCCGCGGCTGATTGCGACCGCTTCACGCGAACGGGCGGACCCATTGGGCCCGCCCGTTCGTCGCGCCTCGGCTGTGTTGCCCGAGGTGGGTTCCCGCCGCGATGGATGTCAGATGCGCGCCGCGATCGAGCTGAAGTTGCTCTTCGCGCGGCCGCCGAGGGCGGTGACCGCTGCGATGCAGACGACGGCGATGAGGGCGACGAGCAGGGCGTACTCCACGAGGGAGGCGCCACGCTCGGTGCGGGTCTGGGCCTGGAGGTAGGCGGAGATGAATTCGAGGTTGAGCATGGTGGGTCCTTCCGGAGACGGGGCGAGGCGGGCCGACATCGGTGTCGGCCCGCCTCGTCTCCGTGCGTCAGATCGAGTTGGCGATGGAGCTGAAGTTGCTCTTCGCTCGGCCGCCGAGGGCGGTGACCGCTGCGATGCAGACGACGGCGATGAGGGCAACGAGGAGGGCGTACTCGACGAGGGAGGCGCCACGCTCGCTGCGGGTCTGGGCCTGGAGGTAGGCGGAGATGAACTCGAAGTTGGTGAGCATGTTGATCTGGTCCTGGTTGTCTGGAGGGATGATGTCGCCGAATCGCTGGTCTCACCCTTGGTGGCTGTTCCATCGCTCGGTGTGATCAGTGTGGCGACATCTCTACGAATCGGCGTGAGGCGTCCGCATCTTCGTGGGGCGGGCGAAAACACCCATGCGAACCGGGGCGCGATCGGCCCAGACCGCCGTCGGCTGGGTACAGTCACGCGCTCGCCCTAGAATCTGACGCTTCGTCAGATCCGGCGTGTCGGAACACGTCGGCGAGACCCGGGAGGGTGCATGGGACTGCTCGACGGCAAGGTCGCGATCGTGACCGGTGCGGGCCACGGGATCGGCCGTGGTCACGCGATGGAGCTGGCCAAGCACGGCGCGCGAGTGGTGGTCAACGATCTCGGCGGCTCGGTGAGCGGCGAGGGCGTCGGCCGCGATGCCGACCTCACCGTCGACATCATCACGGCACGCGGCGGCGAGGCCGTGGCCAACTACGAGAACGTCGCCGACTTCGAGGGCGCCGGGCGCATGGTGGCGCAGGCGGTCGACACCTGGGGGCGCCTCGACATTCTGGTGAACAACGCCGGCATCGTGCGTGACGCCACCATCGTGAAGATGTCCGAGTCCGACTTCGATGCGGTCATCAACGTGCATCTCAAGGGCACTTGGGCGCCGTGCAAGCACGCAGCGACGCACTGGACCGAGCGGTTCAAGGCCACCGGCGAGCCGGTCGGTGGGCGGATCATCAACACGACCTCGGGCGCAGGTCTCACCGGCAACTTCGGCCAGTCGAACTACGCCCCGGCAAAGGCGGCGATCGCCTCACTCACGCAGACGCTCAGCCTGGAGCTGTTCCGTATGGGCGTCACGGTGAACTGCGTCGGTCCGGCCGCCGCCACGCGTATCACCGGCACCATGCCCGGCGCTCCGGCCGTGATCGAGGCCGACGACGTTCCCGATGGCGAGTGGAACCGCATGGACCCGGCCGTCTCGTCGCCGCTCGTCGCCTGGCTGGCATCGGCCGAGGCCGATCACGTCACCGGTCAGGTGATTCGCGCCGTCGCCGAGAACATCATCTGGATGAAGCCGTGGGCCGATGGCCCCACGCTCAACAACGGGGGCAAGCGGTGGGATGCGGCCAAGCTCGGCATGCAGCTTGCGACCGACGTCTTCGGGACTCGCGCGCCGGGTCTGCGCTACTGATCGTCGCGTGACCCCGCCCGCGTCCGCCGCGACGCCCACGGTCGGCGAACGGATCGCTGAGGCGCTCGCGCGCCTCGGCGTTCGGCGCGTCCACGGTGTGGCGACAGGACTCGGCGGCCTTCCGGGCATCGCGGCGCCCGACGACCTGGCGCTCCTCCTCGCCGACCTCGATGGTCGGTGCGGCGGTGTGCCCGGGGTTGCGCTGCTCGATCCGCAGCTTCTCCACGTGTCGTCCCAACCCGGTGGCCGGGCCAACCCCGAGACGATCGCCGACCCCGAGACGGCGCTGTTGCGCGTGCACCACGCGGCACGGGAGGCGACGCCGCACACGATCGCCCTCCATCTCGACTTCGACCTCGATGCCCCGGCACCCATCGGGTTCGCCGACCTCGCCGTCGAGGCCGATCCCGTGGTGTCCATGCTGTCGCCCGATCTCGCGCAGCTCGATGTCGTATTCATCGCCGGGCCCGGCGTGGTGCGGGCCGGAGTGGTCGATCGCCTGCACGTTGCCGCTGCGCACGCCGGGGTTCCGGTGTTCAACACCTGCGGCGCCAAGGGCGTGTTCCGGTGGGACTCGCCGTATCACGCCGGCACGATCGGGTTGCAGGAGCGCGACGCCGAACTCGCGGGCATCACCAACGCCGACCTCGTGGTGGTGGTCGGCGGCGACCCTGCTGAGCTCGACCTACGGCTCGTCGCACCGACCGTTCTCGAGGTCGAGCCGGCGCACGTCGATCTGTTGGTGGCGCGTTGGGCGGCCGCTTCGGATCCCCCGGCGCGATCACGCTTCTTTAGCGAGATGTCGGCGGCCGTCACGCCGCTCTACGAGTCGGAGTCCTCGCCGCTGAGCCCCGCGCGCGCCGCCCTGCACCTGTCCGGCGCGGCGCCGCGCGACGGCGTTGTGGTCGCCGATGCCGGCGTCGCCGGGTTCTGGCTCGCTCGCACGTTCCCCACCGGGATCCCGGCATCGATGCTGGTGCCCGCGATCGCGATCCCCGGTGCCGCCGTGGCGGCTGCGCTGTTGGCCGGGCTGGACGATCGGCCGTGCGTGGCGGTGTGCGACGCGGGCGCCACCGACGGCGCGCCGGGTGGGCTCGACCCCCGTTCCGCCGAGCTGCTCGAGCTCGCGTCGACACTCGGCTGCTCGATCGCGGTGCAGGTGTGGGAACCCGCCTGCAACCGGTCGGCCCCACCGGTCGCCGGTTCGACCTCGACCGGAGTTGTGGACTCGGCGGCCGCGCACGTGGAGGCGTCGCTGGCGGCGTTCGATCGAAGCGTGCGAACGCCGGGCGTGCACCGGATCGATCGTGTGGCGTTCGACGAGCGTGCGATCGACCGTCTGGTGGAGGTCGCCGGCCCGGTCACGGCGTGGGGTGGCTCGGGCGCGCCCGGCTCAGGCGATTCCTAGAACGCGTTCCACCGGGCGTGACACGATGGGGTCGCTCGAAAGGATCTCTGTGGCGCTCACCCAGTCCCAACATGCTCGTCAGGAGCGGATGCTCAACGTCGCGGCCCGGCTCGCGTCGGAGGGCGGTTTCGACGCCGTGCAGATGCGCGCCGTGGCCGCCGAGGCCGACGTGGCGCTCGGCACGCTCTACCGCTACTTCCCCTCGAAGGAATACCTGCTCGTCTCCGCGATGCTCCGCCAGATCGAGACCCTCGCGGAACGACTGGCCGTGTCGCCTCCGCGAGGCGACGATCCGCTCGGCCGGGTGGTCGATGTGCTGGGTCGGGCCAACCGTGCGCTCCAGCGTCAACAGCAGTTCACGATCGCCGTGGTGCGTGCGCTCGTCTCCGGCGACGAGACGGTGGCGCCGGTGGTCCGCCAGGTCAGGTCGCTGATGAGCTCGATGATCCTGGCGGCCATGGAACGCGACGACCCGACCGAACGGGAGGAACTCGTCGCGGGGCTGCTGCAGGAGATCTGGCTCTCGGCGTTGGTGGCCTGGATCACCGGTGTGGCGCCGCCGTCATCGGTCACCGAGAAGCTCGCCGCCGCCGCCGGGCTATTGCTCGGCGGCGACCGATCCCCGACAGATGTGGTGGTGGTGTGATGGCCGAACAGATGCCGTCGATCGACGAGGTGGTACCCGAGCAGGTCGCGGGTCTCGACCTCCCGCTCGGCCATCGGGTGCACCTGGTCGGCCGCGGCCGAACCTTCGTGCGCGAGGTCCCCGGACCGCGCCCCGACGCGCCGACGGTCGTGCTGCTGCACGGATGGGTCGCCTCGGGCGGCCTCAACTGGTTCCGGTGCTTCGAGCCCCTCAGCGAGCATTTCCGGGTGGTCGCGCCCGACTTGCGCGGCCACGGCCGTGGCATCCGATCGAGGCGGCGATTCCGGCTCGCCGACTGTGCGGACGACGTTGCTGCGCTGTGCTGGGAACTGGGCGTCGAGCAGGCGATCTTCTGCGGCTACTCGATGGGTGGGCCGGTGGCCCAGCTCATGTGGCGCCGGCATCCCGATCTGGTGTCGGGCCTGGTGCTGGCAGCCACGAGCTTCTCGTTCGTGCCGGCCCTGCAACAGCGGCTCGCGTTCGCCGGAGCGATGGCGGCGATGGCAGGCACCACCCGAACCACGCAGGCGCTGACCCGACTGCCCGGCCCGGTTCGTTCGGTGCTGCCGCGCGGGCTCCGTGGAACCGAACGCCCGTCGTCCATGCAGGTCTGGGCCGCTCAAGAGATGCGCCGCCACGACGTGCGCATGGTGCTCGAGGCGGGCAACGCGATCGCGACGTTCTCGTCGCGGCGTTGGATCGGTGGCGTCGACGTTCCGACCGCGGTCGTCGTGACCACCAAGGACCGGGCGGTCACCCCGACCGCCCAACTCCACTTGGCGCTGCACATCCCGGGTGCCGAGATCCGTCGCTACGACGAGGGCCACACGTCGCCCGTGCTCGAGTCGTTCGGGCCCGCCATCGCCGACGCCTGCGTGTCGGTGGCACAGGAGATCGCGACCAGGAAGGACGCCGTGCGATGACGCTCACCACCTACAACTTCGCCGACGTATGGGAGTCGGTGGTCGACCGCGTCGCCGACCGGGTCGCTCTGGTGTGCGAGGGTCGTGAGCTCACGTACGCGTCGATCGAGGAGCGATCGAATCGGCTCGCCCACGTGCTTGCCGAGAGCGGGGTCGGACCGGGCGACCACGTCGGCGTGTATCTGCGGAACTGCCCCGAGTACTTCGAGGCGATGTTCGCGTGCTTCAAGCTGCGTGCCGTTCCCATCAACATCAACTACCGCTACGTTGCCGGCGAGCTGCGTTACCTGTTCGATGACTCGGGGATCGTGGCGCTCATCGCGCATCGTCGGTTCGCCGTGAACGTGGCCGAGGTGGTCGGTGGCTTCGACGGCTTCGATCCGCTCGACGCGATCACCACGGTGATCTCCGTCGACGACACCGGGTCGCCGACGCCTGCCGGGTCGATCGACTACGAACGGGCGCTTGCGGCGTCGTCGCCGGAGCGTGACTTCGGACCGCGGTCCGACGACGATCGCTACGTCATCTACACCGGCGGCACGACGGGGATGCCCAAGGGCGTGGTGTGGCGCCAGGGCGATGCGTTCTTCGCGTGCATCGGCGGCGGCGATCCGATGCGCCTCAACGGACCGGTCGATCGGCCCGAGGAGGTGCTCGAACGGATCATCGACTTCGACTTCGTCGCCTTCCCGCTCGCGCCGATGATGCACGCTGCGGCGCAGTGGACCTCGCTGTCGTGGCTCTACTGCGGTGCTCGGGTGGTGATGCACCCGGGCTCGTTCGACGCGCACGCGACGTGGCGTGCCGTCGAGGCCAACAAGGTGTCGACGCTCATCATCGTGGGCGACGCGATGGCTCGACCGCTGGTCGACGCGTGGGACCGTCACGGCCCCTTCGACGCGTCCTCGATGTTCGCCCTCGGTTCGGGTGGGGCGCCGTTGTCGGCGGCGCTCAAGGACCGCCTGATGGAACTGTTGCCCCACGTGATGGTGACCGACGGCTTCGGCTCGTCCGAGACGGGAGCGCAGGGGTCGCATCGCCTGCAAGCGGGGAGCTCCACCGGGGGCGCCACCCGCTTCACGCCGCTCGGCGACACCACGACGGTGCTCGACGACGAGCGCCGGCCGGTGGCGCCCGGATCCGGGGCCATCGGGCGCGTGGCGCTCACGGGGCGCATCCCGCTCGGGTATCACAACGATCCCGAACGCACGGCGGCGACGTTCGTCGAGGTCGAGGGGCGGCGCTGGGTGTTGACCGGCGACATGGCGACGGTGGACGACGACGGCACGATCGTGTTGCTCGGCCGCGGTTCGCAGGCGATCAACACCGGCGGTGAGAAGGTGTTCCCCGAAGAAGTGGAGGGGGCGCTCAAATCGCACCCCGCGGTGTACGACGCGCTGGTCGTCGGCGTCCCCGACGAGCGGTTCGGCGAGCGGGTGTGCGCGGTTGTGTCGCTTCGGCCGGGGCTCGAAGCGGGCCTCGACGAGCTCGCCACGCACTGCCGGTCGACCGTGGCCGGCTACAAGGTGCCCCGTGAGCTCGTCGTGGTCGACGAGGTCGTGCGGTCGCCCGTGGGCAAGGCCGACTACCGCTGGGCGCGATCGGCGGCGCTGTCGGCGCTCGGCATGGACGAGTGAGCCTCGACCCGCTCGACGCCTCGCGTCGGAGCGGGTCGCCGACGCGTGGCCCCGCCATGGCGGTGCTCGGCGCCGCGGCGCTGTGGGCGATCATCGGCGTGTTCACCACCGAGCTTGGCCGGCGGGGGCACCGTGCGCCGAGCGTGGCGTTTTGGCGCGCGCTCGGCGGCGGGGTCTGCTTCGTCGCGCATGCGGTCGCCACCCGCCGCCCGTTCCGCGTCGAGCGGGCTCGACGGCCGGCGCTCGCTGCGTTCACGGTGATCGGCGTGAGCGTCTTCTACCTGGCGCTGCCGGCGGCGGTGCAGGCCGGAGGGATCACGCTGGCCTACGTGCTGTTGTACACGGCGCCCATGTGGGTGGCCGTGGGCGTCGTCGCGCTCGGCCACGGCCGCGCGGACGCCTCGATGGTGATCGTGACCGTCGTCAGCGTCGCGGGGGTGATCGCCGTGGTCATGGGTTCGGGGAGCGGCATCGAGGTGACGCCTGCGGCGCTGGCATGGGGAACCGTGGCCGGCGGATCGTATGCGTGCTACTACCTCGTCGGCCGCCCGTTGTTCGATGCCGTGGATCCGATCGTCGTGTACGCGATCGCGCTGCCCGTCGGCTCGCTCCCGCTCGGTGTCGCGAGCGGCTTCGCCGTGCCGCACCTGGCGGATCTGCCCTATGTGGTCGGCTTGTGCGTCGTCTCGACGTGGGCGCCGTACCTCCTGCTCTCGATCGGGCTGCGCGGCGTCGCGCCGCACCGGGCGGTCATCATCGCGACCGCCGAGCCGGTCATCGCTGCTGCGTTCGCCCGTGTGTTCTACGGCGAGCAGCTGGGCCCGGTCGGATTGGCGGGTGGCGCGCTGGTGCTGCTCGCCGGCCTGTGGGCATCCCTGCGCTGATCGCGGGCTCGCGGCTCGCTGGCTCGCGTCGGTACCGGTCAGTCGCCGCGGACCTCCGTGCCGGCGAGCGCCTCGGTGAGCCGTACGACGCCGCAGAAGTCGTCGTCGCCGAGCCCCGCGTCGATGGCCCGGTCGTACCATTCGCTGGTCGCGTGGGTGACCGGGAGCGGCACGCCGAGCGCTGCCGCCTGCTGCAGCATCAGATGCACGTCCTTCGCCATCCAGCGCAGCGAGAAGTTCGGCTCGAAGTCGCGCTTCAGGATGTACGGCGCCTTGAACGCGGCGTAGCCGGTTCGTGCCGCCGAGTCCTCGAGGATGCCGAGCATGATCTCGGGATCGAGGCCCGCGGCGGTCGCGAGCACCAACGACTCGGACAGCACCTGGGCGAGGTTCGCCAGCACGAGGTTCTGGCTCAGCTTCGCCACCATGCCGAGCCCGATCGCACCGCAGTGGTGCACGTGCGCGGCCATCGGATCGAGCACCGGACGCAACTCGTCCACCGTCGACGCATCGCCGCCGATCATGAAGGTCAGATTCCCGGCCTCCGCGCCGGGCCGCGAGCCCGTGCAGGGTGCGTCGACGTAGCGAACACCGGCGGCGGTGCACGCCGCGGCGCAACGCCCGACGTGTTCGGGCGAGACGGTCGAGGATTCGACCACAATGGCGCCGGGCATCGGGTTGCGAAGCAGCCCGTTGGCCCCGAGGAACACGGTCTCGCTCATCGAGGTGTCGCCGACGATGACGAACACGATGTCGGCGGCGCTCCCAACATCGGATGGAGTGGCGACGGCCCGACACCCGGGGTGCGCCTCGGCGAACGCGGTGGCCTTCTCGGCGGTGTGGGTCCACACCACGAGCTCGAAGCCGGCGTCGGCGAGGTGCGCCGCCATCGGCATCCCCATCGTGCCGAGCCCGCAGAATCCGATCGTCGTCATGTCGTGCTCCTCGTCTCGGCGGCGCAGGGTACCCGACCGACAACGCCGGTCGAGGCGGCGCACGGCACAATCGGGTGGGATTGCGCGGGAACGCCCGTACCCTCGACGTGATGATGTCGAGACGACCTCTGCACATGGCGTTCGTCGCGGGCGGCGTCGCCGGCGCCCTCCTCGTGTCGGCCTGCAGCAACAGCGACGACCGGGCAGGCGCCGCACCGCGCTCGACCTCCACCAGTGCCCCGGCGCCCGAGGTCGATCCCGACCGCTCCACCGTGCCGACGACGCCGCCCGCGCAGGGCACGATCGATCTGCCGGACGAACTCCCGGTGTCGGGGGCGTTCCGCGTGGAGGAGCCCGCGACGGCGAAGCACACGTTCAAGGTGACCGCCTCGACCATCGAGCCCGAGGAGATCCGGATCTCGCCCGGCGAGATCGTCGCTCTGTCGAGCGCTGATGGCGCGGCGCACGAGGTTGCCGTGGCCGAGGTTTCCGACCTGGTCGTCGCGGCAAAGGAACCCGCGTCGCTGCAGTTTCCCACAGCGGGGACGTACTCGGTGTTCTCAGGCGGAGTCGAAGCGCGGATCGTGGTCAGCCGCTGACCGACTTCGGCGCCGGGCCGCTTGACCTAACGTCGCGGGATGGGCGGCGCGCTATCGGGCGTTCGGGTGGTGGAGATCGGCGCCTTGGGCCCGGCGCCGTTCTGCGCCATGGTCCTCGCCGACCACGGCGCGGATGTGGTGCGGATCGAACGACCCGACAAGGCGCCGTTGCCGGGCGCGGAGGTGCGGCAGGAGCAGGTTGCGTACGACCTGCTGAGCCGTGGACGCGAGAGCGCCGCGATCGACCTGAAGCATCCCGATGGCGTCGCGCTGGTGCGCGAGCTGGTTGCGGGGGCCGATGTGTTCCTCGAGGGATTCCGCCCCGGAGCGATGGAACGGCTCGGCCTCGGACCCGACGAGCTGTGCTGCGCGAACGAGCGGCTGGTGTACGCGCGCATGACGGGCTGGGGGCGCGAGGGGCCGCTCGCCGATCGGGCGGGGCACGACCTGAACTACCTCGGCGTCGCCGGTGTGGCCGCCCACATCGGCCGTGCGGGCGCGCCGCCGACGCCGCCGCTCAACCTGATCGGCGACTTCGGCGGTGGCGGGTTGATGCTGGCGTTCGGCGTCTGCGCGGCGCTCGTGGAGCGCTCGGTCTCGGGCCGTGGGCAGGTGGTCGACGCGGCGATGCTCGACGGCGCGGCGCTGTTGATGGCGCCGCTGTTCGGCGCCTACGGGTCGGGGTTCTGGAGCGATGATCGCGGCACCAACCTGCTCGATTCGGGAGCGCCGTTCTACGACTGTTACGAGTGCGCCGATGGCGGGTGGGTGGCGGTCGCCGCGATCGAGCCGAGGTTCTTCGCCGTGCTGCTCGCCGGCCTGGGGCTCGACCCGGATCTGGCGGCGGCCCAGCACGACGCCGAGCGCTGGCCCGAGCTCCGGTCGCTGATCGCGGCGCAATTCGTGACGGCGTCGCGCAACGAGTGGGGCGAGCGGTTCGCCGGGCTCGACGGATGCGTCGCACCGGTGCTCACGATGGGCGAGGCGCCCGGTCATCCGCAGGCGGTCGCGTCGGGCACGTTCTTCGAACGCGACGGTGTGACGCAGCCTCGTCCGGTGCCGCGCTTCAGCCGGACCGATCCGGGTCTGCCCTCGCCGCCGCAGTTTGCCGGCGCTAACACCGATGCGGTGCTCGATCGGTGGGGAGTCGACGCCCAGCGCCGCGCCGGGTTGCGTGCGGCCGGTGTGATCGCCTGACCGCGGCGATGCGTCAGGGGAGGAGCATGCCGTCACCGGCGAAGAGATAGGCGACGGCTCCGAACGACGTGCCGACGATGACGACGAAGATGCCGAGGCCGAGCGCCCGCTTCCAGGCGCTGCCCAGCGCGGACCGCCAGCCCGTGAACGCCCCGAGCACCACGGCGACGGCGAGCGGGATCGCCAGATACTTGCGAGCGAGGCGCAGAATTGCGTCGAGCCTGCTCTCGCCGAGGCCCTCCGAGTCGAGGATCACCGATGCGATGCCGCGCAACTTGACCGCGCTAGCGGTTCCGTGCCGGCTGACCGAGGCGTTCACGATGACGGCCGTGACGAGCCCTCCGTCGTCGAGCACGGGCGCTCCGGGTGCGTGCACATCCTGGTCGAGCGTGAGCACCAGCCGGTCGATCCGCTTGCGGGATTCACCGAGGCGGCTCGCAGTGCCGGTGGTCAGCACAGGTGCGCCGTCGAGACCGAGCGACACGGCAACGATCGTCGCTCCGTTGATCAGGTCGGATGTCGTGCGACGCAACGGCGGTGCGCTCAGGCCGGAACACTGCAGGATCGCGACGCCCGTCGCGGAATCGGTCGCGGCGGCGCGACACAATGCCGGAGCGGTCGCCCCGATCGATGAGAACTGCGCATCGCTGCCGACGAGCGGCGCTGCTATCGAAGACGTGACTACGACGCCGCGGGCGAGCACCCATCCGGTTGCGGCCTCGCCGTGTGCGCCCGTCACCTTGCCGGTGGACAGCGCGGCCTGCAGGGCCTTCGCGGGGTCGATCGGGGTGGGGCCAGTCTGCGCGGCGGTCGAGCCGGTCGACAGCAGGCACCCCAGGGCGGTGAGCCCCGCAAGGGCGAGCACCCGCCGACGGGCCATGTCAGTCGACCGTCTTGGGCTTGCCGAACGTGGCACGCATGTGGTCGTCGAACATGGTCATGAGCGCGCGCCGGGGAAGGCCGAGACGCCGCATCTCGGCGGCGATGGGATGCCCGACGCCGATGCGCAGCGTGGTGCCGCCGGGGCGCACCCGCTGGTGCCCGGTGCCGTTGGTGACCCACGGCGTGCGGCGAAGAACCCCATCGCAGAAAGCGTAGGCGTTCATCTCCAACGGGCGTCGGGGAAGCGGTATCGGTCCGCGTCGCATGGTGACTGACAGCACCTCGTCGCCGTCGTCGTTGCGCAGGGTCGCCGACGCGCCGCGCTCGTTGAAGTCGACTCGCAGGTCGGCCACCCATTTGGGGAATCCCCAGATGCCGCGGCCGGCCGCGCACGTGAACTGTTCCGACACGGGGAGCCGGTGGATGAGCGTTGAGACCGAGCCCTTCGGGGTCGGCGGCGTGCCGGGAGCGTCGTCGACCACCACCGCGAGCGCGAGTTCCTTGTAGCTGCCGAGGTCGTTGTCGGTGTAGTCCACCAGGGCGACCGAGACGATGGACTTGCCCGAGCGGTTGGTGGGGTTGAGCCCGCACTCGCCGAACACGGCGACCGCGGCGGCGTGGGGCACGAGGAACGTTGCGGCGGCCTGGCGTGCGGCGCGCACCTCGACGGGCATCGCGATGGTGACGCCGTCGACGTCGTAGCTCCCGTCGACGTTCGGTTCGATCGCCATCAGCGGTCGCCCCGGGCGAGCTTGAGCGCCCACGGGTAGTCGGGCTTGCCGCTGGGAGATCGCACGATCTGGTCGACCACGTGGAGCTCGCGGGGCACCTTGTAGCCGGCGACGTGGGCGCGGGCGTGGTCGGCGAGTTCGTCGAGTGCGGCCGACTGGCCGTCGCGGAACTCGACGACGGCGGCGACCTTCTGGCCCCAGCGCTCGTCGGGCACGCCCACGACCAGGCAGTCGAACACCGCTGGGTGGTCCTTGAGCGCCTGCTCGACCTCCTCGGGGTGGACCTTCTCGCCGCCGGTGTTGATGGTGGTGGAACCGCGGCCGAGCAGCGTGATGAGCCCGCCGTCCTCCCAGCGCGCCCAGTCGCCCGACACGGCGTAGCGGCGGCCGTCGGTCGCGGTCACGAACGTGGCTGCGGTCTTGGCCTCGTCCTTGAAGTAGCCGAGGGGGATGTTGCCGCCGCGACCCATCTTGCCGGGCTCGCGGGCGGTCCGCGGCATGACGTTGAGGTCTTCGTCGAGGATCGCCACGTCGGGCCCGGGGGTGACGGTGGGCCCGCCGGCGGAGTTCTGCGCCTGGCCGGCGGCGACGATGCGGATGCCGTTGAAGCCCGACTCGGACGAGCCGATCGAGTCGGTGATGATCAGGTTCGGGAACTGCGTGAGGAACCGTTCCTTGACCGTCGGCGAGAAGATTGCGGCCGACGAGGCGACGGCGATGAGCGACGACGTGTTGTAGCGGTCGGGGTGTTCCTCGAGGTGTTCGATCATGGGGCGGGCCATGGCATCGCCGGTGATGAGCGCCGAGTTGATGCCGTGGCGTTCGATGAGCGTCCACGCCTCTTCGGCGCCGAACTTGGGGAGCAGCACGATGGTGTTGCCCTGGTTCATCTGGCCGAGGGTGCCCCACTGCGCGGCGCCGTGCATGAGGGGTGGGATCACCAGGAACACGAGGGGACCGCCGGCGGCGGCCCGTTCGGCCATGGTGTATTCGGTGGTGACCCGCTCGCCGCTGACGGCGTCGATGCCCTGGCCGAGCGCGAAGTACACGTCTTCCTGACGCCACATGACGCCCTTCGGCATGCCGGTGGTGCCGCCGGTGTAGAGCACGTAGAGGTCGTCGCCGGAGCGGTCGGCGGGGAGCCCGTCGCGCAGCGGCGACGCGGCGGCCGATGCGTCGTCGTACGAGACCGACGGCAGGCCGGCCAGGTCGCCGTCGCTGCCGTCCTCGATGTGGACGAAGGCGTGCAGCTTCGGTGAGCGGTCGCACACCTCGGCGGCGAGCGGGGCGAACTGCCGGTCGAAGACGAGCCCGCTGAGATCGGCGTTGTCGAAGATGTAGGCGAGTTCATCAGCCACGTAGCGGAAGTTCACGTTGATCGGGATGGCCCGGATCTTGAAGCAGCCGAGCATGGCCTCGACCCATTCGTGGCTGTTGTGACCGTAGATGCCGACGTGATCGCCGACGCCGATGCCGGATGCTGCGAGGTGATGGGCGATCCGGTTGGCGCGCTCGTCGAGTTCGCTGAACGAGAGTGCGAGGTCGCGATCGACGAGGGCGATGCGGTCCGGGACCGCGTCCACGACGTGCTCGAAGAGGTCGGCGATGTTGTAGGCCATCCCGAAAATCTAGAACATGTTCTCATCGGCTGGTTATGGAACCGATCGGCGCTCGGCGTCGTCGAAGTGCCAGACGACGAATCGGAGGCCGGAACATGGCAGTTCGGGGGAAGTGGATCGCCGCGGTGGCGCTGGTCGCGACCGCATGCAGCGGAGGTTCGAGCGATGGCTCGGGCGTCGGTGCGGGTGGCGCGGCGCTGCCGGTGCTCGGCGCGCAGCCCGTGTACAACCTGGCCAAGGTCGAGTTGGTCTCGAGCGTGAAGGCGCAGGGGTCGTGCGACGCGCTGGCGGAGCGACTGCGCCGGCTCGGCGACGAGCACGTGGGGCCGTACGGGTTCGGGTGGGGTGGCTACTACGGGCCGATGGTGCCTGCCGGTCGAGCCATATCGGATGAGGCGTTCGCGTCGGACTCGGCCGGCGGGCAGACCTCGGCCGCGACCGAGAAGTCACTCCCCCTGTCGGAGGGTGGCGACGGGTCGTTCAGCGGAACCAACAACCAGGAGGCCGGCGTCGACGAGGCCGACACGGTCAAGACCGACGGCAAGCAGATGTATTTGTTGCGCGACAACCGGCTGCTGGTGGTGGACGTGAGCGCCGGCGGTGCGGGCGCCAAGGTGCGCGGGTCGTTGACCTTCGACGACGCAAGCCCCACATCGATGCTGCTGGCCGACGGGGTGGTGATGGTGTTCAGCCAGCGCTACATCGACCCGTCGGCGCCCGAGGTGAAGCAGGTGAAGGACCGGCTGTGGCGCATGGGTGCGCCGCGAACGCAGGTTGCGATGGTCGACGTGTCGAACCCGGATGCGCCGACGGTGACCGACACCGTCGACATCGACGGCGATCTCGCCGCGGCCCGCATGGTGGGCGGCCGGGCGCACCTCGCGATGCGGTTCACGCCGCTCGGGTTGCCGTTCGTGGTGCCGCAGTCGCAGATCGGCGAGGACACGGCGCGCGACATGAATCGACGCATCGTGCGCGACGCGCCGCTCGAGCAGTGGCTGCCGCACCTGTGGCGCGACGGGAAGCGCAGCGACCTGGTCGACTGCGATTCGGTGTGGATTCCCGACACGTTCGCCGGGGTGCAGATGACCTCGATCGTGTCGGTGCCGATGGGTGCGCGAGTCGAGACCTCGGCGGTGTCGCTGCTTGCGCCGGGCGAGACGGTGTACGCGTCGTCCACGTCGATGTACGTCACGGCGCAGGCGTGGTTCGACCAGCAGACGATCGGCGAGAACAGCGACGAGTGGCCCAAGCCCTCGGAGTGGAAGACGGCCGTGCACCGCTTCTCGATCGGCGACGCGCAGCCCGGGTACGTGGCGTCGGGGACGGTGCCGGGAACGGTGCGGAACTCGTTCTCGTTGGGCGAGGTCGACAGCCACCTGGTGGTCGCGACCACCATCGGTTTGCCCTGGAACAGCACCGACGACGAGAAGTCGAAGAGCCAGCTGACCACGCTGTCGAGCGACGGCACGACACTGGTGGAACGGGGGTCGGTGACCGACCTCGGTGCGGGCGAGACCATCCAGAGCGTGCGGATCATCGGCAAGCGGGCCTATCTGGTGACGTTCCGCCAGACCGACCCGTTCTTCGTGGTCGACCTGAGCGACGTGGCGGCACCCAAGCTGGTGGGTGAGCTGAAGCTGCTCGGCTATTCGGGGTACCTGCACCCGGTGAGCGACGACCTGATCCTGGGCATCGGGCGCGACGCGAACGAGAAAGGGGCCGATCAGGGTATGGCGGCGACGCTGTTCGACGTGTCGGACCCGGCGTCGCCCAAGGCGGTCGGCCGGTGGACCCAGCCCGGTGCGTACTCCGACGTGGAATGGGACCACCATTCGTTCCTGTATTGGGCGAAGACTGCGACCGCCTTTGTGCCGGCGACGGTCTACGACCAGGCGTCGGGCGGCGGGCAGCTCGTCGCGCTGTCGACTGACGGCAACGCGCTGACGGAGCGTGGGCGGGTTTCGATCACGCAGGGCAACGTCGGTGAAACCCAATGTGCGAAGGTCGGGGGCGATCAGATCGCCGCGACGCTCGGCGGGAAGTCGGGCATCATCCCGACCGGCGGGTTCATCCAGCTGTGCGGCCCCAACCAGGCCAAGGGCGCCGTGGGCATGTCGTGCATGGACGTGAGTGACGACATGATCGAGTCGTATGCCGGCAAGACCCGTGAGCAGCTCGGGTTCGGCGCCGACACGGCGATTCAGATGTGCACGCCCGACGTGGTGCGCACGATCGAGCGCACGATCGTGGTGGGCGACACGCTGTGGACGCTGGCCGGTGACGTGTTGCAGGCGAACGACCTTGCGACCTTGGCGGCTGGCCCCCAGGTGCAGCTCGGCTGACGCCTCGCGTCTCGTTCCGGGCCTCGTTCCGCTGGTTCAGCGGACCCTCGCGGGTCCGCTGAACCAGCGGAGTCTCACGGGCGGGGTTCGAACCCATCGGGGGTCATCGTGACGCTGGCTCGGCCACTGGTGATCGAACGGAGCAGCGTGGTGATGCCGAAGAGTTCCGCGAGCGGAACCCGTGCCCGCAGGAGTGCGTCACGGTCGGTCGACTCGACGCCGACGATGGTTCCGCGTCGCTGCGTCAACGCGGCGACGACGGCTCCCGTGGAGGCCGCGGTGACCGTCGCCTCCACGCGCATGACCGGTTCGAGGAGAACCGGATGGCCCGACTCGAGAGCCCGACCAACCGCTTGAGCCGCCGCGATGCGGAACGCCAACTCACTGGAGTCCTTCGGATGTGTCGTCCCGTCGGTGAGCACGACCCGGAGGCCGACAACGGGGTGCGGCCCGAGCGGACCGGTGACGAGCGCGTCGCGAACGCCCCTCTCGACACCGTGGATGTACTCGCGGGGAACGGCGCCGCCGACGATTCGGCTTTCGAAATCCACGTCGCCGACCTCGCGCCGGGCGGTGGGATGAAGCTCGATCGTCACCGCGGCGAATTGGCCGGCACCTCCGGTCTGGCGGGCAAGGCGGTGCGAGAAGCCGAGCACGCTGCGGCTGATCGTCTGGCGGTGTGCAACGGACGGTCGTCCGAGCCGAACCTCGACGCCGTGTTCGGATCGGAGCCGTTCGACGAGAACGTCGAGGTGGAGCTCACCCATGCCGCCGAGGAGCGTCTCACCCGTTTCGGGATCGACGCTGCGCGACGCCGTGGGGTCCTCGTCGATGAGCCGGTCGAGGGCCACGGCGAGGCGAGCCTGGTCGGCCGATGTGGCGGCTTCAACGGCGAGTCGCAGCACCGTGTCGGGGACGTCGACGCCGTGCAGGACGATGGGATGGCGCGGTTCGCAGAGCGTGTCACCCGTGGTGGCGCGCTTCAGGCCGGCGACCGCAACGATGTCACCCGGTAGTGCGTGATCCGCGGCGATCATTCGGCCGCCGTCGATAGTCGACATTCTCGTGATCCGTTCGGCACCTCCGGTGTGCGCGACCGCGACGCGATCGCCGGCGGCGACGCGACCGGAGTACACGCGCATCCACGCGATCCGCCCGCTGGGCGGGTGCGCGACCTTGAAGACCAGCGCCGAGAAGGGCTCGCTGGGCGAGGCGATGCGGCGGTCGGCGTCGCCGTCGAGATCGGTCCCAACCGTCGGCGACGCGTCGATGGGGCTGGGGAGAAGGTCGACGACGGCGTCGAGGAGCGGCTGCACGCCGATGTCGGCATACGCGGCGCCGCACAACACGGGCACGCACGCCCCGGCGAGACACGCTCGGCGTATCGCCGCTCGCAGCTCGGGCGGCTGGAGCGTGGCCGTGTCGGCCCACCGATCGAGCGCGGCCTGGTCGAGCGACGCCACCTGTTCGACGAGGGCCGAGCGGGCGCTCGCGAGATCGGGTGATTGAGCAGGGCTCGTGGACGGCGCGATGCCGTCGTGCCAGCGGTACTCGACCATGGTCGTGAGGTCGACGAGTCCGACGAAGCGACCGTGCTCGGTGACCGGACGATGGACCGCCACAGCGGTCGTGCCGAACCGCTCGTGGAGTTGTGCGACGACCGCACCGAAGTTGGCGCCGGGCCTGTCCATCTTGTTGATGAGCACGATTCGCGGTACCCGGTGGCGGTCGGCCTGTCGCCACACGGTTTCGGTCTGGGGTTCGACCCCCGCTACGGCATCGAGCACCACGACGGCACCGTCGAGCACGCGGAGCGAACGCTCGACTTCGGCGGTGAAGTCAATGTGGCCGGGGGTGTCGATGAGGTGCAGTTCATGGCCGCGCCAACTGCACGTTGTGGCCGCCGCGGAGATCGTGATGCCGCGCGCCCGTTCCGCCGCAAGGTGGTCGAGCGAGGCTTCACCGTCGTGCACTTCGCCGATGCGATGGCGGCGACCGCAGACGAAGAGAATGCGTTCGGACAGCGTGGTCTTACCGGCATCGACGTGCGCGAGGATGCCGAGGTTTCGGATGGTTTCGGGAGCGCGCATGGTGATGGTCTCCTTGGTGTGATCCGCGAAAGCGGGCGCGCGGGCAGGACAATCGCGGCGTGTTGGACGCCGCGTCACAGGGTTCTGCTCTGCCTCTGCCGGTCAGGCAGAGGCGCGCGTGCTCAGCTTCAGTGGAACCGCCCCGGGAGCGAGGGCGACGATTGGATGCGTTTGGCGCTGCTGCATGGTCGCTCCTCTCGGTCGTATCACTCGGGCGCACCGTAACGATCCGCCAACCCTCTGTCGCCTGAGTTTCGTGGGTGAGGCGCTGGGGGAGCGTCGCGCAACGGCGCTCGACGGAAACTCGTTGGCAGCGCCAGTAACACCACTGACCTCCGAAGCACCGCCAGCCAGCGGATTCGCTGCTGGTCCGGACCTGGGCTACCCCCACGTGGGTGGGGAAGACGAAGCTCGACCCAGGCGCTGTGGCCGGGCTCCAGAGGCACCCCCACGCGGGTGAGGACGGCTTGAACTGGTTCCGGGGTGCACCGCCGCGGGATCCGTGCCGCGTTGGCGTCGCCCGAGCCCGTGCCTCGCAAGGCTCCGGTCCGGTCGGCGTCGGTACCGCCCAGGTGGGGCCAGATCAGACCAGCATCCCGGGGCCAGATCAAGCCGTCGAACTCACGCGGCGACAGGTGAACGTTTCGAGGCACCCCCACGTGGGTGGGGAGGACGCGGGTGGAGCGGAGCACGCGCACCGTGTCGCGGAGGCACCCCCACGTGGGTGGGGAGGACGGTGGGGCCACCACCCGTTTTCGGCCCTGGATAGAGGCACCCCCACGTGGGTGGGGAGGACGGCGGCGCTGACGTGAATGCGCTGCCTCAGTGGGAGGCACCCCCACGTGGGTGGGGAGGACTGTCTCCCCTCTTGGCGCAGCACGGCGTGCCCCGAGGCACCCCCACGTGGGTGGGGAGGACGAAGTTGCTCGATGATCGGCCATGTCCGCATCCGAGGCACCCCCACGTGGGTGGGGAGGACCGAACAGCCGGCCAAAGGTGACGGTCATCATCAGAGGCACCCCCACGTGGGTGGGGAGGACCGCGTCACCGTCTTGGACCCGTCGACAATCTGGGAGGCACCCCCACGTGGGTGGGGAGGACGTTACGCTCACGGCGGGTACCGTCGCCGTCGGGGAGGCACCCCCACGTGGGTGGGGAGGACGGGCACTACGAGGTCGATGACGGCGGGACGCTGTGAGGCACCCCCACGTGGGTGGGGAGGACTCCGGTGCTTGGTTTTCTCACGTCGGGTGTGAGGAGGCACCCCCACGTGGGTGGGGAGGACCCGCAGATCGCCAAGCGACGAATCAACGAGCAGGAGGCACCCCCACGTGGGTGGGGAGGACACGAAGAACGGCAGGAAACACCACGACGGGCCGGAGGCACCCCCACGTGGGTGGGGAGGACGGCCGCGCGCCGATCGTGTCCTGCGCCTCATCGGAGGCACCCCCACGTGGGTGGGGAGGACGACATCGCAGAGTCAGACGCGGGTGACGTGACGGAGGCACCCCCACGTGGGTGGGGAGGACCGGTGGTGTGGTCGCAAGGGGTGGGGTCTGCGGGAGGCACCCCCACGTGGGTGGGGAGGACGCACGACGACCGACACGACGACCGCAGGTGCCGGAGGCACCCCCACGTGGGTGGGGAGGACGTACCGCTCGCAGTGGGTGTGGCGGTGTGTCGAGAGGCACCCCCACGTGGGGGGGGAGGACCGGTGGCGGGACCGCCTCGGCGGCGGCACCCTCCGGAGCGACCCCACGTGGGGGGGGAGGACGGCGGCGCGGTCGTGGCGGGCCGCCGGTGTC